>Ga0255775_1002025_pt1 | contig 17964 bp, 10 predicted proteins | sample 011ome_26_FD_179973 | JGI IMG/M metagenome (GOLD analysis project Ga0255775, IMG submission 179973) | Coastal salt marsh microbial communities from the Groves Creek Marsh, Skidaway Island, Georgia - 011511BT metaG (version 2) | ecosystem: Environmental > Aquatic > Marine > Intertidal zone > Salt...
ACTTTGACTCTTCTCTTCCTCTTCGTCGCGAGCTTTTTGTTTGGGACTTTAACTGTTTTTGTCGTCCAGGTATACCAAACGCCAACGAGCGTTTTTGTGTGTTGTTTTTTTTCTCGATCATTTTTCTCAAAATCATCATCGTCGTCGCGTTTTGGCGGCTTTGTTTGTTTTTTTTGTCTCATCGTCGCGGTCTCCAAAACTCCGCTCCCCTTCCGGCGCGTCGTCGTCGTTTACGTCGCGTTCTGTCTGTCTGTCGGGGTCGATCTCGGTTTGAAGAAGGGTGTTTCTCTCGAAAGTTCTTCTTCTGTTTCTTCTTTTCGACGAAAACGGAGGATTGGAGGAAAAAATGGGTTCTTCTCGATGATGTTGGGAAGAACACCAACCACTTCATCGAAACTCTCTTTTCGCGGGGTGCGAAAAATACTAACCACCAAAACGTTTTTTTCTCTACTTTGATGACATAACACAGGCGCAAGAATACGATGACGATGGTTTAAGGCCAGCGGAACCGTACGACGACGTTCCAGATTACGGTCCAGACTACGGCGATTACGGCGGCATGGGCGGCATGGGCGGCATGGGCGGCATGGGCGGCATGGGCGACTACGGCGGCGGCGACTACGGCGACTACGGCGGCCAAGGAGAAGAGGAAGAGTTGGAAATGCCGGAAGGTCCGTACGAAGTCGAACCGTTAGGGAAGGAGAATTTCACATCCATTTTGAAAGACTTGGACGGAGCTTTAGTAGAGTTTTACGCGCCGTGGTGTGGACACTGTAAAAAGTTGGAGCCGCATTACGAATACGCCGCGAGAGCTGTGAAAGAGAGCGAAAAGTTGGAAGGTAAGAACGTGAAGTTGTTCAAAGTTGACGCGACCTTGGAAGAAGCGCTAGCGAAAGAATTGGGCGTGGAAGGGTTTCCAACCATGAAGTGGTTCGAGAAAGGCGAGTTGAAGAAGGATTACCAATCCGGAAGAGACCAATACGCCATCGCGAATTACGTCGAGCGTCAAATGGGCGAACCGAGCGTTGATTTGACGACGATGAAAGTGTTCACCGGCGAAGAGGCGCCGAAGAAAGTGAAAGAGGCGAAAGAAGACGGCGATGAAGGCGAAGAAGAAGACGAGGATGAAGACGAAGATGAAGAAAAGCGAGCGACTTTGATCGCGGTTTTCGACGAATTGGGCTCTTCCCCAGCCTTCGCGGACTTTTACGCCATGGCGAAAGATATCGATCTCAACGGCCTCGACGTAGCGCACACAGATAATCGCGCGAACGTTGCCAAATTGGGCCTGACCAATTTCAAAAGACCGTCCAACCCGGCGATGGTTTTGATGTTTGAAAACGAAAAAGGCGAGAAATCTTTCGCCGAGTACGACGGCAAATGGGAGGCGAAAGAGATCACCAAGTTTGCCGCCGTCGCGCAACTTCCATGGGTCATTCCATTCGAGCAAGAATACATCAACAAAGTCTTTGAATCTGGCGTGACTGCGCAAGTTTTGGTCTTTCACGACGGCGAGAACGAGGAAACTGCGAAAGAACTCCACGCCCTCCTCGAGGAAGTTTCCAAGGAAGACAACAAGAGCGGCAAGATTTTGTTCGTCACCGTGGACATTAAAGGTAGCGATGCCGAGGGTGTTTTGGAATACTTTGACGTGGTCGTCGGCGAGGACGAGTTCCAACCGCAAGCGGTCATCTTTTCGCAACCAAGCGAACCCGAACCGGTGAATAAGGACGAGAAGGAGAAACCACGCATCGAAGAAGGCCAAAAGAAGTATAAGCTCGAAAACGCGCCGACGATTACGAAACCAATCATGCAACAGTTCATCAAAGCTTTCGAAGCGGGTTTGTTGCAGGAACACTTAAAGTCCGAACCTATTCCGGAGGAAAACTACGGTCCGTTGTACAAAGTTGTCGGCGAAAACTTTGATGAAATGGTCAACGACAGCGAAACGGATGTCTTTCTCGAAGTGTACGCGCCGTGGTGCGGGCACTGCAAAGAACTCGCGCCGACAATCAAGAAACTCGCCAAGAGGTTCAAAGACGTGCCGACGGTGAAAATTTGCGATATGGACGGTACCGCGAACGAGCATCCTTTAGTAAAGGATGCGAAAGGTTTCCCGGCGATTTATTTCTTTCCCGCCGGGGAGAAAGGTGTAAGAGTTCCATGGGACGAAGAGGAGAAGAGAACGGTTGGCGGCTTCACGAGATTTATTCAAGCGAACGCAAAACTTCCGTTTGATTTGCCGAAAATTAAGTCCAAGGAAGAAAAAGCTGCGGAGAGGGAAGCGAAGAAGAAAGCCAAGGAGTTCGAAGAGGCGCACGAAGAGTTGTAAACGTGGACCGTCCCGAGAGTTATAAATAAATATAAATTAAGTACGTATTATTCTTATTCTAATGATCACTTGCCTCGTCCTTCTTCTCTTTCGATTGCTCGATAGGCGATGTCGCTTCGACAGAAACCGTTCGGCCAATCAATTTTATCGATGGCCACGTACGCGTTCTTCGTCGCCTCTTTCACGGACGTACCCATCGCAGTTATCCCCAAAACTCGACCACCGTTCGCTAATATCTCCCCATTCTCTCCACTCGCCGTTCCGGCGTGAAAGATTTTCGTTTTTGCCGTCGATTCTTCCGCGCCTTGTAAATTTTTAATCTCGTCGCCTTTCGAGTAACTTCCCGGGTACCCTTTCGCCGCTAAAACAACATTAACAGCTGGTTCTTTGCTCCATTTCACGCTCTTCACGTCGTCGTCGGTGATATTATTCGTCGCTGCGGCGTATAAAAGCTGGCACAAATCGCTTTCCATTCTCGCCATTAACGTTTGGCACTCGGGATCGCCAAAGCGCACGTTGTGTTCCAACAGTTTTACTTTTTTCGTTTTCTCGTCAATCATCAACCCGGCAAAGATGACGCCATTATACTCGCACCCTTCTTCACGCATTCCTCTCACCGTTGGCTCGATGATATTCTTCATCACGTCCTCTTCAATCTCTTTCGTGACCACTGGAGCTGGCGAATACGCGCCCATACCACCGGTGTTCAATCCGGTATCGCCGTCGCCAACTCTTTTGTGGTCTTGCGCCGACGCTAACGGAACCGCAACGTCGCCCCCGACGACGGCAAAAAACGACGCCTCCTCGCCAAACAAAGTCTCCTCGATTACGATCGTATCGCCGGCATCGCCAAACTGTTTATTCAACATCAGCTCGTCGATGGCTTTTTCCGCCTCCTCGACGGTTTCAGCCATAATCACGCCTTTCCCGGCAGCCAAACCAGACGTTTTAATCACAATCGGCGCTCCCGTCACCGTTCTCACGTACTCCTTCGCCTTTTCCGCGTCGCTAAAAACCTCGTACGTGGCTGTCGGAATGTTATACTTCCTACACAAGTTCTTCATGAACTCCTTGGACCCTTCCAACTGCGCCGCTTTCTTCGACGGTCCAAACACGTTGATATTTTCCGCTCTCAAACTGTCCGCTAACCCGTCCACCAGCGGCGCTTCCGGCCCAACGACGACTAAATCGATAGCGTTCGATTTGCAAAATTTCACCACATCCGCGTGATTCGATTCAGAAACGTCCGCGATGGATGTCACGGTCGGCTCCGTCGCGATACCGGCGTTCCCCGGTAACGCGAACACTTTCTCGCACGTTTCAGACTGGAGCAAACGATAGATTAACGCGTGCTCGCGACCACCGGAGCCGATGACCAGAACGTTTTTCTTCTTTTTTTTCGACGAAGACGCCGGTGCCACAGCTGAGAAGACAATCGCGGAAGAAGAGGAAGACGACGACGCGCTTCCTCCTCGTCTTCTTCCGCTTCTTCTCGTTGATTTAACAAACATCATCATCATCATCATCTTCCCCGAGGATACAGAGGAGGAGTTCTTCTTCGTTCTCGAAAAAGAAGAAGGAAAAACCTTTGTTGTTGTTGTTCCTCTCAAAGTCGTTCGCCCCATCGTGGTAGTAGTATTACTCGTCGTCGTCATCATCGTCGACGTCGTCGTCGTCATCGTCGTCTGTTTCCCGCGAGGATCGTTCGTGTACAGAACAGAGAGGTGTTTTCGTTTTCAAAAATGAGAGACACATTTTGAATTTAGGGTCTAGGGTTTAGCATCAATCTAGAAAAGATCTCTTCTTTTTCCGAACATTCTTTTTTTTTTTATCCAAACAACACCAACAAGAAAAGAAATCATTTCATCCAAACGCGCACAACAGACGACAAAGGCACGACGCGCGAAGAAGAAGAAGTCGAGATTCTCGATTTCGCAAATACAAAATCGAGTGGTTTTAGTTAAACTTTGACACGTGCGCGCGTAAAATGAGCGTTTTCACGGTCGCGTCGACGTCGTCGATGACGTTTTTGAGTTCCTTTTCTTCGCGAATTTCGATGTCCTCTTCCTCTGCCTCCTCTTCCTCGAAAAGAAACGTCTCGTCGTCGCTCGTTGGGTTTTCTTCCTCCTCCTCCTCCTCCTCCTCGAGAGCCACGGGAAAGCGAAGGGAAAAAAGAACGTTTCGAATCGAGGCGATGGCCGTCGCGGACACGAACGCGGAGATTGATTTCGCCAAGTACGTGAAAGAAAAGAACGCGGCGATCGAGCAAGCGTTGTCCGATTCCGTCCCAACCATTTATCCAGAACGTTTGCACGAATCCATGAGATATTCTTTACTCGCCGGTGGGAAAAGAATTCGTCCGTGTTTAGCAATCGCGGCGTGCGAGATGGTTGGAGGCGCACAAGAAGTGGTCATGCCAACGGCGTGCGCGCTGGAGATGATCCACACGATGAGTTTGATCCACGACGATTTACCGATGATGGATAACGACGATTTTCGAAGAGGCGTGCCGACGAATCATAAAGTGTACGGGGAAGAGATGGCTATTTTAGCCGGCGACGCGTTGTTGTCGCACGCGTTCGAGTACATCGCGAGAGAGACAAAAGGGGTTCCGGCGGAGAAGATTTTACGCGTGATAGCGGATGTTGGGAAGTGCGTCGGGTCGGAAGGACTCGTTGGTGGCCAAGTTGTGGACATCGAAAGCGAAGGTTTGGCGATGGAAGGGAAACCGGTCAGTTTGGAAACGCTGAAGTATATTCACGCGCACAAGACTGGGGCGTTGTTGGAGACGGCGGTGGTTTCCGGAGCGATTTTGGGTGGCGGAACCGAAGAGGATATCGAGCGATTGGGGAAGTACGCGTACGATATTGGATTGGCGTTTCAAGTTGTGGATGATATTTTGGATTGCACGGCGACGAGCGAGGAGTTAGGCAAAACGGCTGGTAAAGACGTCGCGGTTGGTAAGGCGACGTACCCGAGTTTATTAGGATTGGAGGAGTCGCAGAGGATAGCAGATGAGTTAATTAAGAGCGCGAAGGAACAGTTATCGGTGTACGATCAAAAGAAAGCCGCGCCGCTCATTGGCTTAGCCGATTACATTAAAAACAGAAAGAATTAAGAGAGAGAGAGAGAGAAACGAGGAGGACCGATATATAAGCGCGCTTATTCTCGGAAGATTCTTTTTTTGCGTATTGTAATAATAATTAAACTTCTTACTGAAACATTTTGCGAACATGGTGTACATACATACGAGACGGGCGCGAAGAAAGAGGTTCGAGCGGGGAGCGACGTTTATTTAGTTCGTTGCTTTACGCTTCGTCAACGCATTCATGCGCTCCCGAAACTCTTCCGCCGCAGATTTCGCTTTCGCAACCGGTGATTTCTCAGCAGCAGGAGCTGTTGTTGTTGTTGCTGCTGCTATGTTCACGTCTCTCGGGGAAAGCTTGAATCCTTTCGAAGCGGAACCGCCGGTACTTTTACCTTGTGAAGCGAAACTGCTCCCAAAGTTCCTCGGCGTCGCGCGAAAAGCAAAAGAGCTTCCACCGTTTTCCTTTTCAGAGATAGCGGCGGAAGGAGTAGAAGACGAAACAGACAACAGCTTCTTCTTTCGACTGTTCTCAACTTTCGCCAAACCTCTGTTCACGTACGCTTGGAACGCCGAACTCGTCTGTCGCAAGTGTTCGTTTACGTCGACTCGAGAAATTTTCTCCTCGCACTTGGTGAAATTGTACAGTTGTTCGAGACCTTGGACGGTCGTGTCCTTGTCGCCGATTTTTGCGAAAATGCCCGACAGTTCCTCTCGAACTTTCGATTCGATTTCATCCTCTCCGGAAAGGATTTTCAAACTCGCGCGAACCTGTCGCAACAACGAAGGAAGTTGATCCGACTCGCTCTCCAACTCTGGTATTTTTACGTTCATACCTGTCAAAGCTAACTTGGCGTACTTTTCCGCGGACGGACCGATGAGTTTGCATACCTCGTGAACCACCGCGCGAACGATTCGAATGTTCTTGTTCCCGTACTCGTCGTCGCGTTCACCCTCGAGAATGAACTCTTCGCCTTTGAAGGAGTAAAATTCGTGCACCGCGGAGAAAATTGAGGCGACGTTGATGCCGGATTCCACGAGCTCTTCGAGCTGAAACGCGAGTTTGACGAGACATTTCGCGACTAAAGTTTCAAACAAAGCTACTTTTGCTTCGGTATTTTCGGCATTAGCGTTCTTCTTGCTCAGATGATGCGCAGTTGTAGTCGTTGTCGCCGCGTTAGCGTCGCCCAACGAAGAGAAATCCGGGACGCCTTCCCCGGATAACAACTTGATCAAACTGACCATAGAATTCGTCTTGGAAAAGTTTTCCATGGCTTTCTCTGCGAGCGCGTTGAGCGCATTCAAATAATCCGAAGATTCCAAAACAGTTGTAGTTGATTCAAAAGAAGATATGCTTGAACTATTATCCATGGCCAAAACCAACTGCGAGAGCACAGAGGCGAGGACGTTTCTGGTCGTTGCTTCCGAAGCGCCGTTCGCTAAGATGGACTCTTTCAAGACCGCGTGCATAGTCATCAACGCGTACTTACAGCCACGCAGTAACGTTTCGTACTCCTCTCGCTCTTCCTCGATCTTCTTGTTCGTTTTACTCTTTTTGTGCTTCTCGCATTTTTTCTTCGCTTTCACCGCGTTTTCAAAGAAAATCGGCAGCTCGTCAGATAAAAACATGAGTAAAGGTCCGATAGTTCCAGAAATCTCGTGTTTAAACGCGTCCGACATGGCGTGCGCGTTCATTTCGTGACACAACGCTTTTAAACCTTCCACACACTCGTCGTCTTCGTCTGCCGTGGCTCTCGCGAGCGCTTGGTCCCAAATAGAAGGTCTCGCCGGTGGCGTGACTGGCGGTTCGAGGTCCTTCCCGCCGTCAACGTTGAGTTGTTTCAAGTCACACATTTGAAAAAAGTCTCCACTGGAACTTCGAGAGACGTTTTCTTTGACCGCATTATCAAACATAACCTCGAGATTGTCCACGTCCATGTTGTCGTCGTCCAAAATACTTTTTCTTTCGGCGAACTTTTCCGTCGGCTTCTGGGCGGACGGAGGCACGAATACTTTCTCGACGGTGCCCAGATTTTTATAATTTTCCGGGATATTGAGCGCTGCCGGTTTCTTCATCGCGCTCGATGTAGTAATAGCACCATTGCTGGTAAAATCAATGGGAAATTCCTTGTTAATTCTCGCGTCAATAGCCGAACACAAACCGTGCGGTAATTTCTCAATGGCTTTCAGCGCGTCTTCGCGAGTCACCGTGCGCTTCTTCTTTATACTACTGCTGGTCGTGCTATTACTAGAATTACTCGCCGCATCTATCGTGCGTTCCATTTTCATGGCAGTTTCAAAGAGATTCGAAGCTGCTACGCGAACGTCGCTCGATTTGTCCTTAAAGCCAACCGCGGCAAACGCCATGGCAGGTTGTAAGAGAAGCGCGATATCGTCCGCCGCTTTGGCCGTGGCGGCGTTCTTTTCAATAGCCTCTATCGTTTCGCGGCAAAAGTCCATAGCCTCGCGTTTACCATCCGCACACAAAGTGCCAACGGAAGAAGAATTCGACGAGGAAGTCGCGAGCTCGACGAATTTATTTGCAAACTGTTCTAAAACTACAGCTTCACCAACGGCGACGCCCCAATCGGAGATCAAAGAAAACGCAGCTTCTCTGACAAATCTCTTGGAGTCGCCGACGTGTTTCGCGCAATCGCTCAACACCAATCGTCCAACTTTCTCGACGTTTTCCCCACACTTCAACGCGAATTGTCCGGCAAGCTGTAACGCTTGAGATGCTAAGTTGGCGTTAGAGTCCGTAAATCTCGCTCGCAAAGCTGAAAAAAGCGCGTCGAGTCCAAAGACTTCGATGTTACTCGGCGCTGAGTCGAGAATAGATTTCAACTTGTCGAGCGCGGCGGATCGACGCTTCCAGTTACCATCCGCGGTATCGCGGAGTAAGGCGTCCGTAATTTTCAAACTCAAATCGGCGGCGCAGCAGCCAGTGTTGTTATTGTTATTTTTCTTGTTGATGTTGTTGCCGCTGCTACTGCTCGTGCTTGCATTTTTTCTATCGCTTCGCTCTTGTTTTCTCTTTGGAGCCGCTGCGACATTCTCTCCAGCACCAGCTTTCTTTGGCGCCGTCGAATTCGCAGATGGCAGCGCTGGCGTAATCTTTGCGCATATCTCGTTCATTTTTTTCATTTTACTATCGTCCACTCCGGCGAGATGTTGCGAGGAAAGTGTTTTCATCCCGCCGGCTCTCCCCGCGAGCGTGCCGAGAAACTCCTGCGAAGCCTTCCTCGTTTCCGGATCTTTATCCTCTAAAAGTTTAACCACTGTCGCAACTAATTCGCTCGCACTAATCGTCTTCTTCGCCTCCTGCAATGAAAACGACGCGCTCGATCGCGTCAACCATTTCAAAGTTTCCAATTTCGCTTTGCCGACTTTGTGTTGCAATCCGTATTTTACCACGTCTTCTGGCGAGTCGCAAAATGCGAAACATCGCAATGAAATGGCATCCAACGTGTTCGCAATCGCACTCGTCACGAATGCGTTCTTATCTTTTAATTTATCCAGTAAAGCACTGAGCAGCATTTTTGCGTCTTTACTAAAATCCGCTCTCGCGTTCAAACATAACTTTTCGATCGATTTCGACGCCTCCGCGACGCAATTCGCGTTGGCGTCTTTCGAGATGACTTTCTTGAGCACTTTTTGAAGCTCCATGAACTCTTCTTTTTGTAAACGCGCGGACGAAGAGCACGCGTCGGTGAGTTGCTTCAGCGCGTGTAAGCGGTGTCGCCAATTCGAAGATACCACGGCTTCCCAAAATTTTGGAATATCTTCGTCCGTGGATGGTTTGTCCAATGCTTTGAGCACCGAGAACGGCTCCGCGGAATCGTACGGATCTTCGTTCAAGTCGTCTGCACCTGCCACCGCTTCTACCTTTTCGGTAACACTATCTTCTGTACTACATTCAGACGTAGACGTTGTCGTCTTTTTCGTTCTCATCTCTTTTTGCAACGAAATCAAAAACCTCGTCGCTTTCATCGAACCTCTTTCTTTCCCGTCCGCCGTCTCCTTCGCCAACGACGCCTCCACCTCGCCTTTCATCGTTTTCGACAACTTGTCTTTCATCTTCTCCATCACGATTTGATCTCCGACCCATTTCGCGCACTCCACGATAACTCTCTTCCCTTCATTTCTCACCTTTTCGTCTCGATGCCCGATGGCTTCTTTGGCTCCGTCTAAACACTTCATCCAGTTCAACGCGCCTCTCTTCCCGCACCCGAACTGTTCGCACGCGAGCGCTAAACACTTACTCGCCGCCAACGCGACTTTCGGTACCTTATGCCCGCTCGCTTTCGATAACACCTCGATCGCTAACTCCGATTGTTCCATCTCCACGAACAAGCAAAACGTTTCCGTGGCAAAACTCACCGCTTTCGGTCTCCCGAAGAACGCTTTCGAGACCAGCGCTGGCAACACTTTCGCCCCAACGTCTTCCGCGAATTCTTTCACACCACCCTCGCTTTTCGATGACGACGACGACGTATTAAAAAACGAGACTAACTCGCGATCGATCATCTTCCTCAACCTTTGATTCGTTCTCTCTAAAGCCACGTCTAAGGCGTTCGCGTTCGTCTCGGAGACGATTTTATGCATCGCTTCTTTAAAATAGTCGATGATTTCGAAATTCTTCCTCTCGTAGTCGTTGGTCTTCGTTTCCTTCGTTCCGTCTTTGGCAAAATCATCGTCGAAAGACGACGACGAGACCATCGATTCGTACGCTCTCGATCGGACTTTCCAGTGCGCGTGTTGACATTGCGCCGCGAACGAGAGCTTTACAGTCGCTTTTAAAATCTCTTCTTCTTCGTTAAAGTTGTTTTCAAAGCTCATTTTATGTGTACTCTACTTATATATATATATAACCCGCGTTTAAACAAAAGGTTGAAGAAGAGTATATAGAAGAGAGAGATGTGTGATGTGGAACAGAAATGAAGAGCGAAGAGCTGTTCTTTTCTGATTTGAATTTTTTTCGTTTTTTTTCTCTGCGGCTGCAAAAAAACGCTCCTCTTTTTCACCTCTTTTTTCACCTTTTTCGCTTCTTTTTTTCTCTTTGTGAGACGCGAACACAAACAACCAAAAAAGACCAAAAACAACCAAAGAACCAAAAAGACGAACACAAAAACAAAAAAAAAGAACGACTTTTTCGAGACCTCGTCGTCAGTAAAAAACTATCCTAACTGTCTCTCTCTCTCCTCCCATTTTTCCTTTACACATCATATGATTCGCTCTCTTCTTTGTCTTCTTTTGGTGCGCGGCGTGCTTTTGGAGGAGTTTTCTTCATCGCGCGCGGGGGTGGAAGGGCGAAGAACAACTTTGAGTAGTGGTAGTAGTATTTATGGGGAGACGAGGACGAGAAAAGTTGATGTTGATGCGTCGGATTCGTTAGATTCAGATTTCGCAAATTCATCATCGGGTGATGATTTCGTTCACGCGTTGCCTGGATATTCGAAGACATTTCATCCCCATTACAGCGGGTATTTAGACGCGAAAAATAACGGGACGAAGTTACACTATTGGATGGCCACGAGCACGAAGAAAAGTGTTGGTGAGGAAGGCTGGAGAACAGATTGGGAGACAAAACCGGTCGTTTTGTGGCTCAACGGAGGCCCGGGGTCTTCGTCGATTCTGGGAATGCTCCAAGAGCAAGGACCTTTGATTATCGATAGTAAAGGAGATTTGATGGAAAACCACTACTCGTGGACGAATGCGGGAGTAAACTTAGTCGCGTTGGAGTCTCCAGCTGGAGTCGGGTGGTCGTATTGCGAAAAGCAAGAGGAAATAGGGTGCGCGAACTCAGACAAATCAACCGCTCGAGACGCGAAGGAAGCGATGGTGGATTTCTTTCACGAAAAGTTTCCCCAGTTGAAAGCGAATGAATTTTATATAGCGGGAGAGTCTTACGCGGGTGTTTACGTTCCCACGCTCGCGATGGAGATTGTAGAGCACAACGAAAAGTTTCCGGAAAAGAAGATTAATTTAGTCGGGATTAACACGGCGGATCCGTGCACGTCGAACAAAGAGCAACGAGATTCGATGGATATGCTTTGGTACGGGCATAAATACGGGTTCGTACCGGATAAAGATTTCAAGTTGTTATGGAACGAGTGTAAACTGAGGTATCCGATGACTCGCGTGACCAGCGGGAGGTGGGGGAAGAAGTTTTCCAAGTTAATAGAAGCGAAAAGAAGAGATTTTTCATCATCGTCAGAAGGCGGCAAAAGCGTCGAGAAAAAGTGCAAAGTCGCGCACGCAAAGTTCCTCTTCTCCACGAGTAAAGCCTTTTCGCAAGATTGGCGGTTGGCATACATAAACGATCTATCTTTGTTTGGGCCTTCCGCCGTAGTCGACGGCGCTCCGGAGGGTTCTTTGGATTATTACACGAACGAGTGGATGAACAGAGCGGACGTGAAAAAAGCTTTGCACGTGGACGAAACGCCATACGCGTCGAAAAAATATAGATGGCCTGGACCGAACGATAAGTGGAGTTATCAATCTGATTACGACGCGTGTAACGATAACGCCGCTCCAAACGTACCGTCCATGAAAGATTTCTATAAAAAACTCGCGAAAAAGTTGGATCGAATATTAGTAGTGAACGGAGATACGGATCCGTGCGTTTCGTACGAAGGAACGAGGAAAGCGATCGCGAATGTGGGTATTCCTCTGGTTCGGGGTGGAAGTCAACGACCGTATTTTTTTGACGCAGCTGCGACGGACATTAGCGTTCTGGCGCAAAAGCCACTCTTGTTCGGGCCTTCACTCGCGGCACAACCTGCTGGACCGCAAATGGGCGGACACGTGACAAACTACGAGGACAATTTAACGTTCGCGACGGTTCACGGAAGCGGTCACATGATTCCACAGTTCCGACCGAGAGTCTCTCTCCACGTGTTTAAAAAGTTCATCGCAGGGAAACCTTTATCACCTCTCTTGCCGAGCGACGAAGAGTTGGAGAAATTCGACGATTATGACGACGACGACGGAGAGAACAACGGTGCGCTCATCGATAATTGGACGACGGAAGCGGAGAGTTACGTTTGATTAAGTAAGCGCGTTTTCAATTAAATCAAAGTGTTGTACAAAAAAATAGAAATTTACATATCGAGTATATGTTTCGTCGCATCGCTGGTGCTTCGATGCATCGGTTCAGTATCGGCGGTAGCCGCAGGCGCGGCAGAGAGCTGCTCTTTTTCACCACTCCCGCAGCCGCACAGCTTTGTTTTCTTTTCGTGAATGAGGTGAGCAATCTCTTTCGTTCTTTCGCAGCACTCCAGAAAACTCGGTCGTCCCGACGATTTTTCCGAAAAGCATCGCTTGAGTAGCTCTTTCATCTCCGGACAAATCTTGTTGTTTTCTAAATCTAAACGTTTCCCTTGAAACCCAACCGCGCCAACGACTTGCATCGCGTTCAACTCTGCCCACGGTTCCTTCATCGTTGCAATCTCCCACAAGATAACCCCGTAGGAATACACGTCGCATTTCTCGTCGGACTCTTCGTTTCGTAAAACTTCTGGTGCCATCCATTCCGGCGTGCCCGCGTTAGACTTTGACGATAAAAACGTGTTTTTCTTCATTCGGCTCATACCAAAATCGCACACTTTCACGGTCCAATCTTTATCGACCAACAAATTCGGCGATTTCAAATCGCGATGGACGATGATTGGAATGCACGTGTGTAAATAATGCATCCCCTTTGCCACGTCTATACAAAAGCGAATTCTTCTCCGATCTTCCGCCAAAGCCGCTTTCACCGCTTCTGGTTGTGGGCGATGCAACAACTTGAACAGAGAACCGCGATGAATAAACTCAGTCACGATAGATAAACTCCCCGCGGCCGTAACCACTCCCATCAGTAAAAGAACGTTCGGGTGTCGCAACCGTCGCATGATATCAACCTCCAGCGCAAACTCTTCTAAAATCGTGTCGTTTAATTCTTGATCCAGAATGCGTTTGACGGCGACTTCAGTGGTACCTCGCCATAAACCTCGGTGAACCTCACCGAAAGATCCTATACCGACGCGTTCGCCGAGGAGGATCTCGTTCGGGAGAATGGTAAGGTCTACGGCTTGAAGCAATCGATCCGTGCTGCTAGATTTATTATTGTTCTCCGAAGGGGAAAGCGATGGCGGTAACGTTGTGCCGATATTTATCCCTGTAATCAATTTCCCATCAGAATCGCTCAATGTGCTCCCATTTCTAGAATGGCGTCCTCCTTTTCGCTGTTGTTGCTGTTGCGATAGGGCGAGTTTTTCAGGCGTGAGCTGTGCGAAACCGCTAATTTGAAGCGATTGTTCGAACCCAGGTATTACGCCAAACTCTTCCTCGCCATCTTTGGTTTTGTGCATTTGTAATTCGCGCATGATCCTTCGCATGTTCGCGTCGTCGTTCGGAGAATACGTCTCTCCTGGATTCTCCATTAAATCAACAATAAACTCTCTCCCCGAACATAAAACGACGATACCACTGACGTCGTCGTTGTCGCCGCCCATCAAGTATTTCCCGCGCAAAAGTCTCGACGGAATTTCTATCGCGTCCGCGACAACCTTGAAAAGCAACGCACGATGTCTAATCAATCCAAACTCTAAGCTTCCAATTGGAAACGCGATTGATTTATATTTTTTCCGCAACCGCAGTCTCTCGCCGACCCATAAATCCCTCAACTCCGAGTCACTCTTCGCTGGTCCTCCAAGCTTATCGCACACAGCACTCGCTAAAATTGAAGCCGTCGCGCACCTATCGGGCGGGTTCTGCGCTTCGATTCGATCCACGACATCATTTATAAACGACGCTAAATTTCTATCGCTTCCTTGTTCCACGTAAACGCTCTCTCTCTCGTCGCTGACGTCGGGTACTATCTTCTTCACATTTTCTAACGCCGGTAACATTTTTCTCGACCCTTGACTGATGACATCGTCCTCAAAACACTCCGGCCAATCGTAACTCGTGCTCGGAGCGTAAAATCCATCCGCGTACGCGCGCTCGTTAAAGTCCAAATTTGATTCGTTCCAGAGCTTCTTCGCCGCCGCGAGACCGCTATATTTGTCCCGCAAGGAGTCTCTCTTCGCGTATAAGACGTCGATATCTTCCTCCTCCGACGTCACTCGTTCTCTCCTACTATTATTACTTCTCATACGATCATCCGCATCATCGTTTTCAAATTCATCGTCCATGGTGCCCCCCGCGACAGCTCCCGAAAAACTCGCGTTGTTGTTCTTGTTATTTTTGTATCTCGACCCCGGCGACATCGCAGAAGATTCGTCCTTCACGTTTTGTTTGATAGACAACGACTCGCTGATCGCTCTCGCTAAATCAGCCTCAAAATCTGGGTCGTACTCCTCGTCGCGGGTCGTGAAATCGTTCAGGATTTGTTGTCCTATGATTTGATGGTTATTATTGTTGTTGTTCGTCGTGTGCTGCGCGTGTCCTTCGTCCTCGTCTGAATCCTCCACCGAATCGTCGTCCGGGACGTTGTATCCTTCGTTGCCCCCGCTCGCCGCACCAGCACCGGGAGGCTTCTTCGATCGAGAGAACCACGAGGACATTTTCGTTTCCTTCCCTTCCAATAGTCTCCCCGTTTCTTTCGCCGCTCAAAAAGTGTGCGTCGAACGCGCAAACCTTGAAACCAAAAAGCAAGGAAAAAGTGGCGAAAAGTGTTTTAATTTTGGTCTGTGCTGGCTTATTTTTTTTCTCGCAAACTTTTTACAAATTTTCCTAGCGCACGCATGACCGGTTCCTATCTATGCTCTCTCTCTCTCTCTCTCTCTCTCTCTCTCTCTCTCTCTCTGCTACTCAATTGATTTTGCTCGCGGCGGCGTTATTTCTACTATCGTTATTATCATTAGTATTAACCTCTTCATCCGAATCGAAGGAATCGTTTTGTTCAGTCGGGTACGATTTGAGCGAAACAGTTTTCGCCAGCGAGCGCGCCACGTACGGTTCTTCTCCCACCGAGAAGCTTTCAATCTTGATATTCTTCTTCGCATCAATGCCGTCGTCGTTACTATTATCGCCGTCGTCGTCTAAAGTAAATTCGCGCATATTTAAATCCCCTTTACCACTATCATTCGTCATGTCTACGATGTCTTCGTCTAACGGAATCATATGCTCCACGGCTCGAGCGCCGCCTTTGGCGTAATACGTAATCACCCCTAAAACCATTCCAGGAATAGCAATTTTCAAACACGAGCCTTGACACGTCAACACGACGCTCAAACACGCCAACGTGGGCGGTATGGCGACGCCAAATAAACCTAAATTCCCAAACGGAATGCTAAACGGTCTCTCCGCGTGAGGCATTTGCCATCGTAAAGACACCAACGCGCCGAATTTCAAAATCGTCGATGAACAATAAAACAACATGTCTGCTTCGGCTAACATGGCAAAGTTGAACCCGGTGAACACTAAAGACAACGCGCTCGTTGCGTATATAGCATATTGCGGCGTCCCGTAGACCGGGTGTCTCTCGTTGAATATTTTCGGAAACAACCCGGTGATGGACATCCCGGCTAATTGCCTCGACGTCGTGCACAACAACGTGCACAACATCCCAGTCGCACTAATGGCTCCGGTAAACCCTAACCAATCCCCTAATTTATCCCCACCAACGGCATCGGCCACGTCCACGAACGTGCCGTCCGTCCATTCCTCGGTCGTTGGCACGTACGCCAACCCGACGAGCGTTGGAATCGAATACGTCGCGAAAACCATAAACACGGCTAAAATCAACGCTCTCGGGTACGTGTACCCAGGATTCGGAATATCATCCGCGCACGTCCCGGCACAATCAAACCCGCTGGTGTTCCAAAACATAACCGCGAAAAATTTCGACCACTCGATTGGTTTCCTTCTCTTCGATAAAATCGTTCCGCCGGCGATGGCTTGAACGGTCCTCCCGCTCCCCAACACAATCGTCACCAAAAATGGCGCCAACACAAACATGGCAAACCCCATGGCAAACTTCCCGACAATATCCGTCCCTTTAATGTTCACTCTCGTCACAAACCCTAACAAAATCACCTTAATCGCCATCGAATACTGCCATCTTAACTCATCGTCCGTTTCCGGATATAAAATTTCCTCCAGATAGTCCACGAACATGACGGGATACAAAGCGTTATCCAACGCGCTCGTATAAAACGTCCACAATGAATTCTGTAAACTCCAAAACGTCCCAAACGCTTTGTGTACCCAAATGATGTGCCCTCCCGTTTCCGGAAACATCGACGACAGTTCGCTCGTCATCAGCGCTAAAGGTATCGACCAAATAAAAGGCACGACGAGTAAACCAATCATCACCATCTTCGCGCCGGCGGCACCGACGGCGTCCTCGAACCCGTACGGCCCACCGGCGACGGAAAAAAACGTGATGCACGCGAGTTCTAAAACCACCCAGATTGGGGGAATCGCTTTCGAGTTCTTCTTCGATTGCGCCGCGCGTGGGGAAATCGCACCAACTTCAACAGGTGGATGTTGAAAGTGCCGATTGGAAGTCGTTATCGTCATATCTTATATCTATTGCGCGTTGTCTCTCTTTTGCTCTCTCTTCAAAGAAGACGATGAATAGACTTTTATTACGTAACTCTCTCCCCTCTCTCGTTTCGTCGACGTCTTCTCCCGATTAATCGCGGCGAGAAAAAGAACGAAGAACAAAACGGAGATGAGAGTAAAGAGATTCCATCAAAAACGTCTGCTCTTTCTTTCATAAATAAGCAGTTCGCTTCGAAAGCGCAAACGACAACGCATAGGTCTATTCGAAGAAAGAAGAAGACAAAGAAACAGAAGAGATAATAAAAGCGCGTTGTTCATGCGTGCGAAGTATGAGAAGAAGACAAAGACGACCAATCATCATCATCTTAAACGTATTCATATCGCGCGGCGTTTATCGCGTTTCGCAAATATACATTCAATGCACTCTTTCGTATTGAAAAGCTTTGACTGCTACGGCTAAATTTCAAAGCGTTCTATTCTCCTCTTTCGCTGTTGTTTGTGGGGAAACGACAGGATCGCTGCCCGACAAGGTTTATTATATATATATACTCTCTCTGCTGTTCCTTCAATCTCTGTGTATTAGAATCTGTGGTGGAGTTTCTCTTGTTCTTTGTAGTTCAGCGCGTACCTGTTTTGTGATCAGAGAGAGAAGGGTTAGACGATGATCGCGCGGCGGGTTCTTTCTCCTTTCTCTTTCCCGTCTTTGTGTACCTCGTCGTCGCATTTGTTCTGCGTTTAAAAAGAGGACGAGAGAGAGAGAAACCAAAACGCCGTCCTTTTCGGAAACAACAACAAAAGACGACCTGACAAAAGATAGATGAGAGAAAACAATAACACTTACATCACGGTCCCCACGGTCGGTGCGATCCCGAACACGGTCACGTCGAACCATCCGCCTCCTATTTTCTTCGAGATCGCGCTCAAGGCGTCTCGGCCTAAGGAGCCCATGATTTCGACTTTGTTCGAGGAAATGCCGTAGATCACTTCTTTTAACTTCACCGGCGTTCGTCCCATTATTATTAGTATTATTCTTATATATGTGTATATCTTC
>Ga0255775_1002029_pt1 | contig 17945 bp, 19 predicted proteins | sample 011ome_26_FD_179973 | JGI IMG/M metagenome (GOLD analysis project Ga0255775, IMG submission 179973) | Coastal salt marsh microbial communities from the Groves Creek Marsh, Skidaway Island, Georgia - 011511BT metaG (version 2) | ecosystem: Environmental > Aquatic > Marine > Intertidal zone > Salt...
AGAGTTTTTCGGCGAGTTGCTCTTGGTTGGGGATGGAAAAAAAATTAGAGCAATGGGTGAGCGTTGCAGCCTGTTCAGAAACCGCCTTCGCCACCGCCGGATGCGAGTGCCCCAACCCACAGACGGCTATTCCTGAGAGCGCGTCGAGATATTTGTTGCCATTGGCGTCCCACAGCCATGCGCCCTCACCCTTTTCCAAGGTTGCCGCTCTGGTACCGTAAGTGTTCATCAGTGCGTTGCTGGTCATTGTCTAATATGCATCCTTTGCCTGTGTAAAAATAACGTTTTCGGATTAACAAAAAAAGGCAGCTGTGCTGCCCTGATCATTAGATTAACGGTTGATAGGTAAATAGTAGCGCGCTTTATTTATGCTGGCAACGACCGATTGCCCTGCACAAGGGTCTTGGCTAGCGCCGATTTATCCAGGCGATAAGGCCGGTAACGGAAAGGATACAGATCAGAATACCAATCAGATCGATAAACAACACACCAAACTGGCCAAAAAAGCGGCCGCTATGCAAGTCAAGAATAACAGTTTCCAGAGAGATGCTTGGCCCTGACTGGTGCTGTTCAAGTTGCTGTGCGAGTGCTTGAGGCAGAGTAGCCATAGCTTGCTGCGAGCGGGCCAGCTTATCCACCGCCATCGGAGCTGGGCTGATTGACCAGCGCTCGGGGTCGAACTCAGCTGCGATTGACTCGTTGATCAAATAAAGCCGATTATCGACCACAGCGAGCCCCTGCAATGCGGTGGGCAGACCATCGATAGCTGAAAATTGTTCGACAAACTGACCCTGCGGGGTAAGCATAACCAAGCTATCGGCACAGAGTGCAAACAGCCCATTGTCATTTGCCGCTGCGGATAACAGCGGTGCCCGGCAGGGTGCGGCTTCTGTGCCATCGACAAACAGCTCGGCATCACCATTGTGGTAGAGCCATTGGCCGTCGACTTGAAATCCTTTTGCGGGGGCTTTTTCAAGGCCGTACCACGATAGCAGCCAGTTATTAGAAAGGGCGATTTGATTGAGCTTTAGCGCCGGTGAGTGATTGAGAGCAAACCCACTGATTGCGAGAAAAATAAGCAGCAAAAAAACCGACAGCCCAAGGCGGCGGTGCCAGAGAATATTGGTGCGAGCAGAATGGGAGAATGTCGGAGAGGTTTTATTGGTCATGGCAATAGTTTAACGGTTAGCGAGATTGCTGCGGTAACGTTATCGATTTTTTTCTGCTCTGGGTATATCTAGGTTTCAGTTCTATAAGCATCACTTTGTTAAGCGTCAGTGCGTTGCTGTGTCACGACGCCATCAAAATAGAGCGCCAATGCAGCGACTTTATTGACTGCCCAGACCGACAGTGTCGCTCCGGTAATGCCGTCGATAGATTGACTAAGACTGAGATCAGGCTTGAGTGATGCGCCCTGGTATTGCCGCGTGTAGGCAGGGTAGCGTACTTCGCCGCCACGGCTTTCCCGATAGGCGAGAATCTTCACTTGCTGGATAGTGTGATTGTCGACCATCACGCCAATCGTAATGGGCATTTCTTTACCAATCTCTTCAAGAATCCAGGCCGTCTTACTGCCATTCTGATGGTAGCGTACGCGCAGACCGGCTATCGGGTGACCGAGTATTTTACTCACCTGTTGGCGAAGCTCATCGGTTAGCCAGAGGGTTTTCTTTTCAGAGGGTTGAGACGCGAAACACTCGGCAATAAAATCCGGCCCGGACTGAAAAACGCCCCTGGCGGCCGTGGTTGCGGCCGCCAGTGAGGTCATGCTGAGAGTCAGACCTATGATCAGGCTGAGAAAGGCCGCTGCCGGGTAGCGGTCAGCGGCTGCGGATGTTTGTCTGCGCATTTACATCGATACCATAGTTGTGGCCGCCTTTAGAAAGAGTAGCCTACGCCGAGATTTATACCGTCATAGCCCGTCTCGCCGGGAGCATCCTGATTCTGGTAATCCATTTTGAAAACGACATTGGGATGCAGCCAATAGTTCAGGCCGAGATCAAATTGCTCAACTGCGGTGTCGTTGGAGTTGCCAGCAAGATTGTCGTATTCGCTGTAGCGTGCAAACAGGCCAAGTTTCTCGTTAACGCGATAAGAGGGTTCAATATAGAAGCCGGTCTGATCATCCGCTCCAGCGGCAATGCTATTGATAGCGTTGTCGAAATCCCACTGTGCATAGAGTGCGCGCAGCTGGAAGGCATCGCGCTGCCAGGCAATATGTGTTTCGAATAATGTGCCACCGATTTCATCGCCTACACCCTGGTGCATGTCTGACTGAACTTGGACTGAGGCGGCAAGTTCAAGACCTGGAATAGCGGTGTATTTCAGGCGCCCGGTGAAGGCCATATCGTCAGCTTTAGCCTTACCGACTTTTTGGCGGCCATCGCGAGGCTTGTACTCGCCACTATCTAAAAACAGACCGGAATGGAGCGCTAGATCATAGAAAAGTCCTTCACTGATCTCGCCACTGATTGCCGCACCACCTTCCCACCAGGTCGCGGGAATAATATTTTTTTCGACATTGTTGCGCTCAGTACCATAGAACGTTTCAGGTTCATGGGTCTCATTGATAATACCAATCGGCAGTAAAAAGAGGCCTGCTTTAGCCCGCTGCTGGCCGGCAAAGTCCCATTCGATATAGGCTTGCTCGAGCTCGATTTCGCCAACCTGGCCATCACCGGCAATGCTGTGTTCCACTTCGAGTTCGGAGAAAAAGCGCACATCATCTGAGAACTGGTGGCCGGTAAACATCACGAAACGATGAAAATCGATTTCATCTTTAGACGCAGATGCGTTGTCGCGCTCAAGGCTGTTGTAGTGCAGCTCGCCGTAACCGCCAAAAGTTGTCTTGCTGAGCGCGACAGGTGAGAGAGTGAACTGTTCAACTGCGCTGATGGTTGCTTCAGCGGCAACTTCAGTCTCTGTGATACGCGCATCGTTATTGTTGAGCTGCTGTTTAAGTTCTGCGATTTCGCTTTGCTGCTGCTGAATAAGTTGCCACATTTCTTCCATAGTTGGGGTGGCTGCCTGCGCCGCTGCAGTCATGTTCAAGCCGATAAAGGTGGCGAGAAGGTGCTTCTTCATATGCTGATTTCCTTAAAATAGTGTGATCGAAATTGACCTGCTTTTCCGTAAGACGTGTGTCAGGTTTGGAGCGGTCTTTAAATGCTTGCTAACTATAGAATCATCTAAACGCAAATGCAAATCATTCTCATTTGCATTTTAAGGTGAATGTGAGCCGCCGCGGGGTTGGCGTTCAATGGTTTATTAAAATTGTCGTGTAATTGCGGTAATTAAAGGTCTTTGACGGTGTTGTCAGCGACATGAAACAGGTAAAATACGCCGCTTCTCAAAGCAACTGCATGTTGATCAACTTATTATTTTTAGAGGATATGTCTCTATGGACATTATGGAAACCATTCGCGAACAGGTAGAGAGCAACTCAATTATTCTCTATATGAAGGGCTCGCCCAACCAGCCTCAGTGCGGCTTCTCCTCACGCACCGTTCAGGCTTTGATGGCTTGTGGTCAGCGCTTTGCCTATGTTGACGTGCTCTCCAATCCTGAAATTCGCGCCAACCTGCCAACCTACGGCAACTGGCCAACCTTTCCGCAGCTTTGGGTTAATGGTGAGCTGGTCGGTGGTTGCGATATTATTTGTGATATGCATGAAAAGGGTGAATTGAAGCCCCTGATCGATGAGGCTGCTCCAACCGAAGAATAAAGGTGCCTCGTACCATCTTATTTGCCGCCGCAGACTAAACTTTGCGGCGGCTCTTTTTTTGATTCTATTTTTAGTCTCGGTTTATTGCTTTCTCTGACCTGATGTTCAATCTTAACCATGGATATTTTTGTGCCTTGGTCGAGATTTTCCGATTTCGCAAGGGACTACAATCGGCGGCGTTTTCGGCCAATTAAATACCACTGGCTGCACTGCTAAACTCAATGAATAAGGACTTTCCATTATGGCTTTCTCTCTTTCTTCACCTCTGCACTCCGGGCTTTTTACCGCCTTAACCGTCACAGCATTAACGATCACGCCGGTCTTCGCCAGCGCCGATATCGTTGGCTTCACCGCCGGCATTGGCACCTGGCAATCAAGTCCCTCCGGTAATGTTGGCAGCACCGATATCAGTCTCGACAATACTCTTAATCTCTCTGAAGAAAATGCCAACTATGGGTTTATCGCACTGGAACACCCAATTCCTCTATTACCTAATCTTCGTCTTGCTCGCATTGATCTGCAGTGGGCCGGGCAGGGTGTGGTGCCAGCCGGTACCCGACTTGATGAAGTAACTTTTCCGATCGACCAGGCTGTCGATGTGGATCTCGATCTCAGTCACACCGATGTAACCTTTTACTATGAAGTGCTCGACAACCTTGTAGATCTGGATCTGGGGATAAGTGCGCGCATATTTGATGGTCAGGCCAGTCTGGTTGGCTCCACTGAACAGGAGCAGGTTGATCTCGATGCCACTATTCCACTGCTCTATGGTCGCGCTGGGATTGACTTGCCGTTTAGTGGATTGTCAGCGTCAGTCAGCGGTAACTGGATTAATGTTAACGACTTTAATCTGATCGATTGGAGTGCTGAAATAAACTATGACTTCAGCATTGCGCCAACCCTCGAAGCAGGCTTGAGTATTGGTTATCGTTCCATGTTGATCGAAATTGACGATCGCGACGAGTTGCGAGCTGATGCCGAATTTGACGGTTTGTTTGTCGGTCTACGATTAGTCTTCTAGCCTCTGGGGCTTTTCCAGGGGCGGCGAATCTCATCATGACGAACAATATATTCGCCGTCCCGACGATCGTTGAAGAAATTATATAACGCCAGTTCAACCACCGGGAAAGCCAGCTCCCCCCATGGAATATCTGCCTCATCAAACAACGCTACCTCTGAGGATTCAAAGGTAGCGTTAAATGTAGGCTGTTCTAGCCGGGCACGATAAAAAACATAGACCTGATTAATTTGTGGAATATCAAACAGTGCGTAAAGGCTGGGTTCGACAACCTCGGCATTGGCCTCCTCCACGCATTCGCGCAGCGCACCCGTCAGAGACGATTCACCATTCTCGAGAAACCCGGCCGGCAGAGTCCAGAAGCCGTGGCGCGGTTCAATTGCGCGACGGCACAACAACACCTGATCACCATAGACAGGCAGTACTCCGGCAATTACCCGAGGATTCTGGTAGTGAATGGTAGTGCAGTGCTCGCAGACATGACGCTCGCGATTGTCCCCATGTGGGATTTTTTTTATAACGGGCTGCCCGCAGCTGGAACAAAAATTCATGAAAGTCTCAGAAATCGAAGAGAGATGAGTATAATGCAAGAATGCTAGAAACCATTAAACATCGTCTAAAAAACTTTCCGCTCGAACGATATCAGCCTGACCCGCAAGAACGAGGCTCGTCGGCTGCGGTTTTGGTCGCTCTCCATGGCGATGTTTCTGACCCCCATGTGATACTAACCCAGCGCGCCTTACATCTAAATAATCATGCTGGCGAAGTCGCCTTTCCCGGAGGTATGTGGGACAGCGGTGACAGCGACTTGCTGGAGACGGCTCTTCGAGAAGCTCATGAAGAGATCGGGCTATTGCCACATCTGGTTGAGCCCATCGCAACGCTTCCGATTGCTACCCCCAGACGTCGCGATCTCAATGTTACTCCGTTTGTCGGATTGGTCGATATGCCACTGCAGCTGACCGCTGATCCGAGCGAAATTGGCGCACTGTTCGATGTGCCACTGAAAATGTTTATGGATACCAGTCGCTACGACTACTTCGAGATGGATACAGGCTACGGTGGGCTGCGCTTCCCGTTTTTAGCGTACAAGCACTATAAAATTTGGGGCTTCACGTTAAAGGTGTTGACCGATATGCTGAATGCCACCCTGGATGCCGATATAGACCTCGATTACCCAAGCGATGAACGTATCGCGGAGTTACGAGAAAAAGCGGCCGCAAACAACAGCACACTTTAAAGAGAAAATAATGATTTACCGGATTGGCGAAAAGACCCCCGACATACACCCCAGTGTTTTTGTTGCGCAGAGCGCCGACATTATGGGGGAGGTTGTTCTCAAGGAAAACGCCAGTGTCTGGTTTAATGCCGTGATTCGCGGTGATTGTGATTTGATTGAGGTGGGCGCCCGCAGCAATATTCAGGATGGCGCCGTACTGCACTGTGATCCAGGCCAACCGCTCATCATTGGTGAGGACGTCACCGTCGGCCACAATGCCATGATCCACTGCCTGGAAGTCGGTGATCGAACTCTGGTGGGTATCAACGCAGTGATTCTTGACGGCGCCAAAGTTGGCAGTGATTGCATTATTGGCGCCAACACTCTGATCAAGGCAAACAGTGTTATTCCCGACGGCTCACTGGTGGTCGGTTCCCCAGGCAAGGTTGTGCGTCAGCTTGATGAGCAGGCTCGAACCATGCTGCTTGGATCTGCAGCAGGCTATGTGCATAAGGGTCAGGCGATGCTGACTGATCTGGTCGAGGTGGAGCGTTGAGAGCTGATAAACCGGTGGCATCACCCTGTACTTCGGTGTGTATGCTAAACGATGAGGATATCTGTGTCGGTTGTTACAGAACGGCCGATGAGATTCGACTTTGGTCGATGCTGGATAACGATCAGCGCCGCGATGTAATCATTGCCTGCGGCGAGCGAAATCAGAAGGTCAATCCGTTCTACTAGAGCCCACCAATCGAGCGCACTCAGGTGCTCACTTCCAATCAGTCTGCGTCAGTTTCGACGACCTTCTTTTTCATCAGTTTGACACGGATCTTCTTGATCATCGTGCCGTTGATTTCTTCTGTTTCAAAGCGATAGGCCCCAACGACAAAGCTGACATTGCCGTCGGGGATACTCTCGAGCTGCTCCAGCGCGACACCGTTGAGCGTCTTGGGTCCGTCAGTGGGCAGGCTCCAATCGGTGGCTTTGTTAATTTCACGAATGGTTGCGGCGCCATCGATCAGGTAGCTGCCATCGCCGCGGTCGATAATCTCATCGGCTTCATCTGCGGTGTTGGTGGTGAAATCGCCAACAATCTCCTCAAGAATATCTTCCAGTGTCACCAACCCCTTCACATCGCCGTATTCGTCGACCACCATGGCGAAGCGGTTGCGTGTGGTTTTGAAGTTCAGCAGCTGATTGATCAGCGTGGTGCTCTCTGGAATAAAGTAGGGCTCTTCGGAAAAGCGTTTGATCGCACTGTGTGTGGCCTGTTCGGTGCGGGCCAGATGATTGGCTTTGCGCATATGGAAGATACCAACAATATTATTGATATCACCCTCATAGATAGGCAGACGGGTATACTCAGATTTGAATAGCTTGGCCAGCACCACCTCGATATCGTCTTCGATATCCAGGCCATTGATCTCACTCCGAGGAATCATAATATCCTCAACCGTAACCGTCTCCAGATCGAGAATGCCCTTGAGCATACCCTGGTGGCTGTCGGATATCTTGTGCCCGGACACATCCACAACCGAGCGCAACTCTTCCGTATCAAGACCGTCGTCGCGCGCTGCGTTGGGATCAAAGCCAAGTAGCTTGATCAGACCATTTGTTAGCTTGTTGATCGCCCATACCAGTGGCCAGAAAAGCGTCAGCAGCGGCTTCAGCACATGGCTCGCTTTAAAGGCGAACCATTCAGGATGTTGTGCCGCAATGGTCTTAGGCGTTACTTCTGAGAATACCAGCACCAGTATGGTCAGGGTTGCGGTGGCAACCCAGGGTGCCGCCGCCTCGCCGACATAGAGTATAGCCAGAGCATTGGCGATAATTGCGGCAAGAATATTAACCGCGTTGTTGCCGATCAAAATTAACCCAATGAGGCGATCGGGCATGGCCAGGAGTTTGGCTGCGCGCCGTGCGCCCGCGCTTTTTTTGCGCTGATGCCTCAATCTGTAGCGATTGAGCGACATCATGCCGGTTTCAGAGCCAGAGAAAAATGCAGATAACAATAGCAGGATTAGAAGAGCTAACCACAGCATCGACGATTCGGAAACGTCCAAGAATTACAAGCCTTTAAGAACAGGGAAGGATATGTTGAAGCAGTTCTTTGCTTTTGGCAATACTGCTGAACGCCTAAGAACGACCAAGAGGGTTTTACAGTCAGGCGAGTAAAAATTCGAGAACGAACTTGCTGCCGACATAGCCGAGCAAAATTGCAATAAAGCCTGCCCAGGTCCAGCGTATCGCGGTCTTGCCCCGCCAGCCCTTGGTCAGTCGACCCCACAACAGCGCCCCAAAGAACGCCCAGGCCATGACGCTAAACACCACTTTGTGCAGCAGGTGCTGAGCGAAGAAGTCCTCATAGAAAAGAAAGCCACTGATCAGTGCCAAGCTGAGCATAATCTCGCCTGCCCAGATTAACTCGAACAGCAGCGCCTCCATGCTTTCTAGTGCGGGAAAGGCCCGCATCAACAGATTCTGATGCTTGTGTTTGAGCTGCCAGTTCTGATAGCCGATCAGCGCGGCTTGCAGGGCCGCGATGGCCAACAAACTGTAGGCGAGAATCGAAATCAGCACATGCAGTTGAATGCTCGGTTGAAGAATTACCGCAGCTTTGGTGCTGGGGCTGAGCAGTGCTGCGGCAATCGACGCGGCCGAAAGTGGGAATAAAATCAAATTGAGGCTGTGGATAGGCTTTTTAAGGCCACTGAAAAATACCACCACATTAACAATCAGGGCAATCAGGGCAAAAATTTTCAGCAGACTGAGGTCGAGCCCATCGCTGTGGAACAGCAAATCAGCAACCGCCAGACTGTGCAGCACAATCGCCACCGGCGCAATCAACTGCAACAGCATGCTGGGTGTATGGATCTGCTTGCGCAGTTGCACCACCTGATAGCTAAAAGACACAAGGTATAGAGCGATTGCTGCGCTGGCGAATAGGCTGGTCATTGCTGAACTGGACATTGCTGTGAAGTCGCTAACTATTTCAACAGAGTGTGTCATATTCAAGGGGCCGGGTGAAGAGTTGGTAAAAAATATTGCTATAATGCTGCGCATCAATAAATAGTCGGAAAAAATACCCATGGCAATGTTTGAAAACCTCAGTGACCGCCTCTCTGACAGCCTGAAAAAAATATCGGGCAAAGCCAGTCTTAGCGAAGCCAATATTCAAGACACCTTGCGTGAAGTGCGAATGGCATTGCTTGAAGCAGATGTTGCGTTGCCAGTGGTCAAAGATTTTATCGAACAGGTCAAACAGCGTGCCCTGGGGCAAGAGGTCAATCGCAGCCTCAATCCCGGCCAGCAGTTCCTGAAAATTGTTCAGGCCGAACTGGAAAGCGTGATGGGGGAGAAAAACGAAACCCTCAATCTCGCGGCACAACCTCCAGCGATTATTTTGATGGCCGGTCTTCAGGGTGCGGGTAAAACTACATCGGTCGCCAAGCTGTCGCGCTATCTGAGCGAGCGGGAAAAGAAAAAGGTTATGGTTGTCTCTGCGGACGTCTATCGCCCTGCCGCAATCGAGCAGCTCAAGACCCTCGCCGCAGAAGTGGGCGCCGATTTTTTCCCCAGTGATATCAGCCAAAAGCCGGTCGCCATCGTTGAGGGCGCCATCGCGGCGGCAAAAAAGAAATTTGTCGATGTTCTGATAGTTGATACCGCCGGTCGTCTCCATGTTGACAACGAGATGATGAGTGAGATCAAACAGGTACACGCCGCCGCCAACCCCGTCGAAACCCTGTTTGTTATAGATGCCATGATTGGTCAGGATGCGGTTAATACCGCCAAGGCCTTTAATGAGGCGCTGCCCTTGACCGGTGTGATTCTGACCAAGGTTGATGGCGACGCCCGCGGCGGTGCCGCGCTATCAGTGCGGCATATCACCGGCAAGCCGATTAAATTCCTCGGTGTTGGTGAAAAGGTTGATGCACTTGAGCCGTTCCACCCTGAGCGAATTGCCTCGCGCATTCTCGGCATGGGTGATGTGCTGTCATTGATTGAAGATGTCGAGCGCAAGGTTGACAAAAAGAAGGCCGAAAAGCTCGCCCAGAAAATGGCCAAGGGAAAAGGTTTTGATCTGGAAGATCTGCGCGATCAGCTAGAACAAATGAACAATATGGGTGGCATGGCCGGACTGATGGATAAGCTGCCAGGCATGGGCAATATGTCACAGATGATGCAGCAGCAGAATGTCACCAGCCAGTTTGGCAAAATGACCGTTATTATCGACTCGATGACCCCGAAAGAGCGCCGCAATCCGGATATTCTCAACGGCTCACGCAAGCGCCGTATTACGGTCGGCTCTGGAACCACCATTCAGGATCTTAATCGCCTGCTCAAACAGCACAAGCAGATGGGCAAAATGATGAAAAAAATGAAAGGTAAGGGCATGCAAAATATGATGCGTGGCTTAGGTGGCATGGGCGGCGGCTCCGGCGGCGCTATGGGCGGAGCAATGCCACCGCTGGGCGGATTGCCTCCAGGCGGGTTCCCGCGTCGCTGAACGACTGCTCTTCAGCGCCGTTTTGGGCTAAAAAAGACGCTTTTGGTGGCTGTTTGATTGCCGCTTAAAGGTGTTTCCTTTTAATCTCTTTTAACGTAAGATACCGCGCCTTTCGGGGGAGCTGCGCCTTTTTCTGCGCGGAACTTTAAAAGCATCAAGTCTGGCGATAATGCCAGTTTGAACACAGGATTTTTGTAAATGGTAACAATTAGATTGGCACGTGGTGGCGCTAAGAAACGCCCATTTTACCACATCACAGTTTCCGACTCACGCAATGCACGTGATGCACGCTATATCGAGCGTATCGGCTTTTTTAACCCGGTAGCTCGCGGCGCTGAAGAGCGTCTGCGCATGGATCTTGACCGCGTAACGTACTGGCAGGGCCAGGGTGCGCAGATCAGTGATCGCGTTAAAGCGCTGATCAAAGAGGCTGCCAAAGTCGCAGCCTGATCTATCCGCAGCTGCCGCTAAGTGCATCTGGAGATCATGAATCGATGGAAACTCTGGTTGTTGGTCGCATAACGACTGTATTTGGCGTGCGTGGCTGGGTGAAGGTTTATTCCTTTACTGAGCAGGTGGAAACGCTCTGCTCCTTTCAACCCTGGTGGGTTGAAACAGAGTCTGGCTTGAAACAGCTGATGGTTGACGAGTGGCGCAGACACGGTGAAAACCTGGTGGCGCATATCGTTGGGATAGATGATCGCGATTTAGCTCAGACCTGGTGTGGTAAAGACATCCTGGTCGAAAAAGAAAAACTTCCCGAGCTGAAAAATGATGACTTCTACTGGTATCAGCTCGAAGGGCTGACAGTGATTACCCATCATCAGGGAGATCAGATCAGGCTTGGCAGGGTTAAGTCACTTCTCGAAACCGGCGCCAACGACGTACTGGTTGTTAAGGGCGATGCCGAGAGTATTGATCGAGAAGAGAGATTAATTCCCTACGTTGATCAGTTTGTCACCAGTGTGAGTCTGGTGGACAAGAGAATCGACGTGATCTGGGATCCTGATTTTTAAAATCAGCAACCGGCTTCAGAGGTACAGGTAAATGAAAATTGCACTGATTACCCTGTTCCCGGAGATGTTTAGTGCGCTGACCGAGTATGGGATCAGCGGGCGCGCAGTAAAGAATGGCCTGGTTGAGTGCAAAAACTTCAACCCGCGAGACTTTACGCAAGACCGTCACCAGACAGTCGACGATCGCCCCTACGGAGGCGGCCCCGGAATGGTGATGATGGTCGAGCCATTGCGCATGGCGATAGCCGCTGCCAAAGAGTGGGCAGGAGAACAGACCAAAGTGGTCTACCTCTCACCTCAGGGACAAGTCCTTGAGCAGGGCGCGGTAAACAGATTTGCAACACAGCAGTCATTGATATTGATTGCTGGTCGTTACGAAGGGATCGACGAGCGGCTGATAGCGCTGGAAGTAGATGAGGAGTGGTCAATTGGTGACTACGTTCTCAGCGGTGGCGAACTCCCCGCCATGGTATTGATGGATGCGTTAATTCGCCAGATACCAGGTGCTCTGGGACACCGAGACTCAGCTGATCAGGACTCGTTTGCCGATGGCCTGTTGGACTGTCCGCACTTTACGCGGCCAGAAGATTATCAGGGGCTGGCCGTACCAGAGGTGCTGCTGTCAGGTAACCACGAAAAAATTAGACGTTGGCGTCTGCAGCAATCATTGCTGCGAACGCAACTCAGAAGACCGGATTTACTGGACCGCCTTGAGCTCACGACCGAGCAAAAGGCTCTACTCAAGGAAATGAGTGCTGCGCTGGCAGATGATGGCAAGGGATAGTGTCCATCCTCTCTGTACAGAGCTCTAAAACAGGTGGCATGCCACCAACCAATGAAAATTGAGGAGCAAGACATGACTAACAAAACAGCAATTATCGCTGCCCTTGAGAAAGAGCAGATGAACAAAGAAATCCCAGACTTCAGCCCCGGTGATACCGTGGTTGTTCAGGTTAAAGTAAAAGAGGGTGCTCGCGAGCGTCTGCAGGCCTTTGAAGGCGTGGTACTGGCCAAGCGCAACCGTCAGCTCAACTCTTCGTTCACCGTGCGCAAAATCTCTAACGGTATCGGTGTTGAACGTACCTTCCAGACTTACAGCCCACTGGTAGACAGCATTGAAGTTAAGCGTCGCGGTGCGGTTCGTCGCGCCAAGCTCTACTACTTGCGTGAGCGTTCAGGTCGATCTGCGCGTATTAAAGAAAAGCTGGGTTAATAACTGGTTTAACCATCAGTTATCAGCAAAAGGCGGCTCCGAAAGGGCCGCCTTTTTTAATGCCAGCAGAAAGCCCATTTACCCTGTATGTCATTCATGGTTGGGCCGTGGAATTTCGGCGCTGCTAGCTTGACAGCGCATTGCTATGGTCTATCTTTTAACTTACCTGTAGGAGAATGTGAAGTGCTTCACATTTATGGTGGGAACTGGTTCATAGGCTGGACCTGCGAACCGCATTGAAAGGCAGTACAGCATTCAACAGCAATGTAAGAGTACTGCAGGGATGGCGACATGGAAATGGAAATGAAACTCGGAACGAAAGGGAAAACCAAACAGTTATTTTTTACAACATTATGCGCAATTGGGTTGCTGGTACTTCCTGTTGCCCAGGCCGATACGGTCGATTTGCTCGAGATATGGGGCCCGGATGGAGTTGATCAGGGCGGTGATAACAACGGCGTCACCGATCTGTTATTTTGCTCCACGTCTTGCGGTGGTGCGATTTCTGCAGGCGATATATCTGATATTAGTGCCAATCAATTTTATGGTGCCAATGGCAATGTTGCCGCGGCTCAGGATCACCTCAATCCCGATATGGTTAATATGCTGGCCTTTGAAGGCGTTGTGGTTCCGGGCTTAACGGGCAACAAAATTGAAACTGGCTTCAGCGGCAAGACCATTACCACCAGCACTGATTTTGTTGGCTATGTAACCATCAAAGCTGCAAGCCTGGTATGGCTGTTCCTGATCGAAGACGATGGGATTCAGGGTAACACAGTGCAAGTTGCCATCACTGGACAAAATGATGTCTCACACTACACCGAGTGGGCCGTCTCTGAGGTGCCGCTCCCCGCAGCTGCATGGCTGTTCTTTTCCGGATTGATTGGATTGGCAGGGCTAAGGAAATCATCGAAGCGATAACCCGTTCTCTCTTGAAAAGCGAACTGAATCACATTTTCAATGTTACGCAATCGATATAAAAAATCGGTTGCGTAAACTCGTTTTCAGGAACTAATCGCTTAGAGTCAGTCTTGTCTTATGGTCGATCAAAAATCAAGGATGGTGCGTCCTCACGACGCCAAGATTAATGCTTTTTCCCGTCTTATCGACGCCGGAATCATTGGTTGCACACTGGTGGCGCTGGTTTCTGTGCTCAAGCTCAGTTGGGTACCTCTCTACAACTGGCTGTTGTTAATTTCAATCGTGTTGTTCAGCTTCCTCTCCGAATCCAGCTCCAGCTATAAATATTGGCGCGGCATCAGCATCAGGGCAGAAGTCACTGCGGTGGGCAGCAACTGGCTGGCCGTGGTGTTAGTGTTAATTCTGGTCGACATGGTATTCCATCCTTCAGATCTCTATAACCGCGAGATGGTGTTTTACTGGTTTGTCCTCACTCCGATTGAGCTGATTTCCTGGCACTCGATATTTCGCATGATGCTGCGCCTGTTCCGTGACACCGGTATGCGTGTACAGTCAGTGGCAATTTATGGCGCAACTGAATTAGGTGCCAGCCTCGAGGCGCGTATCACGTCAATGCCCTGGTCTGGCTACAACTTCATCGGCTACTTTGACGACCGCAAAACCAACGGCACCAGACGCTATATTTCTGACTCGGATCGCATCAAAGGCGATTCAAAAGAGCTGATCAAACAGGCCAAGGCAGGTTCCATCGATACTATTTTCATCACCTTGCCATTGGCCGCTGAAAAGCGCATCAAACAACTGCTCAATGAGCTGGCTGACACCACCGTATCGGCGTACATGATGCTCGATCTGTTTAGTTTTGATCTACTTAGCGCCAGTTGGCTGGACATTCAAGGTATGCCCGCCATCAGTGTGTTTGAATCACCGCATACTGGCCTGGATAAGTTTGCCAAGCGCACACTCGATCTGGTTGTTGGCAGCCTCATTCTGCTACTCATTGCGATTCCCATGATAGTGATTGCGCTCGCTATCAAACTTACTTCAAAGGGCCCGGTGATATTTCGGCAGCAACGCTACGGCATGGGCGGGGAACCGATTATGGTGCTCAAATTCCGCACCATGAAGGTGATGGATGCTGGTGACAAGACTTTGGTTCAGGCATCAAAGCACGATAGCCGCATTACGCCAATTGGTGCCTTGCTGCGCAAATCTTCCCTCGATGAGTTGCCACAGTTTTTTAATGTACTGGCTGGCACCATGTCAATTGTTGGCCCGCGCCCCCACGCAGTGATTCACAACGAATTTTATCGCAGCGCCATTCACGGCTACATGTTGCGCCACAAGGTTAAACCCGGCATTACCGGTCTTGCTCAGATTAAAGGCTATCGCGGCGAGACAGATACCCTGGAAAAAATGGAAGGGCGCATCAAACATGATCTTGAATATATCCGCAGCTGGTCACTGTGGCTCGACATCAAGCTAATTGTAATGACCGCCTGTGGCGGCTTTATCAACAAGAATGCTTACTGAAAATTGCTCCAGACGGGGCCTCTAAAGTAAGCAATTAGGTCTACACTAAACTGAGGATTACAGAGGAAAGTGATCATGCAACAAACCATTGGACGTGTAAAAAAACGCTTTATAGCAGTGCTGTTGCTCTGCGGTCTCAGCCCACTGGCGTCGGCAGATATCTATCAACTCAACCCGGGTGATCAGCTAGAAATCTCCGTGTGGAATGAGGAAAATTTACAGAAAATTATCACCGTGTTGCCCGATGGAAAAATTTCATTTCCACTGGTAGGGCACCTCCAGGCCGCGGGCAAAACCGCGTCTGAAATCGAAGCGCTCATTACTGACAAACTCGATGCCTATATCGCCGACCCCGAAGTGAATGTCACCGTGACAAGTGCCCGAGGCAATGTTGTCTACGTTGTCGGCAAAGTCCTAAAGCCAGGTCCCATTGTTATGATCCAGTCCACCAGTGTAATGCAGGCATTGGCTATGGCAGGTGGGCTCAATGAATTTGCTTCGGGCAATGCCATCAAGATTATTCGTCGCGGCGGATTGGCACAGGGTGGGGGTGAAGAGCTACTCAAAGTGCGTTACTCCGACCTTGAAAAAGGCTCAGACCTGTCAACCAATCATTTACTGAAATATGGAGACGTCATCGTCGTTCCATAAATAGCAAGGATTCGCTATGAACAACACCATCAAACACATCACAGCCGTCGTCGGCCTGCCAATAGTCTTGGCCGGCGCCGCAACCCTGTCGAGTGCCGGAAACTGGGTCGCAGACTACAGTCTTGATGCCGATATCGCCTACGATGACAATTTTTTTATGGCCGATGAAGAGCAAGACACCTGGGTGTACTCGGTCAAACCTGAAGTCTCAATGATTTATGTTTCGCCGGTCGCCAAATCTCAGCTAGATGCAAGGCTGGCGTTCAAGCGCTATTCGGATTTTGATCAGTTTGATTCCGAAGACCCTGCATTTGACTGGAAAAACAGCTACAAAACCCAACGCTCAAACTGGTCATTCAATACCGGTTACAGCGAGAACTCACAGCGCGATGCCGCCGAGCAGGATGTCGGGATCTTTGATTCCAACACCATCGTCAAAACCATTTATATCGACCCCGGTGTCGACATTGAGCTGACCGAAAAGGACGAGTTGGGCATTTCGCTGCATTACAACCGTCGCGACTATGACGCCAATGACTTCTCAGATAATGATACTCAAACGATTGGACTGAACTGGCGGCACCATCTAAACGAGGTGCTGACCACCACAGCAATGGTCAGTGCATCAAATTACTCGGCCGACCGCGTGGCGATCAGTGCTAACGAAACGGACTACATTCAGACAACTGTCGGCTTTATCTATCAGTATTCCGAAGCCATGACCATTGATGGCAGTGCAGGCTATTTTGAAACTGATGCCGAAGCGCGCTTTTTGGCCGGGCCGATTTTGCTGATCAGCGAAACCGAAAGCAATGGCACGCTGCTCAATTTGGGGCTTCACTACGATACCGAAAATGATACCTTCTCATTTAATCTATCGCGCGGTCTATATCCATCAAGCCAAGGCGAAGTTGAGGAGCGCGACAGCGTCGGTGTCGGCTATGAGCATCAGTTTAGTGGTCGCAGCTCAACAGGTATCTCCATCGCCTGGTACGACACAGGTGCCTTGAGTGAGGAGCGTGAGAGCGTCACCGTATCGCCGTTCTACAGCTATCGCCTCACCGAAAAACTACAGTTGAAAACCACCTATATTTTCCGCCGCTTCGATCGTCAGACCACACTGAATGAAGTCGACTCCAATCGGGTCAATCTCGGTTTACGCTATAGCTTTTAATAATAAAAATCAGGCAAAAAGGACGCTGTATCTATATGGATGACACTGAAAAGTCGCTGCTCGATTATCTCGAGATGCTGCGCAGGCGTAAACGTTACATCATCATTGCCTTTCCCCTCTTGCTTGCACTCAGCACAGCGATAACCTTTCTGCTACCACCAATCTATCAGTCTGAAGGGGTGATACTGATCGAGAGTCAGGAAATCCCCCGTGATCTGGTGCGTTCGACCGTCACCAGTTATGCCGAGCAGCAAATTCAGGTGATCAAGCAGCGCATATTGACCACCTCGCGAATTCTTCAAACATTGGATAAATACAAAGTTTATGAGGATGAGCGCGATTCCAGTACCGTCTCGCTACTCGTCGAAAAATTCCGCAGTGCGGTCAACATCGAAATGATCAATGCCAACGTAATCGACCCCACTCGCGGGCGGGCACAGCGCGCCAGCATTGCGTTTAAAGTCTCATTTCTCGATGAGTCACCAGATACAGCCCAGCAAGTAGCCAATGAACTGGTAACCATGTTTCTTGATGAAAACGTCAAAACGCGCACTAACAAGGCCGCCGAGACAGTCACTTTTCTCAATGATGAAGCGGACAAAATGCAGAAAACCGTGCAGGATCTGGAGGAGAAAATTGCCAACTTCAAGTTGGAATTTGGCGAAAGTCTACCCGAACTTTTGCAGTTCAATCTATCGATGATCGAGAAGCTTGAAGAGAAAATTCGAACCAATCAATCGGAAGCGATAAGGCTCAGTGATCAGATCCATTATCTGAGCCTTGAACTCGCCAGCATGGACCCATATGTGGCCAGCAGTGAAGGTGTCACCACACTCAGCAGTCAGGTAAGGCTGGCACAGCTGCAAAGCGAACTGAACAGCCTCGAAAATAAATACTCGGAATCACACCCGGATATCAAACGTCTCAACCGTGAAATCGAAGCGCTTAAAAAAGAAGTCGCAGCAG
>Ga0255775_1002070_pt1 | contig 17738 bp, 8 predicted proteins | sample 011ome_26_FD_179973 | JGI IMG/M metagenome (GOLD analysis project Ga0255775, IMG submission 179973) | Coastal salt marsh microbial communities from the Groves Creek Marsh, Skidaway Island, Georgia - 011511BT metaG (version 2) | ecosystem: Environmental > Aquatic > Marine > Intertidal zone > Salt...
TCTTCTTCTTCCTCTCGCTGTTGTTGTTTTCCTCCTCCATCATCGTCCTTATTTTTAATAGGGGGGATGTGTTGCTTTGACAGACGTTTGATGAAATTTTTCATAAAAAACAGCCCCCTCTTTGTGGGATTTGACGCAAAAATGACACCTGTCACTTCTTCTCCCTCTTCACGTCTTCATCATCCTCTCGCGAGCGAGCAGCCAAAAGAAGAAAAGGTTTTGTCGTTGCATCGAGAAGAAGAAGAAGAAGAAGAAGAGGAAGAAGAAGAAGACAAAGAGTCTGCAGGTGAGGACGATGATGCTATCGATTACGATCGAGAAAATATATTGTGTTCTTCACCGCGAACGCGCGCTTTAGACCATTTCAGAGACGACCGGCTCTTACAGTCCGCGAGATTGCTCCGGAAAATATGCGACAGTTTAGTATCATCATCAGAGGAAGAAGAAGACAAAGAAGAGTTGAAAGATACGAAAGAAAAAGAGAAAGAAAAGTTGGTGAAATACGTTCTGGAAAAAGCGAAACAGTCGGAGTCGTTCATCGAGATGTTGAGAGAAGACGCGGAGAAAGATTCGACCTGGGAAACGCAGAAATCTTTCTCTTTTGGCGGGAGAGACCAGACGAAAATTTATTACAAGACGACGGAAAACGATACGAAATTGATTTTACGAGTAGACCAGGCGATTAAAAGAGAGATGTTAGTGCCAGTGTTAGCGACGTTGAATGAAAGTCAGCTGTACGCGTCGTGGTTACCTTCGTGGACGATGCCGAAATTGAAATTTTCGCGAACCGAAAAGCTCGACCAACGCGGCCGATGTTCGCAGCTTTTACTCGTTACGGTGGAGTGTCCGTGGCCGTTTTCAACCAGAGAGGTTGTTTTGGACGCGCTGGCTTTTGATGATATCGACGAAAGTGGCGTGGTGGCGGTATTGTTGAACAGTTGCGATTGCGAGGACGACGAGAGAGTCCCGGCGATTGACCATAAGTTTGGCCAGTGCACGCGAGTGGACTTTCACGGAGGATTTTTGTTTCGAGCGATTCCGAGCGAAGGCGAGGCGTGGAAGAAAGCGAGGGAAAAGCACGAAGACGAGATGATTGTGTCGTTTATATTTAATATCGACCCGAAGATTTCGTACGTTCCGGTTTCAATCATACAGTTTATAACGAGGACGGTGATTGGGACGTTGTGGGGGATGTTTATGAAAATCGCGAGTAAAGTGAAAAACGGAGAGATGAAAGAACACGCCGAGGCGATACAATCGAAAAGACTCGTTTTGTACGATTGGGTCGACGAACGAGTAAAAAGCATGTTCGCGCGAATCTTTTGAGTCTGTGTGTGCGCATCAAGATACCTAGGTAGTAATTTACGTAGTTTTTTTATAGTAGGAGTAGCCAGAAACGCAGCGACGCGCGCGTACGTGTGATGATGCATTTGAGCTGAAAAGTTCATTTTGTTTTTAAAAAGCGAGAGAGACGCAATCAATCAATCAATTTATTCATCATTAAAGTTCTTTCAAGACGACTTTCATGGACGGTACCTCCCCTAACGCTCTAATTTGTCTTTTCAGAGATAACATCGTGCTCGTACAAATGAGCATGCTCGTAAAACCGACGTTCACTCCGTACGTACCTCTCACGTACTCGTCCGCTATGGAGCACACGCACGCGATTAATCCTAACAAGACGCCGCCGAAGAATTTCGCGCCGTTTTGTAAATCCCGCAAATATTTTTCCGTTTGAACGCCAGGTCGAACGTTTGGTATTCTCGCACCTATTTTTGTGATGTATTCCGCAACTTCTTTTGGCGTATTTTGTACGTCGATGTATGAACCGGCGATGCAAAAGACGAATAAGAAAACGTAGTAACTGAAATCAGTCGGGTCGCAAATGGACACTAAAGTCTTCCCGATTGCGGCTGGCATGGCTGGCGCGACTTGTTCGCGGAAGAAACCACACAGCATGCTAAACGCGATAATCATAGTCATACCACCAGGGTTGACACGAATAGGAATCTCCGAAGATTCGGATTGGGCGGATTTCGGGAGCTGCGACGCGTCCGGGCCTTGGAAAAATTGCAGAGGGATTTTACACGTCCCTTCGTTGAGTAAAGCGGACGCGAAAGTTAACAGTACCACAAACCCAGAGATAGTCAAGAACGCCGGGTTCACCACTAAACCTCTCACGGATTCTAAAAGACTACCGGAGGAGACGAACGCTGCCGCGGCTGCCGCCGCCGTCCCGCCGCTGCTCGTCACTTTTTCTACGAAGATTGCATTCTTCACCGTCGACGCGTAGGACGCACAAATGGACATGGTTATAATCATCCCGCTTCCTTCCCCAATCCCGTAATCGGTAATTTCTTGCGCAACCCACGTGATAGTCATTGCCCCGGCGGCGAACAACATCGTTGCCGTCATATAATACAAAAAACCGGGAATCGCCATGGCGCATAAATATTTCAACTTGTGCGCCTCAATCGCTCCTAAAATCAACGCAATAATCAACGTCAAATACCGTCCTTGTTGTTTTAACTTTTCCATCCCCATTCTATCTTTCTTCATCTCTTTCATTTGAGGGTCTATGGCCATTAATACTTGCATGATAATGCTCCCAGCTACAAACGGACCTATACCTAAATGAAAAATAGTCACCCCGCCGTGTTCGGTAATCTGCCTGGCGCCTCCGAGCACGTCGCCCATGTGCGCGAACGAGGGGTCTTCCATTAATTTCTTCGCCATATCTGCCATTGGACCGGACGATTGCGTCACACTTCCAACTTTTGACGCATCAAATAATCTCGATTGGCCTATATACCCAGCTCGCAACACCGTCAACATTCCCGTACACGCGACGATTCTTCGCGTGATGTCGCTCGTAAACGGTTTCAACAGAAACCGCGCGACGGGATGCGCGTCCCTTCTCAATCCTAAATTATACCACTTCTCTTGGTCTATTCTCTCCCCGTACTCGTTCAAACTCTCCGGATCAATCGTCGATGACTCCGCGTCGAATAAATTCCGAAACCTCTCCTCGTCCGACACCGGGGCATCGTAGTTATCTTTCGGTAACAAACGCTCTAATTTGTTTTCCGCCGATAACGGTTTCGGGATGTATAACTCTTGGTCGACTTCTGCTGCGGTGTTTGTGTATTTTGTAATCTCGTTCTCACCACCTCCGTTTTCGTTTTCGTTTTCATCGTCGTCGTCGTCGTCATTTTCCTCTTCCTCGTACTCCTCAAACGACGATTTCGCGAGGCACAAGAACCCGCGATGAAGATGATGTTGATTTCCAAAAACAAAATCACCCAAGTCCTTTTTTTGACGACGAAAATGATGATTTTGATGCGTTCCTCTTCGTGTTCTTTCACGTTCGTCATCGAAGACTCCACGTCCTCCTCTCAAAGCATTAGCGGCATTATTTCTCCTCCTCTCTTTTCGAGAGCAGCAACCAGAAGAAGAAACAGAAGAAGGAGAAGGAAGAAGACAACAACAAGGGAACGCAAAAGTCATTTTTTTCTCTTCTTCTTCTTTGTGTTTTGTGATGAGAAAATTTCTTTTTTTTTTTCAAAAAACAGAAAAAAAAGCGAAAATCAAAAATTGAATACTTTTTTGTGTTTCCGAGAAGGGCAACTCTCTCTCTAAAATACGCGCATTTACGAGCGTTTTTTTTTCTTCTTTGAAAAGCGATTATTATGCCGAAACTGGACGCGTATTTAGCGTCGTCGTCGTCGTCCAACGAGAACAAGAAGAACAGGAAAAAGAAGAAGAGCGTTTTAGGAGACGACGACGACGATGGGAGCGACACGAGCAGCAGCAATAACAGCAGCAGCAGCAGCGGCGAGGACGACGACGAGGAGGAGGAGGAAAAAAAAGAAACGGGAGGAAACGAGACAAACAAAACGAAAACCATTCCTCTTTCTCCTCCTCCGACGTACCCTGCGACGTTATTGAAACCGAAAAGGAAAACCGGGAAGGAGATTTACGACGGAATACCGAAATACATACGGGATAAAATTATCAACCCGGAAGTTTTAATAAACTGGACACCTGGTGAGGAGGAAAACGGGGAGGAGATACCTGAGCCTGAATTTGAACCCGTCCCGGCGCATCCGCCGAGACGAAAGTGTCCAGAAGGAACGGAGCTTCCGTATCCGTGGGAAAGCGAAATTGGGAAGCCGTTACCGAACGAACGATTAATACGGAAGATGCTTGGCGAACCGAAAAAGTACAGACAACCGGACGGGTCCTTAGGTCCAACGCCGAGACCGAAAAACCCGTGGACCGTGGCGAACAGGAAAGAGTTTTCCGATTTGGTGCACTACTGTCGCACGAACGGAGGATTATCTGAAGCCGACGGGTATAAAGACGGCGTCTCGTATCGATACAACATCGGGTGCACGTGGACGCAACACAGACTGTACATGGAACAAATCCACCAATACCCAGAAGTTAACGAGCGCGGCGAATGGTTCGGCTTTGACCCGAAAAAAATCCACCCGATTGATGACGACCCGACGCACTTCATCACCAAAGCCAAAGCGGACTCGTACCGCGAGCTCGAAAAACGAGGCATCAATGGTACCAAGCTCGAAGAGATGTTTAAAGAAGAAACTCTGAACAAATCCGGCGGCTGGCACTGGGGCGATGGCACCGAACCGTCGCACACCGACGGAGGCCCAAACGACGCCAACGACGGCGAGGAACGAGACATCGAGAGCGAACCGGAGGATCCAGAAACCTCCCGGTGCCCGGAATCCCTCGAGTGGGTCGAAGAACACATCGCGAGAGAGAAAGAAGATGAAAGCCTAAGGAGAAGAGCTGAGAATTAATCCAAGGAGAAAAGAAGAAGAAGAAAGAAAAGAAACTCGCGAGGAGGAGCAAAAGCGCGTTTGTCTGTTATAAAATTATGAGTTTTCATCAGTCAAAAAACGCGTCGAGTCACATTTCGTGTCTTTTCGTTTCCCATTGAATGCCTTCTCGCTCCCGCCTTTTTTGTGCTTTTTTTTCTTCTTTTCTCTTCTTCTTCTTCTTCAGAATTCCAAAACACCACAAAAACAGCACGGAAGAACATCCACAGCACGACTACTAAAAGAGAAAGGTATAATCATCTTTAAAGTTTCTTCTCGTTCTAGAGAGAGCAGTTATCGTCCGCTCACGCGTCGTCGTTCTTTTTCTCGAAGAGAGAAGATTTTTTATTCGACAGACGCGCACCCAAAAGGCGAAGCGTCGTGTTTATTACGTCGTCTTTCTCCTTCTTCTCGGGGAGGAGGCCGCACAGCCGCCTATAATCGATCGAGATTCTTTTTTTCTCTACTCAAGCGCGCGCGCGAAAGAGTACTTCTCGAGAGAGAGCGAGAACAACGACGTACTGCGACCGTAACGACGACGACGACAACAACGCGAAGCAGTCATCAAAAGCGAAGAGAACAAAACGGACAGGACGAAACGACGAGAGAGAAAGAGACAAACAGAAGAGAGAAGAAAATCAATCGACGCTTCTTTGTCGAAAAAAAGTAGACCAAAACTGACCTTTGATTTCTCTCTCTCGTTTTTTACACTCACAAAACCAAAACAAACAAACAAAACAAACAACTACGATGAAACAGAGTTTTATGGAAAGTGGACAAAATCAACAAACAAATTCTGCGAGCGGGACACACGAAACTTCTTCTTCTGCGATTCAAACGACCGGTTCGTTAAAGTCCGGCGTACCTCTGCCGAAACCAAACTTGACGACTGGCGGGAAGAAGGTTGGTTTGAAATCGAAGAAGAATGTCGAGCAGCACAATAATTTTAACGGAAGCAGCGGCGATGCAGCTGGGACGGCGGCGAGCAACAATAACGGAGAGCATTCGCACGCAAAGAACAAAGGAAATAATACTAACAACAACGGACGAAAAAGTAGTAGTAAGAAGAACGGGGAAGCGGCGGCGACGGCGGAGAGAGCCGGGGATGGAAGCACGAGCGGGGACGTCTTTCACGACGCTTTAGCGCCGGAGGAAGCACAACAGAAAGCAGCCAAACTAAAAAAGAAAAAGCAAGTGAAGAAGAAAAAAGAGCATTCATTGGACGATGGCGTGTCGCGATTATCGTTGGAAGACGGTGCGGAGGGAACGATGAGCATTCCGTCGCCTTCGATGATGCCGGGGGGAATGCCGCCGCCGCCGCTCGGGAGACCGCCAAAGTCGCCAATAAAACCAGAACAACCGTCGAGAAAGAGCAGCGCAAAACCTCGCGGAACGCGTAAGATGGTCGCTTCGCAACCGATTGCCCCTCCACCGTTGCCATCGGGTGCACCGCCTCCGCTACCGGGTGACCCGTTGTCCGCTAACGCGGAACAAAGGAAATCGGGAGGAAAGACGCAAGGCGGAACGTACGTTCCACCTTCGCAACGAGAAGGAAGAAAATCGTCCCGAACCGCGCAAAAGTCAACAGCAAAATCACCGTTAGGGAAGAAAGCAATTACTCACGACGAAGCGAGAGGAGATCCGGATTACGATCGCAACGATCCGAATTTGATTCGAGGCGGCGCCTTGCATCATCGCGAGCAGTTTGGACACACGAGTTTGAGCGGACGCTCGAGCCCGAATCATCACGCCTCGCTCGCCGAGGAACAAGCGGCGCAAAAGCAAGCGAAGAAAGATCAGCAAAAGAAAGAGAAACCGGCGCCTCCAAAACTCACGGCTGAGCAACAGAAGCAACAAGCAACCGGGCGAGAGATTCGCAAATTTCTCGATTCCAACGATATTAACGGAGCTTTAGATGTTTTTTACGCCAAGAGAGATTTCGGTGGAATCGACGTGGAAGCTTTTAAAATTTTGGTTGCTGGGTGCGTGAAGATGGCGGCGATTCAAGACGGCTTACGGGTCGTTGAGTACGCGAAGAGTAAAGGTTTGAAGATCTCGCTTCGAAATTTTACCGGCTTACTCCAGACGATACCGCAACGTTCAAACCCGATGGATACGGCTGATTTACTCGCCGCGCTTGAGTACGTCATCGATTACGAAGACAGACGCGTTCGAAACTATCACTTTCACTTCGCAAAACTTATCGTGCAAGAGTTTCTCGAAGAAGCTTTACAAACGCTCGATCGTGTGGCAAACGCGCCGGCGTTTGGCTTGCAAGAAAACGGACTTGCTGCCATGGACGTTCGATTGGAACCACTGCGTAAACCCGGTCAAGTTGGTTTAACAATTCCCGCGCTCGCAGCCGAGATGCAAAAGAATCTCATGAAAGGTGACGCGGTCTTGCTATCGAGAACTTCCGCCACAAAGAATATCATGACGCTAGGCGAATTACCGAAACACTCTAAAGCCGCGCTCGAAGCAGCTGGCGAGAGCACGGTGAAAGCGTTATCGATGGAGCAAGGCGAAAGACCGGCGCGACGAAGCTACAACTACAGCGCCGCGGAGGAGTACGAAGCTGAAGTCTGTCAACTTGGGAACAACATTGCCGTCCGTTTACTCGGCGTCGACCCGAGAGACGCCGCGAGCATTTCTGGTTCCGGTTGGCGTGTTGATAAGTTGGCGAACAGAACGAGTTACTTGCGTCAGTTGAACGCGCTGCAAGATTTGATGGAGATGAAGGGGCCAGTCGGCAACAAAGCCGGAGTCGATCCAGGAATTCGAGACATTTTACTCGCTGGATGGGATAACAACAAGAAGGCTATTGAATCCATTCCAGATTTATGCGCGGCTGAGTTGAACGGGGAAACCATGCACGCGGCTACAAAGCAACGCATGCTCGACATGGCTCAAGATATTCCTGCGATGCAGCACATGAATAAGTCGCAACACGAGGCCTTGCGAGCGGCATTGTTCCAACGCATCACATTGATTCAAGGCCCGCCGGGTACAGGTAAAACGCACACCGCGGTTGCGTTGGTGCAAATGTGGCTGAAGTGTCGCACGATGCCGATTCTGTGTACATCTGATTCGAACATTGCAGTGGATAACTTAGTTGACGGTTTGTCGCGAGCAGGGGTTCGTGTTGCGCGTATTGGTCGTCCAGAAGCCGTGCGTCAAGACCTGATGCCGTTTATGGTTGAATCTATCGCCGGAATCGAACCAGGCTCGAACATGTCGAAAGATCAGCAGTATCAAGCCATAAACGGAGTTTTACGACGAGCGGAAGTTATTTGCGCGACGTGCGCGGGTGCCGGGAGCGATATCCTCGAACGATTTTCCTTTGCCGCGTGTCTCATTGATGAAGCCACGCAAGCGACGGAGCCGGCAACGGTTGTGCCCATGACAAAAGGCTGTAAACAAATCGTCCTCATCGGTGATCAAAACCAGTTACCGCCGACGATTATTTCCCGCGATGCGGACGAACGCGGTCTCGGAACGAGTCTTTTTGAAAGAATGCTTTCGCGCGGTATTCGAACATTTATGCTTAAAGTGCAATATCGTATGCACCCGGCGATTGCAAAGTTCCCATCGCAGCAATTCTACAACAATGAGTTACTTTCCGGTACGCCTCCTTCGCAAAGGCGAGCGCCGCAAGGGTTCGATTGGCCAGTACCCGCAGTGCCGTTGGCGTTTGTTGATTGCCCGGAAGGTGAAGAACGATCTGATGGCGCTTCGCAAATGAACACGATTGAAGCGCAAAAAGTTGTAACGCTGGTGAAGAAGTTGATGGCTGAACACGAAGTTTTAGCGTGCGATATCGGTATCGTTTCACCGTACGCCGCGCAAGTGCGAGCGATCAAAAAGCTTTTGCAACCCAATGCGGTTAAACGAACGAGATTTGACGCACCAGCCGCGCCAGACTCCGATGCCGCCATCGAAGTTTGTTCCATCGATGGTTTCCAAGGTCGAGAGAAGGAAGTTATCGTATTTTCGTGCACGAGAGCAAATTTGATGGGTAATGTCGGTTTCTTAGCCGATCGCAGACGCGTAAACGTCATGTTGACCAGAGCGAGAAGAGGTTTGATTATCGTCGGGCACTTGAGAACTTTGCGAGGAGAACCAGAAGTTTGGGGACCGTGGTTAACCTGGGCCGGCGAAAATGGTTTAATCTGCGGTTTGTCCGCCACGGATGCCGACGCTGCGAACAGTTTGGCTACGATTGGTATGAGTTCCTACGCCGAAATCGGAGGCAGCGGTGTTGGCGAAACTGTCAACACTAGTGCGATGCTCGTTCCGTCGGCGTGGGCAGACGATTCCAAGAATACTGGCATGCACCGCATCGAATCTGGATCGAAGCTCGTTCAAAGAGAACACATCCCGGAAGCGTGGGACGATAGCGACGACGAAAACGCGGACGTGGACGCCATCGTACCGAGCGCGAGCGTGAGCTCGTTTGTTACGAGTGCGATTTCGACGGATGACCAAGATCCTGATTCTGCGTGGGATGAAGATGATGAAGACGACGACGACGGTGAGGAAACAGCAACAACTGCTTCGGTTGTGACTTCTTCGACGGATGAAGAAGATGGCAATGACGATGAGGCGTAAAAGAGAAAGGGAGGGGCGAGAGAGAGAGAGACAGAGAGAGAAAGAGAGAGAGAGAAGAAGAGAGGAGGTGGAGGTGTTTGCGTTGTGATTACAATATACTACATTGATTGAAATTTATTTCTTTTGCTTTTTGCTCTTTTCCTTCTTTTCCTTCTTTTCCTTCTTTTCGGCTTTCTTGCGCTTTTTAGTTCTGTCGATTTTGTTCTCTTGTTCTTCGTCGTCGTCATTAAATCGAACTTTTGTGCCTTGGAAATCGACGATATTGGTGTGCGTACTACCTTCACCGTTACCGTTCGCCATGGAAGGTGGTCGACCACCACCGCACACGGCTAACACGAGCGCGTCCAAACCTTCCTTATCCGTCGCTCGCGAAGCGGTAATCTGTTTCTCTTTTAAAGACCGGAGGACTGTGCGTAAATCAAACTCAGCCTCTCTTTGCGCTTTCCGAGCCGGTTGTAACGCCAAATTGCTGTGCATTTCCTTTGCCTTTTCGCGCGATCCAAGAACGGCTCGAGAAGATCGACTCAACATTTTCTTTTCGAAAAGTGGAAGAGCGTAGTTGAAACCGTTCACGGAGCCGTGTTTTCCTACACCTTCGATGAGCGTATCAGCGAATAAGACGGCGTCGCTGATGGCTTGATTCGCACCTTGCGCTTTGAATGGCGTCATCGGATGCGCCGCATCACCAATGATTGTTACGCGACGAGAAATACTCGCTTTCGGACGAAGGACGTCAGTTTCTAACAACTCGCGGTCGTAGACAGGGTAGCCGCTCATGCAAGTTAGCGGAGTTTTTGTGAGCATCTCTGGAATGGGATCGTGCCAATTCCCGCATCGTCTGGAGATTTCAGCCTTCAACGTGCTGGCATCTCTTGTGTACTTCCTCGCCGTATCTTCTGAGCACGGGAACGAGAGCTGCCACATCGTTGAATTTTTCGTGAATGGCATGGCGTAAATCCGCGTGGTCCCGTCTACGGTTTCAAAGATACGACGCTTCGCCAACGGGATTTTCAGTATCTCGTCGTTAACAATACCTAAGACTACACACAAACCGACGTAGTTTAATCGGTCTCCCGGTAATTCCAACTGACGCCGGACGGTGGAGAAAATACCATCCGAGCCGATTAATAGAGCGCCTTCAATTTTCGTATCGTCGATGAGAGTCACGGTGACTTTATCTTTGTCGCTATCGTCGTAACTTTTTAACTTGCTATTCCACCGAATCGTATCCGGACGCACGGCTTCGAGAATTCGTTGGCGAAGTACCTGCCTCGGTATGTGAATGAATCGACCCGAGTTTTGGACTTCTTGCCTGTCCTTGCTCTTGACACCAAACGCCTCGCCAAAGAACCCGATGATTTCGCCTTGCTGCGAGAACGTATAGTGCGAAGTGGACGGTGCATCATCTCCAGAGATATCGACGCCCATCGCTTGCATTGCATCCGTCGCTTGCACCGTGAGACCGTACCCTTGAGCCCTGGAATCAAAACTCGCATCCGATTCCAAGACGACAACATCGAATCCTTTCTTTTGAAGCGACACTGCTAAAGCCGCGCCGCCGATGCCGCCGCCGGCGACGATGATACGACCGCACTCGGATACGTCTACGTTTGCGTCGTAAACGTCGTTGGTGGCCGAAGACATTCGCCTTTGTTGTTTCAATTGTTTCACAACTGCCGTTTGATTGGCTTTTTGAAACGCCCACTCTAAGTTATCTAAATCTTCTTCACCGAAATCGTCCATAATTCGTTCCACCACTTTCGCCATGGAGCTAAATAATTCGTCGTCCACCTTGCCGGCGTTTGCAAACGTCCACGCCACGTTCGTAATATCCGTCGCGGTAAACTCATTCACGCGTTTCACCGCCGCTCGCGCTAACGACGATACTAAATTATCGTCCAACTTACCAGCCTTATCGTACGTCCACGCTAGATTTGCTATATTCGGTGCATCTAAATCGTCCAAGCGCGATTTTAAGAGCGACACTTTCACCGCTTCCAACAACTTCATATCAAACCTACCTAATTTCGAAAACGACCAGGTCAAGTTTACGATATCTTGCGTGTTAAAATCGTGCAAGCATTTTTCTGCCATTCGAGCTAGGACAGTAAACAGCGCGTCGTCTAAGTGACACGCTTTCCCGTACGCCCACGCTATATTTGCGATATCTTGCGCGTTGAAATCCGTTCCGTTGTTTGCAAACATTTTACGCTCGATGTTTTTACCAAAAGTGGTGAAAAGCTCTGCGTTCAAATGTCCAGCTTTGGCAAACGACCACACTGAATTCGACAAACCTTGCGCGTTCAAGTTTCCCATGTGTCTTTCCGCGTTCTTTGCTAAAGTAGTAAACAACTCGGCGTCGTACTGCCCGGCTTTCGCAAACGCCCAACACAAATTTGAGAAATCTTGCGCGTTGAAACGATCCATATTTTTCTGGGCCGTCTGCGCGATTGTTCGGAACAAAGTAGCGTCAACGTATCCAATCTTTGCTAAAGCCCATGCCGTGTTCGATAATCCTTGCGAGTTGAAACCGTGCAATTGACCATCGATAGCTTTTGCTAACGCCTTGAACAATTTTGCGTTGTCGCACTCCGCCGTGGCGAACGCCCAAAACACGTTCGTAATCTCTTGCGAGTTGAATCTGTCCATCTGTTTCTCCGCCATTTCCGCCAAGTTCGCAAACATTCCCGGGTCAAAATATCCGCTTTTTGCAAACGCCCACGCTATGTTTGCTATTTCTTGACCGTTACACTCCGCCAAATGCCTCCCGATAGCTTCCGCTAACTGCTTCACCAGCCCGTTCTCGTCGCGAGCGCCGACGCCACATTTCGCGACGCCGTGCGCGATATTCGCCAATTCTCTTCCTCGTATGCCAGAAGAGTCGCTTGCTATAACATCTCTCGTGCGTTCGACCAGTAACGCTAACCCATCTTCGTGCTCGCTTTGCCAATCGCTACTAAAACTACTCGCGCTGGTGGTGATTCTTCCCAATAAATTCCAAAACGCCGACAAGTGAATGTGGTTGAACCGCTTCCAGTGTTTTCGCGTGAGCTCGAACATTTCGCGCAAACTCTTCGCATTTTTAATGTTGGCCGTTAACAGCGCCGGCGATGGTCCGTTTATGTTGTTGTTATTATTGTTGCCACCACTCGCGACGGCGTTCTTCTTCTTCTTCTCCTCTTTCGTCGGAATTGGAATTGGATTCAGTCCGGCCTCTTTTCTCGCGTCCGCTTCGCTCATGCCTCGCTCTTCCACGAGCTGTTTCGCTTTCAATTTCATCCGCTCTTTCTTGCCCATCTTTTTCTTTTTCTTTTTTACATCTTTTACGCCGTCATCGGCATCGTCGGCGACGCTCATCGCGCCGCCGCCCGTCGATGGTGATGCGTGCAACGCAATGAGTGAAGGAAAGTACGAGAGTGTTTTACAGGTGAATTTTACTGCTAGAGCCTAGATGTCTATATGCGAGTATCATTTTCAACTCTACACTTAACCGGCCATCCCGTCTCTCCACGCGACGTTTACACAATCTCCCTCCAAGAACGATACCGATGCTGATTTACCATCACCTCTCAAAACAGTTTCTTTGAATTTTGCGTAAGGCGAGGAGGCGATAGTTTCCTCCGCGTTTCTCGCGAACGCGTAGGAGTCTTGCAACCGCTTTTTGAGTAACGAGACCGAGGTAAAATCGTCGCCGTGAACAAATGAACATCCGTTTCCATTCGCTTTCGCGATACTACTATTAGTATCATCTTTAAAAATCGATGAGAGGAGCTTTAGAAACTGCATTTTCAAATCGTACTTTGACGCGCGAGGTGGTTTACCTCGCCCAGATATTGCCAAACCAGTTCGTCCGTCGTGGACGCGCGCGATGGTATCGTACGCGCACCAGGATACAGATTCGTCAGATTCGCCGACGTCGGCGCGAGCGCGAACGGATCGCTCCTTGAACTCGATCGATATAGATGCCATCTGAGTGCATAAATGTTTCGTAGCTTTGTTTTCATAATTCTTACCGTTCAACGATGGAGAAGAGCAGCACGTGCGCCCGTACGTTGCTTCAAACAGGCGGTCACCGTCATATTTTCTCGAACACGCTACACTACTCAGCACTATTGGCTCTTTGATAAACGAAGCCGTTAAAATCGATCCTTGAACGCCACGTGCACACCAAATCGCGATCTTATCCGAGCACGAAAGCGTTTGTTTGGGATTCCCGATTGCTTCGCGAACACCCCCACGTAAAACAACACATCCTGGTGGTACTTTCTCGTCATCGATGGTATTATGGGCTGAGGAGACGTTAGTGCCTTTACGTGTCGCGTGCGGAAAGCAACTTAACGAGCTTTCCAAGTTCAGACTCGCTGAACCACACGGTGCACTTGATACGTACAAGTGTATCTCAACGTCGTCGCGTTTGCGAAACCATCCATCGTTCATCTCCAAAACGCTAAAGTTATTGTCATCGTTATATTGTACCGCAGCGCCCGAAGATGCCATTTTACCACCAGGAACACTATCATTCATCTCCGCGTACAAATAACGCAGAAAGTTCCGTCGCGCAAGAATTTCTGCGTGCGAATCGCGAATGACATCATCTCTGCTCGATACAAATGCAGATCCTGCTACGTCTGGTGGTACGAATTTTGTTCCAACACCTAAACTTGCGACTTTTACGCGAGAGGTGCTCTTCTCATACGCAACAAAGGCAGCAAAGCACGCCGCACCTTTGGCGTTTTCATAATGCCTTTTGCAATATCGTTTATACGTACCAAACGCATGCGACGCGATCCGATTACTTTTTAAGCGAGCGGCGGCATCTGTATTGTCACCGCGCTTAGTCGCTTCGAGCGCTCGCGTTTCACACTCCTGGGCATCCCAAACACCGTCCGGTTTAGGTTGATACTGAGTATGAGACCTATCATCGTGATCACAGTCATCCTCATCGCTACTTCTTCCATCGATTGCGGCGTTTCCATGTCTATTTCGACACAAGTTTGTCAGTGACGTTAAGAAGTCATCCGATATATCGTTCCCGTGTGCCCAAATCGTTCGCATCGGCTGACCGTTATTCAAACGCATTTCCATCGCACGAAGTAATTCGTGCGCACCTTCCTCGTTGAAACCGGCATGATCAACGTGTACCTCGACAAGCGTTTCTTCGAGTGTAATGAGCTTAGCGATGAGACGCACACCAGCGTTCCCTATTGGATTCCCTCCTATGTCTAAAATTTCTAATCCCCTAATACTACTATTACCGCTTAAACGCTCCTTCGTTCGCGCAGTAAACGCGTCAACGATAGATTGAGCACCAATTGGACCTATTTTATTCCCATAGAGAGCAACTTCTAACACACAGGTATGCTTTGCAAATAGTTCGGATAAGTGCGCGCATCCCTCGTCATTAATATCATTGTGGTGTAAACCGATGGACTCTAAAAAGGGCATTCGCCTTAGAATTCTCGGCGCGATCACCTCGCACCCGACGCACCCGAAACCAACTTCACCTAAACTTCGCATGGCTTCACCTTTTCGATTTTGTCGACACTTTTCGTATAAACCGTTGAACGCGCACAGTGCGAGTAGTCGCTTACACCAAGACGATGAGAACCCCGGATTTCCATCGCACATCAATTGTAAGGGAGATGAAAACGACGCGTCGTTATTTTCCTCTTCACAACAATGCACGGAAAACTTCTCAAAAAACTGTTTGAATCCATTCTCGGTTATGTTGTTGTTCCGCACATCCACAGCGTTTTTTAATATCACGATATCCTCGAACAGACGCATAAATATGCCGTCGGTCACGTTGCAATTCGAAACTCCTTCCTTCTTCAGTCTCCTTCTCAAATATCCAACCGCGTTTCTTTCCAACGCCTCTCCCAGCCTTCCAATCGCCGCCGCCGAGAACGTCCCTCCTGAACAATTTACGTCCGTCAACACGCACGAACTGCCCGTATCCTCGCAAAACCTCAGAACCGCATCTATGGTCCTATCTGTCAACCGTTTATTGTTTCTTAAGTTCAACGCTCTCAAACGCTTCAACGATGAAGGCGACGCCAAAAGACTTTCCACGAACGCGTCGTCAACGTCGCAGCTGGACGCGTTCAATCTCTCCACGCGAACATTTCTCGTCCTCCTCAAACACTCCACGAACTTGTCGCATCCTTTCTGATTCCTGAACGCCTTCTCGTTTCCACTCACGTTCATCTCTCGCAAGCGCTCTAGAATTGTGTTTTTCTTCTCCTCCTCCTTTTCGTCCTCGAACAGACTTTCCAAAAATAACGAACTGTTGTTGTTGTTGTTGTTCTCTTCTTCTTCTTCCTCGCACGACGACGACAACACTCTCACGCTCGAGACGTTCAACGCGCGACAACAGCACGTGTTGTTATTATTATCATCAATCGACGACGATTGAAATATCAACCGAATGCAACTCTTAAACGTTTTCCAAGAATCAAATTCGCAATCTTTCAAGTTCACCATCGTTTCACCGAAATCGTTTCGTTCAGTCGTGCGCTTTTCGAGAAACGCTTCGAGGTTGGTTTCCTTCGTCGCGAGTTTGTTTCCCTTCTTACGTTTAGGGCGGTGAAAGCGTTCGTTGTTCATTCTTTACGACGATTCAGACGACGACGACGAAAAGGCGCACTTCGACATCATTTTGAGCGGCAGAGAGAAGCGTAGTATTATTATGAGGAACGAGGGAAGAGTGATGTGTGAATAAAGCGTGTGAAGTGAAGAGTATCGACTCTAACGCGACAACAAAAGTACGCGTAGAAACGTCTTAATAATTTCAATCGTCTTCCTCCTCGTCGTCGTCGTCGTCGTCATCTTCTTCCATATCTTCCTTACGGTCGGCTTTTACGAACGGGTCTTCCTCGTCTTCCGAGTCGTCCATGTCTTCGTCCTCGTCCTCGTCCGAATCGTCGTCGTCGGTTTCCCACTCTTCGCCTTCGCTATTGTCCTCGTCGAAATCATCCTCTTCGTCGCTCTCGTCTTCTCCACCACCCCCGACGACTAAATCGTCTAAAACGTCCACTGCCTCGTGGTATTCCGCCGCTGGTATACCTCGTTCGTCCTCGTTTAACCTCGCGTTTTCGTTTGCGTCTTGCACCTCGTCTCGCGAACTCGCGTAGAGCAACAAGTCTAACCGTCCCATGAGGTGCAACAGAGGTTCTCGTTGCGCCGTCCGCGCGTTAATTTGCGATTGTAAATGCGCCAACGTTCTCTGCGCGTTCGGCGAGACGCTGGCAAACCCAGCGTGTCTCACCAACGTCGCTCGGCACCACTTGGCCAACCGTTCCCCGCGATTCGGTTTGTCTTTCATGTTATCGAGGCATACGCTCAAAAGTTTCATCGCCAGAGGACCGCTCAAGCGCCCGACCGTGGTTTCAATCACGCGTTTATCGTGCACGGAGAAGCACCTTTCCAATAACTGCACGTCATCCGCGGCTAACGCTTGCGCGAGAAGCGTCGCCAAAGAGTCCGCTTTCGGTGGCACGAACGATGGTGCCGCCGTCGCGTCTTTATCGTCGTCGTTCTTCGTCGTCGTTGTCTTCTTTTCCGAGGTGGTGGCTCCACCCCCATTGACGGAAACTTCCAACGCTCTCACTCGCTCTCCGAGCGTCCGCATGTCGTCGTCGTCGTCTGTTTCCTCTTCAAATTCTTCAATTCCGTTTTTGTTGTTGTTATTACCATCGTCGTCTACTTCTTCTTCTTCTCCTTCTTTTGTTCCTCTTTCTCCTCCTCGGCTTTTCCTTTTCGATTTGCTCAAAGTGCTGCTCTTCTTCTTCCCCGGCGGCTGATGATGATGATGATGATGATGTGATTGATTTATCTCGTCCTCCTTTTCGCCGCCTCTTTGTTGTGCTACTACTAATTGTTCCTCTCGTTCCCGAGAAAGAACAGGAGGAATCCCATCGATGACGTGAACGACCTTGTTGTTGTTCGTGCCGCTCTGCTTCCGTCGCGACGACATCTTCTTCTTAAATACCTCTCTTTTTGCCGTTGTTGTTGTACACTCTCCCTTCTTCTTTCGCTTATTAAAGAATACTTACTACCTAAGTGTGTTTTGGTGTCAAGCTTGACAAATTATTATTAGACAGCCACAAAAGAGTGGAAAAGACAAGGAAAAAAATTTCAAAAAAAAACAAAAAATTTTTCTCTCTCGTCTGTTCTTTTCGTTCTCAAATATCTCGTCACTTTCATCAGCTCTCTTCTTCTCTTTCGAGAGAAAAAGAAGAAGTTAAAGAAGAAGAAGAAGAAGAAGAAGGAGAAGACGAGAAGAAC
>Ga0255775_1002071_pt1 | contig 17736 bp, 14 predicted proteins | sample 011ome_26_FD_179973 | JGI IMG/M metagenome (GOLD analysis project Ga0255775, IMG submission 179973) | Coastal salt marsh microbial communities from the Groves Creek Marsh, Skidaway Island, Georgia - 011511BT metaG (version 2) | ecosystem: Environmental > Aquatic > Marine > Intertidal zone > Salt...
TAGTATAGTACAGAACGCTCGCTCACGCGAACGCCACGCGCCCATCCGCGTCCCACGCATCCGCCACGGCGTCAATCACGTGCTGAATGCATCCCACGAGCGCAATCACACTCGTCGTTTGCCACGCGAATAACGCGTGCGCGTCGAGCTCGGTTAATATCCTCTCTTCGCTCGTCGTCGTCAACAGCGTTTCAAACGCCTCGCGCGACCAGAATTCATCCTCGTCGTCGTCTTCCCGACGGTCCTCGTCGTCGTTATTATTATCTCCGCCACCGCCACCACCGCCGCCATTGTTGAATCGCCCACCATCATCATCACCACCACCGCCGCCGTCCGCCTCGTCGAACGACCCTTTCCGCCCGCGGCGTCGTCGCTGCGCGGCGTTCACCTTGCACGGCCCGAACACCACGCGGTCGACGTTCGCGCTCGCCCGCGCGCGCGGTCGCGCGATCGTCGGCGGCGGACCGGCGACGATGGATGGCGAAAAAATCGTCGCACCGATTGTTGGCGTCATCGCGCGTCCAATCGCGTCGCGCGCGCGAGAATGGACGCGTGTCGTTTAAATCTATGCGATCGTTCGGTCGCGGGCACCGTTGACGAATGAATGAATGTCCCCGGTCGTTCGGCGTCTGCGCGACGCGTCGCGGCGTCGGTGGCGTCGAGTGAGGCGCGAGGCGAGTGCGAGGGTATTCGTGCGCGCCGCGCGTGCGTGCGGTGGCGCTCGGACGACGTCGCGCGTCGCGGACTGGCGCGCATCTTGGGGAATTTTAAACCGCGCACAAAGGCACCGCGGCCACAAATCATCAGAGATATTTACCCACTCGAGGCACCGTTGACTGACATTGACACATGTTTTGCTGCGTTTCTACGCGTCACACGGCGTCGTCGCCGCGGCGATTGCCAAGAAGAGGTTCTGCGATGACGTCGATGAGCGGAGCGTCGGCGCGCGCGGTGAAGAACTCGCGGAGGTTTTCGACGTATCCCTTGTCGAAGGGGTTGACAAAGGCGCCGTCGGACGCCTGGAGGTAGGCGTACCGGTGCGCGTTTGAAATTTCGTTGATGGTGATGTTCTGAGCGACTTGGAAGAGCTGTGAGACGCAGAGCATGGCGACTGGAAGGAGAGTGAAGACGTCTAGGATGGCAAAGATGACGACACCGAAACGAGAGGAGTCGCGTTCGGTGGGGCTCTCTTCGTTGTAGCGCGTCACGGCGACGGCAAAGGCGATAGCCATGGCGACGGTTTCCAGGATGAGGAAGATGACAAAGTCGCGATGGTTGCGCTTGCCGATGGCGTTACCCATCCAAGGACAGTAGTGGTCGAATCTTGCCACGCACTTGTCCGTCATGGAGCAATGCTTGGTGCCAAATGGCTTGACGAGTTTACACGACACGCACAACGACTGCCAATTTCCAGCCCACAACTCGGAGTGATTTAATCGCTCCTCCACATCTGCGTCGTCCGCGGTGTTGGCCGCCGCCTTGGATGCACGTGTGGACACTTCGGGTTTCCGACCGCGCCGGATGGCGCGTAATACCGCCTCGCTAACGAAACCAGGGTCGTTGTAACTTACGCGTTTCATGTAATAAATACCAAGGCTCGCGCACGCCACCGTGGCGAGCGACCAAAACGCCACGCTCACATCCATCACCGGTGCACCCGGGCAAAACATGACATTTCTGGCAAACATGAGCATTAGACCGACAATCAGGCCCAGACACGCGGCAGCCATGCCTTTCTGAGTCATAAAATGGTCCCGCTTCATGAGCGTTCGGTATTGCTTTGCGAGGAAGTGACTCAACGTGTGATGGCCCTTCTGTTCCGCAAGTGCCGCTGGGCTACTCCCATCGCAATCGACCGCAGTCAACGCGTTAATCCCACCGGATTGAATCAAGCAATGCGCCGCTTCGCTCTTACCTTTAATCGAAGCCCAATGTAGAGGCGTACACCCTTCCTTGTCGGCGCGGTGCACATCCGCCTCCATGCAAATCAACAATTTGACTGGATCAGCGAAGCCTTTATACGCCGCCCAATGCAGCGCCGTTCGTCCGTCAAGATCGGTCAAGTCGATGTTCGTATTCCATCGCATCTTGAAATGATAAATCATCCCCGTGTGACCATATTGCGCGGCGACGTGCAACGGGACGTACCCGCGCGCGTCGGGCGCGTTTAAATCCGCTCCCTTGCGCAATAGCAGTTCCGCACACGGTAAAGACCCTCTCACGCACGCCCAGTGCAACGCAGTCTGTCCATCATTATCGCCAGCCCCAATCGCCGCGCCGTGGTCGAGTAAATACGTCGCTGCCGCTACTCTATTATTCAACGCCGCCCACTGCAGCGGCCGATATCCGGCGCCGTCCGTCGAGTTCACCGACCCAGGATCTTCTGCAATCATGCGCTTTAACGCCTCCATGTTCCCATACGCGGCGGCGCGCCAAATATCTTCCTCCCCCTGCGCGTCCTCGACCACATCGTTCGTCGCCACCGCCGCTGGCGCAGAATTCACATCCGCGTTCGACGACGTCGTCGCTCGAGCGTCCCGCCGCTCGTCGATCGCCGTCTCATCGCGCGCAGCACGTTGCGCCGAAGTCACCACCTCCGTCGTCGACGACATCGTCACGCGCACGCACGCACGCACCTACACCACCACCACCACCCCGTCGCCCTTCGAACGCACCACACGCGACGAATGCGCGCGCAAGATGCCCGCGTAATCAATCGACAGTGTCTGTTCAAACGACGTGCACCGCGCGGCTCACGCGGCTCACGCACGCGCACGCCTTGACGTACGCACGCCGCCGAGGACGACGCGATGGAGACTGTTTAAATCTAGCGCACACCGCGCGAAAACGACGACGACGACGACGCGCGCGCGATGATGCAGACGCGGAACTGCGCGCGCGCGCGAGGACGTGGTGCGGGCGAGTGACGCCACCAATGTAAACGTTTTCGCACGTCACACGTCACACGTCGACGACGACGACGACGACGGCGTCCGCCGCAGTCGTCGCCGACGTCGCCGCGTCGAATGTTCGCGGTCTCGCGCGCGGCGCATCTCGCGCCGCCGGGCGCGCGAACGGCGCCGAAACGCACGACGACGACGACGACGACGGGCGCAGGGCGTAGGGTCGCGACGCTCGCCCTGCGCGCGGGAAAACGCGCCGTGGCGCGCGCGGCGGCGGCGGATGCGGTCGACGCAGACGATGGGTCGACAAAGGTGGATGTCCGCGCGTGGTTGGATGCGCGCGAAGGGCGACGGGAGGCTGTGGCGGGGGTGTTTGCGATTTACGACGTCGATGGGGTGTGTCAGTACGTGGACTACGCGAGGAACGTCGAGCAGGCGGTGCGTGCGGTGCGTGGGCGTGTGGGCGCGCAGCGCGCGGCGTGGACGAGGGTGATGGCGTTTAGGAACGCTGCGATGGCGACCAAGGATGTTCTGGCGAGTGAGGCGAGACGGTGGAGGGAAGCGTTGGGGACGACGCCGGCGTTGAACGCCGAGTGGGACGCCGAAGACGAGGATGATACAAAGAGCGCACGGGCGTCGGTAGAGACGACTGAGCCATCAAAGGATCCCGTGGTGAGTCCTTTTGCGGCAAACGTCGGTGCTGACGGCGAATCAAAGGTGACTGAAGGGGATGGCGTGGGATCAGAGGACGCCGACGCGCCCAAGCTCGAGCTCACCATGGAAAATGTCGATAAAGCGCTGGACGAGGTACGTCCGTATTTAATCGCCGATGGAGGGAATGTGGAATTGATGAGCATTGAAAATGGTATCGTCGTCGTGCGACTGAATGGCGCGTGTGGGTCGTGCGCGTCGTCTTCAGCCACGATGAAGGGTGGCATTGAAAAGTTGCTCAAGCAAAAGTTTGGCGACGCCGTGGAAGAGGTGTGCAATGTCAGCGGCGAACTCGAAGAAATGTCTGTTGAAACGATTGAAGAGTACCTAGGGAAACTACGCAATTCGATAAAATCATACGGTGGCGAGTGCAAGGTGCTCACGCTTGAACGTGGCGTACTTTTATTAGAGTTTAAAGGTCCGCAAGCGCTCGCGTTTTCCATCGCAGAGTCAATCAAGAAGAAATTTCCTCTCGTTCGCGAGTGTAAAATCAAACAAATCGCATAGTCATAGACGCATTCTTTCTCACAGCACCATTAAATAAATACTTAGTTGTTGGCTATTACAATTCTGTCGAAAGATACGTCAGAGATATTGTCTCTGTCAAAGGATGGTATTAGACGGTGAAGTTTTCGCACACGAACGCCTTGTCGACGCGCTTCATGATACCGCTAATAACCTTGCCTGGCCCAACCTCAGTGGCGGTTTCCAAGCCCTTCTCGAGGAAGGTGACCATAGTCTTTTCCCATTGGACCGGGTTGGTGAGCTGCGTCGCCAAGGTGGCGCGGATGCTCGCCGCATCGGAGTGCGGTTCAACGTTGACATTGGACACGACCGGGATGCGAGTCGCTTGGATGGGCGTCGCTTCAAGGGCAGCCTTGAGCTTGTCCGCAGCCGGAGCCATGAAGTTGGTGTGGAACGCACCGGCGACGGCGAGGCGGACAACCATGCGCGCCTTAAATTCCGGCTTGGCGATTTCCTCAACCTTGTCGATGGCCGGGATGGCGCCAGACACGGCGTAGTTGCCGTTGCACAAGTAGTTTGCCACGCTCACCGGGGCACCAGATTCGGCCGCCGCGCGCGCGCAAAGCTCTTCAGTCTTTTCGGCGGACAAACCAATGACGGACGCCATGCCAGAAGGCGTCGCATCAGCGGCTTCTTGCATGGATTCGCCGCGAATCTTCACGAGCTTCAAGCCGTCCTCAAACGTCAACGCGCCGGCAAACGTCAACGCGGTGTATTCGCCGAGAGACAAACCCGCAGCAACGTCAACGGCGTCGATCGCAGCTTGACCTTCCGGGGTCATCTTCATCTTTTCGAGCGCCGCCAAGGAGGCGACGTAAATCGCTGGCTGGCTCACGGCCGTAGAGTTCAAGCGCTCCGCCGGACCGTTCACGCAGACGTCGAGCAAATCATACCCGAGCACTTCGCTCGCCTTGTCGAACATCGCCTTCGCCGCCGGGCACTCTTCGCACAGCTCTTTAGCCATACCAACGGATTGCGCACCTTGGCCCGGGAAGAAAAACGCCTTTCTCGGCGTGTAGTCGGCGGCGGCACGAACCGCAGTCGCGCGTCTCGCGCGCGTCGTCGTCGACGAACGGCGCGCCCTGTGTGCGATACATCGCTCTCACGAGCGCACATACGGTCAGAATACGGTTGCATAATCGGTATCACTCGCGATCGACGCCATCGCGTGAGTCGTGCACGGCGCACGCGAGAGTAATCCACGTGGATAAGACTTTGTGCGCTTTTTCGAGGTCAATCGGCGTTCGACGTCGCCAGCGACACTGGCGACGATGTCGCGCGCGCGCGATTGCGCGCCGCGCATAGAGTACGTACGTTTGCACGCGGAGCGCTTGGTTGGAAGACACGGAGGTGGACATAGCGAGCGCCATGGTTGTACGAAAGAGTGCGGAAATGCGGATATCCACACTGAAAACCCCCGAGTCGGTTGCTCGTGCGCGACGTCGCGATGAATAAATGAAACACGCTGATTGCTAAGATATGAATTACATGTGAGAGACTATACGAAGTTAAATTCAATACGTGGATTAATTCACCGCGGCGGCGGATGGCGCGGCGGCGATGGCGTTGTCGAGAATCAACGCCGGCCGCGTCTCAAGAGCGACGAGGATCGGAGCTGGAAGCGCTTCTCGCTTGACTGAGGATCGAGCAATCATTTCCGCGGCACTTTTTCTCGCAGCTTCGAGCAAGTATAAGTCAGTGGACATGGATGCATGGAATAGGTTGACTTGTTGTCCGCTTTGCTTGGTGCCAAAGAGCTCGCCGGCGCCGCGAAGTTGTAAATCGCTTTCAGCAATTCTAAAGCCATTGTTTGATTGCTCCAAGACGCGTAGACGATCACGCGCGCGATCTTCCTTGAGTTCTTTGTTTTCTCCCGCGCCTGGGGAGTGCAACAAGTAACATTTAGATTGGCGCGCACCGCGTCCGACGCGACCTCTGAGCTGGTGAAGCGCCGCGAGGCCGAATCCATCGGCATCCTCGATGATGATAACCGAAGCATTCGGCACATCGACACCGACTTCGACGACGGACGTCGCTACGAGCGCTTGTGTTTCGCCGTTGGTGAACTTATCTAGCGCTGCTGCTTTTTCTTCAGCTCCGAGTTGGCCGTGAAGCAAGCCAAAGCGCACATCGGGGTACGCGCTGACGAGACGCGCGTACTCCTCTTCGGCGCCCTTTACTTCAGACATGCGAGACGACCCAGATTCGTTGACAAGACGTAAGATGATGTATGCCTGACCTCCTTGCGCGATTTCCGAACACATCGCCGAGTACGCCTCCTCGTGCTGGTCCACGCCGCACACAGTGGTAATGATAGGTAAACGACCCGCGGGTTTTTCATCGATGACGCTCAACGCCATTTCACCAAACTTTGTCATAGCCAACGTACGAGGAATCGGCGTTGCGCTCATGGTGAGCATGTGTGGCGGGAGCCTACCTTTTGCTAACAACGCCGCGCGTTGTTCAACACCGAAACGATGTTGTTCGTCAACGACTGCAATGCCAAGCGAGTGGAACACAACTTTGTCTTGAATCAACGTCTGCGTGCCGACGAGCATTCCAATCTTGCCATGCTTCAGCTCTTCAAGGATTTGCGCGCGCTCAGCCGCTTTCGTGGATCCCGTGAGCAGGGCTACTTTTGGTGGATTACGCATTGCAGAAAGTAACTCGGTGAGCACGCGATGATGTTGCGTGGCGAGCACCTCCGTCGGCGCCATAAACGCTCCTTGGTGGCCGGCGCCGCACGCCGCGAGAAGCGCCATAGCAGCAACGACAGTCTTGCCGCAACCAACATCTCCCTGTAGAAGACGTAGCATAGGAGCTGGCCCTGCCATATCGCTCAAAATCTCCTCAAGTGAAGACTCTTGCGATCGCGTCAGTGCAAACGGCAATTCACTGCGAAGTTCATCCGTGAGTGCGGTACCGACGATGCAGATGCCTTCTTCAGAACCTGTATTCGGCAAGGATTGCAATCGACTTCGCTCTTGGAGAAGTGCAACTTGCAGAAGCACTAATTCTTCGAACGCTAAACGCTCGCGCGCCTGTGCAACGGATTCAACACTCTGCGGTCTATGAATGCTACGCACGGCGTCAACGTGTGAAAGCAACCCGAGCTCGGTGAGCAAAGGATTGTCGTTCCCCATGGCGACCTCCATGGGATCCGCTGGGATTTTCTGCATGAAAACTTCCAACGATGCGTTAACCGCACGATGCCAATCCATATTCGACATCGCACCTCGCTTGGCGTACGTCGGGACGATTTCAGATCCGTTGGATGGCATTATTGGCGCGTCTGGGGAGATGCCGACGATGCGCCCAGTATCGACAACAAAGTCACAATTGCGGTCGCCATTCGCCAGCGTACCGCGGACATTTACTCGCGAGCCAATTGCCATGTCAACTCGAAGATCTTTAGAGATGTAATCCCAAACCTTTACCTTGCATCGCGGAGCGTCGCCTCCCCACGGTTGATCCGGCGTCGCCGACGCTTCTCGAGTGGCGTCGTCAACGTCGACTTCGATCAATATGGTGTTTGGAATCGCACGTCCACGAGAGTAATCACGTAGTTGCATCGAGCGGACAGTACCCGTGAGCGTCACTGCCGTACCTGGGGCATGTTGTCTGTTCCATACGCTATATTCCTGGTACTTGCGCGGACAGTTGCGCAACACTGCTTCAATTGTGGTAATGCCCTCGGCTTGTAGCGCCTTCATCGTCGCCTTGGGGACCTTATCAGCTAGGACATCAATAGATGTTTCAGTCCACCGCGCCACGTCTAGGCGAAGTTCGGGATTGGGCGTCGCCGGAGCGACTTCGACGAGCTTTTGAAAGTCGATGGTTTCGGGAATAATGCCGTTGATTGGATCCTCGGCGGCCCAGAACGGTTTTTGTAACCCACGCAGAGGCACCGTGTTGGATGAACTCGCGCTATCTTCATCCCCGCGGGAGTTTTCCAAATTTTCTTCCTCTTCAAACCCGTCGACGGCGGCCCAGCCTCCGCCGTATTCAGCTTCTTCGCCGTCGCTCAGATTCACCGTGCCACCGCCACCCCATCCAGGAGCGCCGCCCGAGTACGAATACGATGACTTTTCGCTCTCCGCCTTGGACTCCGCCATGGCGCGCTTGAGACTTCCCGCACCTGGATCACCCAACGAAAACGAAAACTTTTCCAACGAGCCGAGCTCATCCGATTTGGCGCTCGGGTGCTCCAACAGGTGATTTAAAATTTCAGCCAGTACGCGAGCGTCTGTCAACGCGCGGTGCATACCTTCATCGCCATCCGGCATGTCTATTTCATAGTGCTGTCGCAAAAAGTCAAGGTTGAACTTTGTCAACCCTGCTGGACGCAACATCGCGCGCGCCAAGGGAAGAGTATCACAAAATCTCCAACTTGTCGGCAACTCTCGTCCGAGCCGGCGATATTCATGCTGCAAAAACGCCGCATCAAATTGACGCGCGTTGTGTGCGACGAGCAATACTGGCGCACCAGGGCGAGCCTCGCGCGCTCGGTCGATGAACGCCTCCAGTTGCTCAGCAGCCATGGCGAATGAAGGAATATCCGCCGCGCTCACCATACTATTCGTAATTCCAGTGAGCGCCGTCACCGCGGATGGAATAGTAAATCTCCCCGGGTTCACGAGCGTCGTGAACGACGACTTCGGATCACCAAACGTCTGCGCAGCAATTTCCACGATGCGTGACTTTTCCTTGCTCAATCCCGTAGTTTCGAGATCGAACACGATGACGGTTGGAAACTCTGAAGATGCTCGAGTCACCGCCGCTTTCCCAACAGGCGACGTCTTGTCGACCGTCGGCTCCACAGCCTTGCCGCGCGCTGACATCTTCGTCGTCAACACCGATGTTGCAGAACTCGATCGTTCTTTCTTCACCGGCGGTGGCGTCCACCCGCGTGGGGCGCTCGTCGCGTCTGGCGTCGCCGGCGGTTTCGGCACCGTCGATGACGCGCTTGTTGTCGTGGTCGTCGTTGATGACGCCGTTTGCAGCACCGCTGGCAACGCCGCCGCAACATTCTGCAACAAAACTTTCCGCCGTGACGGGTCTAACGACCCATACAACGTCGAATCACTCACCATGCGCGCTAACATTGGCGACGCGTAGCTCGGCTCCAACTCGCGAAGCGACGCCGTAAGAAAGCTCTGAAAGTCATCAAACGCGCGACCCTTGGCGTTCTCGCACCCTTTATTCATCTCATACTCTAACCCAGCTTTAAGTCGATTCTGAAAGCGCGAAAAAACACACGCGCGCTCGTCAGTCGACGTCCGAATGCGACGCTCGCGTTTAAACAAGAAAAACTAACCGCCGAGGATCAGTTGCGCGAAACTGTTCGACCTCAACGCGCACGCGCAAAGACGACGACGTCGCGCGGCGCAATCACGCGCAACAATCACGTACCACCACCTGCTTGCCATCCACAACGCTCATCGGCGCACCATCGCCGCTCAATGCGCGCGACATGACGCGCCAACGAAGATTATGCTGATTACGATGCATCACCAATCCTCGCGGCGCGCCGACGCCGCCGCCGCGCACGGTAGACGACGGCATCATCACTACCGCGCGCATCGCTCTGACCCCGCGCGCGAACCTTCGGAACGCCTTCATGCCCGGCGCCGTTGGTGCGCCGCGTTCAACCGCGCGCATCGCTCTGACGCAACGCCACACTTCGTGTCGCTCGTCCGGTCCGTCGACATGGGCGCCGCGTGCACCAAACGCGGTGCGGCGACGGCGTCGTCATCGGCGCCGTCTGCGACGCCGCACGCGCCGCCCGGGCCCGAAGCCACGCCCGCGCGGTCGATATTAAAGACGAATTCGTACCTCGCGCTCGCGCGCACGAGCGACGGCGGCGCGTCGGTAGCGTCGAGCGCGAGCGCGACGCCGACGAAACGCTCGAGCGAGGACGCGCAAGAGCGAGGTGGGTTTGTTGAGTCGTCGCGCGTGCGGTCGTTCGTCACGTTTGCGGGGGTTGGCGAGGACGAGAGCGATGCGCAGGTGCCGACGGCGGGCGAGGGGTCGTTTAACGAGCGCGTGCGGGGGCTATTATTCGGCGGTGCGTCGTCGCGAGACGCCGCGAATGCGCCGAGAACGATGAATGGGAAGACAACGCACGTGCGGCGCGATAGTTTTACCACGGCGGTGCCTGAGGATGATGAGGAGGAGGATGGGAATTGGTTTTTGAGCATCGGCGTGGACACAAGGTCGGCGATGGCGAGGGTGATGGAGAGCCGGTTACAGGCGGCGCAGGTGGAGGAAGAGCGTTTGCGTGAGCTCGTACACGAAGCGCATTTGGCGACGAAGAAAGCTGAGCGCGAAGCGGAGAAGAAGCGACGCGAGGAGGAAGAGGATGAGGATGAGGATGAGGATGAGGATGAGGACGATGACGATGCTGATGAGTCACGCGTCGCGGGCACGAGCGACATCGTGGCGCCCGTGTTGCAGCCGTGGGACGTCATGGTCACCGTGGCGCGCGCGAGAGAAGGCGATGCACAGTCAGCAGCAAATCGCGCCAATCTGGTGTGTAAGAAGCTCGCGCATACGGTGGCGTTGTGGGAATCAAAATCTGCCAAGCGGGCGTATCTGGACATGCAAAAGCACTTGCAAAAGATGAAAGAAAAGAAAGGAAGACGGTTGGCGGATGCGGCGCGCACGCGCGAGGCGGCAACGACTGCGAAGGATGAATTCGAGCGCGAACTTGCGGATATGCGCGTACTTGAGGACAAGCGCCTGGCGGCGGATGTGTTAATGGCGGAAGCTTCAGCAAATATGCACACGGCGAGGACGACGTTGCAAAACGCTCGGGACAGAAAACGAGGAATTTTATCCACGTTTCGTCAAGCTGTGCGATCATCTGTTGACGCAAGTGTTGATTTATTGGAGTTTAGGCAAACCGAGTTTGCTTTGCGAGCGACGAACGTGACAAAGACGATGTTCAACGCGTACGACGAGATGACGACGCGTTTGGAAAACGCGCTCATCAACGCCATCGACGCGGGTGGGCGACATTCGCCACGCAAGCCAAAGCACGAGCGCGTGCTTGATATTGAGGCAGCCGCAGCATTGACTGCACGAGATCGCGCGGAAGCGTCGCTAAACGATGCAACGAGTCAGTGTATGGCGGAAATGCGCGCATTGGAGGCTTCCACACGGACGTTGCTTAGCGACGTCGACGCTGAAATCAAAGCTGGCATCGCAGACTACTACGCCGCCGCCGAACATGAGCGTAAGTGTTACATGGAAGCACAGCGCGCAACGATTGCGTGCAAAGAATCTCATGCCGCATGTGACGTATATGAAGATGCCGCCGCCGCGACGGAGCAAATGTCCTCCGACGCCGACCACTGGGCGGCGTCCCTTGACCACGAAATCGAGGCGCTGCAAACGGAACTACTCGAGTTTGAAGCGCGGCACATCGAAGCTGAAGCGCACGAAAAAGCTGCGTTGCTCGAAGTCGAAAACGCAGAAGCGGAAATTGAGAAAACGAACGCGCCGGTGAACGCGGATCCGCGCGCAGGTCGATTTAACAGCGTGAAGAGCGCTTTCGACGGCATCACAAACTTCAGTACAATCGTGCGCGACAAGGCGACGCGTCAAGACAGCGATACGATTGCGAGTTTGAAACAGTTGTCGATTCAAGCTGGTCTCGATTCACCGCGCGTCTCGGATAGCATGTCAATGCTCGGCTTCCGCGTCCCAGATGCCGACACGACGGTTGAAAGCATCATGGAAAAGGCGGAGGAGTTACAAAAATCGCAAGACGTGCAGCACCTGACGCGCACGGTATCTCGCAACGCGTTGGCATATAATCCTCTCCAAGACCGATAATCGATCAAGTCCTCTGGTTCGTGATGTGTCCGCACAGTATTTTTTTAATCGCTCCCGAAGCGGGATTTAGCAGAATTTTTTCGATTTGGATATAGTTATTATAAATTCGTTTCGCGTCGCATTGGCGTGACTTATCGTCACGCCAAGCCGATGACGTAAGTAAAGTATACATATATGTGTACGTGTATATGCACAGAACGGTATTGGTTGTAACAAAAATTGATGAGAAACTTGAAAAAGTTAATCTCTCGAGTTATTTTTCCATTCACGCGACTTTTTTATTAGTTGTTCAAGCTGACTTGGAAACCAGTCTTGTACGAGTTGTTCTTCGTCAATCGTAAGCACGCAGTGACATCAGCCCCCTTGCACAAGGTTGTGTTGTAGGCAATGTCCGTATCGCCGCTGTTGGCGTACACGACGCGCGCGACGTCGCCCGAGCTGAGCTTTTTCGACACTGCGAGCGCAAATCCGAGCGTATTGCGTTCGCCCATGTTGAGCGTCGCCCGCAAACCCGCAGACGTGTTTGCGTCGAGTTCGGAGTTCACGCCAACGGCGAGCGTGTTACCGCCATCCGTGACGGACGTCGATAACGTCGTCGGTCCGTCGACGCGTTGCGCGGCGATGCTCCACGCAGACACGCCTCCGCTCGCCGAGCTCACGACCGCAGACGCCCCAACCGCGAGATTATCATCCACAGCGTAGCACGCCGTCGCGGTTACATCCGAACCCGCCTTCAACGCCCCATCCGCGGTGACACCGAGGGAATCCATCGAAAACTTCGCGCCCACGCTCGCGCTCGACGCATCCGCCGTCACCCCCGTCAATTTCAAATCAAACCCACTCACCAGCCCATTCGCCTCAACATTCGCGCTCAAATCCCCCGCCGGCGTCCCACACGCCTCAATCGAAACCCCATCCGTGATCTCAATCGTCTTCGACGCATCAATCGCAATCATGCTCGCGCCAGTGTTCACATCGACGTGTAATTTCGGTGCCGCCCCTTTCGCCGCCGCATCGATCGTCGTCGTCCCGACATCCACGGGGTTCAGTAACTCGCTCAAGCTCTTAGCGATATCGTCGAAAAACATGATGATGGTTCGGGTTTTTTTTTTCGTCTCGTCGCGTGCGCTCGTCCCGTGGTGGTGACGTCGTCCGCGGCGGTGAATGCCACGCGAATGCGCTTTACACGTCAGCACGTGATCGTTCCCGTGTATCACGTCAAAACGGACCCTACCCTAAACCCTCACCTCATATGACGCCACCAGATGTATCACCACTCGCCGTGGTTTAGGTTCCCCACCGTCGTCGTGTCGTCGGTCGTTCGCAGTCTTCGACGCGTCGTCGTCGCACGCCACCGCGCCGCCCGACCGTTCGAACGTCGCGAGAGCGCCGCGTATGTTACGCCACGCCGCCCGCACGGTGCGAGACGCCGCAAAGTCGCGCGCGCGACCGACGTGGTGCGCCGCATCGATGACGATGAGCACCGATGTCAAGGTTGACGCGTACAAGGTTGGAGAATCGACAAACATTAAGTGGCACGAAGGCGCGGTGGATCGCGCGACGCGGGAAAAGGCGCTCGGGCAGAAAGGGTGCGTGCTTTGGTTTACGGGCTTGAGCGGCAGTGGGAAGTCTACGGTGGCGTATACGCTTGAGCATGAGTTGTTTAAGCGGGGTAAGGTGGCGCAGGTGCTCGACGGCGATAACATTCGACACGGGTTGAACTCGAATTTGGGGTTCACCGCGGCTGATCGCGAGGAGAATATCCGACGCATCGGTGAGGTGTCGAAGTTGTATGCTGATAGCGGGATGATTACGTTGGTGTCGTTTATTTCGCCGTATAAGAAGGATCGACAACGCGTACGCGAGCGCGTGGGCGACCGCTTCGTGGAGGTGTACATGAAGATTCCTTTGAGCGTGTGCGAAGAGCGCGATCCGAAGGGGTTGTACAAGGCTGCGCGTGCTGGTAAGATTAAGGGCTTTACCGGTATCGATGATCCGTACGAAGAGCCGGAGAATGCTGAAATTGAAATGGTCGTCGCCGAAGCCGACGGCGTCATGGCGTCGCCGATGGAAATGTCTCACAAGATTATCGACATTTTAGAGGCTAAGGGTTTCTTGAAAGCCTAGACGGCGCACCGGCACCATCACCGAGTTGAGAAATTTTGTGATTATTGATCGCTATTCACATTTCTATTGAGCTAATAATAAATTCACAAACGGCGCAGATTGAACGTGATTAGGACGACGTCGCCCACGGGGAAACGTTCTTCTCTGGCGGCGGCGGCTCAAACGTCTCCGCGCTCGTCTTCGCGCTCGCAAAGCTCGCTTGCACCCATCGTCGATTCATATCTAAGGCCTGTCCCCTATTCGTAATCGTGCGTTCGTGTACGAACATCTCGCGCATCTCCATGCCTTGGTCTGAGAAGAGTTTGGTGAGGTCGTCGTGCGTAAAGTAGTACGCGCGCGTCCCGTCGCTTCGTACATAAAAGTTCTCCGACAGCTTTTGCGCATCCTTACCATCAAAGCGCTCTTGCGCTAAATCCCCAGCGGCGTAATCGCGCACGCAAATCGCCCCGCGTTGATCGTCACGCATGACGGTGGAAAGATTCCTCAACGCGTATTCCATCTTTGGCTTGGACATGGCGCTCAACGCAAAAATCAACGTCGCCACATCCACAGACTTTGCGGGCACATTGTCGAGCAACGCCTCACACGTCGCGTCGCACACGAACGCCTTCACTCGCGAACGGTCGCATTCGGGCAGAGTCGCCGCGCGTTTCTTGACTAAATCTACGGCGCGCGCGCTAAAGTCGCAACAATACACCGTCGCGGCGGCGTCGAGCTCGAGCAAAGGAAACACCGTGTTGCCCGCGCCGCAGCCAATCTCGAGGAACACGCGCGGGCTTGAGTCGTCCGTCACGTACGCCGGCGCCGGTCCGCGACGAAATTCCATGCGCTCGTGCGATAAATCCGGCGCAGTCGACGATGGTTCGGCTCGCGGAAAGACCTCAGGCCACTCGCGCGCGAGCCAGTGTCTGTCCTTAAAAAAGTTCTCCCCGTGTCGCTTATAGAATACATCCCAGTTCTTGCGCGCTTCGCGTTCGTATTTGTTACGGAAGAATTCCGACGCCACTGGCGTGGACGTCATGATGACGACGCGCGACGAAAAGTGACGACTACGGGACGACTCCTCGACTACTCGGACAACTTTATTACACACTACTTTCTAACGCTAGCGCCCCAGCGGGCGTGCACGCGATCGCCCCGCTCGGGGTAATCACAACATCCACACATTTATCGTGTGCCTCCGCGGGCACGTAGGCGTCGGCGATGTATTGACATGAATACGCCAACGCCACGACAAGCGGCGGCGCCAAGCCGCGCGCCGCGACCGTCTCCGCGTACAGCGACAAAAATGAATCATAATACCCACCACCGCGTCCTAACCGCACGCCTCGCGCGTTAAACGCCACACCAGGAACAATGATGACATCCAACGCGCCGACGCGCGCGACGTCGCGCACGACGTCTAATCGCCGGCGACCGTCTGCGTACGACGCCGTCGGCTCGGGCAAATCGTACGCGCCCCGTTCGACGTCTCTTGCGACATCCTCCACGTGCACCATGCGCATCGTGCGCACCGCATCGCCGCCAACGTCAACCACGGGGGCGAACACCATGCTCGCGGGCCTGGCGAGCGCATCGGCGATGAGCGCCGACGTCGAGGCTTCGCGAAGCCGCGCGCTCGCGAGGTACGTCGCGCACCTCGCGGCGTCTCGCACGCGCCGCACTTGGCGCGCGTGACGCGCAATCGCCGCGTCCTCGATCGACATCGTCTCCGGAGACATCGCTCGCAGACTGTCGCGCATCGCGCGGCGCATCGCGCGCTTCGCGTCGTCGAATTCGCCCGGCATGGAGGCGGCGCGCTGATGCGATGCTGTGGTGTCGCCGCTCGCCGCTCGAGGCGCTGGCGCCCTCGCCGCGGTCGTCGTCGCGAGGCGGCGCGCGACGCGCGCGAACGATGCCTGTGCAGCGGTCGTCGTCGTCGTCGTCGTCGTCGTCGTCGCGCGCGTGGCACCCAACATCCACGGCGGCGCGCGCGCGCGGATGTGAAGCACAGGCGCGACGATGCGCGTCAACACCTTAGTCACTGACGCGCGCGACCGCGAGCACGGCTACGCGTGTGCGCGCGCGCGATGGTGTACGCACCGCTTCTCGAGCGCACGCTCGGGTCGCTCGGGTCGTACGCCGCGCGTAACGCGTCGTCGGCGTTCGTCGCGGCGTCGTTGGGAGGAGGATCCAACACCCATGTGGATGTCTTCAAACCGCTCGTCGACCGCGAGGCGTTCGACGCACACGCTAAGATTGTCGTCGATGGGGTAGATTTTCGTCCAACCACGGATTCGTCGTGTTTTTTCGACGCCCTGGAAGGGAGCTCGACGGCGACGGCGGTGATGTTTGTGTTTATCACTGGGTGCGTGCTCGGCGCCATACCACAGTATTTAAAGTTGATCATATTAGGCACGTCGGAGGGGTTATCGCTGACGTCGCTGGCGTTGATGAACATGTCGAATGTGTGTGCGACGTTGAATGTGTTCATCTTGCACTTTGAGCAGATCCGGCGATGCGCGAGTGGACGCGAGGGGTACGAGTACGAACGCTGTCAGTCGTCGTTGTTGACGTTGTACTACACGGTGATTTATACGCTGTTGTGGATGCCTTTGTACCCGCTCGCGGCGCATTTTTGTAAGGATAAAAAGGCGGTGTATTTTGGTCGGGTGATGACTGAGCGTAAAGCGGCGTGGTATGGGTTGATTGCGCACGCGGTGCCGTGCGTGTGCGTGGCGTTGCCAGTGGTGCGCATGTTGTTCGGGTCGTCTTGTTTTGAATTTGAAACCTACGCGGTGTATTTGGGGGTTTGTAACGCGGTGTTGGAGGCGACGAGATATTTGCCACAATTATTCGAGTCCATTTACTCTAGTGGTTCCGGGGCGATGAGCTATATGAGATTGGTGCTCTCCATCGGAGGCGGATTGGGCGCGACGGTGCAAAAGGCGGTGATGAACGAATCCATTTCAACGTGGGGACCGCCGTTGATTGGTCACTCGTTGGAGTGTGCAATTTTTATAGTGAACTTTTACAACGATTTACGCACCAAGCGATCGCGTCGCGGTGGACGTGACTTCGGATTAGGACAAGGAAAGAAGGAAGCGGATGGGTTGCTTCCGACGGATGGAGACGACGACGTCGGCGACGCGGATGATGCGGATCAAAAGCGCAAGGCTGCCGCACTCGAGCGCGCTGAACGACGCGGCGACGGCGATGATGACGAGAGCATGAGCGGTGATAGCGAAGATTGGATCGCGAACATGCCCGACGGGGGCTTCCGGGAGAAGAGCGAGCACGTGTGGGAGTCGATGTGTACAAATCCAAACTTTTGCGGCGCGCTCGTCAAATACCTATAGTCCACATAGCACGATCCGTAGCAACTTGATTGTAACTTGCACGGAGAGCATTCTAGCCATCTTTACCTCTACCCCATATGCTTCACATTTCAGGGAGCGCGCGCTCATCCTGCGCCTCAGAACTCGACGTCGCGTCTGAGGCTCACCCATGCCCGCGGGCGCGTTCGCGCGTAGATTGTGTGGCACAGCCCCTCGATCGTACATTCGTCACCTCGCATCGCGCGCGTCCTCGTCGTCCTCATCGTCTCCGTCATCGTCAACTAGAGTCATGTCGACGGCGACGCAGCAGCGTG
>Ga0255775_1002096_pt1 | contig 17635 bp, 10 predicted proteins | sample 011ome_26_FD_179973 | JGI IMG/M metagenome (GOLD analysis project Ga0255775, IMG submission 179973) | Coastal salt marsh microbial communities from the Groves Creek Marsh, Skidaway Island, Georgia - 011511BT metaG (version 2) | ecosystem: Environmental > Aquatic > Marine > Intertidal zone > Salt...
CGTGTTGTGATGTTGATATATTTACTGTATTTTTACGTTTAAATGATGTGTGGGGATTAATACGCTAAGTTTCTCTCTCTCTCTCTCTCTCTACCTACCATAGAAAATTTAGTGCAACGGTCGCTTGTACTCCATCGCCGCGGTTTCTTGGATGTGTTCAACCGGTCTCTTGGCCAACAAGCCGTGGTGAGACAAAACCTTTGCGTTTACCCCGTCCGGAAGCGCTCTCCCCGACGCCTTCCACTTCACGTAGTCGTCTCTCTTGAACTTCGTAAAGCCCCAGTTTGTACTCTGGACGATTTGCTGGCGTCCCGGGAACTTGAACTTGGCGCGACGGAACGCCTCCACCGCCTTCGTCGCGTGCACATCCTTCGTTCTAATCGACAACATGACTTGACCGATAGAAATTCTAGACGCCACCCCTTGCGGTTTACCGAAAGCCCCTCTCATGCCTTGCTGCAATCTATCAGCGCCGGCGCACGACAACATCTTGTTGATTCTCAAAACGTGAAACGGATGCAATCGAACTCTCAAGTGAAACGCATCCTTACCCGCGTTCTTAACCATGTACTTGTTCGCCGCAATACGACCGGCTTCCAAAGACTCGGAAGAGACTTGTTCCTTCTCGAAAGACACCAAGTGCACGCACGCCGGGAACGCGTCCACGGAGTACTTCTTCATGCCAGCATCGTAGATTCGGATTTTCGGGTCCGGAACGCCTCTGCAATACCTAGATTTCGGGTACGGTTTGTTCTTGATCACGCGGTAACAGCGCGCGGGACCTGTTGTGTTTTGTCATGTTTTGTTGGTTTTCATCGCGAGGAGAAAGAGAGAGAGAGAGAGAGAGAGGTAAGTTTCAAATTTCATTTGAGATGAAAGAGGTCTTCCACAAGGAGGATCGCTCTCCTCTACCGCGCGTTTCGTAAACTCCCGTCGCGCGCTCCGCCAGGACGACGCGAACGTGAGAAACGTAAACCGTTCAAAAAACACCTCCAGAAAAGAAATTCTGCGTGACATTTGAACGCGAAAAGAACCGTTCGCATCCGCTCAGACTCCTAATACACCCATTTGTTTCGCGCAAAGTCATCCGTGTAGCCCTATCCCACGAGAACGGGAGCGCGAGAACGAGAGCCCATCGCGAGAGGGAGAAAAACAAAAAATCTCTCTCTAAAAGAGAGAGCAGACCGCGCGCACGCGCGTCCTCCGAGAGGAAGAAGAAGAAGAAGAAGAAAAAAAGGACGAAAGAATAGAAAAAAGAACGCACGTCTCGCCATGATTGACTTCTTTATTCGGTCGAATTGAGGTCGCGTCGTGCGAGAAGACTGAAGATTTCGAGCGTTTTGCGCTTCACAAAAGGGAAAAAACGGAAAAAAGAGAAAAAAAACAAAAAAAAAAAAACCACGCAGGCAGGAACGCAAAAAAAAGAGCAAAATTTCTGTTGAAAAAAAGTTTCAAATCACCAACAAAATTCCGTAGCACTATACTACTTCATACTTCTCTACGAATAAAGAATAATGGGCGCGAGCTTTGCAAAGATGGAAGCGCCTTTAGGAGGCGCCGGGGGGGCCGCCGACGACGGGTCGTCGCTCCTTCCACCGGCGGCGAGAGCGGGAATGACGGTACGTATTTAAAAAAGAAAAGAGAGAGTGTGAGAGAATTGGATTTCTTTGATCATCTCTCGTCAGCTCTGCTCTGAAATCATCGTCCGCTCTCTCGCGTTGTTTTTATGTGTCTCGTTTTCTGCGTCGTTTTAGCGTTCCACTTTTACTTGCGCTCTCCTCCGAGGGAGGCGTTTAATTCTTTGGAATGTTCTGGGTGTTCGATGTTGTGACGAGTGTTACGCGCAGATCTTGAGTGGAACTCTCGTCGCGTTTTTATCGTCATCATCATCGTTCCTCCGCTGACGTTTTTTCTTCTCTCTTTCTCTCTCTTTATTATCGTATGAATCAAGGAACCGACGACGAGCGATGTGAACGGCAACAACAGCGAAACGAATAAAGAGACGAACAACAGAACGACGGACTTCGGGAACCTCCCGTTGCCGTGCAAATACGAAAACTTGCAGACGGAAATGCTCATGTCGCTCAAAGCGGATTTCTTTGAAGGCGCGAGATTTGATTACAACAAACAGCTGAACCAGAAGTTTTTCTTGTCGCACGGGTTTTCGATGACGAACGCGGAAATTCCAGCCGCGAGTGGACACATCATTAAGATTCCGTCGAGCTCGTACGAGTTTGGAGCGAACGTGGTGGATTCGAATTACATGTTGGTTGGGAGAGTGTTTACGGACGGGAGAGTGAGCGGACGAGTGAAGTACGACGCGACGGAAAATTTAAGCTTTCGTGTGCAGACGAGTAAAGAGAGAGAGTATTCGCAGATGATGTTGGACGTAGACGCGAAAGGATTAGATTGGCAAGCGCAGATGAAGTGCGGGAGTGGGGAGTTTTATGGGGTGAATTACATTCAAAGCGTCACCGAGAGAGTGGCTTTGGGCGGGGAAGGGTTTTATTTGGGCGCGAATCAAGGAGGGAAGAGCGGCGTCGGGTTTGCGGCGAGGTATAACGACGACGACGTGATTGCGACCGCGCAAGTAGCAACGACTGGGATGTGCTCGTTGACGTATTGCCAAAAGGTTGGGGAAAAAGCGATGTTGGCGAGCGATTTCTCGTGGAATTGGAACCATCGACAGGCGAGCGGGTCAGTCGGGTACGATTACGTGTTGCGACAGTGCAGATTGAGAGGGTCGATTGATAATCAAGGCGTGGTGGGGATGTTTTTGGAAGAACGGCTGAGCATGGGGTTGAACTTAATTTTTAGCGCGCAAATTGATCACGCGTCGAAAAACCACAAGTTTGGGTACGGGATGACAGTTGGAGAATAGATATGTATCGTCGGCGTCGGCGTTGATGTTTAAAAATAGAAATTGTTGACGCGCGGAACGCCGCAAAAGAAAAGAAAAGAAAGGAAGAAAAACAAGACCATCTTAAAACCAGAGAAAGACACAAAGAGAGAGAGAGAGAGGAAGCATGAGTAATAACCACCGAAAACAGCATATATATTAATAAGAAGAGTAAAGTATTGTTATTATTGTCAGTGCTCTCGTTTCTTCGTGTTTCAGATCTCTTTCGTATCTTCTCTTTTGTATACATCGTTCGACTATGACTACTTAACTATAAAACGCGTATATAAATCTACTCGCTAATGATTCTGTGGTGGACGTTAGTTGCGCACGCACCACATGGTATTTACAATCCGAATTTTCTGAGCGCTTTTTGGTATTCTTTCGAAAGACCTTGAACGATATCCCTCAGAGATTTTTTTTGCCCGGGTTCTTCTTTTGTCGGCGGCGAAGAGGTCTCCATAGGTAAAGATAGCGTCGATCCGTTGTATTGCATATCCGTAGATTCCATGTCCATCCGTCGAGAGTTCAAATTTGGTAACATTGACACTATTTCGGAAACCGTTATGGACGATCCCGCAAGTTTTTCGAGAGGATCTGTTTTCAAGACATCTTCGCTGACTTGTCCTTCCAAAGCCGCGCCGGCAAGCTGCCAGCGCTTCCTCGCCTCAAACACGGATTTCTTAGCTTCCTCCGTCACCAACCCGAGAGATTGGCGGAAAACGACGTGTCCGGGTGAGCTTTGCGATCTACGAGCGGCTTCTTGAGCGGACAATGTCGGTTTTGCGAACGAATCGGATTTCTTGAGCGTCACCACTTGCATCGGCGCAGGTGCCGCCGGTGGGGCGAGAATGCGCTGTTGAGATTTAGCAGCGGCGAGTGCACGCGCGTGCGACTGCTCAGCGGCGGCGGCAGCGGCAGCAGCCGCGGAGAGTTTTGGCGCACCGCCACTACCAGCAGCGTTTGACGTTGCAGGAACTGCGGCTTGTTCTCGGGCTACCTTTTGCATCACCTGTATTCTCGGTGGTTCCGGAATATACATCAAATCGCGCCACGCGTCGCATCCTTCCGTTCTTTCTTTCACCCACTTCGCAATGAATCCGTTCTTTCGTGTCTTTTGCGTTGGCGTCTTTACCTTGTCGTCTTCATTTTCTTCCTCCTCCGGAAAAGGCAAGAGTTCGCCGGCAAACGCTTTGATAGAGTTCACGTACGCCACGAACGAGACATTTCGTCCGAGCGGCGGGAAAACCTCGTACGGTTTCTCTTTCATATTCGCGACGTTATTAGAGTAGTTCACCAAATACGACGACCCGTTGCCGTTATACCTGTACGCTTGTAAGAGTTGGTTGTCGCAGTGGGATTGCATGGTCGGACATCGTTTATCGAAAGGTTCTCGATCGACGCCGGATTTACCGAAAACGTTATACGGTTTGAATGTTTCGCGGTTTTTCTTCTTTTGAAAGATCCCTCGTTTCATTTTTTCGTCATTTTCGTCGTCCGAGTTATCTCGAGAATATTCGCCGCCACCTTCGGAAACCAATTCGCTTTGCTGCTTAGAGGAGTCTCCGCCCAGATCATCCAACGACGGGAACATAGAAGACATTTGAAACGTCCCGTTAAATCCTTTCTTCTTACTCAAACTTTCTAATATTTTCTCGTGCACTAAGCTGCGCATCTCTTTCAAGCCTTGTTGAGCGATTCCAAAGTACGGCGAGTTTGGACCGTTGTAATCCTGACAGTTTGTATACATCAATCGCAAATCCTCCTCAAACATCGACCAGGACGTGTAGTATTTCTTTTCCTTCAAGTTTGAGCGAATAGTCGATATATCCATCGGTCGATCGATCATTTGAAAGTATCCCGGCGCGATAGCTTCCGTAACCGGATTCAAGAAGATTTTCTGCTTGTCGAGTTTTTGCAACTGTTTTATAATTTCCTCCATCTGACCTTTCTTTGGCGGCGGCAAATCGCTTTCTTTCATTTCACCACTACCACCACCACCACCGGCGCTTAAATTCTTACTCGATGGTATAGATGGAAAAGGGAGTTGTTGGTTTACCCTTTGCGGTTGTTGTCCAGCAATATCCATGCCTATACCGCTACTCTTTGCGCCTTTCTTCTTCCCCATCTCCTGTTCTCTCTCGAGCCTGGCGAGCATCGCGGCCGGTTTCCCGCCGCCGCCGCCACCAAACGGCGACGGCTTCAACGAACTCGGCGGATGATTGTTGTGTTGTTGATGCCCACTCCCACCACCACTACCGAACAATATATCGTCCGCCAAATTTGACCCACCGCTCGGCGGCGAAGGGAAATTTATATCCCCGATGTCGTCGAATATGTTGAACGCGGACACCAATCCGCTCGCACCACCGACCGTCGACGGCGGCGTTTGCTCCCTCTCACTCCTCCTCCCGTTCGTAGTACCACTTTTTTTCATCGTCCCTTTCTTCTGCGTTTTGTTGTTGTTCATATTATTCTTAGTATTCTTCGTCCCCGGCGTGGCCGAGCGAGCGCTCGCCAAGCGACTCAACTCTAATCTATCGCTATCGTCTGCGCTCCCGCTGATATTCCCGGGACTCGTCGTATTCGTCGTCGTCGGTCCATCCGACGGTAACATCCCCATCATCATCATCCCACGAAGCTCTTTCCCTCGTCCCGTCTTCGGAACTGCCGCCGCCGCTTTAGGCGTCTTTGCCTTCGCCGGTCCTCTTTCCCTCGCGGCGAATTGTTGCTGCTGCCTTTCCAACGCCTCGATTTTCGCTTGCAATTGCTTCGCTTTCTTCTCCGCCTCGTCCTCGTCCTCGTCTGAATAATATGTATCGTCGTTCCTTCTCTGCTTTTTCGCTCCCATCCGCTCTTTCTCGTCCTCGTCCTCGAGCTCGTCGAACTCGCGCTTCTTCTTCTTCGTCTTCATCTTCGACCCTGGATTGGATTCGTCGTTTCCGTCGTCGTTTCCATCGTCGTCTCTCGTCGTCGTCTTGCCGGACAAAACCGCCGCCGGGGGACCGCCGCCGCCGCCGCCGAGCTTAAACTTAAAGCTCAGCTTCGGGGCGACGACTTTCTTCCCCTTTTCCTCCTCCTCCTCCTCCATTTTGTCAAAGAAAAGCGAAAGTTGTGCGCGCAAACTAAACGACTCTTCTTGTGGTCTTTTCTTCTAAAATTGTTCTTAAATAAGGAAAATGTCAAATGGGAAAAAGGTTTCCTTTGCGCAACCTCGTTTCGTTGGGCGAGCGCTGCTTTTAAAAGAGTGCTACGTTTTATTCGTATTCGAATTGTGCTAGTATTACTACGCGTTTACTACTACTTTTTCTTCTTCGATGCTTTCAACATCGCTTCTCTCTCTCGCACGATGGCGTTTTTCGGTTTGATGGATCTCTCCGCTTTCGACGTCGTCGTCGTCGTGAAGCCGGTTTTTTTTCCTCCTCCTCCTCCTAATCCTCCAGTTTGTCCTCCGAATTCTTGGTACGTGAGTCCTTGCGCGCCGGAGAGTTTGGCTAGGCTGCCACCGACCGTGCGCGTGCGTCGTGCGGCGGCCAAGGCGGAAAGTTTTGCCTTCTTTTGTTTCATCAAGTTGCCTTCTAAATCGTCCTCGTCGACGTCGAGAACTTCTTCGCCGGCTTCGGCTTCGCCGGCGTTGAGCGTTTTCGCGAGTAAGTCCAACTGCGTGGCTTTCGTCGAGTACATGAGTTGCACTTTATCGTTTTCGCCGATTAAATCTGGGACGATTTTAAACGCGTAGCCTTGCTGAATGAGAAACTGTTGACGCTTGGTGGAAAAGTACATTTCGGACGTGTCTCTGGAAACGAGCGAGTAGAAGAAGGCGTTGTGATCGTCGCTGTCGTTCTTCTTACCAACTGTGGCCGCTTTAGGGCGCAAAATGCGCCCGAGACGTTGCGCTTCTTGTCGACGGGATCCAGCGTGGGAGGATATTTGAATGATGACGTTCGCTTCGGGAATATCGATGGAGTTATCGCCAACTTTGGAGAGGAAGATGGTGTTGATCTCGTTGGAGTATTTGAAGGCGTGCAAAACGCGCGTGCGTTCGGCGTGACTGGTGTCGCCGTAAATGAGCGGTCGTTTCAATGCGGTGGCGTATTCGCGCAAGGCGAAGATGTTATCGGAGAACACGATCACTTTATCTTTCCTGAAGTTTTCATGGTACGTCATCAAGTATTGACACGCCATGAACTTGTTCGGGTTCATGCAGTATAACACTTGTTTTTTCATCGAGAACTTCGGGTCGAGGTACTTGGCGAAGAATTCTGGGGTCATCTCGCACCACACCTCGACGCATTGCACGTTTGCGATGTGCCCATCGCGTTGTAAATCGAGCCAATTCGCCTCGTATAACTTTGGGCCAATTAGAAAATTAAGATGTTCGACTTTATCGTCCTCGCGAACCAACGTCGCGGTGAGGCCAAGTTTACAGTGCGCTTTTGTGATGCCGATAACTTTTCGAAACATCGCCGCAGGGACAACGTGGACTTCGTCCAGGAGCATCGTCCCCCACTCGCGACCACGTATCGCGTTGAGAATCTTTTCCGAAGCTTCTGAACGTTTCCCACCCGCAGAAATCATGTTGTACGTGGTCACGCACACGCACGGACAATTGTTCGGAGGGAACGTCTCTTTGTTTTGACTCGTAAATCGAACAATCTCGCGATCGGTTAAATTCGTCCACAATTTGAACTGGCCCGCCCACTGATCGACACTCACCGACGAAGTGCACAAACACAAGCACGATTTCCCCACGCGAACGGCTGCGGCTATACCGGTTAGTGATTTACCGGCACCGCACGGTAAAACGATGATGCCACTTCTCGCGCGACCGTTGCCGAACATTTTCGAAAGCGACTTCTCCTGGTACGGACGAATTTTCGTCATCGGTTTCAAGCGCACGTTTAAGTTTGGATTCACCGTATCGTTGGTAAAATCGTACTCTTCTAAAGCTGGGAATCCTAGATTTCCAGGGAGACACCGCTGTTTCACTTTTTCTACGTCTAACGGTTTGATTTCAAACGAGTGGATCGACCGCGACGGATCGTATTCTGGTTTATTCAACTGCTCCTCGGCGTCGTTCTTTTCTTTCTCCTTCGCAACCTTCTCGTCTCCTTCTTGTTCTAGTTCTTGTTGTTGTTTCTCGGTCTGTGCGATGGCATCCGTTAACTTTTCCGCGCCAACTTCTTTCAAACCAAACGACGTCTCAAACATGCCGCTCATCCCTTTGCTCGCCCCGCTTTTGCCGGCGTTTGGATGGACCACCCTCGCGCTCCTCACCACCTCGTCTTGCAACAACTTCTCCAAAATCTTCGCATCCGGTGATTCCAAGAAAAACTTGTTCCTCTTCAAAACCAACTTGACTTTCCCGTAATTTTTCGTACACGCCGCGATGAAGTGTTTCACCTCCTCGCTTAAATTCGTCTTGGACAATCGATCTAAAACTTCCGCGATTTTCTCCGTCGTCAACCCAATACTCACCGCCGCGTACAGCGAGTGTGGCGTCAACACGTACTCGTGTATGTGTTCCGGTCGACACACCGGTTCCGCGACCGCGATTAAGAAATCGTACGCCGCTTTATACAGAGGACTAAACGACTCTAAAAATATCCTGCCGTCCGAACACACCCACAACGGCCGATTCGGATGGTCCACTTTCAAACTCAAATCGCTAAAATCGTTCTCGCCGAACCCGGTGCCGCCTTCCCAGAGCGAGTTGGTCGCCTTTTCATCCTCGCTCTCCGACTCCTCGTCCTCGTCTGAATCGTCCTCCTCTGAATCTTCTTCGTCTTCCTCTTTGGCGGCGACAGCCGCGCTCTTCCTCTTCTTGCCGGTTTTCTTGCTCGTCTTCGCTTTTTTCTTTCTCACCTTCCCAACGTCGTACTCCTCGTACTCCTCTTCCTCTTCCTCCTCTCTCTTTAACCTCTCCGCGAACGAGGACTTCTTCATCGTAAACGTCAACATTTTATGCTTCTTCTTCTTTTTTTGCTTCTCCTCTTGTTGAAAGTCATCCTCCTCATCTTCATCTTCGTCCTCATCTTCCTCTTCTTCAAACGACGACGACGACGAAGGACTGCTCATCGGCAAAACGTCATCCTCCTCCTTCTTCTTCTTCTTAAAAAAAGTCACCTTCAGCGATCCAGTCTGCGTCGAAATCGTCGGCGTCTGCTTCTTCCCTTGCGCTTCGCGCATCGCTTCCTTCGATTCCAATTTTACTTTTTTCATCTCTCTCGTCTCTCTCTCTCTCTCTCTAAACTTCCTCCCAAAACAGACGAGCAGGAGGCCACCACAACACAACACCAACACCCAGAGCCAACGATTGAGAGAGACGAGAGAGGAGAGAGAGAACGAGAGAGAGAGGAGCACAGCAGCGACAGAACAGAACAGAGCAGAAGAACTCGTGTGAAGTAAAACGAAAGAGAGAAGAGAGAGACGAGACATTTTTTGTTTAGGGTTTATTCCCTAAAACCCTAAACCCCCAAAAAGGCTCGTGGTAGAAATTCAAAAACAGAAGAGAGAAAATCGCTTCAGAAGCTCCACATAAAAGAGGACACCGACGCGCGCATTTTGCGGAGAGCACACATGGAGAAGATGACCGGCGAGGACGTGAAAAACATCACCAGCGATACCACCGAAACATCCGCCGGGGCGACCTCGTTCAAAAAGAAAGAGGAAAGAAGAGACGATTACGACGACGAGAAGGATGATGATGATGAGAGGAACAAAAAACGGAAACTTCTTTCTCTTTTGGAGCGGAGAATGATGGGAGGCGGAGAGAAGAAGGATGGAAACGAAAGCGAGGCGGCAAAAGCAGTCGCTCGAGCGACGACCGAGATATCAACGAACGATGACGATGCGACGAAAACAGAGATGAAAAATACGTTCGTCTGCGAGGCGAACGATTGCGTGCATTTTCACCTGTTCGAAGGAGGAGAAGGTTCGGAGGAAAAAACGTTTGAACCGGAGTTCGCGCACCAAGTCTTCCGCGAGGACGAGACGATTTACGGGTACTCGGAGGATTTATCGGTGGATGTTTTGTGTGCACCGAACACGTTCGAACCGCGATTCGTGGACGTCACGTACGGGGAGAAAGTGCGATCGAGTTTGAATCCGGCGGATGATATTCGAGCGAATTTGAACGCGTGGTTCCCGGAAGCGGGGACGACGACGACGAAGGAGGCGTTTTTGAAACAGGCGGAGGAGACGAAGGAGATGGAGATTCCCGGAGATGGTGGGAAAATTATCGCAGAGTGGGACGGGGAAGGCGAGGAGGAGAGCGGGTTGAGGTATTCCGTTCGCCAGTTTGAGTTTAAGGAGTCCGAGAGGGAGACGGTTGGGCGATGGCACGATAACGTGGAACCGTTTGTGGCGTTTTATATCGACGCCGCGTCGAAGATTGATAAGAGCGACGGAAGGTGGTTGTGGTTCGTGTTAATCGCGCAGCAAAAGGATAATTTGAAACGGTGGGCGACGTGCGGATTTAGCACTGTGTATCAGTTTTACGCGCATCCTTTTCAACGAAGGTTGAGGATTAGTCAAGTGTTGGTGTTGCCGCCGTACCAAAGGAAAGGGTTCGGGGCGAAGCTTTTAGACGCGGTGAGAGTGTACGCGCAGATGCAAGATAAAGAAGAAGGGAAAGAGATTGCTGATATTACGGTCGAAGACCCGACGGATCAACTGCAACGTTTACGAGACGTTCGTGATTGCGTCGCGGCGACGGAAAACGAGGGCATCGTCCAAGCGGTAAAAACCGCCGCGCGCCTCGCGTTTGCCGCCGCAACCTCCTCCGCGAACGGCGATCCTCTCGTCGACGACAGAAAACAAAAACTCAAACGCGCGCAATCCGCGCTCCGTCTTCCGAAACTCTGTTACGACACCAACTTCAAAAAAGACTTGAAAATATGCGAACCGCAAGCCAAACGCGTCTGGGAAGCGCTCTTGTTCGTTTGGGCCAAACAATGCGGAGCGCCAAACGAAGGCATCGTCGCCGACGCCTTCCGAACCAACGTGCTCAACCGCTTAAAGAAAAAACACATGGCCAGTTTAGGCAAAGGCGAAGACGACGTCGGGAGCAAACGCATCCGCGACACCGAGGACGGTTTCATCATGTGCAAAGGCGGCGGCGAAGGCGAACGAGTAGAAATCGAAGACGTCGTCGCGACGGAGAATGAAAAAAAGAATATCAACAACAACCGAAAAGGAGGAGAAGAGGAACACCATCGTCGCCACAACCAAACCGACGACGACGACGGAGGAGACGACGCGCGGCCGAAAGATCCAGCCGAGGCTTTAGCCGACCTCTTCCACGAGTGCTTGCAAAACCTCTCCTATTTGAGCACTGTCGTGAAAATGTAATAAGAGAACACAGGTAACCCAAGTCACTCAGGCCAAGCACAACGACGAATACGTTTCATTTCATTTCATGCATACATCTTCCGCGCGTCAAATATATGCGCGCGTAATTAGGCGACGCGTCTCGTTTTTGAACATTTTTGGAGTCTTGGGATTTTCCCCTCTGCCAATTCTCTTTCGCTTCACTTCACTTCAAACCTTTCTCTCTCTCTTTAACTCTCGAACGCATTCACACGCGCACACACACGAAGAGAGACAGACGAGAAATACTGATGAAACGATTCCTCTCCAACGTCCGAAGAGCTGGGAACAACGAATCTCTCGGGGAGTTCGGCAAGATGAAACTCCACGTCTGCTCGAGCTCGAACCCGACTCGCCAGTTGGAAACGATCGACGATTTACCGGAAGACGCGACCGTGCTCGACCTGAAGAAACGCTTCCACGTGAAAAAGAGAAAGTATTACCCGAGCCGACAGCGGTTCATGAAGTTGAACACTACGAGTGACGCGGAAAAAGAAGAGGAGGAAGAGGAAGAGAAGAAGACGAAGAAAAATGTCTTCAAGGGCGAAGCGTTAGTGCCGGATGGGAAAAAGCTGAGCGAATTCGGAATAGGGTACGGCGACGTCGTCTTGTTCAAAGATTTAGGCCCGCAAATCAGCTACCAGGCGGTCTTTTTCTGGGAATATTTCGGTCCTCTGATGGTGTATTTACCGTTTTATTTCTATCGCGAGAGAATATACGGACAGTTTTTTGGATTCTCGCCGAAGGAGTGCGCGAAGCCGTTTGTTCGGGCGCAAACGCTCGCGCTGTGGTTTCACTCGGCGCATTACGCGAAGAGAATATTCGAGACGTTTTTCGTGCACTCGTTTTCGAGAGCGACGATGCCGATATTCAATTTAATTAGGAACTGCGGGTATTATTGGACGTTCGCTGGTTTGATGTCGTATTTTATTAACCATCCGAGGTACACGAGTCCGGGGGAGAGGCAAGTGACGATTGGATTCGTCCTGAGCGCTTTGTTTCAGCTCGGGAATTTCAGGTGTCACGTGATTCAAAAGAGATTGAGAAGCAGTGGGGGGTCTTCTTCTTCTTCTTCTTCTTCTTCTTCGTCTGAGACGAAATACGTCATTCCGAGCGGGTTTTTGTTCGATTACGTGACGTGCGCGAATTATTGCTGCGAGATTTACCAGTGGTTGGGCTTTAACATCGCCACGCAAACGGCGTTTGGATATTTGTTTTTGATGACCGGGATGAGTCAAATGTTCCCGTGGGCGGTGCAAAAACACAAGAGGTTGAAGAAACTGTTCGACGGGACCAACGGGAAGAAGAAATTCAAACGACGATTTATCATTTTGCCGCCGTTCTTTTAAATAATCGAGAACGATTTCGAGAGAAAGAGAACGAGCCGCTAAAACGACTACGAATACTGAATACACCACAGAATCTATTTATACAATTATATCTTAATCTACCCTACATCTACGCTTTAATTAAGCGTTACGTCGTTATACACATCTACTTTTTACAAGCGTTTTCTTCTCACCTCGGCACGTATGTCCTCCCGCTGATCAACTTCTTCTTAGCGCTCATTTTAGGCTCTTTCTGTGCCCTCTTTAACGTTTCTAAAAGTTCCTCCGCTTTCCCTCGCATTTTCTCGTGCCAATATCCTTTCGAACACTTCAAATGAGACTTGATAAAGTTCGGGAAACTCGCCAACATCCACACGGCTCTTTCCAGAGACTCTTTCGTCTTCACGTGTCTCGGAAATATCACGAAGGAAACATACCCACCATTCGCGTTCAAATCCATCTCATCGACCTCGTCACCATCTCGCGTCGTCGCATCGACGCTCGTCGTCAACTCCAACGGCGGCTTCTGCCCTGGTTTATGATAACTCACGAACGGCGCCGCGCTCAACTTTGCGCTATTCCTCGACGCCTCGGCGAAGTGCGCCAAAAACGCCCTCGCAATCACCACCTCGTCCTCGTTATTCGACAGCGACGAAGAAACGTGCATCGGAAACACAACCGTACACGACCTCCTTTCCTCCGCGCCTTCCTTCAAAGTGTCATCTTCCTCCACTTTACAATACATCGACACCGACGGCGACGCGAATTGCCGTCGCAGCGAAAACGAACGACGCTTCGCCTTCGCCTCCTCTTCCTCTTCCTCCTCCTCCACCACCAATCGCCGCAAACACGCTCGCAACGTCCCGTACCCGGCGTACACTCTCACGCTCGATATTAAATCGATCATCTCTTCCTTCTCCTCGGCTTCGTTCAGTTTCTTCAAATCCACCTCCACGGTCGCGTCGTACCCGAATTCCGCCTGTTCTTCCTCCTCCTCCTCCGCAAAATCACTTTTCCCTAAACCGCGCACTTTCCGGATGATTCCGAGCGCTCGACCGCGCTCGAACGCGCCGCTCGATGATACCGAGAGGAATTTTTCCCTCGTTGTTACTCTTTCGTTGTTGCTCTTTTCATCGTTGCTTTTTGGAAACGCGACGGACACGAGCGCGATGCGAGTGCGCTTCGCGTCATCCTGAGAGGAAGAGGTCGACGAATGCAATTCGCAGCGGAAAGAAACGTCGTCGAATTCGTGCGCGATTTCGCACGAGATTTGATCATTATCTTCATTCGCGAGTGCTCGCAGGAGCCAATTCCGGACGAACGGGGACGCGAAGTACGCGTTGTTGTTCTCGAATTGAGTCATTTATAATTTCGCGAAACGATGCGCGCGCGCGTTTCTCGCGTCTGTGATGTTCGCTTTCCGCGACGGATGGATTTGTCCGGGAAAACGGGAAAACTTCGTTGCAAAATCGACAGTTACGCGACCGCTCTTTCGAAGGGCTTCTTTTCTCTCTCTCTCTCTTTTGCCTTTGCGCGTGTTGCAGAACGGATGATGCTTCGAATGCGCTTTCGCGTTTCGGGTTTTCCTTTCCCTTTCCCTTTCCGCTTTGGGAGCGCCTTCTTCTTTCTCTTCCTCTTCGTCTTCCTCTCGCCGGGATGGTTTTCCCCAAAGCCGGGAGGACAAAGTCTGCATCGTCCGAAGTCCCTTTTCGTCCGCGTCGACGCGAGAGGAAGTTTTATTGGCAGCAACGGTGGGAGCAGCGACGGCACGCGCCACCACCACCAGTACGAGTATCGCGAACACGCGTTCGTCGGGTACACGGAGAAGACCAAGAAGACCAAGAAGAAGTGCACAGATATGAGCCAAATGTGTGTGAGTTGGGCCGAGAAAGGAGAGTGCGAAAAGAACCGGGAGTACATGTTCGAGAACTGTTGCTGCGGTGCGTCGTAGTAATAGCAGTAGTAGTAGCGCGACGATATTCCTCTTTCTTTCTCTCTCTCGCGCTTTTCGCTCTCTTTTACCCACCACCGCGGATGATGGTATCGATCGAGTCTCTCTGGGACGACGCGCTTTGCGTAAACGCTCGCTGACGACGCGTATATTTTAAAACGCGTATTATATCCACCTCTTTTGCTTTTACGACGCGCGGTAATTAACCACTACTCGCTTGTTACGCGCAGCGTGCGACGACGCGGAGTGTCCTTCGATGGAGTCGCCGCCGCCGGGTGTTGACGACGTAAACGACGACGCGTCGTCTTTGACCGCGGCGAGGGAAGGTTTGATGGTTGACGAGAGAAACGTTTTAGTTTTGAAAGACGTGCGCTTCGGGGGAGGCGATGACGTAGGAGGAAACCGTCGGCGGATTAGGATACGGTTGCTGGAACGAAAAAGCCCGAAGATTGTGGACGCGTTCAAAGAGTTCGGGCGGAACGGTGTTTTGGGTACTTTTTACAGGTCAGAAGCTGTTCCGGAAGTTGGCGCGATAGATAATTACGGTGGGCCTGGACCACCGTACGCTTTGATACAAGCGACGCAAAACGGGAGGATGAACGGTGGAAGGATGCCGAGAGAGTTTGCGCCGATGGTCGAGAGAGGGTACGTTTGCTTGATAGGAGAAGGCCCAGATTGGTTCATAGCGATTGGATCTCACCACGAGTGGGGACACGGTCATAGCGTTTGGGGGATAGTAGAAGACGACGAATCGTTAGAAGTGGCGGACGCGATAACGCGACTGCCGATTAGACACGAAAAGTGGGGCCAGACCAACGTCACCGTTTTACTGGAAAAAGTGTCGTTCCAGTACGGGATAGAAGAGGTGGGTTACAAAAGAATATGAAATAATATGTGCTGGAAGTAGTAGTTTTTAAAAAGAGTCACTCTCTCATCGCCTTTTGTCTTCTCTCTCTTTTTCCCGCGCGTTCAGTTCAAATCGCAAAGCCGAAGAGAAGCAGAACAGCACGAGTCGCGCTCTTCTCTCTCTACTCACCTTTTGTCTTCGGAAAAAGAAGGGAGTCGGTGGGAAAAGGCATCGTTAGCATCGCGAGGAAGCCAGCCACGGCGCCAAGCAATAAGATGAACCCAACGATCGTCGCCGCAGCTTTATTCGGATACTCTTTCGCAGACCTCCCATCCTCGCTCGAGTCGTTTTCTTGAAGCAACGCTCTTCGTTTTCTTTGACTTTCTACGATCTCGTTCACTTCTCGAGCTTGAGCAACCACCATTACTCCGAGCGCTCCCACGCGCTCCAAAACGTCCTCGATTTTCTTTTCCACAAACCTTTCGATTTTCTTCCTCTCGGTCGCATCTAATCCATCCAACGCCGCCATCCCACAAATTTCCGCGTACGCCACTTCGATTTCACTGGTATCTCTCGACGATGAAACTTTCCCTTCGCCGAACCTCTCCGCCGAGCGCTCCGAAAAACACGCCAACTCTTCGCTCAGTCGCCTCAAAGCGGAGGAGACGAGAACATCTCTAGACTTCACACCGGTTTCTGAAACCATCGCTCGTTCGTACGCGTCCGCCTTCTCCCTCTTCCCGCCGCCATCCATCTCCAGAAATTCAGCGCGGTTGCATTGCATCGACACCGATTCGCTTCCTCCGCACGACGACGACGCCTTGCCCTTCGCCGCGAACTCGTACATTGTTGAAGACGCCGACCACGAACGCGTCGGAGAAGGTGAAGAAAAAGAGGAAGAAACGAAAGATCCCTCCTCGCCTCCTCCGACGCCGCTACTGCACACCGATATCAGAATAACATCTCGCTTTCGCGCGAAATCCTCCGCGCTAAACCTCGCGCTCAGCGTTTTCTCCGTTTCTTCTTCTTCGTCTTCCTCTCGTCGAACCAAATTTTCATCCGTCTCGTCGTCGTCTCGCTTCGTCGCGAGCGCGAGCACCGCTTTCAGCGTCGACTCGTGCCGAACGCGCGAAAAGCCGCCGTTCCTCGCCTCCACGTCCTCCTCTTCCTCCTTCTCCTTCTTTCCTCGCGAGTTTCTACCGCCGCCCAAGACGGAAATCGAGACGTGCCACGCGTTCTTCTCGTTCTTTTCCTCCGCCTCGCGCGTCGTCGTCGTCGGTGGTTTTGCCGCAGACGCGAACACCACCATCTTCGCCGTCGAGGAATAACGACGCGGAGACACCAAAAAAGACAACGCGAGGACGTGCACGAGCGAGAGGAGGAGGAGGACAAACGTCGTCGTCGTCGTCGTCGCCGTGGAACGTTTCGACGACGAAAACGTCATAGAGTTGAGCAAGCGAGGTGAAAATTGTGAGAGAAAAGGCGAGAGTCAAGCGTCCAAACAACGAATTTGGTACGGCGGTTAACTGACGGTACGAATCTCGAGCAGCGCGCGTTTTGTGTTTTGAAGTGATGATCGTTGGCTAAAAAAAAGCGAAAACATGCCAAGAGTGTGTACTTATTCTGAGTATTAAAATTCGTAGTCTGCGCGGAGAAATAGAAAACTAAACAATCATCAAGTTACTCAAATGCGAGAGCGGCGATTTGGTCGACGATTTGAGATCCAAGACGCCTTCGCCGACGCGTTGTCGGAAGGCGAATTTCAGCTGATCATAGTATAAAGCGCCTCGCGCGAGCATTTTTGCCGCGACTTCATCCGATGGGTTTACGTTCGCGCCTTCTCGCGAAAAGAGGAGGAGGGGAGATGTGTTGAGGAGCATGTTTCTTCCCATGAGCGTTTCAAAGAATGGATCCTGCGCGACGGCTTCTTTGAGTCGAAGGAATTCAAAGAGGATGACCATCTCGAGGAATAAGTCGCGTTCGCAGCGCAACACGAATTGATCGTAGAGGAATCGTTCGTTGTATCGATCTAGACATCCCTCGCCAATCGCGGGAGGAGTTAAGGAGCCTTTTTTGAGGCGGTCGGAGATGACGCGACGTCGTATTTGGAGAACGTACTCCTTGTCCTGGTCGCCTTCGGCAGACTTACGGAGATTTTGCTTTAAGCGAATAATGTCGAGTCTCCACGCGTTGAAAATGTCGCGAAGTTCTCCGATAAATGTCCCGACGAGCTTTTGAGA
>Ga0255775_1002097_pt1 | contig 17622 bp, 21 predicted proteins | sample 011ome_26_FD_179973 | JGI IMG/M metagenome (GOLD analysis project Ga0255775, IMG submission 179973) | Coastal salt marsh microbial communities from the Groves Creek Marsh, Skidaway Island, Georgia - 011511BT metaG (version 2) | ecosystem: Environmental > Aquatic > Marine > Intertidal zone > Salt...
CATTCCTACTGCAACTCTTTGTCTTAACTTTGTCATATATATCTATTTAATAGCGAATATTATAAATGAAATATTAAATCATAATAATAATTAGGCTATTTGATTTGTCAATTTATCTAACAAGTAGTATCATCTAGCCAATTATTTTTATGACTAATGAGGTAATAATGAACAAAATGAGATCTGCACAAGATATTCAAAAGGACTGGGACAGTAATCCTAGATGGAAAAACGTAAAACGCGACTACTCAGCTGAAGAAGTTGCCAAACTAAGCGGTAGTGTAAACATAGAATACAGTTTAGCCAAGCAGGGTGCTGAGAAACTATGGGATGAAATAAATAATAGCGATTTTGTTAATGCCCTAGGTGCTTTAACTGGAAACCAAGCTATGCAACAAGCAAAAGCTGGTCTCAGAGCTGTTTATCTATCTGGTTGGCAAGTTGCTGGTGATGCTAATACAGGCATGCAAATGTATCCAGATCAATCATTATACCCAGTCGACAGCGTACCTTCAGTTGTTAAACGTATCAATAATTCTCTAAGAAGAGCGGATCAACTCAATATTGCAGAAGGAAATGATCCAGTAGATTATATGTTACCGATTGTTGCTGATGCTGAAGCAGGTTTTGGCGGAGTCTTAAATGCGCATGAGTTAATGAAAGCAATGATAGAGGCAGGAGCTGCTGGTGTTCATTTCGAAGATCAATTAGCATCTGCAAAAAAATGTGGTCATATGGGTGGAAAAGTTCTAGTTCCTACGCAAGAGGCAGTGCAAAAACTTGCCGCTGCCAGATTAGCTGCAGATATATACAATACCCCAACTGTATTATTAGCACGTACAGATGCCGAAGCTGCTAATCTACTTACAAGCGATATAGATGAGAGAGATAGAGAATTCACAACTGGTGAAAGGACAGCAGAAGGCTTCTACAGGGTTAAAAATGGCATTGAACAAGCAATATCTAGAGGTTTAGCTTATGCTCCTTATGCTGATTTAGTTTGGTGTGAAACTGGAGTGCCAGACCTAGACTTTGCGAGAAAGTTTGCTGAAGCATTGAAAAAAGAACATCCAGAGCAGCTGTTAGCATATAACTGTTCTCCTTCATTTAACTGGAAGAAAAATCTAGACGATGCTCAGATTGCTAAATTCCAAAAAGAACTAGGAGCAATGGGCTACAAGTTCCAATTCATTACTTTAGCTGGTTTCCATGCGTTAAATTATAGTATGTTTGAACTCTCTAAAGGCTATAATGCTGAGCAAATGACTGCTTATGTCAAGCTTCAAGAAGCAGAATTCGCAGCAGAAAAAGATGGATATACAGCTACTAAGCATCAAAGAGAGGTTGGAACTGGTTATTTTGACTCAGTAACACAAGTAATAACTGGTGGCTCATCCTCGGTAACAGCATTGACAGGCTCGACCGAAGAAGAGCAATTTGATAAGTAAAGGAGCTTATTGATTGAAGCTTAATATTCCATTAGATGGAACAAAAATTGGGCATGATGGTGAAAAACTCATTGTGCCCAATAATCCAATAATCCCTTACATAATAGGCGATGGAATCGGTATAGATGTTACGCCTGTTATGAAAAGAGTTTTAGATTATGCTGTCAATAAAGCATATGGTAATTCAAGAGAAATCAAATGGTTAGAACTTTATGCAGGTTCTAATTCTAAAGATTTATACGGCTCTATTCTCCCTGAAGAGACTATTGAAGCGATGAAAGAGTATAGAATATCAATAAAGGGACCATTAACTACGCCAATTGGAACAGGTCATAAGTCGATTAATGTAATGATACGACAAAAACTAGATCTTTTCGCATGTGTGAGACCTATAAAATATTTCCCTGGAACTAGTACGCCAATGCTTGAGTCTGGGCTTACTGATATGGTTGTGTTTAGAGAAAACACTGAAGATCTATATTCAGGGATCGAATGGGAACCAAATTCTGAGGGCGCAAAAAGAATCATTGACTTTATTAACAAAGAATTAGGCTACTCACCTTTTAGATTTGAGAAAAACTGCGGGATAGGCATTAAGCCAGTTTCAGAAGAGGGTACAAAAAGACTTATAAGGATGGCAATCGACTATTCTCTAGCCTTGAACAAGTCAAGTATAACGATAGTTCATAAGGGCAATATCATGAAATATACAGAAGGTGCATTCCGTGACTGGGCATATGATGTTGTTTTGAATGACTATAATGGAAATATTCAAAAGGATGGTACATATATTATTGAAAATCCTAAATTTAATTCTGAAATTATCATTAAAGACTGTATCGCAGACAACTTCCTTCAACAAATTATTCTTGCACCGGAGCAACATGATGTTATTGCAACTCTTAACCTTAATGGTGATTATATTTCAGATGCATTAGCTGCTCAAGTTGGAGGAATTGGGATGGCACCTGGGGGAAATATAGGAGATGGGTGCGCTGTATTTGAGGCAACACATGGGTCTGCAGAACCCTTTGCTGGGAAAAATAGAGTTAATCCAGGTTCAATAATTTTATCTGGAGAAATGATGCTTAGATACTTAGGATGGACTGAGGCAGCAGACCTTGTTCTTAGAGGTGTAAAAGGCGCAATTCAGAATAAACAACTTACCTATGATTTGGCAAGAGCAAGAGCAGGTAAGAGATTGATAAGAGTAAAATCATCAGAAAAACACAAAACTATAGACGTAAAAGAGGAAATAACAAAACTAGTTCCTGGCGCTACGTTGGTATCTACAAGCGGATTTGGTGACGCTGTAATAAATAACCTTAAATAAAAATTATTTATCTCTAAAAATTATTCGCCCTTTGCTTAAATCATAGGGAGTAAGAGCTACCATGACACTATCTCCTCTTAATATTCTGATATAGTGCTTTCTAATCTTTCCAGATATATGTGCAGTTACGACGTGACCGTTTTCAAGTTCAACTCTAAACATTGTATTAGGGAGTGTTTCAATAACCTTCCCGGACATTTCAATCTGTTCTTTTTTTGTCATATATAATATATTGAGGATGTATTGTAGCAAAATAATAATACTTATAACACATGTTTAGAAACGATCGACAAATTAGAAAGACAGAGTTTAAAGAAATTAATTTTAATCATCTAATGTCTATTTACGAACTTAATTATCATAACTTTAAACAAGCAATAAATTCAAAATTCAGTAAAAATCATTATGGAAAAAATATTAAAAATTTGATTATTGAAGATATATTCCATGATAAATTTACACGCATCTTCAAGATGTATCATAAATTTAGCTATGATGATCAAGTTTATTACAATCAAACATTTTCTATTAAACCTCATTTAATTTTCTATATGTATGAAGACGCACAACTCCTAGAAGTTAAGTCGTTAAGAGACAATCAGAACTTTAAAAGTGATATAGATAGCAAGATAAAATTAAACTTAAATTTATTTTATTGGCTAAAAAGATATATAAATCAATAGTATATAAGTTAATTAATATATATTCATGATATATATATCTCCAATTAAATTCCCTCATAGGTTGAAAAAATGATATTAAACCTTACAATAATAGTCAGGAATTAAGGAAAATCATTTTAAAGGAGAATATAAAATGAAATTATCAGCAAAAGGAAGATATGCAATTAAAGCATTGGTGAATATTGCGACAAACGACTCAAAAACACCAAAAACATTGTTAGAAATATCTAAGTATCAAGGGATATCCTTGTCATATTTAGAGCAACTCTTTTCACTTTTAAGGAAACATAATTTAGTCAGTGGTGTACGCGGCCCAGGTGGAGGGTACACGCTTAAAGATAATCCTGACAATATAACGATTGCTAGTATTATTAAAGCTATAAATCCAGAACACGTGAGCCAAGTCAACCATGAGAAGACAGATGATGTGGTTTGGGAAAAATTTAGCAACAAGCTTACAAATTACCTTGATACAGTTACTTTAGGTAGTTTAATTGATGAGACAAAAACTAGTAATAACGAGATTGATTTAGACGAGTTAACAGATTATTATCGTCAAAATTAGAGAATAATTGTAAGAAAATCAGGGAGATAAAATGGCATATAGCGATAAAGTTTTGGATCATTATGAAAATCCAAGAAACGTAGGTACTTTTGATGGCGATAGTAACGTTGGAACAGGTATGGTTGGAGCACCAGCGTGTGGCGACGTTATGAAATTACAGATTAAAGTTAATGACGACGGAGTTATTGAAGATGCTAAGTTTAAAACATATGGTTGTGGTTCTGCCATTGCTTCAAGCTCTTTACTAACAGAGTGGGTGAAGGGGAAAACATTGACAGAAGCATCTTTAATTAAAAATACTGATATTGCTGAGGAGCTTGCTTTACCGCCTGTAAAAATACATTGTTCTGTATTAGCAGAGGATGCAATCAGTGCAGCTATCGAAGATTACAAAAGTAAAAAAAAATAACATTGCGAATATAGACTTAATTTAATAGTATATTAGCAAGCAATATTTTAAGGAGTAAATGATATGGCAACTACACCTAAAACAATGTGCACTAACGTAGGTGGCATGGAGAGAATGCTTAGAGTAATAGCAGGTATTGCTATTTTATATATGGGACCAGGTCTTGGATTAGGCATGTGGTCGCTTATAGGAATAATCCCTATACTTACAGGATCTCTCGGATGGTGCCCATTATATATACCATTTGGTATTAGCACATACAAAAGTCAGTAATACATGCAAATATAATAGGCGTATAATTTAATACGCCTATTATGAAACTAAAAGACACAAAACCGCACTATTGGGATGAGGCAAAAAAATATCTCAAAAAATCAGATTCCATTATTTCAAAAATTATTCATGTTCAAAAGAATGATACGTATTTAACCCGTAAACATACTACTTTCCAAACATTCTTCAAAATAGTCATAGGTCAGCAGATATCTATTGAGGCAGCAAGCTCTATAGAGAGAAGAATAAGAAAAAAAATTAAATCTATCAGCCCTAAAAAATTAATTAATATTGCTGACAGAGATTTAAGAGAATTAGGCCTTTCTTTTAGAAAGATTAAATATATAAAAGAAATAGCAGAGAGATGTATTAATGATTCAAAATTTTTTCTAGATATAAAATTATTATCAGACAGTGAAGCAATTAAATCATTGTCATCTTTATATGGAATAGGTCCTTGGTCTGCAGAAATGTTTTTAATATTTCAATTGAATCGACAAAATATTTTACCGACCGGAGATGTAGGTTTAATAAATAGTTTTTGTAAAAATTATCAAATAGATAAAAAAGATTTTTTAATAGAAGTGTCAAAACAAAAGCAAATATGGGAACCATATTGTACTGTTGCGACTTGGTATTTATGGAGAGATATCGATGAAGATACTGTACAATACTAAAAAAGAATTTTATTGAATATGATATGAAAATATTAATCATAGGTGGGGCAGGCTTTATAGGTTCACATTTGTGTGAATCATATGCTAATGATCATATTGTCACTTCATTAGATAACTATATTTCTGGGAAAAAAGATAATCATGTTCATAATGTTAAGTATCTCGATATGGATGCAAAAAACATCCTAAGTTTGAAAGAAGACTATGATTTAATATTTCACTTAGGAGAATATTCTCGTGTTGAAAAGTCTCTTCAAAAAATAGATTATGTTTTAAAAAATAACTTAAGACCTATTTTAGATATTCTGCAATTTGCAAAAAAATCAAAAGCGAAACTAATATATGCTGGAAGCAGTACTAAGTTTGCTGACGGAGGGGAAAACAAATTTAAAAGTCCTTACGCATTTTCTAAATGGCAGAATTCAGAGTTAGTTAAATTTTACTGTGAGGCAAATAATATCAAATATGCCATAACTTATTTTTATAATGTATATGGAGGTAGAGAAAATTCAAGTGGTGAATTTGCAACAGTAGTAGCGAAATTTCTAGACAGAAAAAAATTCAATAAAAAACTGAAAATTACAAGACCTGGAACGCAAGTCAGAAATTTTACACACATTGATGATACTATCGATGCACTTAAACTTATTGCGGCTAATGGTGTTGGTGATGATTATGGTATTGCCAATCCAAAGAGTTATTCAATAAATGAAGTTGCGAACTTTATATCTGAGGATATTGAATATGTGAATGAAAATGCAGCAAATAGATTATCATCTTCAATAATTTCTGAAAAAACAATAAATTTAGGATGGACGCCAAAAAAAGAACTTGAAGAATACATTAAAAGTAAAGTATGAATAAAACTCTAGCAATAGTTGGAGGCAGTGGACTCTATGACTTGACCTGTTTTGAAAATATCAAATCACATGAAATTTCTACTCCGTGGGGAATGCCTTCAAATAAAATTTATGAATTAAGCTACGAAAAAACAAAATTCTTTTTTCTACCAAGACACGGCTCTTCTCACACCCTCTCCCCATCTAGAGTTAATTACAGGGCTAATATCGATGCATTTAAACAGCTTAATGTAACAGATGTTCTATCAATATCAGCGGTAGGTTCACTCAATCAAAACATTAATCCAGGAGCATTTGTTATCATTGATCAATATATAGATCAAACAAAAATGAGGCATTCTTCATTTTTTGATGACGGTATTGTCGCCCACGTATCCATGGCTTACCCAACCGATGATGATCTTATGAGAATAGCTGAAGCTTCTCTTATTAGTTCTAATATAACTTTTCAAAAAGGAGGGACATATCTTTGTATGGAAGGTCCGCAATTCTCTTCGCTTGCTGAATCAAAGTTATATCAATCTTGGGACTGTGATGTTATTGGTATGACAAACATGCCAGAGGCAAAATTATGCAGAGAGGCAGATATCAGATATGTGTCAATTGGCATGGTAACTGATTATGATTGTTGGAATAAAAATTTCTTTAACGTAACCGTAGATAACGTGCTTGAAATCCTTAAAAGTAATACTGAGAAATCAAAAGAGATGATAAAGATGTTTATCAGTTACTACACTAATCAGAAAATAGATAATAAGCTCGATATATACAAATCAATAGTCACACCATTAAGTAATATAAAAAAAGATACTCTAATCAAGCTTAAGAATATCCTACCAAAACTATACAAAGATGTAATAAAAGGGACAAAAACATAGTTTTTTTAAAACCTTTCCTTTTGTTTATTTACATATATAATAGCAGTGTAATTAAGCTGTAGTTCGTAAATTATTTGATTTGTAAACCTTCTTAATTATTAATTAACTAAGGAGAATATCTTGAAAACAGGAACAGTAAAATGGTTCGATACAACCAAAGCATTTGGCTTCATTAAACCTGATGAAGGCGATAAAGACATCTTTGTACATCAGTCTGATTTAGTCGACGGTACAATCAGAGAAGACGATAAAGTTGAATTTGAAACTGAAGATGGTCCAAAAGGAATTAGAGCCGTACAAGTCAAAACTATCTAATAACTCCATAAAATGAGCTCATCAGATCAAATTAAAGATTTGATTAGAACAGGTAAAAAAGTTGGCTATATTTTAGAGAGTGATCTTAAAAAATGCATCAGCGATTTACCAAAAACGGATCAAGAATATATTCGACATACTATCGAAGGATTCAAAATTCAACTAATCACAACTAAAAAAGATTATGATGAGCTCAAATATTTATCAGGAGCTGATGCCATTGAATTTCTTCAAAATCTAAGTGATGGTAAATATAAAGCTTTCAATAAAGATGAAGAAGAAAGCAAATAAATTAAACTAAATGCAAAAGAGACAAGTTGTTTTAGCTGTAGACTTAGACCATACATTAATTGATACAGACATGATTTATTTATGTTTGAAGCAAATAATTTTTAAAAAAATTTATCTACTTCCATATATATTCTATTTAAGATTTGTTAGAGGAAAACCTTATGCTAAAGAATTTCTTTATCAGAAAACCTGCATTGATGTCCACAATCTACCCTTTAATGATGATGTGATTGAATATATAAGAAATGAAAAAGATAAATATAATCATATTATTTTAATTTCAGGTTCATATTACAAATATGTAAAAGCGGTCTATGATTATCTTAAAATATTTAATTCATATGCTGGTACGGACCTTAGTGTAAATATGATTAGTATTAATAAAGTAAAATATCTCAATAATAAATTTAATAATCCGATATATGACTATATTGGAGATAACATTAAAGATTTACCAATATGGAAGCTATCAAGAAAAGTTCTTGTTGTTGACCATGGAAATATTATCAACAAAATATCACATCTTAAATATAAGGTTATTTCAAAAAGATATTAATTTTACGTTAACTCCCAGTATACATCTTTTTATATGTTAATATTTAGATAGGAGAAGCAAAATATGGATAAAAACAAAACAAACGAAGTAATAGAAGTTCTCAATAAAATAATGGAATATGAACTCTCTGGGGTTGTGCGCTATACACATTACGCGCTCATGATCACAGGTAGAGACAGAATTAGCCTTGCTCAATTTTTTAAAGACCAAGCCAGTGAATCTCTGCTTCATGCCCAAGAAGCTGGTGAAATAGTTACCGGACTAGAAGGGCATCCATCTGTCAAAATATCTATCATAGAAGAATCTAATAAGCATTCTACTATTGATCTATTAAATGAAAGCTCGAATCATGAAAAAGAAGCAGTAGCTCTGTATAAATTATTACTAGATATCGTCAAAGACGAGAGCATATATATAGAAGAATATGCAAGAGGTATGATTAAAGCTGAGGAAATGCATGCAATTGAAGTTACGAAAATGTTAAAAGATTTTGCAGAATCTTAATAGGTTAAATAGGTTTTTCAATCTTAAATAATCAATTTACATGTTAAAAAAGAACAGGAATTTATTTAAGTTTATTGACAGAGATAAACCATCTACATGGATTATTGCTATAATTGTTATGATGTTAGTAGTTCCTTTAGTAGTAACACTGGTCCTTTTCTATACTATGAAATAAAATATTAATATGGATCCATTAACACAAGGAATTGTTGGAACTTCCGTAGTACAATCTTATTCAAAAAAAAAGCACCTTATTCTTGCTAGTATTATTGGATTCTTAGCAGGTCTAGCTCCTGATATAGATATTTTTATAAAATCAGACCATGACCCATTATTATTTCTTGAATATCATAGACAATTTACTCATTCACTATTATTTATACCTTTTGGTGGACTCATTTGTGCATTGGTTTTTTATTATCTTTTTGCAAAAAAAAGTCATTTAAATTTTAAGAGTACATATATCTATTCAACTATCGGTTATGGTACTCACGGCATTATTGATACTTGTACGACATACGGAACTCAACTATATTGGCCTTTTTCTAATGAAAGGCTAGCATGGAATACAATTTCTGTAATAGATCCTTTGTTTACAGTACCCGTTATTATTTTATGCCTGCTAACACTATTTAAAAAAAATAAAAATTTTGCATTCTATGCAATTATATGGATGATAATTTATCAAGGTATTGCATACAATCAAAAACAGAGAGCAGAAAATATTGTTTTAAACTATGCACTCAATCTTGGCCATGAGATACAAACGATTGAAGCTAAACCAAGCTTTGCAAATATAATAGTATGGAAAGTTATATATTCTGATAATGATAACTATTACGTTAATGCTATTAGGCTAGGCATCTCTCATATGATTTTTAAAGGTGAAACAATAAAGAAAATTAATATAAAAAAAGACTATCCATGGTTAGATCTAAAGTCACAACAAGCTAAAGATCTTGAGAGATTCAGATGGTTCTCTAACGGATACCTTGGTGTTGACAAAAATAATAAAAATATAATTTATGACATACGGTTTTCTGCCATTCCAAATGAAACTGAAGGTCTTTGGGGCGTAGAACTAGACAGCAATAAATCAGTAAACGATCATATTTCATATGTAACTAATAGACAAAAAAATATCAATAGATATCCAATACTTTTAAACATGATTTTTAATAATGAACATTAGAAAATATATTAAAACACAATGTGGTATTGAGAAATATCATAAACTTAAAGCTAAATCTTCAAATACCTTTTTATCTAGAATAAGATTTTATATATACGTAATTATAGCATCCATTAGAGATTTATTTAGATAACCAAGTATTAACATGGTAACGTTATAATATATAAAATTATGAAAATTGGTGTACTCAAAGAAATTAAGGATAATGAAAAACGAGTAGCTGTTACGCCTGGTGTTATATCAAAAATAAAAAAACTTGGATATGAGATTTTTGTAGAGCATGATTCAGGTATTCAAGCTAGTTTCTATAATGAACAATATGTGGAAAGTGGTGCTGAGATTTCATCTAAAGAAGAAATTTATAAATGCGATCTATTATTAAAGATAAATAAACCTACTCATGATGAGATAAATAAACTCTCAAACAATCAAACTCTCATATCTTTTTTCACTCCGGCGCTAAACCCCGAATTATTAAAATTATGCAAAAAAGATAATATCAATATCATGTCCATGGACTCTGTCCCACGAATATCTAGAGCACAAAAAATGGATGCACTATCATCAATGGCAAATGTTGCTGGATCAAGGGCTGTCATTGAGGCAGCACACTGTTTTGGCAGATTTTTTGGAGGTCAGATTACAGCAGCTGGAAAAATCAATCCAGCAAAAATATTAATTATAGGAGCAGGTGTTGCTGGTCTATCTGCGATTGGTACAGCATCTAGTTTAGGTGCAGTAGTTAGGGCATTTGATACTAGACCAGAAGTTAAAGAGCAAGTTGAAAGCCTTGGCGCTCAATTTTTGACAGTGAATATTGATGAGGATGGCTCTAGTAAAGATGGATACGCGAAAGTTATGAGTAAGGAATTTATTGATGCGGAAATGAAACTTTTTAAAGAGCAAGCTGAAGATGTAGATGTAATTATAACTACAGCTTTAATACCCGGCAAAGAAGCACCAAAACTTATTACTCAAGATATGGTTGAGCTTATGAAACCAGGATCTGTAATTGTTGATCTTGCCTCACAACAGGGTGGAAATTGTGAATTATGTCAACAAGATCAAATAGTAAATCATGGTGGAGTAAAAATAATAGGCTTTACTGATTTACCATCGAGATTACCATCACAATCGAGTGAATTATATGCTAATAATCTTTTTCATATTTTAGATGAATTAACACCTGATAAAAATGGTGAAATTATGATTAACATGAATGACGATGTAATTAGAGGCATGACTATAGTGAGAGACGGAGAGATTACTTATCCTCCTCCAAAAGTTGAAGTATCAGCTGCTTCAAAACCTAAAGTTGAAAAAAAAGTTATCCAAAAACCATCTATAGAGAAAAAATCATCTATCATTCCAGGATCATTAACTTTATCTTTATTGTTTTTAGTCGGCGCTTTTGCCCCTGCATCATTCATGAATCATTTTACTGTATTTGTGCTTTCTTGTTTTATTGGATATATGGTTATATGGAACGTAACAGCTTCTCTTCATACTCCGTTGATGTCAGTTACAAATGCAGTTAGTAGTATAATTATAATTGGCGCAATAACACAGATTTCAACTACTGATTCGCTATCTCTAATTTTATCAGGCCTTGCAATCTTTATTGCCAGTATAAATATATTTGGTGGCTTTGCTGTCACAAAAAGAATGCTGAGTATGTTTAAAAAATGAACCTTGAATTATTAAATCTAGAATCAGTACGCGCTTTATATATTGTATCAGCGGTTTTATTTATCCTAACGCTAGGAGGACTCAGTAATCAGGAATCTTCAAGACAAGGTAATATGTATGGAATAGCCGCAATGAGCATTGCAATTTTTGCTACAGTTTTTGGTCCTCAAGTATCAAGTAACTATGGCTTACTAATCGTGCTCTTATTATTTGGAGGCTCACTAGGAATAATACTTTCTAAAAAAGTACAAATGACGGAAATGCCAGAGCTGGTTGCTATTTTACATAGCCTTGTTGGTTTAGCAGCTGTCTTAGTTGGTATAGTTAATTTTATTAACCCCATACAGGAATACTTTGGTATAGAAAAAACAATACATTCTATAGAAGTTTATTTGGGGATTTTTATTGGAATGGTAACATTTTCAGGTTCTATTATTGCCTTTGGTAAATTAAGTGGAAAAATTTCTGGTAACCCATTAAAGCTGCCAGTAAAACACTATCTAAACTTAATTATGCTTTTAATCGTCATATATTATGGAAATGAATTCGTGTCTGCCTCTGATATAAATAGTGCAATTACTTCACTTACAGTCATGCTAATCATCTCGTTCATTTTTGGTGTACATTTAGTCGCTGCAATTGGCGGGGCAGATATGCCAGTAGTTGTGTCAATGTTAAATTCATATTCAGGATGGGCGGCTTCCGCAACTGGATTTATGCTTAGTAACGACCTTTTAATTGTTGTCGGAGCATTGGTTGGAAGCAGTGGCGCTATTTTAAGTTACATCATGTGCAAAGCTATGAATAGAAGCTTTATTTCAGTTATAGCCGGAGGGTTTGGTACAGAATCTAGTGTCGCTAGTTCAGATACTAAAGAACAAGGAGAAGTGCAGGCTATAGAAATAGAAGAATTTAAAACCATGATTACATCATCCAAGAAAATCGCAATAATACCAGGTTATGGCATGGCTGTTGCTCAAGCTCAATTTGTAGTAAATGAAATAATCAGTATTCTTAATAACAAAGACATAAAAGTTCTATTTGTTATCCATCCTGTAGCAGGAAGAATGCCTGGTCACATGAATGTTTTACTTGCAGAAGCCCAAATCCCTTATGATATAGTCTTTGAAATGGAAGAGGTGAACGATGACTTTGATAATATCGATCTTTCAATTGTGATAGGTGCTAATGATATAGTTAATCCGTCAGCACTTGAAGATCCTAATAGTCCAATAGCTGGCATGCCTGTTATAGAATGCTGGAAAGGCGGCCATACTGTTGTTATGAAAAGAGGAATGTCAACGGGATACGCAGGAGTTGAAAATCCATTATTTTTTAAAGATAACACAAGAATGCTTTTTGGAGATGCAAAGGAATCACTGTCACAACTCTTAACTTTAAATAATTAAAGATGATTAAAAAACTTCATCATGCTGCATATAGATGCAAAAATTCAGAAGAAACGAGAAAATTTTATGAAAATTTTTTAGGACTTAAACTTGTAAATGCTTTTGAGATAAATGAAACACAAACAGGTCGCAAAACATCTGTTTTACATAGTTTTTATGAAATGGATGATAATTCATGCATTGCTTTTTTCGAAGCACCAGGTCAACCATTTGTATTTAAAGATCAACATGACTTTGATTTGCACATTGCCCTTGAAGTAAGTTACGAAAACTTAATAAAAATGTTTGAAAAAGGTAAAAAAGAAAAGATTGATACAAGAGGTATATCTGACCATGGATTTATTTCATCTATTTATTTTCGAGACCCTAATGGTTATGTTGTTGAACTGACAGCAAAAAAGACTTCATATAAAGGAATATCAGATTCTAACGCACGAAAAAATTTACAAAAATGGAATGAAAAAAACTTATGAATAATTACTATAAAATTATGAATGCGATTGTTATTGTTTTTTTTCTTATTTACGTAGCTGTTGGGATTAAATGTGGGTTTACTTCTTGGCACTGCGAACTATAAATTTAATCTGCAACTAACTTATGAACGATATTGAAAGAAAAAAAAGAGAAAAAGATAAAGCTAATCAAATAGTAAGAGATATTCTGAAACCAGAATGTTATGAAGAATTGTTAGAAGAAGAATATCCAATATTAAAAGATGAAGAATAAATATTTATTATTAAGACTCTAAAATGAATGAAAAAATAACAATAATTTTATCTATAATAGGAGCCATAATTTTTACAGTATTCCTGCAAACTTATAATTATATTCCAGATGGCTACATAATGAGCGCAATATCAATTGTTATTAATTATTTAATACTTGGTACGATTATCACTATGACCTCTAAAAACTGATAGCTGTGATGTATAAATATTTATAAAAGGTATTTGCTTAGATTCTTTATGTTGTTTGAAGATCATAAAAGCGGAATCGGTTGGAGGCGGGGGGAATCGAACCCCCGTCCGCAAGAACTAAGCCGTCGGTACTACATGTTTAGTCTTTAATTAAATTTCATCGTCATGCTGGTCAAAGACAACCTACATAAAAACTAGCTTGTTTAAATTTAATAGTCCACTAACAAGCTTATGAACTACGATCTTATCATTATGACCTCTTTTTGAAGCATATAAGCCTACTTCAAGAGAGGCTAGCGGCAGTTAGGCTGCTAGAGCTAAAGGTTTATTTTCAGCGTTTATATATTTTACAGCAGTTTTACGAGTTACTATCAGCTCGACATGCACCTAAGGTGTCGCAACCCACGTCGAAGCCGGTCGCCCCCTTTAGATATGTTCTTTATACATAATTTACAAAAAACAATCAAATTGTATTACTATATTCATACAGCAAAATGCAGTATTTCTTTAGAAAAAATAGTACCGAAAAAGATAAATATATTAATAAGTCATATATATTTAAAATTTCATCTACTACTCAAATCAATCATGAAACTTTAACGAAGATATCATCAATAATTGATGCAAAATTATTGAATCATATATTTGAACCAGGTTTTAATTACGTAGCGGTATTTTATAGATCAGGTGCAAACTCTCCGTGGTCCAGTAAAACTAAAGATATTTTAGATTCGTGCATAGATTTTTCAACATATGAAATTGAGAGATTCTCTCTTTTTAAGATAGATAAAAAATACAAAAAGAAAATATTGCCTGATTATGATCCTATGATTGAAATATTAATTTCATCTAAAAGTATGATTAATAAATATTTTGATCAAAATAAAAAAATAAATAAAAACAACTTTAAATATATTCCGATAAAACAATTATCTTTAGCTAATAAAAAAATGGGATTAGCGATGAGCAATCCAGAAATTTTATATCTTGAAAAAATCTATAAAAGTTTAAAAAGGAATCCAACAGATGTTGAACTAATGATGTTCTCACAAATTAATTCAGAACATTGTAGACATAAAATATTTAACTCTACTTTTCATATAGATAATAAAAAAATGAATAAGACATTATTTCAAATGATCAAGCATACGAATACAAACAATAATAAAGATATTGTATCTGCATACAGTGATAATTCATCAATTATAAAAGGGAAAACACTCAATGAATTAACTATTAATAATAAAAGAAAATATCAAATAAAAAAATCTCCAGAAAATTATATAATTAAAGCTGAAACGCATAATCATCCAACTGCTATTTCTCCTTACGCCGGTGCTGCAACGGGCTCGGGTGGAGAAATTAGAGACGAAGGAGCAACAGGTAGAGGTTCGACTCCTAAAGTTGGCTTTTGTGGGTATACATTATCAAATTTAAATATTCCAAATCATTCAAAAATATGGGAAAAAAATTCATTTAAATATCCAACAAGAATAAAGAATTCTTTTGAAATAATTATTGAAGCTCCAATTGGTGCAGCAAGATATAATAATGAATTTGGTCGACCAAATATATTTGGTTATTTCAGAACTTATGAACAAAAAAGAATAGATCAAAGCAAAGATTCTATTTACGGCTATCACAAACCCATAATGATAGCTGGAGGGATAGGATACATTAATAATAAATATACACACAAGAATAAACTTAAAGATGGGGATGTTATTGCCATCCTTGGAGGACCCTCCTTTAGAATTGGTATCGGTGGGGGAGCAGCATCTTCAATGCAATCTGGGACCAGCGATATTGATCTAGATTATGCTTCTGTTCAACGTGATAATGCAGAAATTGAGAGAAGATGCCAAGAAGTAATCAATGCATGTACGTATAAACAAAATAACCCCATCGTTAGTATTCATGATATTGGAGCAGGTGGTTTATGTAATGCTGTCCCTGAGATTGTAAATGATTCAAAAATGGGAGCTAGGGTTTATCTTGATGATGTAGATGTTGCAGAATCTAATATGTCCTCACTTGAGATATGGTGTAACGAATCTCAAGAGCGTTATGTTTTAATAATTAGTAAAGAAAATTTAGATGAATATAAAAATATATGTATGCGAGAAAATTGTCCAACTTACATTATAGGAAATGTCACATCTAAAAAGCACCTAATAGTTTCTCATCAAAATGATACACCCATTGATCTACCTATGAAGTTTCTTCTTGGCAAACCGCCGATAGTCCCGATTGAGATTAAAAAAAGTAAGAACATAAAACATAATAATAATTTTTCATATCCATCTATTAAAGAGTCTATCAAGCATGTTCTCCAGCTACCTTGCGTATCTGACAAAGGTTTTTTAATTACCATAGGCGATAGATCAGTAACAGGATTAGTTTCAAGAGATCAGTTGATTGGACCTGAACAAGTTCCAGTATCAAACATCGCAATTACAAAAACAGATATTAATTCAAATTATGGTCAAGTTTTAACAGTAGGAGAAAAGCCAAATGTAGCAGCTTTAGATGCTGAAGCGTCAATTGACATGGCTTTCGGTGAAGTAATAACAAATATAGCATCAGCGTATATAAAAGATATAAAGAGAATTAGATTGTCAGCTAATTGGATGGCTAATTCATCTGATAAAAGTGAGTTATCTCAACTTTATCAATCAGTAAAAAGATTAAGTTCTCTTTGTAGACAATCTGGAATGATTATTCCCGTTGGTAAAGATTCGTTATCCATGTCTACTAAATGGAAAGAAAGAAAACAAAAGGAAGTTAAAAGCCCAGTAAGCTTAGTTTTATCAGCATTTGCATCTATTGATAATATAAATACATATGTTACACCAAGAACAGAATTGAACTCTGATTTATATTTAATTGATCTTGGAGATAATCATAACAGAATGGGAGGGTCTGCTCTTGATCAGGTTTGTAATATTACTCAAAATGATCCACCAAAAATTGATGATTTAGAAAATGTAATTAATTATTTTAAATGTACTCAAGAGTTGTTAAAAAATGATTTAGTAAATGCATATCATGATAAATCTGATGGGGGATTAATTACAACTATTATTGAGATGGGCTTCGCATCAAATATGTCTATTAAGCTAAAAAAGTGTAACTATAAAAGTAATGATGCTATTAAATATCTATTCAATGAGGAATTAGGAGGTGTTTATGCAGTTTCAAGAAGTAATAAAAAGAAATTTCTTAATATAGTTAAGAAATATAAATTAGATCAATTTGTATATAATATCGGAATTATTAAAAAAGAAGATAATCCATTGTTGGATATTTCTGAATATAATTATGTTGAGTCATTGTCTAATCTTCGAAAATCATGGAGTGAGCTATCACATCTAATTCAATCAAATCGGGATAATAAGAAAACAGCACTACAAGAATATAAATCAAAAATCCAATCACATCAAAATGTCTCAAAATATATTCATTCAAAATTGTCTTTTAAATTAAAAGATGTGAACAAGAAGTATTTGAATATAAAATCTAAACCTAAAATTGCAATTTTTAGAGAGCAGGGAGTTAATGGTCACAAAGAGATGGCCAATGCATTTAAATATGTTGGTTTTGATGCGTACGATGTAAATACA
>Ga0255775_1002104_pt1 | contig 17573 bp, 10 predicted proteins | sample 011ome_26_FD_179973 | JGI IMG/M metagenome (GOLD analysis project Ga0255775, IMG submission 179973) | Coastal salt marsh microbial communities from the Groves Creek Marsh, Skidaway Island, Georgia - 011511BT metaG (version 2) | ecosystem: Environmental > Aquatic > Marine > Intertidal zone > Salt...
ACGGTTGCCAGTAATCTTGCGAATGCAGGCACGATTGCGAGCACGAAAGAAGAGGCGTTTCGCGCGCTAAAACCAGTTTTTCAAACAACCTATGCCGATCAATTGAAACATTCAGGTGTTTCAACAGTTGATGTTGTGACAGTTGCTGAAGTCACTCGAGCACCAGAAAAAGCATTTATGCCGCATCATCCAAGTGCGGATGCAGATGGGTTTGTTTATCGCGCAGCGGTTGACGAAAATGAAGAAATGGTCGAGATGGTCGAGGCAAGTCGCCAATATCAAAACAATGTCGAGGTCATTTCAACAATACGCGCACTGATGATGCGCACAATAAATATGGGTAAATAGGGTTTAGCCAGGAGACCTAAGAATGAGCACAATTGATAACAATAATTCATTGAATTCCATTTTGGACAAGCTGGGTATCCAGCAGCAAGCCGCTGACGCTGGCCCAAAGGACTCTCTTGGACAAGCAGAATTTCTAAAGCTGATGACAACGCAGCTTCAAAATCAGGATCCATTCAAGCCGACTGATAATACAGAGATGATTGCACAGATGGCACAATTCTCGACCGTAACGGGCATAACCGAGATGAATGAGTCATTAAAGGGCCTGACCGACCTTTATTCTGGTCAGCTGTCAGAGTTTCGTATCGCGACCGCGGCTAACATGCTTGGCCATTCCGTTTTAGTTCCAGGTGGTAATGCATATGCATCACCTGACGGTGGCATTTCGGGTGCGATTGATATTCCATCGCCATCAAATAGTACAAATATTGTTTACCGGTCTGAAGCGGGTGAAATTCTTCATACCGAGGATCTTGGTCCACAGCCAGCCGGGCTTGTCGGTTTCGCATGGGATGAGATTCCTGAGAGTGTTTTGAACGAAAATGCCTTCTTCCGGGTTGAAGCCTATGCCGATACAGGCGAGGGGCTGCAAGCTGTTGGTGCATCAGTGTACAGTGAGGTTCTGGCTGCCTCGACTGGTGATGCGTCGTCGGGTGTCGTCTACGATGTGCGTGGTTACGGTGATGTAAATGCAAGTGATGTTGTTAGATTTAAAAGTAATGACTTCAATCGCTCCGACACTAGAAGCAATCTTTCTGACTTCTTTGCCAACAGAGACTAACCCATACAATTAAGTTCACGGTGAACAAATAGAGCGCCCAGCAGGAGTTTAATCGAATGTCATTTTATACCGCATTGACAGGTTTGAATGGTTCACAGGCTGATATTTCAGCAACCTCGAACAATATCGCGAACGTCGGAACAACCGGCTTTAAACGAAGCCGCGCAGAATTTGGTGATATTTTTGCAACATCACCCTTGCAGAATGCGTCATCGTCAATTGGATCGGGTACAATCCTGAAAGGCATTAAGCAGCAGTTTACACAGGGTAATATTTCATCATCTTTGAACGCGCTTGATCTGGCAATTTCAGGGCAGGGCTTTTTTACTTTGAAGCCATCCCTGACCTCCGCACAGAAGGTTTACACACGAAACGGCTCCTTAAACGTTAATAACGATCGCTATGTTGTTGACTCCGCTGGTCAGTATCTTCTGGTCTACCCAGTGAACGATGATGGCTCGGTAACGGCGAAGGACCTTGATAGCGCATTGCCATTGCAATTACCGGTTACCTCGGGTGAACCGCAAGCCACCAGTAATATTGAGCTCGGGGTTAACGTCCCAGCGGCGGCTGATGTGGTACCAGCAAGGCCTGAATTTGCCGACGGTTATACATTTGACCCATCAAATCCAAATACATTTACCAATTCAACATCAATTACCATCTTTGATGATTTGGGTAACCCGACCATTGCGACGATGTATTTTATTAAGACGCAATCTGCCTCAGCAGCAGACCCAACCAACAAGTATGATACTCGGCTCGTGATTAACGATACCGTTATTGATCCAGATCTTGTGCCATCAGTGGATGATGCAGGTAATCAAATTTTCATTGATCGGTTTGGAACGCAGACAACAGAAGTGCCTGATGATAATTACTTTCTTGAGGGTAAAGGCTCTGCGCTGTACAAAAAAGACGACTTGCAGACCTTAGTGGACTCACAACCCGCTAAATTGACGGGTGAGCAAACAGAATTTGATTTTGGCGAGGAGGGTGACCGCCTGGTCGAGATCGTGACTGATCCGATACAATTTAATGCTACAAGAGAAAGCGGTAATGCGGACAGCCGCATTTATTGGGGAAAGAACTTCCTTACGGTTAACGTCGATAATGGCGACCAACCTGTGAACATTGATTTGCGGCCTGGAAAATATAATGCAACACAGTTGGCGTCCGAAGTTGAGCGTGCGATCAATGAGTCGTATGGCGATGATAGTAAAATTCAGATAGTTCAAAATGTTGATGATACGCTCAGCATCAACCTATTCAAGTTGAATGCTGATGGTTCCTCAACTGGCTTGACGACTGCTGTTACCGTTGATTTGTTGTCAGATAGTTATGTTTCAACGGTTGAAGGAATTACTCTGACAGGGGCTTCGCCAGACTTTACTAGAGAGCAGTTTCTTGCGCATTCTCAAGCAAAAATTAACTCAGCATTGAATAATTATGCTGTCAATGCAACAACCGACACAGTTGATGGCGCAAGTGCCCTTGGTGTCTCAAATCAACTATTCGCACGTTCGGTGGGTTCGCAGATGGATGCTGTTTTGGATCAAACGCAAATCGTGAATCTCAAACACGCAACCTCCACAACTGATACGCCAACCGCCGCTTCAAGCTCTGTTACAGATCGATTTATGGTGTACTCATATCAAGGTGCTAGGCCAAACCTAAGCGTTTATGATAGTAAAACACAGGTAAATACTACCGGCACCACAGTATCATTTGATGCAACGCAAAACACCATGACAATCAATTTTGCAAGTGCACCAGCAAACATCTCAAACAACGAAAAGATCCGTATTGCTGGTCAATTCCAGGCAGGAGATGCAGTGGCGGCGTCACACATAAATGGACGCGAATTTACAGTGAGCAATGTCAGTGGCTCAAGCATCACAATCAACACAACGGGCCTCTCATTTCCTGATGATAGCTTCTCACTCACGGAAACTAACGTTTATGTGATGAGTGACGAGTCAGAGTCAGTTGAGGCGTTTTTTGAGGGTGCGGAAAACGTTTATGAAGGTGCAGCTGTCAACTTCAGCAGTGAAAAAATTGTTATTCGTGAGATAGGAGATGCGAATAAACATGCCTACACAAATACCCAAATGGCGGCGGTAACGGCGATCGATGGTATTTTAACCGTTGACAGCGGACAGTTTTCAATAACGGAGACCTCCACAGGTCTGGACTCGCTTGATGTTCTTGGCTTGCGGACTGCCGCTGATGCCAGCGACTTGACCACCACAACTGATTGGGTAGATGAAAAATCTCCGGCAATTAAAGTCAATTATAATGAGAATACTCAAAAGCTTGAATTTACTGTGGACAGGACGGTTCTGGGCACCGGAACAGAGAGTAACTTTAACTCATTTTCAATCTTTGGCTCCACAACCGCAGAATCAACCAATAATTTGGGCATTCCTACTCAGGACGATGCGACCACTAGCCTTATCCGCGGTGGTGAAGTTCTATCGACAGAGTCGTTTGTTGCCGATGGTGAAGAAATTCAATTGAATGATAAGCGCTATGGCGTAAGCGTTAACTATAATAGTGACACTCAGACTTTTACATTTGCCAGTGGAACTACTGGAGAGCTGATTGAAGCCAATGGGGCTTTAGGAGTGGAGGCCCAACAAAAGTCTTCAGGCATAGTGGTTGGCCGATACTCACTGTCAGAGTCTGATGGGTCGATTATCGATGCAACAGATCACTTCAGTGGTGACAATCATTTGATGTCAGTGGGTACCTCAAAAAATGATGTGATCTCCAGTGCTGGAACTGGTTTGGCCTCGACACCTGCGGTATCGATTGGTGATGCCGCAAATGAGGATTTGACCAGCGTATTTCGGATGACAAACACCAATGGAGAAAATGTTTTTAACGTTTCAGTCAATGGTATCAGCGGTATCATTGAAATCCCAACAGGCTTTTATGTTGGGTCAACCTTGGCAGAAGCTCTGCAAAGCCGGATCAACCAAATTCAAGACCCGGTTAGTGGTGATACTGTTGGAGGAGTTGTTGTCAAGTACGATTCAGCAGACAACAACTTTACTTTCACAACTGGGACTACTGGCAACACCTCTACTATTAAAGTTAAAGGTGCATCGCGTTTTGGTCTTGATGATGTGGCTTTGGGGGTAGGCACTGTTCCGCAAATTTACAACCTTGTGCAAGCCACCAACGATGATGGAGTGGCTCTATACGTCGACGCAAATGGGAATGTTGTGACAACGCCTCCTGATAATTTAGTAGAGGGTTATTACCCTCTCTACATTGATGAAGGTGAATTGACCTTTGATAATGGCGGTCGGATCATTAGTCCAAAGAACCTTGTTCATTATGAGCGCCAAGAAGAGGGCTTCTCGATCGCGCTAGATATTGACTTTGGCCAGTCTACGCAGTTTGCTCAACCGTTCTCAGTTTTGAACGTTGAGCAGGATGGATTTACCTCTGGTCGACTTGATGGTTTGGAAATCGACGCGTCTGGAACCATTCGTGCCAACTACACTAATGGTCAGAATAACCCACTGGGTAAAATTGTTTTGGCGAACTTTAACAACCAAAACGGTCTTAAGCAAATCGGTAACGCAACCTATGTTGAGACCGCAGTATCTGGCGCAGCGCAGGTTGGGGAGGCCGGAGCCGAAGGTTATGGCAATATCCTATCCGGTTCCCTTGAGCGTTCAAACGTTGATATTACAGAAGAGTTGGTAAACTTGATCACAGCACAACGAAACTTCCAAGCGTCAGCAAAAGCGATCGAAACAACCACTACTCTAACCACAACAATCATCAACATCCGTTAATGTATTAATTGAGGAAATAAGCTCATGGATAAGATGATCCACACCGCCTTGCATACGATGCATGCGACGTCAATCCAGCAAAATGTTGGTGCGCAAAATATGGCCAACTCTAACGTGCCAGGATTTCGCAGTGACCAGATTGGTGGTAGCTTTGGATCCCTGTATTTGAGCGCTGAAAACCAGCTTCAAAGTCGCGCTTTTGTTCGTGAGAGTGAGGCGGGGCTGTTTTCCGATGAGCAGGGGCAGGTTAAATTCACTGGAGAACAGACTGATCTTGCCATTAAGGGCAAGGGCTATTTCATGGTTGAAAATGCTGTTGGTAAAATGTCGTTTAGCCGACGAGGTGATTTTGCTCGAGGGATGGGCGGCTTTTTGTTGAATGGGGCTGGCCAAAAAATGCTTGATACTAGTCTTGTCCCTATAGAAGTGCCTCCATTTAAGAAAATTTTTGTGACTGAGTCGGGCCAAGTCTATATTCAGCCGGTTGGTGCTGAGCCGAATACACGCGTGTTAATTAATCAAATTGCCTTAAATTCGGGTGTTGAGGAAAATATCGTAAAAGACATCGATGGCGAATTACGCCCCAAAGGTGGTTTTGATCGAACAAAATTTAACCCAGACCAAAATGCACAATTGCAGCAGGGTTATATCGAAGAAAGCAATGTGAATGTGTTTGAGGAATTAGTTCAAAACACTGATCTGATGAAACGCTTTCAACTTAACACAAAACTCATCTCTATTGCAAAAGATCTTGACGAAAGCAGCGCCTCATTGCTTCGGATGCCAAATGGTTAGGTAGCGGTGTTGGCACAGAACTTGCTCTCTAAAGGAAACAGGGTTTCCAAGGGAGTTTTAAGACAATGTCAACTTTTGCAATGCATGTGGCCAAAACTGGCCTAAATTCCCAACAAGTGAAAATGCAGGTGATCGCGAACAACCTTGCTAACGTGAATACAACGGGTTTTAAGAGTGATCGCGCAAATTTTGAGTCCCTGCTCTACCAAATTCTTCGTGGTGCGGGTGAAAATACATCTGAAAATACCGCTCTTACCTCTGGTCTTTCGGTCGGCACCGGCACAAGATTGCTGAACACTAGCAAGCTGTTTACGCAAGGTAGCCTGATCGACACTGGGAATTCGCTTGATATATCGGTTGAAGGTGATGGTTTTTTTCAGGTTCTTATGCCTGATGGCAGGATTGGCTTCACGCGGTCTGGTGCCTTTTCACGCAATGCTGAGGGTGTTGTCACAACGGCTAGCGGTTATCCACTTCAGCCTGAAATTCAGATCCCAGCAGACGCAACTTCAATCAATATCTCATCTGACGGCATCGTAAGTGTGCAAATGCCCGGCGGTGTTGATGCCGAGGAGGTGGGACAAATCACTTTGGCCGACTTCCCAAACAAGCAAGGGCTTCAGCCAAATGGTGAGAGCATGTTGATTGAGACACCGGCTAGTGGCGCGCCAATTGTTGCAAATCCGTTCGAGGAGGGTATGGGGCGTTTAGTTCAGGGGGCCTTGGAAAGCTCCAATGTAAATGTTGTTCAACAGCTTGTTGATATGATCGAAACGCAGCGTGCCTATGAGGTAAGTTCAAAGACGATCACGTCAGTTGATGAAATGATGCGTTATATTGCGCAAAACCTCTGATAAGCCATCCACCTTTTTAGAGGTTTAAAGACCATGAGAACTCTCGACTTCAAACTTTTGTCCCTTGCAATCTTAGGTGGGCTGATTAGCGGCTGTTCGACCTACACTGAGAATGTAGTCAGTCAGTCATTTCAGCCGCCTGAAATTCCACAGGTATTAGCTAAAAACAACGTGTTAAATGGCGCGATATATCAGCCTGGGCGCAGTGGCCTATTTGCCACAGATCAACGCGCGCGCCGTATCGGTGATATATTAACAGTCAGCTTTAATGAAACGTACGCCGCAACGAAGGCACAAACGGCATCATCTAGCAAAACAGATGCCTTTGGCGTCACTCTGCCGACAGCGCTGCCAAATATTCTCACTGGTGGCTTTGATAAAGATGCCGCTGGGCTAAACGCTGGGACAACCCAGAGCTTTGCGGGCGCTGGTAGTGCGGTGCAGTCTAACAGCTTTAGTGGGTTGCTGTCAGTCACAGTCATTCGAGTGTTTGAAAATGGCAATATGGAAGTTCAGGGACAAAAGGAGCTTACGTTGAATAATGGTAATGAATATGTGCGGCTGCGTGGAGTTGTGCGACCGGAGGATATTTCTGCCACCAATGTCGTGTCGTCAGACCGACTTGCCGATGCACAAATCCGCTACACTGGGGCTGGCAATCTCGCTGACTCATCCGAGCTTGGTTGGCTTAGTAAGCTGATGCGCACAGTTTCACCCTTTTAAGAACGCTTCAGGCGCCAAGGTACTCATGTTTAAAATTATCAAAATTGGTTTGATTATTCTTACTGCCAACCTTTTCGGATTAGTCTCAGTGCAGGCTGACCGTCTCAAGGACTTAACGTCCATTGCTGGTGTTCGCTCGAACCAGCTTATTGGTTATGGTTTGGTAGTAGGTCTTGCTGGAACTGGTGATGGCAATGCGGCTTTGACGCAACAATCGATGCAATCCATGATTAGCCAATTTGGTGTTGTGACGAGCGCGGCGAATATGAATGGAAAGAATGCGGCCGCGGTCATTATTACAGCAGAATTGTTGCCTTTTAATAAACCTGGCCAAAAATTAGATGTCGTCGTTTCAACTGTTGGGCAGGCAAAATCGCTTCGCGGTGGCACCTTATTGATGACCCCATTATTAGGTGCTGATGGTGAAACCTATGCCGTGGCACAGGGTAATTTAATGGTTGGGGGTTTTGGAGTTGCTGGAGGTGATGGGTCTTCTCTAACAGTCAATGTCCCCACTGTTGGCCGAATTCCTGGTGGAGCAAGTGTCGAAAAAATGATTGAGACGCCATTTCTGGATAGTGGCAATATTTTACTCAACTTGCATCAAGGTGATTTTAGCACGACAAACCGCGTTACTGAGGCGATTAACGATGTTTTTGGAACTGACGTTGCCACAGCACTTGACTCGACAACAATAAAGGTACGTGCGCCAATTGATCCATCTCAGAAAGTTTCATTTGTAAGCCTCCTTGAGAACATTGAGGTTGAGCCAGCTCGTCCTCGCGCCAAGGTGGTAGTAAATGCAAGAACTGGCACCATCGTCATCGGTGGAGATGTTCGGGTATCGGCGGCTGCGGTGACGCATGGATCGCTGACGGTTCGTGTAAAAGAAGATACTGATATAACGCAAACTCAAAATATCGCGGTTGCAGATGGCGTGGCGGCGACCGTCCCTGGTGATGTGGTTGAAACGCCCGATACAAATATTGAGGTAAATGAAGAATTTGCACGTGCCTTCGTATTTGATCCTGGTGTTGAGTTATCGTCGATTGTTGATGCGTTAAATGCTGTTGGTGGAACACCATCTGACCTTGTTGCCATTCTTGAAGCGTTGCGGGAAGCGGGTTCCCTTCGCGCTGAGTTGATTGTGATTTAGGGAGCTTCTAATGGATAATATTGTGCAAGCAATTGCAGAGCCATTGAGCCCTGACTTGGCACAGCGTCGACGTGCACCCAAAGATTTACATGCTGCTGCTGAACAATTCGAAGCTATGTTTATCCAGACGCTATTAAAACAAGCTCGCCAATCAAAGTTAGCTGATGACATCTTAGGCAGCAGTGAGGAGGACACTTACACTGAAATGCTCGAGCAAGAGCGTGCTACTTCAATGGCAGAAAATATGAACCTTGGGATAGCAGAAGCATTGATAAAGCAATTTGCTCAGGGTGCCAGCCTCTCACCAAATAGCTCAGAAATGGTGATCAGATGACAAGTTTGTTTGATGTTGGAAAAAGTGCAATTCAGGCTTACAGGCAATCGTTGGGAGTTACTGGTCAGAATATTGCTAACCTTAATACTGATGGCTACATGCGGCGTGAGGCTGATCTTCAGGAAGTCACTGGGGGTCAGGGTGGAGTCACCAGTCTTGCTAATCAGGCCGGTCTGGGGGTCCGTGTTGCCGACATAAAGCGTTCGTTTGATGCATTTTTAAGTGATAGTAAACTTGCCGCTAATGCAAATTTTGAGCGGATGGACAGCTATGTAAAACAGCTTGAAAAGGTTGAGAATGCATTGTTACCGGCAGAAGCTGATCTGGGAACTCACATTGGGAGCTTTTTTCGTTCGCTTGGTGATGTCTCTGCGGCCCCAAGTGATCTGGCGCCGCGGATAGTGGCGTTGGAACAGGGGCGCAGTCTTGCTTCTGCTTTTAATTCCACGTTTTTGCAGCTTGATCAATTAAAGGACGCGACCACTGCAATGATGTCGGACGCTGTGAAGGGAATCAACCTGCTTACTTCAGAACTGGCTTCTATAAATAATAGGATCTTGTCGTCTGGACAAAGTGGAAAATCACCAAATTCACTTCTCGACCTACGCGATCGGTTAGTGGCAGATATTTCATCTCTAGCGGACGTATCGGTTAGCTACTCGGATCGCGGGGTTGCTAACTTGACCTTGGGTAATTCTGGCGTTGGTCAGAGTCTGGTTCAGGGTATCAAAAAAACTCAGGTTGGTTTTATCGAGAAGATTGATCAAGTTGGAGGCCTGCAAATTGTTTTAGATCCATCATCATCAAAAACTCCAACAAGCCAGCTATCAGCGGGGTTAATTACTGGTTTAAGTGAGGCCTATGCCGCCATTGACGCAGTGTTAAGTCAGATTGATCAGCTAGCAGTTGAGATTACAACGGATATCAATGCACAGCATCATCGTGGTGTTACCCTCGACGGCTCACGCGGTTCTGATATGTTCTCGTCAGTTACTGTGGTCGCTGAAGGTAGCCCCACTAACCCAGCTGGAGTTGAAGCGCAAGTTACAATCAAGGACCCAACTGCTCTTCCCACAACGGCACTCACAGTTACTTATAACGAAGCTAAAAAATCATGGGAAATGACTGGCCCAGATCTTGCGCAACCGATCAACGGTAATACACTTCTCTCGGGCCCTGGCTTTGAAATTCGTTTAACTGGACCAGCTGTTAATGGAAATAGCTTTTTGATTAAGCCAGGCGAGAATGCTGCCGCAAATATTGAGTTTTTATTAACGCGCCCTGAACATTTTGCTGCGTCAAGCCCAGATCTTGTGTCAGCTGCTAATACAAATATCAGTGACGCAACATTGGAAGTGGCCCGCATCAGTCCATTTACTTACCCTGAACAAAAATCTATCTCACAGGTTTTTTCCAACTCCTTGACAGCGGTTGCAGCAAAAGAATTTATCAATGATGGCTTTGTGGCAACTATTCCAGCGGGTACAAAATCAGTAGATCTTGGTTCATTTACAAGACAAGCTACTGCGAAATTTCAATTGTCAAAACTGGCGCTACAGAATGCCAGCCAATTGACCTTTACGCTAAATGGCTCTGGCAACGATGGGCAACATAGCTTTAACATTTCATATGGAACTGCTTACCCATCTGAAACCTCAGGCAGTCAATGGGAAGACGCCGCAGACATAGCAAAGCTTCTTAATAGTGGGTTGCTGCGAAGTGCAAACGATAAGTCTTTGTCTGATTTGGGAATGATTGCCAGCGGCAGTGGGGGCAGCATCACCATTACCTCTGCGGAGGGTGACTTTGTACAAACGGGCAGTGGAACGCCGTCAATTTCAACAAGTGTTGGATCGATCGGAGCAGCAGTATCATTAGCGGTAGATGCATCAAATTTACAAGTTCTTACCCGGGAAGGTAGGCACCTTTCTGGCGTCGCTTTGACAGATGCGCAAATTACTGAACTTATGACGGCAGCAAATGGTTTTGATGTCGGGGCAGTGTATAACGCCAAATATCTAAATGATAATGAAAACGCTTACCGTGATATTGACATGAATGTAAGCTTCTCTGGAGGTATGTTTGCACTAGAGATTGGTAGCAATGGCGTTGCGCCAGTTTTATCTCAAGGCAGTTCCATTTTACCAGCTAATATGACCTCCGCGTACACCATGAAAGTTGATCTCTCAAACGGGGCATCTCATTCAATTCCCATTGGGAGTGGCGCGGCAGCAGCATCTGCGGCGACGGCAATTAATTCTGTTCTTGCAAATAGCGGCGTTAGGGCTGAAGCAAAGACACGCGTTGAATTGTTTGATTTCCAATCTAGTGGGCCATTGAAGTTTGACCTTGAGGCTAAAAACCGAACTCCCATCCAGATATCGGCGGATGTAATGCCTGAGGGCCTGAATGATCTTGCAGTAGCTATTAATGGAGTGAGTGCAACCACCGGCGTTTCGGCAGTTGTGTCGATCGATAATAATCGCCTTATTCTGACGAGTGACAGCGGCGAAGACATCTCAATCAGCAACGTATCAAACAATGCCCCATTGTTTTTTGGACGCATCGTTGATGAAAATGCTGTTGCCCTAACAACGCCTGTGGGTGAAGTTTCTGCTGCAGGTGCGTTTAAGGATGCTATGGCTACTACTACCGTCGTGAGTGATGGACTGGTTGCTGGTGCTAGTGTTTCAACAAGTTCGGTCTCCGGCGCTGGTGCTAGCCTCAGTCTTACGAGGGATGCTTCAGGCGAGTACATTGTTGGGGTGACTGGGGGAGGAGCAGGCGGCGGGAGTCCATATGCGGTTGGCGACAATTTCACTGTTGATGGTACGCTTGTTGGCGGTGCCAGCACAACGCATGACGTGATCATCACGGTGACATCTATAGATGCAAATGGGGTTATAACGGGGGCAACTGCAAATGGATTTGCGCCCGGCCTAAACCAGGCGACCACAACAATTAGCCCAAATTCAACATCAGGCCTTGGAAGTGGTGCAACGTTTGACATCACGATGGTAGATGGTGTTGCTACGGTGGCCGTAAACAGTACTGGAGATGGTTATGATGTTGGTGACACTATTACCATACTTGGCTCTGAAATTGGTGGCACTGACGGTGTAAATGACTTGACCTTGAGTGTGACGGCTCTCGCATCAGAGAGCATGGTCAGTTTTGGCAGTACAGTTGGTGGCAACATTATTGATACGGCGCGCTTTTCGGGCAGTGTCAAACTGCAATCGTCAGAAGCTTTTAGTATTGTGACGTCTCTCGGCACCATTAACGCTGCTCAGGATGGTATGCTTGGCAGCTTTGCCAATGTAACATCTAATGTAACGGGTGACACAAAGCTGGTGAGTTTTGATATAAACTCAGCTTTGGAAACTGGAGGTGCAGCACTGGATGGGTTGCGGGCAATTGCGTCAAATGCAAGCTACGGCGTAACGATCCCGACCAGTAGTGGCGATGTTTCCTTTTCAGCTAATGTGAATGCATCTGATTTAGCTATTATCTCCGGTGACTCAGTTAATCAAGCTCTTGTTAAAAGCCTTCGTGATCAAGCGCCATTGGCGTCGTTATCGGCTGGCGAGACTGTTGTGGCTGCACAAGTGGTTAGTTACAGCTTCCAAAGGACGGAGGCTGTGGTGCCCGAAGATGATAGCGTTACGCTCCAAATTAATGGCGAAACAGTTGCTGTCGACCTCTCAGATATTGACGGGTTGGGCAGCTCTGCTAGCACGGCTGCGGATGTGACAACAGCAATTGTACGAGCAGTAAATAATGCGGGTCTCGGCATAACCGCTGCTACTTCCGCCAACGACCCAGATTATGGTGTTGTTCTAACAGCAAATACTGCTGGTGCCGTTTTCACTGTTGAAGCTTTTAGTTTTAATGATCTTAATGAGACTGTTTCACAAACACAATTTAGTCCGCAAAGTGAGACAGCAGCGCGAAGCCTGCCGGCTGACGGGAGCAGTGTTGCAATTAATTTTGGTGATCAAGTCTACCAATTGGAGATGCAAAATGGTGAGGTAGTTGTTTCTGGCCCCGAAGCTGATCGTATCACGGCTTATTTTGATAGTGACGGCCGGCTTCAAGTGTTCGGCGGTGGATCGCTTTCAGGAGCACCTTTAACTGTGGCAAGCGATGTAAAAGTTTCAGGCAACAGCCTCGCTGCTGGTATTTTTGGCTTAGCAACGACAACAACTCGTCTTGCTGGACAAACTATCACACTTTCTTCTGATATGGATGATTTGAGTTTGAATTTTGATGGGTCGGACGTTTCGGTTTCTCTGAGCTTGGCAGGTGTTGTTACGACTAATCCGTCAAGCGTGTCTGGGTTGACACTTAGATGGCAATCTGCAACCGCAACAACCGGTCGTTTGCTTTTGGAATATGACAGTACGCAAAATACATTAAGCGTAAATGGGCCTATCAATGCGCTGGGATATAAAACAGCTGACCGAGAAATTAGCGTTCAAGAGAATGCTATTAGGGTGAAGTCGACAGATAATGAAGCATTTGCAGTCACTGCCAGTGCTACAAGTATAGCCGGCACACGAGTTAATATGAATGATTTGCCATCTGAAGATTTGTTGGTATTTGCAACGGGCGGTGGAGCGCGCAACATCGCGGCTGAATACAACTTGCCGGTCATAACACAAGATATAACAACCTACGAAATACGGGCTGTTGGTGATACCGGAAACATGGTGGAAATTTGGGATGCAGATACTGGCCACTCGATTGCAACACGTGTTGTGAATGCCGAGCATCAAACTAATTATAGTGGATTTGAACTTAACTTCAGTGGCCGCACTCAAGCTGGTGATAAATTCACATTGCAACAGGATGCTGTAGGTAGCACTGACGGGCGCAATTTAGAACTTATTATTGCCATGCAAAACGGTGGTGGAAATAGATCTGGAAAATCAGGTTTTCAGGAAATGTTTGGCGCTATAATTGCAGGGGTGGGGTCTACCGTGCGCTCAGGCAAGGCATCTGTTGAAGTGCAAGAAGAAAACTTAATGTCGGCGAAAGAGGCCGAAGCTGAGTTTTCTGGGGTTAATTTAGACACTGAAGCTGCGGCTCTACTTGAGTTTCAGCAGGCTTATCAGGCATCTGCACGTATCTTGTCAACAGCGCGTGAATTATTTCAATCACTCATGGAAGTGGTTTAGGAGATAACCTATGCAAGTTAGTACAAAGCTATTGAACCAACAGCAAATTAGCCAATTTGGAAAATTGAATTCTAATATCGCTGATATACAAGAGCGTATTTCCACCGGCAAAAATATTTTGCGCGCATCTGACGATCCTGTAGCGGCTGCAAATCTATCGGTCGCAAAAGAGCAAAGCTTATTATTGTCTCAGTTTCAGCGCAATATTGATTATGCTGAAAGTCGGTTGAATATGACAGATCAGACATTACAAGAGAGCATTAATGTTCTTCAGCGGATAAACGAGCTAACTGCCATGGCTGGTAATGGTGCTTTGGACTCTGAAGGCCATTTAGCAATTTCAACCGAAATGAAGCAGCTCAAAGAGGTTTTGTTGGGGCTTGCTAACACTACGGATGCAAAGGGTATTGGTATCTTCAGCGGCTACAATGCAATGAGCAAGCCATTTGAAATGACAAGTGATGGCAGCGTGAACTATTTGGGAGATCGTGGGCAAAGTCATTTGCAAATTTCAGAGAATATGACTGTTGCAACAAATATTGATGGCGGTTCTGCATTCATGCGCATCAACACTGATGGCGGGCGCCGCAGCCTGTTCGATATTGTAGATAGTGGCATAAATACGGTTAAAACGGCATCAACAATAGCATTGCAAGCTGATGCGAATTGGGCTGCAGATATGGAATTTGAGCTGCCAAGTCGGATGGAAGAGTGGTCTTTTTCTTTGTCGGGTAGCAAAGGATTAGTTGAAATATCTGCATCAATTAATGAAGGTGGTCTTCAAAATCTTGTCGACGCAATTAACTTAGCCTCTACACAAACAGGTATCGAGGCAACATTAAACAGTGATGGGAGAACAATATCTCTTCTTGATGACTTAAATGGCAGAATAATGGTCAAGAATATCCAGATTGAAGGAGTCAACTCGGCTGCTGACGAAATCACCTCCTACGTTAATTTTACTGGACGTGATGGCAATGGCGCTGCAACGACAAAAACTCTGAAATTAACGGATGCTGATCAACAGATTTCCGGCAGCATAAGTAATCTTCAGAGCGCTATCGACAACTTGTCTTTACAGCGCGCTTATATCGGAGGACAGGTTAACAAGGGTAAAACTCAATCTGACGTAATTGGCGCACGCAAATTGGCTGTTGAAAGAGATGTTTCACGCCTTGGTGATGCTGATTTAGCTGAACTTATTACAAGTTTGCAGGCACAACTGACGAATTTGAACGCTTCTCAAGCGGCATTTGCAAAGATTGGTCAACAGAGCCTTTTTGATTATATCAGGTAGAAGGTGCGTCTTCGCCTGTTAGTTTGACGCCCTAAAAAGTCAGACTTTTGGTCTCGTTTTTCTGACTGCTCTTCCAGATCTTTTAAATATTGGCATGTAAATTGCACCAAACCAGATTATGTCAAAATTTTGGAGTGATTGAAATGACATTAGTAGGTTCGCAGTTGGGTGAGTGTCGCAGTTATAACGCTGACAGTGCTGAGCGATTGACCTTTGTCGCAATCGCTGCAGGGGTTTTGAGCTTAAGATTTAATTCTGTTGAGAGAAAAAATTGGCATGGGAGTTGCATTAATCCCTTCGTGTCAAAATTTTTGGATTGGCTAGTAATATGAGCAAAATTAACACAAATATGGCCGGGGTAACCACCCTCTACCACCTTCGCAGTAAAGAAGATTCGATGAATCAAGCGTTGGAACGGATTTCGTCGGGTTTGCGCATTAATCACGCTGCAGACGACGCCGCGGGCGCTTCACTAGTCAATCGAATGACTTCGCAAATCAAAGGTTTGGAGGCTGCTATTCGGAATGCGGCTGACGCAGTGTCATTGACCCAAACAGCCGAGGGTGCGCTGGATGAAGTGTCGCAAATTTTGCACCGTATGCGCGAGCTTTCAGTTCAATCTGCAAACGGAGTCTACACTGGTCAAGACAGGCAGGCTCTCCAAAATGAGGTTGGGCAATTACAGTCTGAACTTGCGCGGATCTCTGAAAATAGCACATTCAACGCCGTAAAACTTCTTAATGGAGATTTTACAAATACAGCTTTCCAGATAGGTTTCCAGCCTGGAGAGTCCGCAATACTGTCGATCGAGTCGGTTGATCCAACTGGGCTTGGAGAGTATTTGCTCGATACAGATCAGCTTAGGAACTCGAGTTCTACTTTCTTTCCTGCAGGCTTCCCATCTGTTGCCAGCAGCAAATCCGCATTGACTTCAAAGATTGTTGAGGGCGAAAATCTAACAATTTACGGTAATGTTGGAACCGCCACAATCGATATTAATGGTGGGTCGACAGCCAAAGAAATTGCGGCGTCCATCACAGCACGTAAGAGTGAGACGGGCGTTTACGCTACTGCTCAAACCCGGATGAATGTTTCATTTTCAGAACTTGCGGAGGGAAGCGCCGCTGCTCCAGACACAGTCTCGTTCAACCTCTATGGCAAGAATGGCACCGCCCAACTTATTTCAGCGAGTGTTGACTTTGGTATTACCAACGGTGCAGGGGCCAACCTGTCGAAGATTTCAGCGGCTGTTAACGCTGCTACTGGTAAAACAGGCGTTACAGCTTCATTGAGCATTGACAAAACCGTAATGACGTTAATTTCTGATGACGGTTATGACATTGTGGTTGAAGACTACAACCTTGTTTCTGGAACCGGGCCAACAATGAATGTCAGCGGATCCGATGAGAAATTTGCAAATCTCACCGACTCCAGCACCACATTCTCAGATGCGTCGACTGACTTTTACAGTCCAATCGAGCTTACAGCTGGTACAAATCCAGATACCGTTGGGGTTACTGGCAACATAAAGTTCCATTCACCATTTATTTACTCAGTGGCAACTGGCTCTAAAGGTTCGGACCAGGCACCCGATATTGGAACAATAACCAACGCTGGCAATGCTTTGGCCGCTAGCACTACAACTCTTGTCGTTGTTCCTGACTCCACAAAATCTGTGACAGTTACAACCGGCAGTGGATTAACGCCCTCTGGAATGACTATTGAGTTCAGAACAGATTCGAGCTCTAATATTATGACTCCAATTCGTATTTTGAACATGGGCTCAAACTTCGCGTACGGTGATACGATTAACATTCCAGATACGGTTCTTGGGGCATCTTCAGGCGGTGGTAACGTATCATTCAAATTGGAACATCCAACCACTGAAACCGTTGATGCCACAGCCGCGGCAGCGATTGATACCGCAAACACAACCCCTATTACTACTCCTGGTGGATTGTTCTCTGGAACTCCGCAAGGAGCGTCGATAAGCTCGGTAGCCAGCCTTGACGTTTTAACCGTTTTTAATGCACTAAAAATGTTAACAGCCGTTGATGCTGCGCTTACTCGTATTGACCTTGAACGTTCTGATCTCGGTTCAACGATGTCTCGTATGGGACATACTATAAGTAATTTATCCAACATCGTTATGAACACTCAAGCGTCCCGCTCACGCATTAACGACGCTGATATTGCTCTAGAGTCCACAGAGCTTAGTAAAGCACAGGTTCTAAACCAAGCTGCGCAAGCCATGCTGGCTCAGGCAAATAAATCTCAGCAGTCAATCCTGCAG
>Ga0255775_1002116_pt1 | contig 17510 bp, 16 predicted proteins | sample 011ome_26_FD_179973 | JGI IMG/M metagenome (GOLD analysis project Ga0255775, IMG submission 179973) | Coastal salt marsh microbial communities from the Groves Creek Marsh, Skidaway Island, Georgia - 011511BT metaG (version 2) | ecosystem: Environmental > Aquatic > Marine > Intertidal zone > Salt...
AAAAGAATTGATTTATTATAGAAAAGTTTTATAATTAATATACTATTCGGTATTACCCTTATCTTTAAAAACTAACATCCAAAAAATAAACCATCATGAGTGATAATATAATTAATGTAACTGATTCAACTTTTGAGCAAGAAGTTCTAAGTTCTGAAATACCCGTTTTACTGGACTACTGGGCAGAATGGTGTGGGCCATGCAAAATGATAGCGCCTATTTTGAACGATATTGCTGATGAATACTCTGGCAAAATTAAAGTAGCCAAGCTTAATATTGATGAAAATCCAGGTATACCAGCTAAATTCGGAGTTCGTGGAATTCCCACGTTAATGATTTTCAAATCTGGATCCATTGAAGCAACTAAGGTAGGGGCTATGTCAAAATCTCAACTATCTGCGTTTATTGATTCGACAATATAATTATGCAAATCTCTGACCTCAAACATTTACCTGTAACAAACCTCATAGACCTGGCAAATGAAAGTAAAGTTGATAATGCAGGTCGAATGCGAAAGCAAGATCTAATTTTTGCAATTTTAAAAAACAAGGCTAAAAATGGTGAGACCTTATATGGCCAAGGTACCCTAGAAGTTTTACCAGATGGTTTTGGTTTCCTCAGATCTGCTGACACATCATATCTTGCCGGCCCTGATGATATTTACGTATCGCCATCCCAAATAAGAAGATTCAATCTTCACACTGGTGATACAGTGGCTGGAGAAATAAGAACTCCTAAGGACAGTGAAAGATATTTTGCTTTAGTTAAAGTTGAAAAAGTTAATGAAGAACCACCTGAAAATACAAAGAATAAAATTCTCTTTGAAAATCTTACGCCTTTATTTCCAACTGAGAGACTCAACCTCGAAAGAGACATATCCAGCGAAGAAAATATTACAGGCAGAATAATTGATATGATTGCCCCTATTGGAAAAGGGCAAAGAGGCCTCATAGTTGCGAGCCCAAAAAGTGGGAAAACAGTCATGATGCAAAATATTGCTCATGCCATCACCGCAAATCATCCTGAAACAGAGCTTATTGTCTTGCTCATCGATGAAAGACCAGAAGAGGTCACTGAAATGACTCGATCAGTTAAAGGCGAGGTGGTTGCCTCAACATTTGATGAACCAGCTACACGTCATGTTCAAGTTGCTGAGATGGTTATTGAAAAAGCAAAAAGAATGGTTGAGCATAAAAAAGATGTTGTGATTTTGCTTGATTCCATTACTAGATTGGCCAGAGCATATAACACAGTTATTCCATCATCAGGAAAAGTTTTAACAGGTGGTGTAGATGCAAATGCTTTACATAAACCTAAAAGATTCTTTGGTGCTGCAAGAAATACCGAAGAAAGTGGCTCATTAACTATCCTTGCTACAGCACTAATTGATACAGGTTCAAAGATGGATGACGTTATTTACGAAGAATTCAAAGGAACTGGTAATATGGAAATTCATCTGGATAGAAGAATGGCAGAAAAACGTTTATATCCAGCTATTAATGTTAATAAGTCTGGTACTAGACGTGAGGAGCTATTGATAAGCCAAGAAGTGCTTCAGAAAATCTGGGTCTTAAGAAAACTGCTCTATCCAATGGATGATATTGAAGCTATGGAATTCCTCATGGATAAAATTAAATCAACCAAGACAAATGATAACTTTTTTGACAGTATGAGGCGTGGATAATCTTGCTTTTTTAGCAAATTAATACGATAATACGCAACTTAATTTATATTTAAACTAATTATTATGAAAAAAGATACACATCCAAAATATCCTGAAATAAATGTTACTTGCAGTTGTGGCAATACCTTCACGACAAAGTCAACAGCAGGTAAAGATTTAAATATTGAAGTCTGCTCACAATGTCATCCTTTTTACACAGGTAAACAAAAAATTGTTGATACTGCAGGTCGAGTTGAGAAGTTTAAACAAAAATATGGAATGTAATTCATCTTTATATAAAAATTAGGCAGCAAAGCTGCCTTTTTTTTTGTATATTACTTTTATGAAATACTTTTTAGATCATGATTGGCAAGGAAATATGCAAACCCCAAAGAAAAAAGTTGGGGAAAAAGCCAAAATCAATTTTCTAATCATATTTGCCGCAATATACTTAATCTTTGGGTTATTCTCTCATAGCCCATGGAGACCATTAGAAACAAACTCTTTTAGTATATTTGCTAACATTTTTTTTAATGGTGACATTTTAGCTCCTCATCTTGCCAGTATTAATAATTTTGATCACGGTCATATCTATGAAATTCTTGGAGCAATCTTTGCAAAAATTATTTTTTTTCTAGACCCACATAATGCTGCTCGATTGAGTAATCTTCTCTGGATTGCTTTAACTATGATAAGCATTGGCTTAACTAATCGTGAGTTAAGAGGTTTTGGATATGGAAGACAAAGTAACATTATCTTTTTATCATCAGTTGGACTTTTTTTTACACTTCACACTTTCACTCATGAAATAGCGATCTTAGCAGCAGTAAGCATAAGCCTCTATTCATTTTCTCTTTCACATAGAAGGCCTTTTCGGGCTTCAATTTTATTGGGCATATCTTTAATAATTGGCTTGCTTTCTAAAGGCTTAATATATTTAATTCCAATAATTGGAATCAGTGCCACTCTAGCTATTCTTCCAAATTGGAATTATAAGCGAACTGTTATATTTACTGGATTAGGTTTGTTATCCAGTCTCTTTTTTATAGGTATCTGGTTGTTCCTATTATCTTTATATCATCCTGACAGTTTAGTAAAATTTTTATCCCCAACAATCAATTTCTCAACCGAAAATATTAAATACTATTTTATAAATATGCTTTGGTTTGCATGGCCAGCAGTGCCATTATTTATTTTCACATTATTTACTGAACTCTCCACTTTTTTAAAATACAAAAGAACAAACTTGCCTTTAGTTTTTATTGCGTGGTTTTTCTTGCTTTTAATATGCGAAAGTCAAATTAGTCAAGTTAAGTTGATGGTTTTACTGCCTGCAATAGCAATCATGGCAAGCACATCTATTGACACTCTACAAAGAGGAGCTTCAGGAGCATTAAATTGGTTTGGGATCCTTATTTTTTCTGCAATAACATTAATACTCTGGATTGGTTGGTTTGCATTAAGTTTTGGGATTCCATATAAAATTCATGAAAGGATGGTTTATCTTTCAGGAAACTTCGTACCTGAGCTAAACTTTTTTCATATTTTTCTGGCTTTAATTTTCCTTGCTGTATGGGTCATTTCACTATGGAAAAATAATCTCACTAACCGATCCTCAGTTACTAATTGGGCTCTAGGCATTACACTTGTATGGGTAACCACTACACTTCTGTGGTTTCCTATGATTGAAAATCGAAAAGATTATGGCCAGATATTCAAAAAAATTACTGCTATTAACGTACCAACAAATCAATGTATGACTACAAATGATCTAAATGATAGCTACATCGATTTAATTTTTTACTTTACTCAAATTGATATAAGAAAAAATGATAAAAATTGTAAATATACAGTTGCTCACAAAGACATTAGATCTATATCAAATGATCCAGAATTTAAAAGTAGCATCTTATGGGAAGGTAAAATGCCGAACGATAAAAAGACATTTTATATAATAAAAAATTAAATTAGTTTTATCGCATCTAAAACTAAATGATGGATATTATCTATATCACCTTGATCAGCAATTTCTTTTAATTTAACTCTCATTTTTGGGGACCAAAATTTCTTGAGATGTCCAGACACCCCATCAATTGCCTCCGCTTGGTCCGGATAGGCCTCGAAAAAACTGGCAATTTGGTTTGCCATGTTGACTATATGTTGATCTTCCATGGGCGATATTCTACTCGATTATTCTATTCTTGTGGCTATATACAACGAATCTTTTATCTCTTGCAAATCCAATCACTGAGAGATTATGTTGTAAAGCTAAATTTACAGCCATCGATGTAGGTGCTGAAATAGCAATCAAAATTGGAATGTCTGTAACCAACACTTTTTGAACCATTTCGTAACTTGCCCGGCTTGAGCATACAATAAAAGAGCCGTCTAAATTATCAACTAATTTTCTTCCAATCAATTTATCCAATGCATTATGACGACCAACATCTTCCCTAATACTTAAAAGATTTCCATCTAAATCAAATAATGCAGCAGCATGAATGGACCCTGTTTTCGCTTGACCTTTTTGACTTGATTTAAAAGCATCTAAACTCGCTGCAATCTGTTTGCTTGTAATCTGGTGTTCTATCTTTTCAGGATAATTTAACTTTAATCTATTATTGAAATACTCAAGACTCTCGATACCGCAAATTCCACATCCTGTTTTTCCAGATAAATTTCTTTTTAGATGTTTTAATTTTTGAAATGGCTCTTGTGCAATCTCAACTGCAACATCTATTCCATAATCATTTTTAGATATTTCAATATCAAATACATCACTAATAGAAGAAATTATTCCCTCAGTAAATGAAAAACCAATAACAAAATCTTCCAAATCCATTGGGGTAGCCATCATTACAACATGACTAATGCCATTAAAGCTTATTGCTACAGGGAATTCATTTGATAAATAATCGGTTCTACTTTGTTCAAGATTATCTGAGTCAGAAACTTTATATTCAGAATATAGGATCTGCTGATTCAAAAGTTATACTTTTTCCTTCTTGGATTCTACATAAGAAATTTGTTCTTCACTAAAGGATTTGTATTTCTCTTGCCAGGAGGATAGCTGAGAGACTTTTGTTAATTGAACAGCAGTCACTTTGAATTCTGGACAATTCGTTGCCCAATCTGAGTTGTCAGTTGTAATTACATTAGCTCCAGAGAATGGATGATGGAAGGTGGTATAAACTACTCCAGGTTGAACACGCTCTGTCACTTTACATCTTAGGACAGTCTCACCAGCTCGGCTTGTAATCCCAACCCAATCCCCTTCGTTAATACCTCTTTCTTCCGCATCATGTGGGTGAACTTCTATTAAATCTTCAGAATGCCATTTGCTGTTATTTGTCCTTCTGGTTTGAGCACCAACATTGTATTGGGATAAAATTCTTCCAGTAGTCAGAATTAAAGGGAAGCGTTTATTCACTTTTTCTGTTGTCGGGACATATTCAGTAATAAAGAACTTACCTTTTCCACGAACAAATTCATCAACATGCATTGTGGGTGTTCCATCAGGGTGATCATCGTTACAAGGCCATTGAATACTGCCTTGTTGATCTAATTTTTCGAATGAAACATTGGTAAATGTTGGAGTAATTTTTGCAATTTCATCAAGAATTTCAGAGGCATGGTTATAATTCATTGAATAACCTAGAGCATTGGATAACATTTGAGTCACTTCCCAATCCTCATAACCATTCTTCGGAGTCATTACTCTTCTTACTGGTGATATTCTTCGTTCAGCGTTAGTGAATGTTCCACTTTTCTCTAAAAAAGATGATCCGGGTAAGAATACATGCGCATACATTGCTGTTTCATTTAGGAAAAGATCCTGAACAATGACACACTCCATTGATTCTAATGCGTGGGTAACGTGTTGTGTATTTGGATCAGACTGGGCAATATCTTCACCTTGGCAGTATAAGGCTTTAAAAGAACCATCAATTGCTGAGTCCAGCATATTGGGAATTCTTAAACCAGGTTCAGACTGAAGCGATACTCCCCATGTTTTCTCAAGCATCTCTCTTGTTTCTGTGTCAGATACATGTCTGTATCCAGGAAACTCATGTGGAAATGATCCCATGTCGCATGACCCCTGAACGTTATTTTGACCCCTTAAAGGATTTACTCCAACACCTTCACGACCAATATTTCCTGTTGCCATTGCTAAATTGGCAATACCCATAACCATTGTTGAACCTTGACTATGCTCTGTTACACCAAGACCATAATAGATTGAGCCATTATTTTCTGTTGCAAAAAGTCGTGCTGCTTGCCTCACAGTCTCGGCTGGAACTCCTGTTTCCAAATACAACGCTTCGGGAGAGTTTTTTTCAAGACTCACAAATTCAGCCCATTTTTTAAATGAATCTGTTTCGCATCGAGAATCAACAAAATCTTGTTTCACTAGATTTTCTGTTACTACAACATGTGCAATGGCATTAATGATGGCAACATTGGTTCCTGGCTTAAGTTTTAAGTGATAATCAGCTCGAATATGTGGAGACTTATTAACAAGGTCAATCTCTCTAGGATCGACAACAATCAACTTCGCGCCCTGGCGAAGTCTTCTCTTCATTTGTGATCCAAAAACTGGATGCCCATCTGTTGGATTGGCACCAATTACCATGATCACATCTGATTTCATTACTGAATCAAAATTTTGCGTTCCAGCTGACTCACCAAGGGTTTGCTTTAATCCATAACCCGTTGGAGAATGACAAACTCGGGCGCAAGTATCGATATTGTTATTACCAAAACCAGCTCGAACTAATTTTTGAACCAAGAATGTTTCCTCATTTGTGCACCTTGAGGAGTTGATAGCGCCTACAGAATCCGTTCCATATTTTTTTTGAATTCTTTTAATTTCACTGGCAGCATAGTTAATAGCTTCATCCCAGGTCACTTCTTGCCATGGGTCATGAATACTTTTTCTGATCATTGGGGTTGTGATTCTATCTTTATGCGTGGCGTATCCCCAGGCAAATCGCCCTTTAACACATGAGTGGCCATGATTAGCACCCCCATTTTTATTAGGAGTCATTCTAACTAATTCTTCACCCTTCATTTCAGCATTAAATGAACATCCCACCCCACAGTAGGCACAAGTTGTGGTCACTGACTTTTCTGGAACTCCAGACTCAATAACTGAATTTTCCATTAAGGTTGCCGTTGGACATGCCTGAACACAGGCGCCACAAGATACACATTCAGAATCAAAGAAATTTTTATTACCAGCTGAAACTTTTGATTCAAAACCACGGCTATCAATGGTTAAGGCAAATGTTCCTTGAGTTTCTTCACAGGCCCTAACGCACCTGGAGCAAACAATACACTTGGATGGGTCAAAGGTAAAATATGGATTAGATTCATCCTTTTCAGCATTAAGGTGATTTTCACCTTCATACCCATAACGTACCTCTCTTAAACCAACAGCTCCAGCCATGTCTTGTAATTCACAATCACCATTAGTGGAGCAAGTAAGACAGTCTAATGGATGATCTGAAATATAAAGCTCCATCACACCTTTTCTGATATCTGCAAGCTTAGGTGTTTGGGTCGATACAACCATGCCCTCGTCAACCGGGGTTGTACATGATGCTGGGTATCCACGACGACCTTCAATCTCAACCAAACATAAGCGACAAGAACCAAATGGCTCTAAAGAGTCTGTAGCACAAAGTTTTGGAATGCTTGAGCCGAGTTCAGATGCAGCTCGCATGATTGAGGTTCCTTGAGGCACAGAGATTTTTTGGCCATCAATAGTTAGCGTCACCATTGTGGCGCTGTCTTTTTTTGGTGTCCCGTAATCTCTTGTATCATCCATAGTTAAACCTTTTCTTCAATTATCCTATTTTATGTCTCTGATGGCTTAGATTCAACCCCAAAATCATTGGGGAAATACTTCAGTGCGCTCATGACTGGAAAGGGCGTCATCCCTCCCATTGCACATAGTGAACCATTAACCATGGTGTCGCATAAATTTTCTAACAATGCTACATTTTTTGGCTGCTCATCTTTGGCTACGATCTTATCGATTACTTCCATGCCGCGGGTTGATCCAATTCTACATGGAGTGCATTTACCACATGATTCTATTGCACAAAACTCAAATGAATATCTTGCCATTTCAGCCATATTGACATCTTCATCAAATGCCACGATGCCTCCGTGACCAACAACCGCATTTAATTTTGAATAAGCTTCATAATCTAATTCGATATCAAAATTTTCCTCAGAGATAAATGCTCCAAGCGGACCTCCAACTTGAACAGCTTTGATCTTCTTACCCGTGGCTGAGCCTCCACCAAAATCATACAGCAGCTCTCTTAATGTTATTCCAAAAGATTTTTCGATTAATCCTGTTTGTTTAAGGTTTCCAGCGAGCTGAATTGGTAATGTACCCTTTGATCTTCCGACACCAAAATCTGCGTAGTACTGTGCGCCTTTAGATAAGATAATAGGAATGGTAGCTAATGAGATCACATTATTAACGACTGTTGGCTTCCCAAATAAACCTTCAATAGCTGGCAGAGGTGGTTTATATCTAACCAAACCACGTTTTCCCTCTAAACTTTCAAGCAGTGACGTTTCTTCACCGCAAATATAGGCTCCTGCAGCTCGCCTTACTTCCAGAGTAAAATTTTTATTCGAATTTAATATGTTTTTACCAAGGTAATTGTTGTCTTCCGCAATCTTAATGGCTTGATTTAATACATCGAGTGCGTGAGGATATTCAGATCTTAAATAAATATAACCGTGGTCTGCATTAACCGCCAACCCTGCAATAATCATTCCCTCGATTAAAACAAAGGGGTCGTTTTCCATGATCATACGATCAGAATACGTTCCTGAATCTCCTTCATCTGCATTACACACAATGTATTTTTGCGTCGATTCAGTATCTAAAACTGTTTGCCACTTAATCCCTGTTGGAAAGGCTGCACCACCTCTTCCTCGTAATCCTGAATCCTTAACTTCATCAACAATTTTTTGTGGTTCTAAATTAATAGCTTTTTTTAATCCTTCAAAACCCTGATGATCCAAATAATCGTCTAGAGAAAGAGGGTCCGTAATACCTACTCTGGCAAATGTTAGTCTTTCTTGATTTTTTAACCAAACAATCTCGTCGGTTTTGCCAAGGTATTTGTCATGTTTCCCACCCTCGTAAAATTTAGAGTCAAACAGGCTTTTAACATCACCTTCACTGATCGGACCATATGCCACACGATCACCGTTATGGAGCACTTCCACCAAGGGTTCTAACCAAAACAATCCTCTTGAACCATTTCTAACCAACTCAATTTCAAGATTTCTTTTTTGAGCTTCCAATGCAATTGCAATTGCTACTTCATTAGCTCCAAGCGACAAAGCTGTAGAATCTATAGGGACATAAATTTTAATAGTCATTTATTCAATATCCTTGATCAATTTATCAATTTTCTCTTTATCCACCCTGCCGTAAACATCATCATTAATCATAATTGATGGGGAACATGCGCAATTTCCCAGACAATACACTGGTTCTAAACTAAATTTTTGATCCTCTGTCATTTCATGATAATCGATACCTAGCTTATCCTTTAAATAAATTTCGATTGATTTGGAATTCATTGCCTGGCAGGATTCTGCACGACACACCTGGATAATATTTTTACCTGTTTTTTTGGTTCGAAAATGATGATAGAAACTAACAAATCCATGAATCTCTGCCACGGACAAACTCATCTCTTGCGAAATGATTGGGTAAGTTTCCTCGGGAATGTAGCCCAACTCATCCTGAATGGCATGCATTAGGGGGAGTAACCCGCCCGGTAAAGATTTATATTTCTCTATATGATGTTGTATTTTATTTTTATCCATTTGGTTTAAATCAGTTGACCTTCAGAATACCCCCATTATACTGGATAGTAGACTTTTTTTTAATAATAGAAATCATTAAAGATACGCCTTATTTGCATGTTACAAGACCCTTTTAAGCGAAAAATAAATTATTTAAGGTTATCGGTGACGGATCGCTGTGACTTTCGATGTCAATATTGCATGAGTGAAGATATAGAGTTCATGCCAAAAAATCAAATGTTGACGATTGAAGAGATGAATCGACTCGCGAATATTTTCATTAATTTAGGTGTTGAGAAAATAAGACTCACCGGTGGAGAGCCTCTTGTCAGGAGAGGGGTGAACGAATTAATCGATAAGCTAAGCCACAATAAAAAACTTAAAGAGCTTACCTTAACGACCAACGGATCCCAGCTTGATCAAAAACTTGACGTGCTTAAACAATCAAAAATTAAACGCATCAATGTCAGTTTGGATAGTTTGTGTTCTGAAAATTTCAAAAAAATCACTAGGATTGGTAATTTAAATGAAGTGCTTGCTAACCTTGAAGTTGCAAAGGAATACTTCCAAATAAAATTGAATACTGTTTTGATGAAAAATATTAATGATCATGAGATTATTGATTTAGTCTCTTACGCAGTAGAACAAAATTTTAATATCAGTTTTATTGAACAAATGCCTTTGGGTGAGATTGGCTATGATCGCTCCACAAGTTTCATCAACAGCAACGAGGCAAAAAAAATCATAGAAAAAAAGTATATCCTGGAAGAAAACAATAAAAGGACTGGCGGTCCAGCAGTGTATTGGAAAATTAAAGGCAGTAACTCTTTTGTAGGATTTATTTCTCCTCATAGTCATAATTTTTGTGATTCATGTAACAGAGTAAGAGTGAGTGCCGATGGATATCTGCATTTGTGTTTAGGTCATGATGAAAAAGTGAATTTGATTGAGCCTTTACGAGCGCATGACAGTGACGATGCAGTTGCAAAATTAATTGTTGATTCATTATCCGGTAAACCTAAGTCTCATGAATTTAATCTAGAAAATAAAACCAATGTGATTAGATTCATGTCCCACACAGGAGGATAATTGAGAGTTGATGGTCTTATTATTGCAGGAGGGCAATCATCCAGGATGGGGCAATTTAAAGCCTCGGTTAATTTTTTAGGGCAGCCATTAATTAATCATGTTTTTGAGCGCCTTCAAACTCAAGTCGACAATATTTTTATTAACAGTAATCGCCTAATACCTAGTCTTAATTTAAAAACAAAAATGATTGAAGATGAAATATCAAATTACCAAGGTCCGCTCGCAGGTCTTCAAGCCGGTTTAAGACAAATTAATTGCCAATGGTTACAAATTGCTCCATGTGACACCCCTTTTATTCCTCTAGATTTGACAGAAAAACTGATATCTTCAGCGATTAATACAGATAAACCAATCATCGTTCCATCAGTCAATGACAGATTGCATCCTACTCTGGGATTAATGAATCAATCCATACTGCCTCTTTTGGATCAATTTTTAGACACGGGGCAAAGGGGTTTTATCCAATTCATTGAGCATGTTGGCTACTTATCTACCCCATTTGCTGATGAAAAATCTTTTACCAATATTAATTCACATGATGATGTAAAAAAATATGAAAAAAATTAACTTAAAAGACTTGTATGAAGACAAGGGGTGTTTATCTGAGTATGATCCCAACTCTCTGAGCTATGACAAAGCTATTCTTTATCTTGAGCAGCTCATTCAACCCATCAAAAAAACTAAAAAAATTTCTATTGAAGATGCAGAAGGGCATATTTTAGCCACAGATGTGAAGTCATCCATACATGTTCCAAATTATGATAATTCGGCAATGGATGGTTATGTTTTTCGACATCAATCACTAAAAAAAAATAATAATAAAGTTAAGTTGTTTGCCAAAATATTAGCTGGTCATCCAGTCGACTCTAACAAAACAAGTAACGTCTGTTTCAAAATTATGACTGGTGGAATGATCCCAAAAGGATTCGATACCGTCATACCTCAAGAGCTAGTAAAAATTGATAATGATTTTATCTGTTTTGATTTTCAGCCAAAAAAGGGGGCGAACATTCGCAAAACTGGTGAAGACATATCAAAAAATGAAGTTGCGTTAAAAAAGGGAACATATTTAAATCCCTTACATATTGGCCTATTAGCCTCTTTAGGAATTTCTCAAATAAAGGTATTTGAGCATTTAAAAATTGGTTTTTTTAGTACAGGAGATGAAGTTGTTCAACTCGGGGAGAAAATTAAGCCTGGTCAGGTTTATGATAGCAATCGTTATCTGATTAAATCATTCATTCGCAAAATGAATCTTCATTTCAATGATTATGGAAACCTATCAGATAATAAATCCAAGCTGGAAAAACAACTTAAAAAAGCCTCCGAAGAGAATGATTTAATTATTACAACCGGTGGAGTATCAGTGGGTGAAGCTGATTACATGAAAGAAGTTCTATCAAACATAGGAAAGGTCCTTTTTTGGAAAATGTCCATTAAACCCGGCAGGCCGATGGCTTTTGGTAAGATTAAAAAATCTTTTTATTTTGGATTGCCCGGAAACCCTGTTTCTGCTGCCGTAACCTTCCTACAATTTGTCAAACCAAGCATCAAACTCATGATGGGTAAATCACGGTTTGAACCAACCCCAACTCTTGAAGCGAAATTAGGACAAAAAATCATTCGAAAAAAAGGTCGAACTGAATTTATTCGTGCTCATTTGGAAAAAACAGTGAAAGGTTATCATGTAAAACCATTGACTCAGCAAGGCTCTGGTATGTTGAAATCAATGTCTGATGCAAATTGTTTTATTTTCATGGCTGAAAAAGAGGAAGTTTTAGAAAAAAACACCAACGTCAAAGTCATACTTTTTGATGGTTTAATTTAGAGAATTTACCAAAAAATATTATAATTGACCGTTCAATGATGCCCGCAACACAAAAATACGAAGTAAAGTTTCTAGAGACAGTAATCTTGTCTCTTTTGCTGCATGCCTCTTTACTGGTCATTATTCCTCAAATGCAACTTGATGATATTGTTGTCCCAGAGATCTTAAATGTTGAAATTGATTTAACTCGACCTGAACCACCAAAAATTATCGAGCAACCTAAGAAAATTGATCCACCGAAACCTGAAAAAAAACCAGAGCCTGTGAAAGAGATAGCCCCTATTCAAGAAGAAGTTATTGAGGAATTACCAGAGCCTATTGTCGAAGAAATAACAGAATTCATTGAGCCAGAGGAGACTGCTCCCATAGAAGAGGTACAAGAATATATTCCACCACAACCTTCACCGGAAGTTGTAAAAAAAGTTACTGACAGCTATACAAACCAATTGACCCGGGCTATTGCTCAACAAAAAAAATATCCTAAAATTGCCCAGATGCGTCAATGGCAAGGTGAGGTGTTATTAAATATTGAAATCGATCCACAAGGTAATCTTGTAAAAGCAGATATTCTTGAGGAATCGCGATATAAGATACTTAATAATGAGGCGATCGATATGGTGAAAAGAGCATCGCCATTCCCTCAACCACCAGAAGAATTAAGACTTAAAAATTTCACCGTATTGGTGCCAATATCTTTTAAACTTGAGTAAAGTTTGATTGTCACAAATTTGTCGTAAATTTTAGGTAGAATAAATAAATGAAATTAAAAAACTTCTCACTGCAAGGCACCAATAATCTCAATTTTGAATTAAATAACTTTTTAGGAAAAAAATTAGTCATCTATTTTTATCCAAAAGATTCAACCCCTGGATGCACCAATGAGGGAATTGATTTTTCAACCAAGTTGCCAGAGTTTAAAGCCAAAAATTGCGAAGTGTTTGGAATTTCTAGAGATAGCTTAAAATCTCACGAAAATTTCAAAAAGAAATACGACTTTAATTTTGAACTGCTTTCAGACCCCGATGAGATTGCTTGTAATTTATTTGACGTTATTAAGATGAAAAATATGTATGGTAAACAAGTGAGAGGTATCGAGAGAAGTACCTTTGTTATTGATGAAGATGGCCAAATCATTAAAGAATGGCGCGGAGTAAAAGTAAATGGTCATGTTGATGAAGTCCTTGAATATCTAAGTTCTTGAGAAATATAAATCTATGGTAAATAAAAAAACAAAACTCTTTGTGCTAGACACAAATGTATTACTGCATGATCCTAGCTGTTTATATCGTTTTGAAGAACATGACATTTATCTTCCCATGGTAACTTTAGAGGAGCTTGATAATATTAAAAAAGGAGGGTCTGAGGTCGCTAGAAATGCAAGACAGACCAGTCGTTTCATTGAAGAAATTATTGCTGATACAGAGACTAATCTTGATCAGGGGTGTGTCTTAGATAAATTCAGTAAAAATTCTGGTCGTTTATTTTTACAAACCCAGCCGATTGATTATGAGCTTCCTATGTTAGCTGGAAGTAAGGCAGATAATCAGATTCTTGGAGTCGTCCATTTCCTTAAAACAGAATACTTTAAAAGGGAAGTTATTCTTGTCTCTAAAGACATTAACATTCGTATTAAAGCGCGTGCTTTATCTATTTCGGCCGAAGATTATTTTAACGATAAAGTACTTGAGGACACCGAGTTACTTCATTCTGGAATTACTGAATTACCAGAAAATTTTTGGGAAAAACACAGTAAAAACATGGAATCCTGGCAAGAGGAAGGAAGAATGTTTTACAAATTAACTGGTCCGCAATGTAAAGATTTTGTGCAAAATGAATTTGTTTATTATGAGTTCGATAAGCCGTTTCATGCCATTGTTCGTAAGGTACAAAAAAACACAGCGACGTTAGAGATTGTTCAAGACTACTCGAATTCTAAATTCAACGTTTGGGGTATCAATGCCCGTAACAAAGAACAAAATTATGCGCTTAACCTCCTGATGGATCCTAATGTTGACTTTGTTACCCTGCTAGGTCAAGCGGGGACTGGTAAAACACTGCTCACTCTTGCTGCTGCCTTACAACAAACCTTGGATCTTAAACTGTACTCGGAAATCATTATGACTAGAGTGACTGTATCTGTAGGTGAAGATATTGGTTTTTTACCAGGAACTGAAGAAGAAAAAATGAATCCTTGGATGGGAGCGTTAGAGGATAATTTGGATGTTCTAAATAAATCTGATGAAACAGCTGGCGACTGGGGCAGAGCAGCGACACAAGATTTAATTAAATCTAGAATTAAGGTGAAATCTTTAAATTTTATGCGAGGACGCACTTTCCTCAAAAAATTCTTAATTATCGATGAAGCCCAAAACCTCACACCGAAGCAGATGAAAACACTTATTACTCGAGCCGGACCTGGAACGAAAGTGGTCTGTTTAGGTAACATTGCACAGATTGACACGCCCTATTTAACTGAGGGTAGCTCTGGTTTGACTTTTGTAGTGGATCGATTTAAAGGATGGCAACACAACGGTCATGTCACCTTGCAGAGAGGAGAACGTTCTCGTTTAGCAGATTATGCAGCAGAAGCTCTCTAACCAATCATCTGTTCATAGCAGAGGGTTCTACTTTTTCTTAAGTGCTCAATTTTTATCAGCGCTAGCTGACAATGCTCTTTTGTTCGCAGCTATTGCCCTTTTGGCAAATATGCAAGCCCCCGAGTGGCATCAACCTTTATTGCTGCAGTTTTTTGTCATTTCTTATATATTTTTAGCTCCCTTTGTAGGAGCCATTGCAGATGCATTCCCCAAAAGTAATGTCATGTTTTTTTCAAATGCCATTAAGCTGGTTGGTAGCCTTGCGATGTTAGCTGGTGTCCCTCCATTATATTCCTATGGGATTGTCGGCATCGGTGCGGCATCATACTCACCAGCTAAATATGGAATTTTAACCGAATTATTACCACCCAAAGAATTGGTTGCAGCGAATGGATGGGTTGAAGGATTAACTGTCGCTGCAATTATTTTAGGCGCTATTGTCGGAGGTATATTTGCTAATTTTTCACCTCAGATTGCCATCATCATTATTTCTTTTCTGTATTTAGCTGCAGCGATCTGTAATCGTTACATTCCATTTGTACCCATTGATCATAAATTGAATACTAAAAATCCAATCTATCTACTAAAAGATTTTTATACCTCTTTAAAAAAATTATGGGCAGATCCACTCGGTCAACTTTCATTAGTTATTACCACATTGTTTTGGGGTGCAGGTGCGACTTTGAGGTTGGTGGTAATCGCATGGGCAGCTTTTGCTCTGTCATTCGGTTTAGATAAAGCCACCATGCTCACTGCGATGGTTGCATTGGGTGTCGCGATTGGATCGGTAATAGCTGCAAAATATATCAAAATGAAAGATGCGGTAAATATTTTAATTATTGGTTTTTTTATGGGTGCTCTAGTCTGCGCAATGATTTTTCTCAGCACCTGGAAAAGTGCAGCGATTAATCTACTTTTAATTGGTGTTTTCAGTGGAATCTTAATTGTCCCGATGAATGCCTTATTACAATACCGAGGTCATAAAATTATTGGAGCCGGCCACTCCATTGCTGTTCAAAACTTTAGTGAAAACCTGGGAATCTTAATTCTTAGTGGGGCTTATACATTTATGGTCAAACATTCACTTCCCATTAATGGGATTGTTTTTATTTTTGGTTTGTTTGTAGCGCTGACCATGATCACCGCCTTGATTTATTATGAAGATGCTGGCAAATAGGACTTAATGCAGTTTTACTCTCGCCTCTGTTCTTCTGGAAATAATCTTACCTAACAGCCTAAAGACAACACTCACCACCCCATGTAAGGCTGACAAATGCATTTGATATAGCATAAGATACATTAGACGAGCAATTAATCCCTCAACAAACATACTCCCCCCGAGAAGCGAGCCCATTAAATTACCTACGGTTGAATATCTTCCTAAATTTACTAAAGAACCATAATCTTTGTAAACATACTTGGGTAATGCCTTGTTAGGTTTTAATACCTTAGATTTAATAGATTTATACAGCATAGAAGCTTGTTGATGTGCAGCCTGAGCTCGTGGAGGGACTAATAGATCAGAACCGGGTTTGACTGGACATGCTGCGCAGTCGCCAAATGCAAAAATATCAGCATCTGATGTACTTTGCAATGTCGATTCAACCTTGATCTGATGAATAGAATTTGTCTCTATGTCCTTAATCTGAGATAAAAATTCTGGGGCCTTAATTCCTGCAGCCCACACCACGAGCGAGGAAAGAATTTTTTTTCCAGACTGAGTTTCAATACCCTCTTTTGCTACCTTAGTCACACGCTCCCCTAAAAATAGTTTTACATTGAGCTTGCGTAATTCGGATTCCACTGACGCACTAATTTTTGGTGGTAAAGCTGGAAGTAATCGATTGCTTGCTTCAACCAGATAAATACTGATATCTCGGTCAGGATTGACTCGATCTAATCCGTAAGCTGTCATCTCACGAGTGGCTTTATGAAGCTCAGCGGCCAACTCAACCCCAGTGGCTCCCCCACCTACAATCACAACCTCTAATTGACCTGGCCGGACCGAACCTTTTTGAGTTTGGGCTCTTAAAATTGAATTATGTAATTTTTGATGAAAGCGTTCAGCCTGATCTTGGGTATCCAGGGCCACTGCAAATTCTTTGGCGCCTGGGATATTAAAATCATTGACCGTACTTCCAACTGATAAGACTAAGGTGTCATATTTAATTTTACGTAAAGGAATGATTTCAGTTCCATCGATATCATAGGTTGGCTCAATTGATACAGTTTTATTCTTACTGTCTACTTGGTTGACACGTCCATATCGAAATTTGAAATGATGCCAATGCGCTTGAGCGAGATATTCCAGTTCGTCTTTGTCCGGGTTTAAACTACCTGCTGCAATCTCATGTAGCAATGGCTTCCAGATGTGAGTTTTTTTGGCATCAATTAATATAATTTCAGCAACCTTTTTCTTGCCTAGGGTATTACCTAATTTTGTTGCTAGCTCTAGTCCGCCTGCACCGCCACCAACGATCACTACCCG
>Ga0255775_1002123_pt1 | contig 17476 bp, 19 predicted proteins | sample 011ome_26_FD_179973 | JGI IMG/M metagenome (GOLD analysis project Ga0255775, IMG submission 179973) | Coastal salt marsh microbial communities from the Groves Creek Marsh, Skidaway Island, Georgia - 011511BT metaG (version 2) | ecosystem: Environmental > Aquatic > Marine > Intertidal zone > Salt...
TTGGCATGCATTTTTGAAACAAGCGTCACCCGCGACCGGGATAGACGCCTTGTTCATTTTGGGTGACTTGTTTGAATTGTGGGTCGGCGACGATGCCCTCGATGCCACCCCCGACCTATCGCCCGAAACACCATTTTGGCGAAACTGTGTAGCAGCGCTGGCAGACGCCAGCACGCGACTACCCGTTTACCTTGCATTGGGTAACCGCGACTTTTTAATCGGTGAGCGATTCTGCGATGCCACGGGCATCTTTGCGTTGCCAATGCACACCGTACTCGACTGGGGTGCACGCCGATACCTGTTGGCGCACGGCGACGCGTGGTGCACCAGCGATACCGCATACCAAGATTTCCGAGCAACGTCCCGCAACCCCCAGTGGCAGAGCGCATTTTTGTCGCAAACCCTCGAGGCACGCCTGCGATTAGCCGCGCAAATGCGGGCCCAAAGCCAAGCCCATCAGGCAGCGCAAACCATGTGGTTCGATGTCGAGCCCGTAGCCGTGGCCGACGACGCTTTATCCGTGGGTGCCACCGATGTGATACACGGTCATACGCATCGCCCTGCTGATCACGCCCTTTCGTCAAGCGGCGAACGGATTGTTTTGAGCGACTGGGATGCGCAAGCAACACCGCCCCGCCTGGAATGGCTCCGCGTCGATGCAAACGGCCACACCCGGGTCGCCCTCACGGCAAGCACTTGAGTCGTCTCAAAATTGCGAAATTCATCAACGATTGAATAAATTTTCAATCACGCGACTTAACGCATTTATCCGGAAGTTACTTTTCAAAGCCTCGCTAACTGCGCGCCATCAAAGCCCTTTTTTTTCGTGGTCGATACATGGGGTTTGGATGATTCATTCGGCCTGATTCATTATGCATAAATAAATATAACAAGCGGCTGGAACATAATTGACAATCATTAGTCTGTTTTTAAAAATACAGATCAATAAAAGCGCAGGCCGTGTGCCAACCCCGTATTAATGACCGAGCCCAACGCCAACAGCACGCCCGACCGAACGGGCGTTGCCGCATTGAAGCGGCGAGTTCTGGTGCGTCGGTTAAGCCTGTGGTTTTGGGATGTGACCCACAACGGATTAGCCATGGCTGGGATTGCCTTGGTTTCAATTGTGTTGGTGCTCGCAAGCCAAGCCAGCGTGCGGGTGCCCGTCGAAGAACAGGTTTTGCTGTGGCTTCAAAGCCGCCAAGAGGACCGGGCAATGACCAGCCAAGAGGTCACCACCGAACCGCGTGCCGCCGATCGTGTCAACGTAACGGCTTCCAGCGAATTGCCCCCCTACCAAGCCGCGCTATCGCGCTGGATCAGTCGCACCTATCGCGTCGCATCACCGCCCATTAACGTGTTAATCGCCGAAGCGTATGCCATCGGTGAGCGAACCCACATTGACCCTGCATTGTTGTTGTCAATCGCCGCCGTCGAATCCCGCTTCAACCCCTACGCCCGCAGTTCTGTCGGCGCAGAGGGATTGATGCAGGTGTTGACCCGTGTCCACCTTGACAAATTTGAGGCCTTCGGAGGTCCTATGGCCGCCTTCGATCCCGTCACCAACTTGCGTGTGGGCACCATGGTCCTGCAAGAGTGCATTGCGCGCGCTGGTGGCAGTGTTGAGTTGGGGCTCTCTTGCTACGTGGGGGCCGTCACCGTCGATGGCAGCTTTTATTTAGAACGCGTGCTCAAGGTCTACCAGCGCATGCAAATCATTTTGGCGCCATACAAGTTACCCAGCTACAAGCAGACCCTGACCTTGCACATAGCCCCCCGCAGCAATGCGGCGACCAAGGGCGCAGAAGGCGTGCTTGCGATCTCGGCAGAACTGGCCAGCGTCGAGGCGAAGTGAACCAAGCTGCGCTAAAATACCGCGGTGCGTGACTGGCGATAAGCGGTGGGGGTGCAAGGCTCCGACCAGACGTGGATGACCACGAGGAAGCGCACCGATTCTGATGCCATGCGCCATGAATCGATCTGCCGTTCGCCTGGGTCAGTTACCTCAAATGTTTGAGTTAATTTTTGAATTGCCAACAAAGGCCCCTGAACCATGTTCGACCGCAACACCCTTATTGAACACACCGACCCAGAACTGTTCGCCGCGATCAAAGCAGAAAATCGCCGCCAAGAACAGCACATTGAGCTAATTGCCAGTGAGAACTACGCCTCACCTGCCGTGATGGCAGCGCAGGGCACGCAGTTGACCAACAAATACGCAGAAGGTTACCCCGGCAAGCGCTACTACGGTGGTTGCGAGCACGTAGACGTCGCCGAGTCTTTGGCCATCGCACGGGTCAAAACTCTCTTTGGCGCCGACGCTGCCAACGTCCAACCGCATTGCGGCGCCTCAGCTAACGAGGCCGTGTTTTTGGCCTTCTTGAAGCCCGGTGACACCATCATGGGCATGAGCTTGGCGGAAGGCGGCCACCTGACCCACGGCATGCCGCTCAACATCAGTGGCAAATGGTTCAACGTCGTCAGCTACGGCTTGGATGCCAACGAGGTGTTGGATTACGAAGCCATGGAGCGCACCGCGCGTGAGCACAAGCCCAAACTCATCATCGCCGGCGCTTCCGCTTACAGCCTGCACATCGATTTTGAGCGCTTTGCCAAGATTGCTAAAGAGGTCGGCGCGATTTTCATGGTCGACATGGCTCATTACGCTGGTTTGATCGCGGCGGGCGTCTACCCCAACCCGGTTCCGCACGCAGACGTTGTCACATCAACCACCCACAAGAGCTTACGCGGCCCCCGCGGTGGCATCATCTTGATGAAGGCTGAGCACGAAAAAGCCATCAACAGTGCGGTATTTCCGGGCCTCCAAGGCGGCCCCTTGATGCACGTCATTGCCGCGAAAGCGGTCGCCTTCAAAGAGGCGCTTGACCCGGGCTTCAAAACCTACCAAAACGGTGTGTTAGCGAACGCGCGAGCCATGGCAGAAACGTTGACCGAACGCGGCCTGCGCATTGTGAGCAGCACGACCCAAAGCCACGTGATGCTGGTTGATTTGCAGCCCAAGGGCTTAACCGGTAAGGAAGCAGAGGCCGTGTTGGGTGCCGCCCACATCACTGTGAACAAGAACGCCATTCCCAACGACCCCCAAAAACCCATGGTGACCAGCGGCATTCGGATCGGTACGCCCGCCATCACCACCCGTGGCTTTGGCGTGGCTGAGGCGGTGGCAACGGCGAACCTCATTGCTGACGCGCTGGATAACCCCAACGACGCTGCGAACATTGCATCTGTGCGTGAGCGCGTCAATGCGTTAACGGCACGCTTCCCCGTTTACAGCCCAGAGTAACCAACAAACGCCCAACCGCCGTGAAGTGTCCTTTTTGCGCCCATGCTGAAACCCAAGTGGTTGAAACCCGCTTGGGCGAAGACGCGTCATTGATCCGACGCCGTCGTCGCTGCAACAGCTGCGATAAGCGCTTCACGACGTATGAGCGGCCAGAGGTGAACTTTCCAGTCGTCGTCAAGAAAGACGGGCGCCGTGTGGACTTTGAGCGCAGCAAGCTAGAAGGCTCATTCGCGCTGGCGCTGCGCAAGCGTCCTGTCAGCGCCGATATCATCGCCGCCGCTATCGAGCGCATCGAGGAGCGGTTGCTGACGTTGGGCCTGCGTGAAATTGCATCCAACAAAATTGGCGCATTGGTGATGCGCGAACTCAAAAAACTGGACAAGGTTGCTTACGTGCGCTTCGCAAGCGTGTACCGCAACTTTGAGGATATTGACGAGTTCACCGCACTGGTAGACGAGGTCCGCTAATCAGCGCACACTGAGCGGATGATCTCCGCGCAGCCGCTTGCACCGACTACCCGCAACGCGAGCGGCTTCACCCTCATCGAATGCTTGGTATGCGTGGCCATCATTGGCCTGCTCGCTGGAATCGGCGTTCAACAATTCGACATGGCCCGCGCCCGTCAGCGTACACAAGCCACCCACGACGCGCTGCTTCAAGCGATCGGAAGCGCCAAAGCGCTTGCACGGAGGTACGACCAAGCCGTAGTGATTCGCCCCCACGCTGATTGCGCGACTCCCACCTGGACCTGCGGTTGGTCCTTGACCCTCAGTGACACGAAACAGTCGCTCCAAACACAGACGCCATTCAGCGGTGTCACGGTATTTGGGAGGTACAACGATCCATCGCTTGAAGTCAGCGCCTTGGGCCTCGTGCAACCCAACCAAAGTTTGATGTTCTGTAGCCAACGCACCGACAACCGCTTTTACGACTTCAGTCTCAAGCTCATCATCGCCATCAGTGGCCGCGTGCGTTCTGTTGTGCAACCCGGTGAAACAGCTTGCAAATGAGAACCGCCCGCCCACAAGCGTGGCATGGGTTTGCTCTGATCGACGCGCTGGTGGCGCTGGTCATCGTTGGCATCATGACCGTGGGGTTCAGTAATGCGTGGCTGCAATTTCAACGCACAACCCAATTGACTCAGATGCGGCAAACCGCTCACGCCCTGCTTGATGACCTGGCGCAGAACCTGCTGGTTCACGATGCGCGTTTCGGTACCGCATCGCGCATCACCCTGACCACAGGTTCTTTGCCCAGCGGCGATGCCCTGCCAGGGATCGCTTGTCGCGACAGGGCCTGCAATGCCAGCGAATTTTCCGATGCCACCTTGCAAGCATGGGCGTACGCGGTGCACAGCGCGTTGCCGTTGGCAACCCTGACCGTCACTGCCGAGTCTGGCTGGCAACGCTGGGAAATTGCGTGGCCGCAAAACCCAAGTGCCATGCCTGCGGATGGCACTGAGAGCCCCCTAACCCGCGTTTTCATGTGGTTATAACGACGCCCCAATCCGGTAGCAGCTTGGTTGGCCTGTTAGTGGGCTTGGCACTGGGATTGTTGGTGGTGGGCATTGGCGTCCAAAGTTTCGCCTACTTCGCGGGAGAGACACTGAACCAACAGGTGCGCTTGGCCACCGCCACATCACAACGGGTCACCGCACATTTTTTGTCGGCTCAGGCACGCCATGCCGGCGGCCTGACGCCAGCCAGCGCAACCAACCTAAATTTGGTGGCGCCCCAGCCCGCAACGCTCAGCTCAGCCGATGCAGGTGCCAACGGCGATGTACTGAACGTCGCACAACCGGCCACCGCCGGTTTAGACGCGGCAGATTGTCTGGGCCGTAGCAAAGCGGTTGGGAATCAAATACAAAGTAGCTTTTGGGTTAGCAGTGAGAACCTGCGGTGCCGAGCCTCCAATGAATCCAGTAACCAGCCACTCAGCGCGGGTTGGGCACAGATGACTGGTGAAGTCGCCATGGCCACCGCGGTTGGGATTCAATGGCTCCCCCTCGCCTCGGCCCCTAAGGATGGCGGTGGCATCCTGGCCTACCGGCTCTGCTTGACCGCGTTGGACACACCTGTATTGACACCCCCCAATTGCCCACTCACGCACCGCACCCGGACCCGATGACCGGCTGGCACAGCCGAGGTATGGCCACGATCAGCTTGTTGCTACTGATGGGCGTCACCAGCGCCATGCTGGCGGCCCTCTGGTACGCCCAAGCCCAAAACCGCACCCAGGTCGACGCCACGCAAATCGCCCTTGATCGAAACTTGGCCCGACAAGTGGTTTGGCAACGGGTTTACAACGCACTCACACTGGCCTCCGATGTGCAACCACCCGTCTTCGAGGCACCAGCGGGCCACACGGACGATTGGTGGATCGCAGGCACACTGGACTCAGGCACCGCTGTCGCCGTGATGAGTCAAGGCACGCTGCTGGTGGGTTTACCGCCCAATCTGCCTGCTAATCACCCGGCGCATACCGCGCGCTACTGGCGCGAGGCGTTCACCACCGACGACAGCCTGGTGGTTTGGCGCGTCACGCTGTGGTTTGCTGGCGACGTCCGACGCCCCGCCCGCTGGCAACAAGCGTGGTGGAAAGCCCCTGCATCAGAGCCCTAAACCCGACCGCCGCTCTAAATTAGGCGCATGGGCGTGTATGCTTTCGGCATGCGAATTTCGAGCGATCAAGAGGCGATGGCATTGGCGCTGGCAGCTGCCGAGCGGGCCCTGTGGCTGTCCAACCCCAACCCCCGCGTGGGCTGTATCCTCACCACCCCCGACGGCGAGGTGTTGGGGCAAGGTCATACCCAAGCGGTGGGGCAGGCCCACGCCGAAATCATGGCGCTGCGCGATGCGGCGGCCAACGGTCGCGATGTACGCGGGGCAACGGCCTACGTCACGCTGGAGCCCTGTGCGCACCATGGTCGAACCCCGCCTTGTGTCGACGCACTCATCGACGCACAGGTATCACGTGTGGTGATTGCCGCCACCGACCCCAACCCAGCGGTTAATGGCTCCGGTATCGCGCGGCTTCGCGCGGCGGGTATCGACGTGACACAAGGCCTGATGGCCGACGCCGCGCGCGGCATGAACATTGGTTTCTTCAGCCGAATGATCCGAAAAACGCCATGGGTACGCCTGAAAATGGCGGCGTCTGCCGATGGCATCACCGCCCTGCCCAACGGTGAAAGTCAATGGATTACCAGTCCCGAGGCCCGCGCCGATGGTCACCGGTTTCGGGCACAGGCCTGCGCCGTGCTGACGGGTGCAGGGACGGTGCTGGCGGACGACCCCCATTTGGGTGTACGCGAGGTACCCACCACCCGCCAGCCCCACGTCGTGGTGGTGGACAGCCGCCTGCAAACCCCCGTCACCGCTCGCTTACTGACAGGCGATCGCGAAAAATGGCTCTACCACAGCGGTGTGGCGGACGACACAACCTGCGACGCCCTAAAGCGAACCGGCGCCACACTGATTGCGTTGGCCAATGCCCATCAAAAAGTGGACTTGGCAGCCTTGCTCACCGACTTGGCGGCGCGCGGCGTCAACGAGGTACACCTCGAGGCAGGTACCGCCTTAAACGGCTCTTTTCTGAGAGAAAATCTGGTGGATGAGTTACTGCTCTATTTGGCTCCAACCTTGTTGGGACAGGGTCAAGGGTTATCGAATTTCGGTCCCCTAACGGCATTGGCCGATGGCCGAGCGATGCGGTGGTTGCCACCAACCATGGTGGGCCCTGATGTGCGCTTACGCGCTGTCATTGGCGACCGCGACACGTTTTGAGGTGGGGCGCTTCCCACCCTCGTTTTTTTCTTCAAGGCAGACACACGTATGTTCACAGGGATCATCACAGGGATTGGCGAAATTACGCGCATCGAGTCGTTAGGGGATCACTTAACCTACGGGAAGCGTCTCCACATCACGGCACCGGGGGGCTACCTTGACGATGTCGGTCTGGGGGACAGTATCGCGATCAACGGTGCGTGCATGACCGTGACCTCGTTCGACGTTGCTGCGATGTGGTTCACGATCGACGTATCGGCAGAGTCGCTGGACAAAACCAGCGGTCTCACCATGACGGGTCGGGTCAATCTGGAAAAAGCGTTGCGCGCCAGTGACCGTTTGGGTGGTCACATTGTGTCGGGTCACGTCGATGGCGTGGGTACCGTCAAGCGCTTTGAGACCGTTGGCGAGAGCTGGCTGCTCCAAATTGAGACACCACTCAAAATGGCGCCTTTCCTAGCCTACAAGGGCTCGGTAACCGTCAATGGCGTCAGCCTAACCGTCAATCAGGTTCAGGATTCGGACGCTGCCTGCGTGTTTGATATCAACCTGATTCCACACACGCTTGAGAACACCGCTTTGGGAACGCTCAAACCGGGCGTGCAAGTTAATTTAGAGGTTGACGTCTTGGCGCGCTATGTAGAACGCATGCTAAGCCTTAAGGGCTGAGAGCCTGAGATAATAGTGGTCTTTTACCGATCAGCTCGCCAAGGTCCTCATGTCAAACGCCGTCCCTATTTCACCCGTTAAGGAAATCGTCGCCGAGCTCGCTGCGGGGCGCATGGTGGTCCTGGTTGATGAGGAGGACCGCGAAAACGAGGGTGATCTGGTCATGGCGGCCGACCATGTCACGCCAGCGGCGATCAACTTCATGGCCAAACATGGGCGTGGCCTGATTTGCCTGACGCTCACGCGTGAGCGCTGCGAGTTTTTAAAGCTACCCCCCATGGCATCGAGTAACGGCACGCAATATGCGACCGCCTTCACTGTCAGCATCGAGGCGGCGACCGGTGTAACCACCGGGATTTCAGCAGCCGATCGCGCAAAGACCGTACAGGTCGCCGTCGCCCCTGACACCCAACCCGCTGATTTGGTTCAACCTGGCCACGTGTTCCCATTGCAAGCCGTCGATGGCGGTGTGCTGATGCGTGCTGGGCACACCGAGGCCGGTTGTGATTTGTCAGCCATGGCGGGCTGCAGCCCAGCTGCAGTGATCTGCGAGATCATGAACGACGATGGCTCGATGGCACGCCTGCCAGACCTCCAAATTTTTGCCGCCACACACGGCCTGAAAATTGGTACGATCGCCGACCTCATTGAATACCGCAGTGCCAATGAGTCATTGGTCAAACGCGTGGGCAGCCGCACGATTCAAACGCCACAAGGTGCCTTTGTGGCCCATGCCTTTCAGGACTCCACGGGTGGTAACGTCCATTTGGCGTTGGTCAATGGTGAGTGGTCACCCGACGAAATCATCCCCGTCCGGGTGCACGAGCCGCTCTCGGTGCTCGACGCGCTCGATCAAAACAGCTCCATCCACTCTTGGTCGCTGCCAGCAAGCCTTGGTTATCTGCAAAATCACGGGAAAGGCGTCGCCGTCTTTTTGAACGCGGGCGAGTCCAGCGAACAGCTCCTAGCCCAGTTTCAAGGCATCGCAAAACCCAGTCACGGGCCCGGCACCGGTCGCATGGACCTGCGAACCTACGGTATTGGCGCGCAAATTTTGCGTGAGTGTGGCGTCCAACGCATGCACCTATTGAGCTCCCCGCGCCGTATGCCCAGCATGACTGGCTATGGCCTTGAAGTCTGTGGTTTTCAAGAAAAGGCCACGGGCGAACCCACCCCACCCGTTCATTAATTTCACAGCGACGACCCCATGTTTAACGCCAGTAAAGGAGCCGCCACCGACCTAAACGGTAAGAAATGCCGTATCGGTGTAGTGCAAGCGCGGTTCAACGACGACATCACCAATGCCCTGTGGAGCGCCTGCCACACCGAGTTGTTGCGCTTGGGCGTCCCCGAGAAGAACATCACCCATGTCACCGTGCCCGGTGCGCTAGAGGTCGCTTCCGCCCTTCAGGGCATGGCCGAGTCATCTGATTTCGATGCCTTGATCGCACTGGGCTGCATCATCCGAGGCGAGACCTATCATTTTGAATTGGTCGCCAACGAGTCAGGCGCCGGCGTCACGCGGGTGGCGCTTGACTACCAAATTCCGATCGCCAACGCCATCCTCACGACCGAGGACCATGCCCAGGCTGTGGCTCGTCAGACTGAGAAAGGCCGAGACGCGGCAGCCGTTGCGATTGAAATGGCGCTGCTGCTGGCGAGCTTGTAAACCATCACACCCCTGATAGACCCTAAAAGGTCTGAGATAATTGCCATTGCGCGCGCACCATACGCTGGTTGCGTGGACACCCCCTGCTCTTTGGAACTGACCATGACCGACGCCTCTGATACCCCTTTGAACAAAGCGAAACGCCCCAACACAGGCCTTCGCAAAGCCTCGGACAAGTCGGCTCGCACGCGCGCCCGAGAATTCGCGGTGCAAGCGCTCTATCAGTACCTGGTAGGGAAAAACTCCACTGAAAGCATCGACGCGTTCACGCGAGATCTCACGGGCTTCCACAAAGCCGACAGCCTGCACTTTGACGTCCTGTTGACAGGCTGCGTCGCCGATCGCGAGGCCCTTGAGGCGCTGATCGCACCGCATCTAGACCGTGGCATCGATGACGTATCACCCATTGAACACGCGGTACTGCTGATTGGTGCCAAAGAGCTAACCACCTGCCTAGATGTGCCGCGCCGAGTGGTGATCAACGAGTGCATCGAGCTGGCCAAGTCATTTGGTGGCACCGACGGACACAAATTTGTTAATGGCGTGGTGCATGCACTGGCCCAGCAGTTGCGACCCAACGAGACCTGACCCCCGAGCCACCGGATGAAGATCGCCCAACGCGCCGAACGGATACAACCCTTTTTTGTGATGGAAATCGCAAAGGAGGCCCAGCGATTGGCTGCCCAGGTGGCAGATTCAGCCGACCCGATGATTTTTTTAAACATCGGAGAGCCTGATTTTTCCGCCCCTGACGCCGTTCAGCAAGCGGCGACAGACGCCATGCGCGCTGGCAAAACCAGCTACACGCAGGCGCTTGGTATTCCCGCGCTGCGCGAGGCAATCAGCGGCTGGTACGCCACCCGTTTTGGGCTGGACATTGACCCCGCTCGGATCGCCGTCACCGCAGGCGCCTCTGGCGCCCTGCAGCTGGCCTGTTTAGCCCTCATTGAGGCGGGTGACGAAATTTTGATGCCTGACCCGTGCTACCCCTGTAACCGCAACTTCGTTACAGCCGCCGACGGAGTCGCCAAGCTGATCCCCACCACGCCCGAAGACCGGTTCCAACTGTCGCCCGAGCAGGTCGCCGAGAACTGGACCGCGCACACCCGTGGCGTCTTGCTGGCGACGCCCAGCAACCCAACGGGGACCTCCATCAGCCAGCAGAATTTACAAGCCATCGCCGAGTTCAGCCGGCGCCAAGGCGGCATCACGTTAGTCGATGAGATTTATCTCGGCCTCAGTTTTGACGCGCAATACGGTCACAGTGCGTTGGGTCTACCAGACGGCTTGGGCGAGACGATTATCAGCATCAACAGCTTTTCAAAATACTTCAACATGACGGGCTGGCGCCTAGGCTGGCTGGTCTTGCCCCCGGCACTGGTACCCGTCATCGAGCGCTTGGCGCAACACCTGTTCATTTGTCCCAGCAGCATCAGCCAACAAGCGGCCCTGGCCTGTTTTACGCCAGAGACCTTAGCGATCTACGAGACCCGCCGTGCGGCCTTCAAGGCGCGTCGTGACTTCTTCATACCCGCGCTCAACCGCTTGGGCTTGTCCGTTCCGGTTATGCCTGACGGGGCGTTCTATGCCTACGCAAACTGCGAATCCGCCTGCGAGCGGTGGGGTATTTCACCCACAAAAACAGCGGGCAGTTGGGACTTTGCGCGCGCACTGATGCAACGGGCGCACATTGCTGCGACGCCAGGTCGTGACTTTGCCGATGCAGCACCACACCAATACCTGCGCTTCTCGACCGCCAGCAGCATGGAACAACTGCAAACCGCCGTTACACGGCTCGAAGCGACCCTATGAGCGCCAAACACACATGGCCTATTCGGGTTTACTGGGAGGACACCGACGCGGGCGGTATCGTCTTCTACGCCAACTACCTCAAGTTCTTCGAACGGGGGCGGACCGAGTGGTTACGGTCATTAGAATTACATCAGCAGACGCTCAAAACCACCGTCGGCGGGATGTTTGTCGTCAGCGAAACGCAGGTGCGTTACCATCAGCCTTGTCGTTTGGACGATGTTGTCATCGTCGAAACCGAGTTGTTGCAGGTGGGTCGCGTGGCGATCGACCTGAGGCAAACGGTTTGGCTGCAATCAGCGCACCCGGTTCGGTTGTGCACCGGTGATATTCGAGTCGGCTGGGTGGATGCTGTCACCCTTAAACCAACGCGAATGCCACCCACCTTAACCAACGCTCTTAAAAGACCATGAACCAAGATTTGTCCATCGTTCACCTGCTTCTAAATGCCAGCGGAGTTGTGCAAGCGGTCGTCGCCTTGCTCGTAATTGTGTCGATTGCCAGTTGGGCGGTCATCTTCAGTAAATCAACCGTGCTGGCTCGGGCCATGAAAAGCAATAGCGCTTTTGAGCAAGCTTTTTGGTCTGGGTCAAGCATGCATGACCTCTACAACACCGCGATTCAAAAGACGACGGGGTCGGGCCCTATGGAACGTATTTTTGCCGCCGGCATGCGCGAGTTCTTAAAGCTGCGCGAGCGTCGCATCTCAGATACCGCCGTACTGCTCGAAGGTGCACAACGCGCCATGCGCGCCAATTTGCAGCGCGAAGTTGATAACCTGGAGTCACAGCTGTCGTTCTTGGGTTCGGTCGCCTCGGTATCACCGTATGTGGGTTTGTTCGGTACCGTGTGGGGCATCATGCACGCGTTCACTGGGCTCGCCTCACTTGAGCAGGTGACCTTAGCCACGGTAGCACCTGGTATCGCCGAGGCCTTGGTGGCCACCGCCATTGGCCTGTTCGCGGCGATTCCAGCCGTGGTCGCCTACAACCGCTTTGCCACGCGCATTGACCGCATCGCCAATAAGCTGGACACCTTCTCTGACGAGTTCTCAAATATTTTGCAGCGGAACCTGAGCGCGCAAACGCCGGCATAAGCGTCATGGCCACTTTCAACAAACGCGGACGTTCGCGCCGCACCATGAACGAAATCAACATGGTGCCCTTCATCGACGTGATGTTGGTGCTGTTGATCATCTTCATGGTGACGGCACCACTGATCACACCCAGCACCATTGAGCTACCCTCCGTGGGACAAGCCAGTCGCCGTCCCGACAAGGTCATCGAGGTGATCGTCAAAAAGGACGCGAGTCTCAGCATCAAGGCTGAAAAGAAAAATATCCCAGTTCGCTTAGAGGGGCTGGCGCAAGCGGTGGTTGATACGGCCAATGCGAACCGCTCGACACGGGACGGGACTGCCAACAACGACCCCGAACGCGCGTTTGCCGTTGTGATCAGTGCGGATCGAGCCGTCAAATACGACGCGGTCGTGCAAGTGATGGACGCACTTAAAAAAGCGGGAATCGCCCGCGTTGCCCTGTCTGTCTCCGCTTCACGCTAACCACTGACTCATTAACGGATGCGAAGCGAACGCGCCCCAAACGCCTTCCCCCAAGAACCTGCACCGTGGACCGTGCCGATGGTGCTTGCGCTGGGTGCGCACGCGCTTTTATTCGTCGCTTTGGCGTGGGGCATCGCTTGGAAACATGACGCCACGCCCGCGAGTTTCGAGGTAGAGGTTTGGTCGCCGGAGGCCGTGCGAGCAGCCCCAAAGGCTGAACCTGCTCCCGAGCCCGAGCCGGAACCCGAACCGGAGCCTCCCAAACCGGAGCCTGAGCCCGAGCCGCCCAAGCCAGCGCCTGAACCGCCACCACCACCCCCTCCGCCCCCACCTAAAGTGGCGCCAGCGGGTCCGACTGAGGCAGAGATTGCCCTTGAAAAGGCCAAAAAGAAAAAGGCCGCCGAGGAAGCGCTCGCCCTAAAGAAGGCCAAAGAAAAAGCCGCGAAAGAAAAAGCCGAACGAGAGCAGGCAGCGAAAGAAAAGGCGGCCAAGGAAAAGGCAGCCAAAGAAAAAGCGGCCAAGGAGAAGGCGGCGCAAGAAAAGGCACGCAAAGAACAACTGGCGCAAGAGGAAGCCGCAAAAGCGAAGGCAGCCAAAGAAAAAGCTGAACGTGAACAAGCTGAGCGCGAAAAAGCTGCAGAAGAGGCTCGTCAGCGCGCGGCGGCTGAACAGGCTTTGAAAGAGCGGTTCCGCCGCGAGCAAATGGCACGCCTCTCGAATTTAGCGGGTAAGGCCGAGGACACGGGGACTGCGCAAAAAGCCAGCGGGCCCAGCGCGACCTATGCGGGCAAAGTCGTCGCCGCGGTACGTCCCAACATTATTTTCCCGGGCACGGTCGCCGGTAATCCATCGGCTGAAGTCGAGGTGACAACCCTGCCAACTGGCGAAATATTGGGCAGAAAGCTGGTCCGCTCCAGTGGTGATCCCGACTGGGATACCGCCGTGCTCCGTGCCATCGACCGCACCCAACGGCTGCCCAGAGACGTGGATGGTCGCGTGCCCTCCCCCATGATCATCGCGTTCCGTCCCAAAGACTGAAAATATTCATGGCCACCTCAGGGTGGAGTCATGCAGTCTGGGCCAATTTTCGCTATGCTTCGCCATCCGCGCTGTCGTTTAGGTAGCGTCTCTCGCCCCTCGGGTATGAATTGGTAGTGAACCCATGAAACGTTCAACTGGATTTGGCATCATCGTACTGGCCGCCGCCGCGGTCGCCTATTGGCAATACCCAGAGCAGGTGAAAGCCTACATCCCCGGCCTCAAGCCAAGTGTTGATGCGACACCCAGTAGCGCACCGGGTGGTGGCAAACCTGGCGAAACTGGCGGTCAAGCGGGCCCGAGTGCCAAAGGCGCCGGCGCACCGGGTGGTGGTGCAGGTGGCGGCGGTGGCCGACGCGGTGGTTTTGGCGGACCCGTCGCCGTTGGCATTGCGACCATCGACTTGGTTGATATCCCCATGCAGCTCGAGTCAACCGGCAACGTGATCGCACAGCAATCAGTGCCGGTCCGCGCGCAAGTCAACGCCTTGATCCGGCGCGTCGCGGTTAAAGAAGGACAAACCGTCCGCGCCGGCGATGTATTGTTTGAATTGGATGACCGCAGTGTTCAAGCCGATCTCAGTAAAGCAGAGGCCCAAGCACAGCGATCCATGGCCACGCTCGCTGACCTTGAGCGTCAGCTCGCACGCGCCAAAGATTTGTTCAAAAAGAACTTCATCGCGTCTAGCGCGGTCGATACAGCCGCCACACAAGTCGAAGCGCAGCGCGGGCAAGTGCAAGCTGACGAGGCCGCGATTAAAGCGCAACAAATACAACGCAGCCTCTATGTGATTCGCGCACCTTTTAGCGGGCGCATCGGCTCAATTGATGTGAGTAACGGTACCTTGGTCTCCAGCGGTGCCGCCGGCGCCCCACTCACGACACTCACACAGTTCGACCCCATCGGTGTACGGTTCTCGTTACCGGAGTCTGAGGTCCAGCGCGTCACGGCTGCTGGCGTCGGGCGAGGGGTGGTTGTCACGTTGGGTAACAACGCCCTGACCACCGATACAAAAAAGCACCGCGGCAAACTCACCCTGATTGACAACACAATCAACCCCAGCACCGGCATGCTGACACTCAAAGCCAGTTTGCCAAATAAAGACAACAGCTTATGGCCCGGGCAATTCGTCAATGTGACGGTTGACGTAGGTACCTTGAAGCAAGCCGCCGTCATTCCCCAAGCAGCCATCGTGATCGGCGAGCGCGGCACCGTCGTTTACACGGTGGGTGAAGAGGACAAGGCCAAGGTCAAGCCAATCAAGGTGCTGCATCCAATGGGCGATAAGGTCGCGGTATCAGGCCTTGCTGCGGGTGACCGAATCGTCGTCGAGGGACGCGATAACGTGAAACCCGGCGCTGCACTGAGACTCCCAGGCGCCGGCGGTAAACCCGGTGGCGGTCCGCAAGCAGGCGGTGATAAACCGGGAGCCGGCAACCAGGCGGGCGGTGGCGGTAAGCCCGACGCAGGAGAAAGCAAGGGAGACGGTAAAAAAGCCTGGAACGGTAAACCCCGCGACGACAAACCGGCCGCGAAGGAGTAAGCATGTCGCTCACCGAACTCTTCATACGCCGTCCTGTCATGACGGTGTTGCTCAACATCGCGCTGATCGCGGTCGGTTTAGCGGCGTTGGGCAAGATCCCCGTTGCTGCGCTGCCGCGTTATGACACCCCGACTATCAACGTGAGTGCGAACCTGAATGGCGCCAGCCCAGAGACGATGGCGCGCTCGGTGGCGCTGCCGCTGGAAAAGCAATTCTCAACCATCGCGGGCGTCGATGCGATCACATCGACAAGCTCCTTGGGTCGCACGTCGATAACGTTGGAGTTCTCTGAAGACCGCGACATTGATTCAGCGGCGGGTGATGTTCAAGCGGCCTTGCTGGCAACCCAACGGGCACTGCCCAATGAAATGACCTCATTGCCAAGTTACCGAAAGGTCAACCCAGCGGATGCCCCCATCCTCATCTTGGCGCTGAGCTCACCTACCATGAGCTTGGTTCAGGTCACCAACTTCGCAGAGAACCTGGTCTCGCCCTCCCTGTCGACCATCAATGGCGTGGCACAGGTCTCCGTTTGGGGCGCCAAACGTTATGCGGTTCGCGTCGAGGCCAATCCTCGCGAGTTGGCCAATCGTGGTTTGACGATGGATGATGTGGCCAACGCGATTCGTTCCACCAACTCAAACGCGGCGATGGGACAAATCCAGGGTCCCAATCAAACCCTAATCATCGAGGCGAACACACAACTCCAATCAGCGGCGGAGTTCCGGTCGTTGATTGTGACGGTGAAGAACGGCGTCCCGGTCTACCTGCGTGATGTTGCCAATATCCGAGATGGCTCGGAAAACGAACGCGGCCTCAGTCGGTACAACGGTATCCCTTCCGTCATTTTGGGTGTGCAACGACAACCCGATGCCAACACGGTCGCTGTGATTCAGGCGATCTATGCGGCCATGCCAAAGCTCAAAGAGCAGCTACCGCCCGACGTCAAACTGCACGCTCTGAATGACCGTGGCGAATCGATTCGCGAGGCGCTGCACGACATTTACTTCACACTGGCCCTTACGATCGCGCTGGTGGTGTTGGTTATTTTTCTGTTCTTGCGGCGGTTGTCGGCAACCATCATTCCAACGTTATCGATCCCTGTGTCGCTGATTGCAGCGATGTCGTTGCTGTACTACATGGATTACAGCCTCGACAACATATCCCTGCTTGGCATCACGCTGGCGGTCGGTCTGGTGGTGGACGATGCGATCGTGATGTTAGAGAACATCGTGCGGCATATTGAAGACGGTATGGCGCCCTTCGCCGCAGCCATCAAAGGCGCACGGGAAGTAGCGTTCACCATCGTTTCGATTTCGATCTCTTTGGTCGCAGTGTTGATTCCTATCTTCTTCATGCCCGGCACACTGGGGCTGTTGTTTCACGAATTTGCAGTGATTGTGGGCTTGGCGATTTTGGTATCTGCGGTCGTATCGCTCACCTTGGTGCCCATGATGTGCAGCCGTTTCCTGAGGCATGAAACCGAAGCCGAGGCAAAACGCAGCGTGGCTTACCGCAGCACTGCGTGGTTTGAGGTGATCTTTCAGGCCACCTTACGCGGATACGCCCGCGCGCTTGACTGGGCACTCGCCCACCGCATGACCATGCTGGGCGCCACCATCGGAAGCTTGGCGCTCACCATTTATCTCTTCACAGCGATGCCGAAGGGCTTCTTCCCCGAAGAGGATATTGGGCAAGTCATCGCGACCGTCGTCGGCAGCCAAGACGTGGGGCCAGAGGCCATGCAACGACAGCTCGATCAAGTGGCTCAACGCACACAAAACGTCGCCGCTGTGGGCGATTTAGCGGCTGCCGTCTTTGGTGGCAGCACGGGCCGCATGTTCATCTCCCTCAAGCCGAAGTCAGAGCGAGAGGATATGAAAGCCGTTTTGGGACAGTTGCGTCGCGCGGCAGGTAGCGTCCCGGGCGTTAAGGTATTTTTCACACCCTTGCAAAACTTGCGTGTCGGCGGCCGTTTGAGCCGTAGCCGCTACCAATACACGCTACAAAGTGTGAATGGCTCAGACTTGGGGGTTTGGGTCGATCGTGTGTCTGATGCGATGAAGGCCGACGCGCGCTTCACAGATGTGAACTCTGAC
>Ga0255775_1002134_pt1 | contig 17381 bp, 21 predicted proteins | sample 011ome_26_FD_179973 | JGI IMG/M metagenome (GOLD analysis project Ga0255775, IMG submission 179973) | Coastal salt marsh microbial communities from the Groves Creek Marsh, Skidaway Island, Georgia - 011511BT metaG (version 2) | ecosystem: Environmental > Aquatic > Marine > Intertidal zone > Salt...
TACCGAAAATAAGTGTACACGAAAAGTGTTCTACCATTTGGAAGATTATTCCAGATGTGAGCGCGTACCACGTCTCATCTCGTAGAAATGTGGGTTGGTCTATCAGTTCAAAGTATCTTAAAAAGGCGGAAATGAACCTGAGTGCTATACAGCATGTAGCTAAGAATCTAGCTGAAGATTTATTTACAATTTTTAGCATGGATGATCACCAGGTAAAACATTGTATTCGTGTTAAATCTATTGAGGTCCTCTAGTAACCATTGTACCACAAATCTTCCGCCACTGGCATAAATAAAATACCTTTTCGCATCGCCATCCACAATTTCGCATGATCAATATTTGGATAGGACCATAACATCCACCTTTCCCAATATTCGGTTGAATACCAATCGTCCCAATCCTCACAGGTGCTATTATCAATCATGAGCATACCCCGATGGATTTCGTGTATGTCTGTCTCCAGTCGTAGCGTCTCTGGAACAATAGCACCCTTCTCGATGAGGTGTGTACGCATGCGTTGAGAATCGCGGTGATCTGTGTAATCCTCAACACCAACATGTCCAAAGTTAATGCTTCTCTTGTTGGGGAGAATCACTCTGTACTTGTGAGCTGGGGATAGGCTTGGGCTGAGTACAACGCGCATTATATTGTACCTCATCAATAATTTTATTTCTTCTTTGCGCGTTCAAGAACCACAAACTTAAGATCCGCCTTTTTCACTTGACCACGAGTGAAAGGATTCTTAAACAATACCTGATTTCCATTGGCGTTGAGAGCTTTAGTCATAGACATACGCGCAAGTTGTCGGAAAGATTCGGGAGACAAGTACAATTTGTTAATCTTCACAGCCTTGTCACCAGTCTTGAAGTTTTCATACTTGATTGGGTCAGATGGGAGATTATTCACACTCATCTTTTTCCATGAGATTTTCTTAGTCTTTGCGTTCTCATTTGCATTCTTCTTCATCTGTTTCTCATTTTTTATATAGTTGGATGTATTCGGTCTATTAGTGTTGTTAGCAAAGCTAAGACGACGGCGCACCGGGCTATTCGTGTTTACCCTAAACGTCATCCGTGCGGTTCGCATACGCCTGAGATTGTTGGGGTCAATCGCACGTGGTCTGATTTGACCGATGTTATTTTCATTTGTATTTGAGTTGGCAATACGCAATCTGCGTGCCCCATTATAGTTGTTTGTATCGTAGTTCGAATTATTCATTCGTACCATATTATTATTGGCTGGGTCTCTCATGTTACAATTATTAAAGATTAAAATTGTGAAATGTGTATGAAGACATATACATCCCACGACGGTATTCAAATCAAGGTGGGTGAAAATGCTAAAGACAATGACGCATTGACAATGTCAAGTTACCCCAAAGAGTGGTGGATGCACGCAACTGGATGCCCAGGGTCGCATGTGATTATATGCCACGAGGGGGATACCATCCCCAAAGAAACGAAGAGAGATGCGGCAGTTCTCGCGATACACCACAGCAAAGCCCCAAAGACAAAGATGTCACTTGTTGATATGGTTCGCGTGGATCAAATACATAAATATGCAAACTCTAATCATGGTCAGGTACAACTCATCGGTGACTATGTAACGTTTACAATTTTTATGAATAAGGAGAGACCAAGGTTGGGGAGACTCTTAGGTATAAAGATGTGACGCACATCTATTACAAATGTCCCTCAAGAAAACTGAAGAAGTCACATCCCGTGAGAGTCCAGATGCTATGGACAAGCGCCTGTTTAAAGCCAAGTTGGCTGCGATGGAAAAGGCTATGAAAGGCGAAAAGATTCGCTACAAGTCCAAACGAGACCCCGAGAGATTCTTGGATTTCTTGGAGTATCGATTGAAGATTTGGGAAAAGCTTCAAGATGAGACATTCTACGCGAAGCGAATGTATGAAAAGACGAAGGAAGTCATTGAGGGTCTCAGTTGAGGCTTGAGTAGTGACCGGCAATGTAATACACATCTTCAAAACCCAATTCCTCTAATTTCTCTGCTGCAAATCTGGCCCGTTGTCCAGTGTTGCAGTAGACGAGTAAACCCTTCTTTGGAAGTTCCGTAGTTGTCTTCTTGTTAATTTTATTCACTGGGATGTGAACTGCACCTTTGTAATGTCCAGCTCTATATTCTGCGATTGTACGAACATCGATGACCTTCTTTATCTTTCCTGAACGAATCAACTTATTAGCTTCTTTGGAACTTACGAGATTTCTACCGGAAAAAGTATACACAGCGGCTGCTGCCACTGCACCGATAATGATAGCTGGTAACATTTAGAATATACTTAGATTTTACTTCCTGCCCAATTCATTATCTGTGTGAGTGACCACGAGCTATCAATACTGTGTGGAAGTTCCATTTTCACTAAACCTTTTCTAACCTTTTCAACATTTATACCATTTATAAGTTTTGGTACCTGCACAATGTGATTCAATTTAAACCGTTTACCCTGGGCATTCGTTATTTCCAAAAAATATGGAAAGTTTGTTACAAAGTATTTCCATGAGAGTGTCTTTCTGTTTGAGGGTGGTACATATTTATGAATGAGACCCCATACAACCCGCTTTATGAAAATGAGACGATCCCTTGGATCTTTTGGACCGAGGGGTGTCCCCAATGTATCGTGCATCATGGCTATGAAAGCTTCAATGTAGCAAAAGTGGTGCTGTGATAACTCGTCATATTGTGATATTTCAAAAGACTTTTCAAGAACCTTTAGATTTCTTATGTTAATTTTTGTATTCTTGAGGAGTCGTTTATAGTTTTCCAGGTTTGTTGTGACAAAACCACCCGTTGGTTGAAATGAAGACTGTTTATTCCGTATTATGTATTGAGGTCCATACACTTTACGAAGTTCACTTTTAAATTCACTTCTACCGGCTCCCATTGAATTGAACAATCTAATTGATTTATCATTGTGATTAATTTTAGCGAGCGCATAATGACCATCACCACTTGAATATGTATGTGCGATATGAAGATACTGAACACCATCACGATTATTTGTAGGTTTATTCATATGTGATGTTTTACGACATTGAAACTTGAAGTCGTAGTTAGTCTCCTTTTTTATATCTTTCCCAATCTGCTCAAAAATACCTCGACTTTGAAGAAGTTGCTTGGCAATCTCAGCGGCATCTTCGATAGCCATGAGGTGTCTCGCCGCAAGAGTTGTGTTCATACGACTTTCTATGTAATCATTTGTGTCAATGTCTGACGTTTCCCCCTTTACCCTCAAAAGGCTGTTACGGACATCTCTATTCTTGATAAGTTTAATAGGGGTGAGATTCATATCTTACATATCATTGATATTTTTAAACCAATCGTATGTAAAAGTTTTTATGAATACATTATATTTAAAATTAGTTACCAAACGCGACACCAGCCATGCCATTCTTGATACGGAGGATGTTATAATTGACCGCATACACACGGTGAAGTTGGTTACCACCGGATGGTCTTACAAGGGACAACTTAGCGTTATCAATGCGAGAAAAGTTGAGTGTACCAGTGGGTTGCATTTTGCTCATTGTGAGGCAAAATGGCCACGAGAACGTGGGAAGATCCTCGAGAACGTCATCTGGTAAATCGGTGCAATGCATTTCTGGTACAATGTTGTGGTGGTACACGTTTGATGTTTCTTCGAAAAGAGCGACACCATTAATGTAAAGAGAGGACTTCTCGAATGTGTATTCATCAAACCAGTCGTTACCCGTAGCTTTACCCGAGACCAAGTGAAGAGACTTCACTGGGTGATTGAAATAACTGAGATCAAGTTCGGTATCGGTATTTGTCGCTGGTTGATATTGCGTTTGAGTAATGAGAAGTTCATGCTCCTGTTCAGTGAAAAACTTACGCTCGTCGCTATCCAAATAGATGTAGTTTCCGTACACCTTTGGTCGACTCGTTGGCGTGTAACCATCGCGACACTTAATTCTAATTTCAACTTCGTGGTATTGGAGAGCCACGAGTGGAAGAGACTTGGTCCAATCCTCACCAAAGAAGAATGGAATTACATAGTGGTTACCACCGTGGTTAGTCTTCGCAGTATTGGTAGTGACCGCACACGACGCCTTCGCGGTACTGTCGCGCAAAAGTGGGTTGTGTACACCCTGAATGAAAAGAGAATCAAGTTGGGTCACCTTTTGACCCCCAATCCACAAACTAAATTCAGTTGGACTCGCGGCGTTGTTGGAAAACAAACCAGTGACGCTATCACCATTCAACGCAATGTTCTCGCTCTCGATCCACACATAACTTAACAAATCCCCCTTTGAACGAACTGGGATTGTAATTTCGTTATTGCTCGCAAATGTACCGATGTAGTCCATGCGTTCTGGTTTCATCGCAAAGTTGGTATAACGCTTATAGTTTTGTCGGAAGAAACTGACCTGAGGTTCACCAGTGATATACACATCCTGGGCACCTTTAGATACAAGGTCAATTAAGGCAGCTGACATTTTTACTAATAAAGTATATTAAAATTTTCGTTGGATAATTACACAACACCGACATGGTAGTCTTCCAAGCACTGACTTGGGAAGCAAGGGACGCCGATGACGAACATCTCATTAGTATCTTTGGTAAGACTGAACATGGCAAGTCGGTATGTTTGACAACATCATTCACGCCATACCTTTTTATTAAACTTCCAGCTGGTATAAACGGTCAAAAGATACAACGAATCTATGATATTATAGATCAAAAGTGTCGCGACTCTATTACATCATTCTCGGTTGCAAAATCAAAAGATGTTTGGGGGTTTCAAAACAATGAGGAGTTCCCATTCATGAAACTTAACTTTAAAGATCTTCAAGCCCGGCGCCTTGTCGATTCATTTCTAAGAAAACCCCTGGATAGAACTCCAGATCTCCATGAAATATTTGGGGTACGAAACGTAAAAGTATATGAATCCAATTTGGATCCAATGCTCCGTCTGATGCACCGCACAGGTATTCAATCTACCGGGTGGTTGGACACCGGTGATGCTTGTATTCGATCACATTTGGCAAACGTAGATATTGATCTCTTCTGTAACAACTGGACAACACTCAAACCCGTGGCGAGGGATGATATTGCACCATTTGTCGTCGCCTCTGTAGATATTGAATGTAACAGTTCTACGGGTAAGTTTCCAGACGCGGAGGTCGTCGGTGATGCATGCTTTCAAATTGCGATTTCTCTATGTACATTTGGTTCTGATGAACCATATGATAAGACGTGTCTGTGTTACAAACAAACCGACCCCAATCTGGAGGGGTGTACTATCATAAGTTTCAATACTGAACGAGAAATGTTAGAAGCATTTCAGAAATACATTCAAGAGAAAGAGGTTGATATCATTACGGGGTGGAATATATTTGGATTTGATCTTGAGTATATGTACAAAAGAGCTCGCATCACCCGATGTGACCCAGACTTTTATAATTTGGGGAGACTTCGGGATACTGAGTCTGAACTTGTGATTAAGAAGTTATCCTCGAGCGCTCTCGGTGATAATCTTCTCAAGCTTTTACCAATGCCTGGACGTTTCACATTCGATATGTTCCATGAGATTAAGAAGGGCTACAAGTTGGATAGTTACAAATTGGACAATGTCTCCAAATTGTATCTTGGGGACCAAAAGATTGATATGGCACCCAAGGAGATGTTTGCACGTTACCGCGAAGGTGACCCTGTAAAGTTGAGGGATGTTGCGGAGTATTGTATCAAGGATACTATTCTCCCACACAAACTTATGAAGAAGTTATGCACCTTGTTGAACTTGATTGAGATGGCTAAAGCCACGTGGGTCCCGGTACCGTTCCTCGTGGAGAGAGGTCAACAAATCAAGGTATTCTCACAACTTACAAAGAAGGCACGGGAATTGGGATTTATGGTTCCCACGATTCGGTACGGTGCACTCCCCGAAGAACCTTATGAGGGCGCGACAGTCCTGGAGGCCCAAAAGGGTGCGTACTATACCCCAATTACAGCCCTTGATTTTGAAGCGTTGTACCCGTCGATTATGATGGCGCATAATCTATGTTATTCAAGTTATGTGATGGATGAGAAAAAGTATGGTAATATCCCTGGTATTAACTACGAGACATTTACGATTGGTGACCGGACGTACAAGTTTGCCCAAGATGTCCCGAGTCTGCTCCCCAATATTCTTATGGAGCTCAAGCAGTTCCGTAAACAAGCTAAGCGGGATATGGCGAACGCCACAGGTTTTATGAAGGAGGTGTACAATGGTAAACAATTGGCGTACAAGATTTCTATGAACTCTGTGTATGGTTTCACGGGTGCGGGTAAGGGTATTCTCCCCTGTGTACCAATCGCATCAACGACGACGTCAAAGGGTCGCTCAATGATTGAGGAGACAAAGAACTACGTTGAAAAGAACTTCCCTGGGGCCAAGGTAAGGTATGGTGACACGGATTCAGTGATGGTTGAGTTTGACGTGGGTGATCGTAAAGGTGAGGAGGCGATTGAATACAGTTGGAAGGTTGGGGAGCGGGCGGCAGCGGAATGTAGTGCTCTCTTCAAGAAGCCTAATAATCTTGAGTTGGAGAAGGTGTATTGGCCCTACTTTTTGTATTCCAAAAAGCGCTACGCCGCCAAACTATGGACCCAAGGTAAAGATGGTAAGATGCACATGGATTATATTGACGTGAAGGGTCTCCAAATTGTTCGTCGTGATAATACACCCCATATGCGCGAGGTGTGTAAGGAACTTCTCGATGTAGTGCTCACGTCAAGTGACCCCGGGCCACCCAAGGAGTTGGCCAAGGAGCGCGCCATCGAACTTTTGTCTGGGGATATCCCCAACGACAAGCTTGTATTGAGCCAAGGTCTCTCTGATTCGTACAAAGTTGGGGGTAAAAATGTATCCATCACAAGTTCCGAGGCTGTACATATTAATCAATCACACGTGCAAGTAGTCACGAAGATGCGACAACGTAAGCCTGGTTCTGAGCCACAATCTGGAGACCGTGTTCCCTATATTCTCACAAAGACTGCAGACCCCAAAGCCAAGGCGTACGAGAAAGCCGAAGACCCCAAATATGTTGAAGAACATAACATCCCGGTGGACTATCATTATTATTTCCTCAACAAGTTTTTGAACCCTGTGTGTGATCTCCTGGATCCACTCTACGAGAATGTGAAGGAGGAGATCTTCGGTGATATCATCAACCAACACAAACCCCCAAAACCCCAGCGAGAACCCGCACTCAGTACGATGAAGAAAGACGAACTCATCGCGGAGTGTACACGTCTCGGTCTTGAGGAGACTGGGACATTGGCGACTCTCCGTACTCGCCTTAAAGATGCGAGAATGAAAAAGAATGAATCCGTTGAAGACCTATTTAAAAATTACGAGCTAGATCATAGTAAGAATGAGTCTCTATGATAAAATTACAAAGCTTGTTGATGAAGAATTGGAACATAGAGTCAATGGTATAATAAACGAATACGCCGAAAAAATATCAAAAAAACATGGCATTTCACTTGAACTTTTATTAAAAGAGATACCGGATACATATTCGAGCTGTACGTGTAAGGGTACAAAACCGAATGGTCAACGGTGTACATTTAGAGGTGTGAACAATGGGTATTGTAAACATCACACTGCACAAGCAAATAGAATTAAACAACGAAGCTTTTCTAGTTCAAGTATCCATACACATGGCCCAGATCAGATGTTTGTGAGTGGGTGTCCGGGATGCCAATCTTCGAACGAGCTTATAGATTTGGGTGGTATATTATAATAATGAGCAAAAACGATATTCTACTAACTTCCATAAACCAATTTTACGATAATGAAAAGAATAGATCTACCCTACTCACCATCCTTGACAAGAAAAGTGGAATCTCACTCCGAAACTTGGAGTGGTTTATCACCAACTACGCAAAAAAAAATCATATATCTTACAAAACAAACGACGGAAAATTATTTACCGTCCACTGTGCATATAAATCAAGTCTAGATGGTTATAGTAAAAAATTATTTGATCCTTTCTGTAGAACGCAGAAGTTTTCATATTTTATACCGGGGTCATCTCACGAAATCCAAACGACGATCGCGCAATTGAATTTCATCAAATGGTGTATACGAAATAATATTATTGAGTATATAAAAAATAATCGCGATACATTATTTAATAAGCAACTGACATAAACCCACGATCAAATGAGAATGTTTGATATCCTGTATAATACATGTGTAATGTATATGTATCAGTTTCTATATTAACAAGTGATGTATCCAATTTAAGTTCTATATTTGTCTTATCTGACTGTATTTGACTAAAATCCAAACTTCCCGATGGTTCCACATTTACCGGATTCATCGAGAAGCTATATGTGTATATATTTCGCGTTGGTCTCGACAATCTTTTGTGAAATGGCATAAGATACTTGTAGTATGTGTGTCCAGTCTTCGTCACGTTTGGCATTTTATTACCATTAATATTGAAGTTTGAATCCGCCATAACTGGGGCAAAGAATGTATACGTCTCGTCAAAGTTCACATTTGAGGAAAAGTTGAAACGATTGTGAATATTATACAATTCATCGTCACCCGGAACTGGACTTCCAGTCGCTATATTTTCATCCTCAAACTTTGTATTTCTTAAAAACCAGTGTATGCATTTAACTGGTATATTTGGGACAAGATTGTTCTTTATCGTATCCTTGTTTAGATCAGTCACAATGGATGGGTGCTTTCGGACCAAATCCGTGACCAACACATGTGGTGTATTTGCCAAGTAATGACGTTCATCTGGACTGACCGTAATCTCTTCTGTGATGACGTTGAATGAAGTGAGTTCTAAACGCGTCGCACTATCAGTAAAGAACGATTGTTTGTGAAACTCAAACGCGATTTCGACTTTCTGTTTGTGTATGGCACACAATGGAAAATAAGGACGATTTGGTTTATTTGTTGCGTACTCATCACTCGCGTACTTTCTAGAAAAAAAGAAGTGCACTGGGATGAGTAGTTTAGATTCATACACCGCGTACTGTGGATTTGACGAGGATGCGTCATATCCCAAGTTTCTATTAACAAGAAACCGATTTGCAACCTTTTCAGATGTTTCTAGATAAAGCTCGTCGTATAGAATACCCCAATCATCGTGAATCTTCTCAAGTTCTATGTCGTCAACAAATATAGTCGCACTTTTAATAATATGTCGCCCCAACTGGTCTGCGTAATTTTCATTCGAACCTGGTGTCAGACCTGGCATATCGATACTTAAATACATATTACTGAGGAGATCACCCATATTTCTGGGATCAAATTGAACCTTCACAGTTTGTGCGAATGGCCAACCTGAAACTTGCCCAGGATTATGAACACGTTTACTTCTATGATATTTCCTAAATTCAGAATGTTGTCTGTTGGTATTATTAAAGAACGAATTATCTGGGTCATTGGAAAGTAAGTACGTGTCTTGCTTTCCGATAGCTTTAAGAGAAGTCTTTGCAGCTTCACCCATACCTATCTATTGCCTACATATTTTTAATGTCAGATTTCCACATATCAATGTGACTTGTCTTTTTCATCTGTTCCAATTCAGCTCTCGCCTGCTTCGCCTCATCGATGAGCGCCTTCACACTCTCCTCGGTGTACTGTACCGTCTTGATATTGAGGAGGTAGTCATAGGTTCCACCAATTTGGGGGAAGATTGCAGACAATTGTCGCTCCAAATCCTGCTTTTTGCGTCTGAAGACCACAATATCTCCCTCAATAACCATAGTCACAAACTTTGATTTGTAGCCACACATAGTGGCGCGTGTCTCAAGAACCTTGATGAGGTGCGCCTTTCTCTTCACGTAGTGGTCAAGGCGAAGTTCCACAAAGTCTTTGAGAATCTCCTCGGGACTTGAGTACTTGTAGATACCCTTGACTGGGTGAAAGAGATGCATATTTGAGACATGGAACGTCTTCCGCAGTTTCAGATCCTTGACCAGATCCTTTCCTGTGTATCCCGAGATTTCAAAGTGAACATCCTCCGTGGTACTGTTGTTTGTGAAACCACCAATCAACTTCTTTTCAACGAGACCATCCAAATATTCCTTGTAATCTTGCGTCCAACGACCCGGTGGAAGTTCCGTGATGATAATACTTGTACCTGACCACTTCCACACACCCTCCATCATCCAAGTGTCGTCCTCCTTGTGTACCACACCCTTGAACCCCTTGAACCAGGGACGCATAGGTACGATAGCCTTACCATCAAGCATTCGTTGGATGTTCTCCTTGATATCCTTGGGATTGAAGGGTGGTACATAACAACTGAAACCAGTCCCGATACCCTCCGTACCATTTACGAGTACGAGAGGGAGTGTTGGCATATAGAAGTCTGGCTCAATTTGGTGACCATCATCCTCCAAGTAATTGAGGATTGGGTCATCGCGGGGATCAAAGATCTTACGAGTCTCCTTGGATAACTTGGTGAAGATGTAACGCGTTTGAGACGCATCCTTCCCACCCATAAGACGCGTACCAAACTGACCACACGGCTGAAGTAAGTTGATGTTGTTTGAACCCATGTAGTCATTCGCCAACTTGACGATGGTATCTGCGAGGGACACCTCACCGTGATGGTAGGAGGACTTATCTGCAACATACGCCGCCAATTGGGCCACCTTCATTTCATCTTTGAGATTCTTGTGAAAGCATGCAAACATGACTTTACGTTGGGACGGTTTGAGACCATCTGCCATGTGGGCAATAGAACGCTTCAAGTCTGCCAAGCTGAAGTTGACCAGGTCCTTGTGGATGAAATTGGTGATATCCAACTTCTTGATTGACCCATAGGGAACTTCGAGATCCTTTGCCTCCTTTGCGGTACTCTCAAGAAGCCACGTCTTTCGGTCGTCCGCCTTCTTTTTATCAAACGCGAGGATGATGGACTTGTCGGTCATAACATCCGCGTCAAACTTGACAGTGAGATCTTGAATCTTCTTGAAATACTCCCGAGCCTCAGCACTTGTGCTGGTACCGAGACCCTTGTAGTACTTAATTCTCCACCCAGCTTGCCCGTTGCCATACCAGGTGCGGAACGCAGAGTCTGTGTAGAACGACTTTACTGTGGCACCCTTGGTAGCCTTGATGATTGGTGTGACCATAGAGACAACAAAGCCCAACTTGAGTAAACTTGGCCAGAAATAGTGAATCATATTGAGAATGAGACCCTTGATGTGTGAACCATCATTATCGGCATCAGTCATAATCATAAGACGTCCATACCGAAGTTCAGATACAGTCGTGTATTCCTTCCCCTGTTGAAGACCCAAAATCTTCTTGAGGTCATTAAACTCTTGATTGGATGTGAGTTGCGCTACCGAGGCGTCCCGAACATTCTTACACTTCCCCCGAAGAGGGAAGACACCGTAGTGATCACGGCCAACCACGGAGAGACCCGCGACTGCGAGAGTCTTCGCAGAATCCCCCTCCGTAACAATCAGCGTACACTTCTCAGAGTGTGCAGTCCCAGCCTTATTGGCGTCATCCAACTTGGGAATACCAGTAATCTTGGACTTACGAGTCCCATCAGACTTTGAGAGTTCCTTCATCTCCTTAAACTTTGACAGAGCCAGGAGTTCATCTTGGATACCAGTCTTGAGTGCGTTCTTGATGAACGTCTTCGGTGGCTCAAACTTACTCCCGAAATCTTGAACCTTTGAGGTACACTCAGACTTGACCTGACTTGAGAACGATGGGTTTTCAAGGGTCGCCTTCACAAAGATATTGAATGTATTTTTGACCTGTTGAGGTCTCAACTTAATCTTCTTCGCCAATTCATCAATCACACCGGACGCCAAAAGGGACGCCACGTGGTCCACATGAGACCCACCCTTGGTCGTACAGATGCCGTTCACGAAAGACACTTGTTCAAGGCCATTTTCAGCTGGACCAACGCACACCGACCAACGATCGGTAGTCACAGAACAGAGCTCTGTAACACCCTCGTGCATCTTGGCGTACGCCTCAAAGCTCATCTTTTTGAGTGCTTCTCCTTGGAACTTTACCTTGCAGTTTGCTGTTGTACAGATGTTTGCATCGAGTACCCGCTTTTCAAAAATCTTGTAAATCGCAGCGTCCATTTTCTTCATACCAAATCGTTTCCAATCAGGGATAAACGTGATAGACACCGATGAAGAGGCACCCCCATGTTTTGTAATTTTTGGTGGATGGCATACCGTCATATTATTGTTCCATGTTTGAGTATACGTCTGCTTGGTCTCGTGATCTTTAATGACGATTGAGAACTCTGAGGAGTAAATATTCGTAAGCTTTGCCCCGTACCCATTGCGACCTCCAACGATACGCTTCTTTGTGTCATCGTAGTTCGTACTCGTAAGAAGATGACCAAAGGTAAGTTCGGGATTCCACACCCCCTCCTTTTCATGCATACGCACACCAATACCGCCGAGAGGACCGTTGTTCTCGATGGTCACGGCACCAGTGTCCTTGTGTACCTCCACTGAGATGCTTGTAACACTCTTTGGGTGGACTGAGTTTCGGTCGATTGCGTTGACCAATATTTCATCAAATATTTTGAGAAGAGCGGGGGAATAGTTTAGATTTTTCTTTTCGAATGTGTTATGAGCCTTGTTAAGTATCCAGTACGGTTCAGTGCCGATATCAATCGGACCGACATATGAATCAGGTCTCTTAAGGACATGTTCAATGTGGGTGAGTTTTTGAATGCTTTCACCCATTGTTTCTTTAACTTTTAGGGCGTCATGTCTTTACTTAGGTTTATTCTCAACAATGAATCTATGTAGATCTTGGGTCCAGGTCTCAAGTTTCTGGTACGACACTGCACCTTCTTGTTGTCTGACGAGTTTTATAAGACCACATTGCCTCGCTGTATGTAACTGAGGGTTGTAATAGATATTACTTTCGAAACAGCACACACATACACGCTTTACTTTTTGCCCAAAGAATTTATATCGAGTGACGTTATCTTCGAACGAAATTTTGGTAAGTTTTATAAATTGATCAAGTAACTCCAATTCGTATTTATGATCCTTGCGACACATCATATCAAGCGGAGCCTCGCACATGTAGCACTTATGGGTCCATTTTATTTTCATACTTATATATAGAAGATGGCTTACCTTTATCTTATAGCTACAATCGTTGTTCTCTATCTTATGATGCAGAACAAGACTAGAGGCATGAACAAAGCAATTGAAAAACTTGTTCGACAATCAGCCCGCTATGCCGTTGCCGCACAGCAGGATGCGTCCCCAGTTATTGCCATTTTACACGCCAACTATGCATCCGCGTACTTTTATGCACTTAAGGACATTGCATCAGAGTCTCAAATCCATAACGCCACTGGAATTGACGTCAAGAAGTTCAAAGAACACATCACAAATGTACAAGACATGGTAACTCGAAAGACATCGGAAAAATGCCCAGATTTTGTAGGTGAAGTTGATATTTATTTGGCCCAAATTGGTGGAGAAGCTGCCTAAGTCACCCAAAATACTATAAAATAGTAACTATTAAAATGCAAGTCATTCGTGATACTATGTGGAATGCCTGCCTCTCTGACGCGGTAAAGATGTACCGTCTCAGAGAGCCAACTGAAAAGTGTTATCGTCTCGCGGATGCGACGTGGAAGTGTAAGATGTCATACATCAAATACAACAATACAAAAAAGAATAATGCAATTATTGTACTTGATAGTGTACCAGCTGTTATTCAAGAACAGAGGACACAGCACAAGATATGTGGTGCCATCACAATGTCTGGTAAAAAGTGTAGCTTCAAAGCCGTGTGTGGTGAGTACTGTAGAAAACATAAAGTGTCCTCAGCAAGCTTGGGGGACAAGATGGATGTAAGCAGTCTGTTGAGCCAACTTGACGGAATTAAAATCAATAGTTAATATAAACAATGTTTCTCGATCAAGAGAACCTTAGACCTGTAATAATAGCAATGGCCGTTTACCTCACTATTGCCACTCTCGTACCACGTGTAGTTAAGAAACCAACGGGTATTCAACCAGTTGATGATGTCGTTATGACTCTCATTGCCCAAAAAGGATCTCTAATGAGTGGTACTATTATCATTGGCCTCGTTGTTCTCGCAACCAATTATATTGAAGATGAATTCATGTAATACATTGTCTTTTCCCACCAATTTTTTAGTGTGATCATGATTCATTGTACGAACACGCTTTTCATATGCATCTCTCATGAACTCCAAGAGTTGGATCTTATTTGGTTTACCCCAAGACATCCCTTTTTTAAAGAGAAAATCATCTCTTTCCAATTCTTGAAGTTCACACTCAATCGTATACGGGGTCTTGACATATTCAGGTGCGCCACCATAATTCGTAATGATCACTGGTTTATCTCGTAACGCAGCCTCCACAGCGCCCATACCAACACCCTCCGAGCTTGAAAAACTTACATAGCAATCGCACCGATGGTGAATATCGTCCATCTCTTTGTCTGATATAAGTCCATTAATGATCTCAACATTTGGGAGTTTTATTTCAACATCCCTGTTACATGTCGCCTTTACGACAAGCCTGGTATTCGGTTCATTTAGACGAACAAATGACTCAAGGATGTCCCTAAAGTTTTTCCGTTGATCTAATATGTTACCAATGTGATAAAATGTATAGGGTTTCTCACCTGATGGTGGGATGTGTGCATGTATCACATAGAACTCGTTATCCGGAAATTGCCTGGATAGAACCCTTTTACAAAACTCACTCGGTACCGCCACCTTCTTGAATTCTTTCATGATGAGACCATAATCCTCGTGGACCGTCTCAGTTTCACACACAGTCATACAGGCGAGATTTTTTACACGGGTCTTTAGATATTTGATATATTCTATGTCACGTTTCGTCGGGATAAGAAATGCCAGACCATGTTCACTCTCAGGGAGTTCACTACCGATTATATAATATTTCGCATCATCAAATAGTTGTGTATATTTCTTTGCGTGTTGACCAATACCACAGAGTAACGTTGGACCTATGATGATCATTTGGTATAAAGATAATCTTGCTTTTATGTATATTAAAATGGATCCAATACAATTACGCCGAGAAATCGAAGATGAAATGAGACGTACACGTCTTGACAAGGCCCGCCTTTATGATCTCCTTTTAAAGATTGTTGATACAAGTGTGGGTGGTGAAGCTTCTGCAGGCCCCCAAGGTCCAGCGGGTCCAGCGGGTCCCAAGGGTCCAGCGGGTCCAGCGGGTCCAGCGGGTCCAGCGGGTCCAGCGGGTGTGTGTAAGTGTGTATGCACCAAGGTCGAAGAAGCACCCAAAAAGAAAGCCACTGCCACCGCTACGTCATCTAAAAAGAAGGCTAGCACCACCGAATAATTTTTCCCACAATGATGTGAGTCTAAACTCAACCTTAGTGAGTACTCTTTCTATTATCTTCAATCATTTACTGAAATAAATTGTATATTTTATACCAGTAAATGAAGCATATTAATTTTTCGGCACCTTTACGTCTCATTAATCCAAGTGTTAAGAGACTACGCGATAAACCTCCACATGAACGCATCTTATTCACGAAGACGATCACATGGCCGAAGGAGTCGAAGCCCCGCCGCGATTCACCATCCAAACGAAGGTTCCAAAAATAGTCGCCAATATTGCGACGAGTACCCCAAATGAATACTTCTTTGGGGCCTCTTCAGGGGGTTTATCTGGTAACTTTTGAACATTATGGTTGAGGGTGTCAATTTTACCAAGTAGTTTTTCGAGTGCTTGTAATATCTGAAGCTCTCTATCCTTTGGCTTCTCCTTAACATTCACAGTAGTAATCTCAAGAATCATATACCACTTCGCGTCAGGTTGAAGCGTTACATAATCACCATCGTCTTGTTGTTCGTAGATGGTAAAATTCATCTTCTTGATTGATATAGGGTTAAAATAATTAGTGTGACGATTGAAACTTTTCCATTGTTTATCTCGCATGACAGTTGAAGAAGATGGGGTCATATGTCTCTCTAACGGCACTCTCGCGAACACCTGGCCATGCCTCTCGTCAAGTATTTGAGCAACTTTTGGAATTTCTGGACACACAATATCCACAAACTTTGCAATGTCTGTGAGACTACCATTAACATGATCAGCCTCACCCACCTGTGTGATATAGAAATCAACCATCTTGATACCCAAAACTCTACTCATATCCTCCACGTGTGTATTGGACTCTAATCGTAAATCTAGGGAAAATGTATTGTTCGTACCGTTTACAAAATTTGAATCTATGATAACATATTGAACCTTCTTAGGTATGTCGTCAAGTGACATTCTGAAGTATACTGATATAAAAAATAACCCCACTTTCCCTGTAGATGTACATCAAAGCTGTATACCGAACCGTTTTAACAATGACCCCATTCTATATTGAAAACTTCTGTCTTTGGGTAAAGACCGCCATATGGGATGCCCCTCGTCGTATATATTTGGATGTGGACTTGGAAAGACAAAAGATTGAACGGGACCTAAGTCGTGTTGGTGATAGACAAAGTTCAAGTGAATAAATGGATTATATTCCACTCGTTACAGACGAGTTTAGAATTGCATTCTGCCAGGCAACTGAACCACTGTGTCCAGACGTTCAGCGTCTCATCTGGGAAAAAGTTCTCTACGACACTATAAGGTTGGAACCACCACCGGCACCTACAAAATGTCGTATAAGATACTCAAGAGTTTCTATGAACTTATCGCCCCTAGGCCTCCCCCCAGAGTACCAGTGTACCCTGAATATGATGTAATCGAAGCGACCAATGAGGTGGGTGAAATCGTCATCTTGCATATGCCGAAAAACTATAGCCTAAGTTATAATTAGAATTACAATAATTAATGGATTCACTTCGTCGTAGCCATCTTGAAAACTTTCTTTCGAAGTGTGAGAATGCACTCTCACAATTCAAAAAGAAGCGCCGTGATACTTTCGTGAGATATGGTGATACTCAATACGATGAACATATCTCTCGCCTTCTCTCGTTAACGAACAAAGTTGCTGATGAACTCCGCGATATTGATGCGACTGAGGATAATCAATTCATCGATACTCTTCTCAATGAGTACTCGAGTTTGAATGAAACTATTTCAGATGTACATGATACACTCGTACAATCGTTGCAAGTGGAGTTTGAAAATATCGACAAAGAGATATGGTACAATAAACATTTTGATAATTGGGTACAATTACCCGAAAGACAGGAGTGCCAGTCATTCCCCGTTGGCCAAAGACTGCGATATTCTCAATGTCGTCATAAGATGTTTGACCACCTTGAGATGGAATGGAAAAGACGAACATTCCCAACACTGGCACACCGATTAGAGTTTTTCTAAAAACTTAGATAAGGACAA
>Ga0255775_1002142_pt1 | contig 17340 bp, 8 predicted proteins | sample 011ome_26_FD_179973 | JGI IMG/M metagenome (GOLD analysis project Ga0255775, IMG submission 179973) | Coastal salt marsh microbial communities from the Groves Creek Marsh, Skidaway Island, Georgia - 011511BT metaG (version 2) | ecosystem: Environmental > Aquatic > Marine > Intertidal zone > Salt...
AAACGTTTTGTTTCGTCTCTAAAGCTCCCTTCTTCCCTCTCCAAAGCTTCCTTCTTCCTTTGGAAAGTCGCGCTCCGTGATGATGATTACATTTTTGGATATCTTTTTGGATCGATTACCCGGGAAACGTTTTGTGGTGTTGTTCACTTTAATCTCTCTTTTCTCTCTCTCTTACAACACGCGCATTCCTGCGTCAAACGCGTGCGAATGAATATAAACAAACAGCGATTTTCGTTCAAGCGCTCGTGCGCGGGGTCTTCTCGCAAAACGTTCGCGCAGAAGAGAACGGTGTTGAACACCCCCAACGCGGTGAATAAAGTTTCTTTCAAAGTGGAAAACAAATCTGTTCTAATCGTGAATACCAACGGCGGCGGCCACGCGAACATCGGGTTCTGGCTCTCGAAGACGCTCGCGAGCGCGAAACACGACGTGACCTTATGCGTGGTTGGTGAAGAGACGGATAAGAAGATGCAAAAAGCACCGTTTACGTATTTCGAGAAGGATTTGAAACCGATGGGGGTGAAGACGATGTGGTCGAACCCGGCGGATTTGAAGAGCAATTTAAGTGGCGCGAAGTTTGATATCGTCTGCGATAACAACGGGAAGGATTTGGACAGCGTCGGGCCGGTGGCTGAGTTTGCCAAGGAAGCAGGAGCGGAACAATTTTTCTTCGTTTCTTCGGCGGGTATTTATAAGCCGACGCCGACGCCGCCGCACGTGGAAGGCGACGCCGTGAAAGAAACCGCCGGTCACGCCATCGTCGAGAAGCATTTAGTGGACATGAAGTTTCCGAAAGGAATGGCATCTTTCAGACCGCAATACTTGACCGGGTATGGCTCGAACAAAGATTGCGAGGAGTACTTTTTCGATAGAATCCAAAGAGGTAAGCCGATTGTCATCCCAGGCAGTGGCGACCAGTTCGCGTCGGTCTCCCACGCGGAAGATTTGGCGACTATGATTGCCAGCGCCGTGGACAACGCCAACGCGAAGGATGAGATCTTCAACTGCGTGACGCAAAAAGGTGTCACGTTGAGAGGTATGGCGGAGGTGTGCGCAAAAGCGATGGGCAAAGAAGCGACGATTGTCACGTACAAAGAAGGCAGCGTGGAAGGCGTCGAAGCGAAGAAGCAGTTTCCGTTTAGAGTCGTGCACTTTTACGCTTCGAGCGCGAAGGCGATGGCGAAATTGGGCTGGGAACCGAAGCACCCGAATTTGGAGGCGACTTTGAAGGACAGATACGCCGAATATTGCGCGAGCGGAAGAGACAAGAAGGAGATGACCTTTGAGTTGGACGAGAAGGTTTTGGCGACGTTGTAACTTCTGAACTTATTAGTAGAATACATTTATTTTTATTCTTACTATAGTATCGCGCGTTCTTGCTTTTCTTTTTGACACACACTTTAGTGCTAATGCTAACTAGTAAATTTTCTAACTCGTAACTCTTCTGCACGGTTCGTGTTCGGACGGGAACGGTTTATTCGGAGGTCGACAGTCTAATCTATCGCACGTGGCGAATATTGCGTCTCTCTCTGGAACGTATTTCGCTTCGCCGACGCCTTTGGGAACGATGGAAGAATCTTCCAACGCGGCGAGGTCGACGAAGACAGTTTTCTTCCCTTGCGATAACGAATCGATTTTCACTTCAATCGTCGATAAATCAATCTCGTTCCCACTGTCGTTGACTACATCTTTCGCAGAGACGACGATAATGTCATCGCGAAATCGTGCGTATCGAGGGTCGTTCCAGAAATCAACTTCGAGCATGACGCCTTCGTCGCAATCAAAGTTTAAACTTTGACAGCACATCTCGTTGCGTTCGCGACCGCAGAGTTGGGACAAAACAATTTGGTGACGCATCATGATGCCGTGCATGGCAGACGGGTTCTTCTCGATCCAAGGCGCATCGCACGGCACAGTCGGTGAGATTGGCCTTCTCCCCGCAGACGTTGCGATTTCAACAACCCTGGCCACGGATAAACCGTGCGATTCTACGCCGACTATTGCGTTCGCTTCGTTCGTTTTCAAACCGATAAAACCGAGGACGCCTTTCTTACCTAATTTTTCCTCCACGTTTTGTAACTTGTACGGCTTATACGCTTCGGCGCCGTAGTTCCACCATCCGAGACCTTTGAACGTGGTCGTTTTTCGTAAAGCACCGACGGCGTGGCCCATGACAATCCTCGCCGGTTTCGCCGTCCAGTACCCCGGTTGGCCTTGGACTTGCGCCGGACCGGCGATGCCGGACCAACCGGAAACGAACCAAGGAGGGAACCCGCAGACGTATTCGTCTTTGTTCGGATCCTTCCCGTTTTCTGTTGGCGAAAAACCTTTCAACCCTTGAAACTTTTTTGATTTGATTTCGTACGTGTCATCCACTTTCATCGGTCGAACGTCCACGTCTTTCAAACCGAGCGGCAAGACTTTTTCGTCAATCTTTTCCATGGATAAATCCCACGCCGAATGGTCGTAGTTTTGGTTCTTCACCCAATCATCGCGCAGTCGGTTCCCATCTCCAGGGTCAATCAACCGTTGCATGGACCTTTTGAACACCGGTTTACCGGAAACTGCGGTTTCTACGACGTCGTTGAAGATGTGTTGATCCCACAACGTTTCCTTGGCGCCGGCGGCGACTTGGCCGTTCCATTTCTGTAACGGCGGCTCTGTGTCGATAATTCGAAGCATTCTCGAGACGGTTTCGTTGAGAACCCATCGAGTGACGCCAAATTCAGGCGCGTTTTGCGCGTATACGCATCCAATGTTCAAACCACCCGGATGTCCGTTTTCGTCTTGAGCGAATAAGGTAAACTTATCAAACGGAGGCGATTTCAACAATGGGTACGGGTTCATTTCAAAACGTACGTCCGTATCTACGTACATCGGGTTATATCCCATCCCAACTAATCGTTCCATGTAATGAAATCGCACCCACCACAAACGAAACGGCGTCGCTTGTTCTTCCGCCGTGACTTGAAATGTGCCCATTTGTTTCGCCCGATTTTGTAAAAACGAAGTCCATCCGCAATCGACGCCCCACGGGCCTTTGAGCAAATCGTAACACGTCTCCGCCGTATTTGTGATTAGAATGTAATGCTCAAACCCAAGTTTGCGTAAATTTGCGACCGTATTCGCGGCTAAATGGTTCCCTCCTCTGTTCGAAACGAACAAAATAATCTCTTTTCGAAAACTTCTCCTCTCGGCGGCGACTTTCAAGTTCCCCGGGAAATCTAAATCCATACCGTTGATCGGCATCACCTGTCCGATCGACCGCCATTCGTGTTCTTCCGGAGTGTCTTCTGGATCGCTCAGCGGCAACGCCCCACCGGTAAAAATATCGAAATTCGGCGCCTGGTCTTCTAACGAGATGGCGGTCGAGTCGCCGATTTCAACCGCCTCTTCGACGACTTTGGGAATCGTCGGCGTCGGCGGTGCCGTCGGCGCCGGCGGTGACCAACTGAGACCGTAATGCGACGTCGCTCTAACGTACGACCCTTCTTTCGTCTTCTCGCTAAAATGTTCTGGTTCTTCTCCTAAATTAATGTTGTTAGTATTTCTATCATCTCTACTACTCTTACTCTCTTCCGACTGCTTCTTCGCCTCTTCTTCTTCCAACGCTTCCTTCTTCTCCTCGTCCTCTTTCGCGTCCTCTTTCGCCCTTCCCATCTCTTCCATCTCTCTACGTTCTCTCTCTAACACTTCCTTCTTCTCCTCTTCCTTTTTCCTCCGCGTTTCCTCTTCCTCCTCCTCGATCCTCCGCCTCGCCTCCGCCTCTTCCTTCTCTCTCTTCTTCTTCTCTTCCTCTTCCTTCTCAATCTGTAACGCCATCTCCGCGCCTTCCTTCTCCTCTTGCTCTTCCTCTACGATCTCCTCCGCTTTATCTAACCCCACTCGATCGATGAGTTCTTTCTCGTTGTGCTCCTCGATCGTCTCCACGCGTTCGCGCTTCCGCTTCGAAATGTGCCTCAAGTTCAGGTCTAATTTCCCAGTCCTCGTGTCAATCAAATCTGACTCTGGTTCCTCTTCCCCGAGAAGCTGGGACGCGCCGACGCCGGATTCGAGGCCGAAGAAATGTTTCCGCACCGCCACTCGAGCGACGAGTAAGTCCTCGTAAAACACGAAGGAGGCGATGAAGATGAGTAAGTAACAGAGGACTTTTAAAGACGCGTGAGACGTTTGTTCTTTCCCGTCGTCCCCGGTATTCGTTTCGTTCATCGAGGCGGAGGAAAATGGATGCCTTTTCTTCTTCGGCGGCGACGGGGTGGTGGACGACGATAAGAGCACGGACGGATGCGGACGATGATTTTCCAGATCGACCACATCTTCTCCTTCGTCTCCTCGCTCTCGGTGTTGGTGTTCTCGTCTTTGCGTCGCCATGTTTCTTCTTCGTTCCTTTTGTTTTGAAGCGACCTTTTGAGATGTCTGTCCCCGAAAGAGGTCTCGTGTCTTAATAAAAAAAAAACGCATATTTTAATCCTTAAAAAAAGAAAAGAAAATGAAGACGTTGACTACGACCAGAAGAGTCTACGGGAACGAGAGCCCCGATGATACGGCGGGAACGATGTGGCGTCCGACGGATTTCGACGATTTTAACGACGGAGGCGCGTATCCGGAGGTTTTCGCAGTGCAGTTTCCGAGCGAAATTGGATGGCAGAAGAAAGAGATTAATGCGGAGATCAACGACACCATCTCTTGCCCTCCGTCGTTGCCGGTGGATATGGAGACGCTGATGAAGGATTCGACGGAGACGATGTTAAGAGTGAAAGGAAATCGAAACAGGACGGATGCGCACGAAAGTTACAAGGCTTTCGTGCGCGCGTTCGAAAGGGATGCCGAGGCGAAAGAGATTGAAACGTTTGGGAGCTTGTGCGAAGCGAAATCGATCGAGATTATCGATAACGATACCGTGGACGCGAAAATGTTCGAGAACGAGTTTGTGACGTGCGAGAATGGCGTCGGGAAACCGTGCGTGGTGCGAAATATCTTCAAGGATAGGTTTCACGGAGTCGATTTGTTGGATCTCTTCCCGGAAGAAATGCTCACGGTGAACGATAAAGCGCCCGCTCGAAGAACGGACAAGGGCGCCATGAGACAGAATACGTTGCTCGTTACCTCGAAGAGATACAAGGAGTACATGGACGACTACGAGAAGTGTAACGAAGACGACGACGATGCGAAACCGGCACCATTTTATAACAACGGGTGGCGAATATTTTCAACGCACCCGGAAAAAGTGAACCCGTATTTCGCGAACATGCATCCTGCGTTTACTCGAGCGGCGGACGAAACCGAAACGATTTTACGCGAAACGTTCAAATTCGTAGTGAAATCGTCATCCGCGCCACACATGCAATCGCACGTCGACGCGATGACCGCGAACGTGTCGAGATCGCTGAACAAAGCGTTCATAGGCCCGGCCGGATGTATCACTCGCCTGCACTACGACGCGCAAAACGCGCACGGTTTTTTAGCGCAAACCAAAGGACGAAAGCTGTTTGTCCTGTTTCATCCCGCAGCAGATGTTGGCGCGACAAACTGTTGCTCGAGCGCGGACGAACAGACGGAAATGAACCAATCGTTGATCGATCCTTTGCGGCATATTCCTGAGAAGGCGCGAAAGCACCTCTACGCGTGCGTCGTCGAAGAAAACGAAGCAATATTTATTCCTCATAAGTGGTGGCACTACGCAGTCTCGTTAGATTCAAGTCACACAGTTATGCGTAACTTTTTTCACTCGAAAACGAACGTCGAAGGTCTGGTGACGATGGTCATGCGTTCCGTCGCCAATAATCAAACGAATTAAAGCTTTTGAATATTTCGACGTCGTCTTTCTTCGGTGTGTGAAATAATAGTAATAGATATGAACAACGATTTATGAAGCTATGGTAGTATAAAATTCCTCTCTCATGTCTTTCGCCTTCTAGAATAATAGTAGTATTTATATTAAGCGGAAAACAATTCCTCGAGCGTCATGTCTCTCGATTCCGCGACCTCTTTCGCGGTTCTCATTTGAGCTAAGCCTTTCACCGTAGCGCGAGCGTTGTTCAACGGGTTGTTACTCCCGATTTGCTTCGCGAAGCAGTTTTTGTATCCAGCAAGCTCTAAAACCGATCGGCAACTCCCACCGGCGATGACCCCAGTACCCGGCGCCGCTGGTCTCAACATGATGTGCGACCCGCCGTTGCCTTTCACCGTGACTCTGTGCGGGAACGTGTCTCCTTTTGCAATCGGCACCTTCACCACGGACTTTCTCGCGTCCGACGCCGCTTTCATCACCGCCCCTTGCACTTCCTTCGCCTTCTTGCACCCGACGCCAACGGCACCTTTACCGTCTCCGACGACAACCGTCGCGCGGAAGGACATCTGCGAGCCACCTTTGGTCACTTTCGTCACTCGGGAAACTTGGACGACGTTTTCCGTGAACGGGTCGTCGTTCTTGGCACCTCGGCCGCCTCTGCCACCTCGGCCGCCTCGGCCGCCGCCTCGGCCGCCGCCTCGGCCGCCTCTTCTCCCGTCGCCTTCGCTCTCGTCTTGGCTGCCTTCGGCTCTGACGAGCATCGACATCGTTCTGGACGATGATGATTTCGACGACGAGGAGCATTTTGAGGTTTTATCTAAATTCGCCGCGATGTGTACGCGCGCGGATAAGGAACTCGCGGTTAAAGAAAACATGTTTGAAAAGAGTAAATTCGAGTGATGCGAATGCAGTCGCGCGAAACGAGCGCTTCGGAAATGTGTTTAGGACTTCGCGAGGAGAGGTAGCGTGGCTGTTTCAAAGCGCGCGGTTTCTCAAAATTAGTGGCGACTGCGAAAGAGACGAAGGAGGATAAAATTTCTTCGAAGAGGAGGTTTTTACAACAATTTAGGGTTTTAATTTTCGTCGTATTTCCGTGCTGCTGATGTCTAGTCTGAAAGTTTCCAGCGCTTCAAAGACGTCCGAAACTGCGTCGGGCACGCGAATATCCTTCAAAGTTTTAAACGCATTCGAAGAAGAAGAGGTATCATCTTTTCGACCGCAGACGAGGAAAGCGCAGTTCTGCGCGTCTTTAATTTTTCGTAACTCTCGAACCATGACGTCGGCGTTATCGTCGTAATATTTCGGGTCGACTAAGCGAACGGCGGTGTCGTAACCGACGACAAAGGTGGTGTTTGGTAAGAGCTTCGCTTTTTGGCTGAACAAAGGCGCGTCTCTCGTGAGAATGAGCCTGTTTTGCCCGTCCGAGTCGAACTGTTTCGCGCGTTGGACGACGACGTTCGTTTCGAGTTGGCCTTTATCCGCGTTGGAGATGGATAACTCGAACGCGGGAGTGGCGAGGAACGCGCGTTCGTCTTCACCGCCCTCTGTTTTTTCGCGGTTTCGTTTCTCTCGAAGATATGTCGTCGCCGCTTCTAACATGCCTCGATGGCCTTCGTGGACGGGATTGAACGACCCACTCAAGACAACATTCGCGGTGGAGCACCCGATTGTTTCTAGTTTACCTCCGTGCATCGAATACACGCTTCGTTCGGGCGTGTTCCTCGATGCACCACCCTTATCGTCGCTACTGCTACTGCTACTACTACTACCACTACCATCACCACTATTGTTCATCGTTCTTCCTACATCTAACCACCTCTCTAATAAAGACTTCTTCGTGTTCATCTTCTCGTTTGCTTTTTCAAACCAAGGCGCGTCGTACTCCAAAAACTCCAACCTGTCGTCTTTACACGTCAACGCGCCTTCACGAAACGCTTTCCAAGATTCATCCTCCCCATCTTCTCTTTCACTAAAGCTCGCGTCGTCGTCTTCTTCCTCCTCTTCTTCTTCCCTCTTCATCCATCTCTCTCCGTCTCCGATCGCCGCCCTCACCAAACACTCGCTCGCGACTCGATCCTCCTCCGCTCTCGATCGCTCGCTCTCTTTATCCAGCGTCACCTTCCTCGTCGTCACGCCAAACTTGGAATAGACGCTCACGAAGCACCTGTGTTCGCCTCTTTTCGGTGACATCGAGACGAACGCAGACGTCGCGCCGACTCCGAGAATGTGCCTCGCCGTCGTCGTCCACTTCGCGTTTCCGCTCTCCTCTTCCTTCCTTCCAAACTTGTAACTCTTCTTGGTGTAATGCGTTTCTATGGCTTTCCGGTACGCCGCTCTCGCCAGGTCTTTGCTCGTCTCTCGATCGCAAAACGATTCTCTCGTCGCGTTCTTCTTCTTCTCCTCGTTTTTCTCATCGAGCGCGTGTACCACCGACTCTCGACTGTACAAAACGTTCGCGCATAAGATCGTCCTCGAGGCGTTCGGGACGGCGAGCAACCACTGAATCGCCGAAGCGCATCCTCCGGCCACGTTTAAAGATATCTTAGTATGACTCGCAGATCCATTTTTGAGCGGCTTTGTCGTCTGCGCGCCGCCGGCGTTGTGAAACTTTTGAATGCGTTCGAACACGTCTCGCGGGATGTGTGTCGCGGAACGTGGAGGAGGTTTCGGTGGGAGCGGCGACATCATCGGAAAAACGTCGCCGCGTTTCGAACGGAAAGTGACGACACAAATACGAACTCGTTTGCTCATCTTTTGGTTTTCGTTTCAAAACGGGAGATACGAGAAAGAAAGCGTGACACGACGACGAGCGCCTCCTCCTCCTGCTGCTGTTTCTTCGCACAACTCTGACAGCACATGTCTTCTTCGTCCGCTCGTCAAACAACATCACGCAACGACGACAACACCAACGCGCATAAACAACACCAACGAAATTTGGAAGAAAAAGAAGAAAAGTATTTATTCGTCAACGGAGAATCAATCGCACACAACGCGCAAATCAACACGAAAACGTTCACGTCGCTTTCCATTTTGAGCGGATCAATCGCGGGGATTTTAGGCGCGACCGATTGGATCGGGTTCGTTTGGTATTGCGCGACGATTTTGGTCGTCGGTGGAGTCACCGTCGTGTTTCGGTGCAAAAACGAACCGAAACGATTCGCCGCGGAGTCGGTCGGAAGCGCGATATTCGGACAAGGGTTCAGCGGCGGGTTCGCGAGTTTTATCTTGTTTTGGACGTTGTTTTATAACGTGTGCCATTTGTTTTAAGAGCGTATATGTGCTGAGATGTTCGGGTACGGTATGAACAACGCGCAACAGGAACAGTTCGCGGAGCAAGCGAGACAGAGAAGACCAATCGCGTACGTTTTACCGCACCCGGAATTCGAGGAGAGACACGTGGGTGGCATTAATGCGTTGGATCTGAGTTGTTACGATGATAATAGTAACGATGATAAGAGGAGGAGGAAAGTGTTGGCGTCGGCTGGAAGAGACGCGAGCGTGCGGTTATGGGACGTCTCGGAAGCGGCGGATGTGAAAAAGATGGCACTGTTCGTGGGTCACCGCGGGTGGGTGAACGACGTGAAACACGTCCCGTCGATGAATAGAGATTCTTTGCTCGTCGCCTCGGGCGGAAGCGATAAAACTGTTCGATTGTGGTCGCACGATTTGTTGAACTCTTCCGGCCTCGGCGGAAGCGCCGATAGTAACGATAATAAAAATAGTAACATTAGCGACGCGTCGTGCGCGTTAGGGAAACTGCGAGCGCATGATGATTACGTCATGGCTTTAGCAACGAATAGAGACGGATCGATTTTAGCCAGCGGCGGTCTCGGTGGTCAACTCTTCGCCTGGGACGTGGAAACGCTGAAACAAAAATGGTCGATCGAAGGCGCGAGCTTGGACGAGTATTCCTTGAAAGGTGCCAAGGCGTCTATTTATTGCTTGGGTATCGCGAAAGATGCAAATCTGATAGTATCTGGCGGTACAGAGCTCGCTTTGCGCGTGTGGGACGCGCGCATGAAGCGTAAAGTTTCCAAGCTCAAAGGACACACGGATACCGTGCGAGGCGTGTGTATAAACGACGATGGGAAAATTGCAATCACGGCATCCTCGGATGGGACCATTCGCGTGTGGGATATTTCTTTAGGTCGTCAATCAGACGTGTTCGCTGGAGCGCACGAAGGTGGGTGTTGGGCGGTATCTGGAAACGCGAACTTTACCAGATTCTATTCCGGCGGCGCGAAAGGCGACATTTGCATCACGGATATCAAAGAGAGAAAATCAGCCATTTTGTGTCGAGAGACGAGCGACGCGGCTGGTAACAACGGCGTTCTGGATTTATGCGTCGATTTAAGCGCGAATAGTTCCGAGGCATGGGTATGCACGGCTGGTAAAGACATTCGCCGATGGCGCATCGACAGTAGTCAAGCGCCGTCGTCGGCGGCGGCGGCGACGACAAAATCGTCATCGAACGTCGACGATTGGTTCACCGTCGGTTCGCCGGCAAAATTTTTAAACCCTTCCTCTCCAGCCTCGCAGGGTTTCCGCGGGAACCCGAGAGTGAGGAGTAGTCCCATCAATGTTACCACCGGCGCTTCTCCCAGTGCCGATGGTGGCGGGAGGAGTCTTAGCTCTAGCCAGAAAAGACAGATGCTTCAAAATAGTAGTCCTGGGAAGAGAAGTCCCACGCACGCGACGCCGAGCGGGATCATTCCTTCCGCTTCAGCAGTCGTCAGACACGCGGAGCTGCATGACCGCATGCGATTTCTAACCGAGGACGATTCCGGTGCTACGTCAGTTTGGCACATTTCGGAAGGTTTACTAAATACCTTCCCCAATCGCGCGTTCGAGGTCGTTTTGAACGACCACGAGATCAACGAACCGTGCGCGGTGCCGAAATGGTTCAACTTGAGTCATCGCGAAGGGTCCGTCGAAATTGAATTCAGTCCAAGTACGTTCGCCAAAGCCGAGTCGTACGCGATAGATTTAGGCGACGAAAGTGCAAATGCAGATGCGAAACTAAACTTGGGCGTCGAGATGGTGCAAGCGTTGTTGATTGGTTTGCATTTGAACACGTTGGACGAGACAAAATTAGTCGGCGCGAAGAGAGACGTTGCACAGAAACGTAAAGAGGCTTTACAAAAAGAAGAGGCGCGCGAGAAACAACGGCGACGCGCAGATGGAAGCGAATCCGGGACGGATAGAGACTTATCGTCCGAAGAGTCGTCGTCGTCGGCGTCGGCCGAAGATGACGAAGATAGAAAGGCGTCGAACAATCGTGGTTTGATGAACAAATTCCGAGCGTTTCAATTCAACGCGTCGTCGCCGAGGCTTCGCTTTTCGTCTGGAGATCGCGAATCGATACCGTTGGAATTTTCAAAATCTACACCTTTGGATATCTCTTTACCCGAGGTGGCAAAGAACGTTCCGAAATGGGCGCTCGACGTCGCGCTTGGAATTTTCCCGGCGCCGTCTTCTGCCAAGGCTTCTTTCGCAGTCTCTGTTTGCGAAAGCGCGATAAGCGATTTCCGCGATTACGACGTTAACGCGATAAAGCAAAAGTCTGTGAACGCTCCGCGCATACTCACCATACGAAAAGTCCGAAACTACGTCGCCGATAAGCTGAAGATGGATGCCACCGCGAAAGAAGATTTAGAAATTCTCTGTCACGGCAGAGCTTTAAAGTTAGACATGTCGCTGGCTACTGTGGATGCGTACTTTTGGAAGAAAGGTGGCGCGATACGTTTAAATTATAGATTTAAACGTTCTTCGTATTCTTAATTTTGCATACCGTACATTACTACATACTACTACCTACATATCTAACTAGTCCAATATTATCATCTTCGCTTGATGTCGTATTCAATCGGCTCTAAGCGCCTCTTCAACTCCATCACGATTTCCTCCTTCGTTCTTTTCTTTTGTCCGTAAAAAACGTACCTCTCCGCTAAATAGTCCAGCTTGCCCAGCATAACGCACAAGCCGACGTCGAAAAAATGCACCCCTTCAAACACTAACGCGTCTTCCTTCGCGTGCTTCTCTAACGTTTCCTTTCGGCTAAAATTGCTCGCAAACGTCGACCAGTGCATTCGACTGTCCACGTGGTGTTGCACGTGATACCCATCGTCGAACGTTTTTTGATTCTCGAACGAATTAATGCACGTATACGTGCTTTTATAATCGTTCCTGGGGTCGTCCGGGCACACGAATATGTGCTGCGACCAGTTCCCGAACATCAATCCCAAGCTCGCGATCACGTGGGTATACGCGAGCGTCCAATTCGCCGCGGAGGCGTTCACGTTTGCATTCAGATACCACCACGCCGCAAAACTCCCAGCTACGTTCGAATAACATCGCACCGCATCTACCAACCCTCGATATTTCAGCATGTTCATCGATAACTCAATCGGCGCCAAAAACAGAAATCGCATCCAATACTTGAAAAAATCAAACGCCGAGTCTCTTCTCGAGCGTTCGGTGGAACTCAAATCCGCGTACGCCGCGTTCCCGTGCACGTGATGCATCGCGTTGTGATGGTACCAGTATATCCCCGCTGGAATACCGAAAAATGGCGCTATGATGAACGTCGGTATCGCGTTTAAACATCGTTTAAAGTGTTCGCTCTTCTTCGCCCGGACGGCGTTCACGTGCGTGTGATAGTGCAAGGCCAACGTGAATCTTTGCAAAAACAGAGCTCGCGTGATGACGAACCACACGAGCCCGTACCAAAACGAGCGGCGCGTCTTCTTCTTCTCGTTCGTATCGACGAAAAAGAGCATCACTCCTGGTACCACCACGAGGAGGAAACACTCGAGGAACGTCAGAACGACCCACGCGTCTTCCGGTTCGTTCGTTTTCTTTTGGAGAAATGCAATCACCCATTTTGGATAACGCGGGAAAACGCACTCGTTTCTTTTCGCGCGCACATCGAGGTTGAGGATGATTCTCGATCCGTCGTGGTTGGTGCCGACGTGCGGAAGCGCAGTAGTGCTCTCGCTCTCGTCCTCGCGATTCGAAGCGTTTTGAGAGGGAGGAGAACGCGTGGACGACCGCATCATCGATGTGAACGCGCGATGATGACTCGAACGACGACGAGAAGAGTGACGAACGCGTTTAGATACGAAACGCGCCACTCTTAACGCGCGACGATGATAACGACGACGATGTCATCTCAAACGCGCCTCGAAAAGTGTTGTTGTTCTCGTTGCACTTCGAGAGGGACCACCTTTTCTCGTCGTCGCGGCAAAAAAGTGGCTTTTGTTTCGCGTTCGTCGTCGTCGTCGTCTTCGTCTTCCTCGTCCGGAACTTTGGACGAACTGATTTCCATCGCGTCGAGCGATGACCGCGGAATAGGCTCGACGCGACGCCCGGAGATTGAATCCATCATCGACAGACTCCTTCTCGAAGAAGAAGAAGAGAAAAACACGAAGAACAACGATTTTAGTGTGTCCGCGCGATGGAAGCTTCTCTGGACGAGCGAACGGGAGACTTTGTTTTTGTTGGAAACGTTTCAAAACTCGCTCGCGTATCAAACGATAGACGAAAAGGCGAAGACGCTGCGAAACGCGGTGGAATTTTCGGGTGGGAACGCGTTCGTAGTGGAGAGCGAGATTGAAATTTTGGACGAGAGGAAGGTGAATTTTACGTTTCTTTCGGCTGGGTTGAAGTTTTCGAACGGGTTTACGCTCCCGGTGCCGCCGGTGGGGAAAGGGTGGTTCGAGAATATATACGTCGGCGAGAGATATCGCGTGGCGAGGGATTCGAGAGGCGATACTTTGATCGTCGAGCGGTGTTGAACGAGCGATAAGTATACGTGCTAAATCTATCTTCTACGCGTTGTATTTTTAATGCGCTATGTACTATTATTATTATCTAGTAGTTTTTACCGGTCTAGACTATGTTGTCTGTCGTCACCACCGCTTCGTCTTCAAACTCTTCCTCTTCTTTGCATCGCTTGAATCTTTTCAACATTAAACTCGACGTGACTACGGAAACGGAACTCAACGCCATCGCCAAGCCAGCGACTTCTGGAGGCAACCGAACTTTCACGAATGGGTACAATAGACCCGCAGCTATGGGTATCCCGAGCGCGTTGTATCCTAACGAAAAGAACAAGTTCATTTCGATGCGCCGAAACGTGGCGCGCGATAAATCAAGCGCGTGGACGACGTCGAAAATGTCAGATTTTACCAAAACGATACCAGCCGCTTCCATGGCGATGTCCGTGCCAGCACCGACGGCGATGCCTATATTCGCGCGCGTCATCGCTGGTGCATCATTCACGCCATCACCGACAAACGCGACGACGTTCTTTCCATTTTTCGTCCTCCTCCTCGAACTACTACTACTACTACCACCACTCGAAGAGATCGGTTTTCGTTCTCTCGCTTGCAACTCTTTGACGCAGTTGACTTTATCTCGCGGCAAACACTGTGAAAAAATGTAATCGATGCTCCCGATTTGACGCGCAATCGTCTCGCAGACGGCTTTGTTGTCGCCAGATACCATGGCGATTTCAACGTTTCGTTGTTTCAACGCTCGCAACGCTTTTTGCGCCTCTGGTCTCGGCTTATCTGCCAACGCGATGAAACCGAGGAAAACGCCGTCCAACTCGACGCACACGACCGTGCATCCTTTTTCTTCGCAGGATCTTATTATTTCGGAGAACGACGACGACGACGAAATTGCCTTGCTACCGTCGTCGTCGTCGTCGAGAATGAAATCAGAATTACCGACGCGCAATTTCTTTTCTTGTTGTCTTCCCTCCGATCGCAACATGCACTCCAATCCTCGTCCAGGTACGGCGGCAAAGTTTGACACGGACAAATCGGAGACATCGAGTTGGCGGTCTTCCTCGACGTACAAAACAATGGCTTTCCCGAGCGGATGTTCTGAACTCTTCTCCGCCACGGCGGCTATTTTCAACAGCTGCGCTTCATCGATACCTACGTTTGTTCCAGGCGCACAGAAAACTTCAACTACGCTCGGTTTACCGAGCGTTAACGTCCCGGTCTTATCGAAACACACGACGGTCACGTCGTGCGCGATTTCCAGCGGTTCGCCACCTTTAATCAAAATACCAAGTTTTGCGCCAACACCGGTGCCAACCATGACCGCCGTTGGTGTCGCTAAACCTAAAGCGCACGGACACGCGATGACCAATACCGTGACGAAAAATACGAAACAAAATACAAACTCGCCTTCGTCCTCCGTCCATGATTTTGGCACCGACGTGGTCGCTTTCACGGCGATGAGCCAAAAGATGAAGGATAAAAACGCCAGCGCGACGACAGACGGGACGAAGACGGCAGAAATTTTATCCGCTCTGGCTTGTATCGGCGCTTTACTCGTTTGCGCGTCTTCTACCAAACGCACGATTTTGTTTAACGCGCGTTCCGCACCGACGTTCGTGGCGGCGACGAATACGGTTCCAAACGTATTTGTCGTTCCAGCAATGACAAAGGAGTTTTTCGTTTTTGGCACCGGTAAGGATTCACCGGTTATCGCGGATTCGTCCGCGGCGGTTTCACCGCTCAAAACGACGCCATCCACGGGAAACGCCGAACCAGGGACAACTTTCACGACGTCGTCGCGTTGTAACAAGTTTGAATCTATCTCTCGCTCGGAAACAATCTGCATTGCTTCGATGTTGTTGTTGATGACTTCGCATATGATTGCCGTGTTTGGCGCCAAGGACACGAGCTTTTGTATCGCCTCGGACGCCTTTCCCTTCGCGCGCGCCTCCAGCCATTTACCCAAGAGTACAAATGAGATTAAAACCGTGGACGTTTCGAAAAATATCGCGTCTTCCTTCCCGTGTTTATTCTCGTCGTCGTGTGACTTTGAAAAAACATTTTTCAAGACGACGTAGACTGAATAAAAGTACGCGGCGGACGTGCCCATGGCGATGAGCGTATCCATGGTGGCTGTTTTGTGTTTCATCGCCGAAAACGCGCGCGCGTAGAATTGGTACCCGAGAACAAATTGCGCCGGTGTCGCTAATATCCACGATATGATCCACATCAGCGAAACTCGCTGATTACCGTCCACTTTTTGCATGAAGAACGCTTTCGTCTCGTCAATCGGATCAAACACAATCATCATCAAAAGCAACGGCAACGCCAGCGGGACGGAGAGTAAGAACTGCTTCTTGTATTTTCGTTCGATGAGTTTCGATTTCCGTCCTTTTTTTTCATCGCTTTCGTTTTCGTTCCATATTTCGCACCCGTACCCGAGACTTTGAATGGCGTATAAAATATCCCTCGCGCCGACGGACGTCCCTGGTTTCATTTCAACCACCACTTTCTCCAACAGTTCCGACGCGGACACGGAAACCACATCGTTTGGGAACCGTTTCAAAATTGCATTCTCAATCCTAGGCGGACACGATTGACACACCATGCCGGAAACGTTAAACTTCATCGCGTCCGGTTTCGACACCGCGCAGTCGAAACCGAAATCTGAAATTTCATTCGCGATATCGTCTGGTTTCAACTTCGAGTCATTCGCAATTACCACTGTTGCACTTTCGCTCAATAAGTTCACCGAAAACGAAATCATAGAGTCGTCCTGGATACTTTTAATCGCGTTTTCCACCCCTGACACGCACGACGCGCACGTCATGCCTTCCACGTTGAAGTGATACGTTTTTGATTTTATCGTCTGCTTTTCGGTAAACGAGGACGCCGAATTACTACTCTTTATTAATCTTCCCTTTTCCTCTTCTTCTTCTTCGTCGTCGTCTGAGAATACTTCTGGATTCGTTGTTGTTTTCATTGTCTTATTATTCTCGTTGCTTTCGACGCATCCATACCCGGCCAACTCCAACGCTCGAATAATATTTTTAGTCTCCGTCTTAGAGGAGGAGGAGGAGGCACCTTTTTTCTCATCATCATCAGACAACAACAACTTTAAACTCACACAAACGTTCCTCTCTGTCGTCTTCACCGATTTCACGCGAACATCGACCACGTTCTCGACGTTCTTCTTGATCGCCTCGGTCACCCACATCGCGCATCGGTCGCAGGACATCCCGGAGACGTCGAATTCGAGAAGTTTGATGATTTCATCTTTCTCGTCCATCATTTCTTATTATTGCAAATTGTTATACTCCCAGACAGAGAAGAAAAAAAGAACAATAAGAACAAACGCGCTCTTCTCAACACGAGGAGTAGCGCGACGACGTGCGCTCTCTCTCGTCTTCGTATCGAGATGTATAGATATATAATAAGTACGCTTTTCTGTTACGCTCTTTTGGGGGGGCCCAAAATCGACAGACATTTTCTCTTTTTGCTTGAAACCCTAAATTTGTTGTTTAAAGTTTATTGTTAGTTTTTAGCGGATGTAGGGTTGAAGAACTTGACATCGGTTGGGAAATTCCCGCGTAGGTAAACCCTAAACCCTAAAACCCTGGGTGCCTATTAACCCTAAACCCTAGGTTCAAATCCTGCCGACTGCGAAAAAAAAAATGCAGTCGTGTCCGAGTGGTTAAGGTACTAACCGCGACAAGTAAAGTCAGTAACAATTACTAAAACGAATATCCGTAGGAG
>Ga0255775_1002158_pt1 | contig 17276 bp, 14 predicted proteins | sample 011ome_26_FD_179973 | JGI IMG/M metagenome (GOLD analysis project Ga0255775, IMG submission 179973) | Coastal salt marsh microbial communities from the Groves Creek Marsh, Skidaway Island, Georgia - 011511BT metaG (version 2) | ecosystem: Environmental > Aquatic > Marine > Intertidal zone > Salt...
AGACGAGCTTCACCAATTGGTAACAGAACGAGATGAACAAATATCAACAATAACTGAGTCGGCTAAAGAGCGAGATATACAAATAGACGAGCTTCACCAATTGGTAACAGAGAACAACAGACAAATGGAAAATAGTAATGTTTCATATAAAGCTCATGTAAGTGAATTAGAAAAAGCTGTCTTTGATAAACAAAATGAAGTGGAAGAGCTTAAAAGGGGTATGCTAGACAAAAACAAAACAATTGATGAAATAATAAATTCAAATTCATGGTTGATAACATTGCCTTTTAGAAAAATTGCTAGTGGTATTAGAACTATTAAACTAAAAGTCCGCAGCCTAGTTTTTATGTTTTTTATTTTTATTTATAGAAATATACCAATGTCGATAAAATACAAGGAAAAACTCAAGGGCATATTCTTTATTGTTTTTTCTTTTGCACTTAAACATACTCAAAGATATAAACAATGGAAAGCCTTAGATGAAATGTTTCGCAAACATAAAAAATTAAAATTAGATTTTAATAAAGGTTTATCAGTTGCTACTGGTGCATTAAAAAATGCAGATGGACTGTGGGAATGGGAAGATTATAATATTGTTAAAGCAAAAATTAATGTTATTAAAGACCCCTTTTATTCATCCTTTAACCCACAACCACTTGATATGATTGAGGTTGAAGAAAATAAGGTATTACAATCAGCTGTTTTATTAAATATTCCAAAACCAACAAAAAAACCAACTGTTTCAATTGTTATACCTGTGTATAACAATATTAAACTTACAGTTGAGTGTTTATTAACGATAAGTAAATTTAGCGGAAATGTATCATTTGAAATTATTATTGCAAATGATGCATCAACTGATGAAACAAAAAATACACTCGAAACAATTTCAAATATTAGGTTAATCAATAATAAGGAAAATTTAGGATTTTTACGTAACTGTAATAATGCTTTTACATATGTCAGAGGTGAATATGTACTTCTTTTAAATAATGACGTTCAAGTAACGAAAGGTTGGTTAGAGTCATTATTAAAAACATTTGATGAGCATGATAAAGTCGGTGTAGTAGGGCCTTTAGTTCTTTATCCAAGTGGACACCTTCAGGAAGCAGGGGTTTCTTTTGCTCCAGACGGGTCATCTAATATGGTTGGTTTGAATGAAAACCCAGAGCAACCAAGATATAGCTATACACGACGTGTTGATTATGTCTCAGGTGCATGCCTGCTTTTACCAGCAAAATTATTACTTGAAGTAGGGGGCTTTTCAGATGAATTTGCTCCATGCTACTGTGAAGATAGTGATCTCTGTCTGAAAATACAAAAAGCAGGTTATTTTGTTTATTGCAATCCCGATTCTAAAATTATTCATCATCTTTCTAAAACGACAGCATCTATTGATAATGAATTTAAATATCAATGTATTTCAAAAAATCTTGTCACATTGTCAAAAAAATGGCAGCCACAAATAGATATTATGAGCAGCATTCGCTTTATAGCATTTTACCTGCCTCAATTTCATCCGATTCCTGAAAATGATGAGTGGTGGGGTAAAGGTTTTACCGAATGGACAAATGTAACAAAAGCAAAACCTAATTTTACTGGACATTATCAACCTAGAGTCCCAGCTGAGCTTGGCTATTATGATTTGCGTGATGAAGATGTACTAGCGAAGCAAGCTGAGCTTGCGAAACGTTATGGAATAGAAGGATTTTGTTTTTATTATTATTGGTTCGCGGGGAAGCGACTCCTCGAAACACCAATTGAAAAATTACTAAAAAATAAAAATATTGATCTTCCTTTTTGTCTTTGTTGGGCTAATGAAAATTGGACTCGACGCTGGGATGGTCAAGATAAAGAAATTTTGATAGCTCAAGCTCATTCTGAAGAAGATGATCTTGCAGTTATAAACGATCTCATGCGATATATTAAAGACGATAGATATATTCGTATCGATGGCAAGCCATTAATTCTAGTATATCGAGTATCATTATTTCCTGATTTTAAGGCAACTGCTGATCGATGGCGTGCTGAGTGTCATTCTAAAGGGATAGGGGATGTATATATTGCAATGGTAGAGTCATTTGAATTTGTTCATGAAGGTGTCCATCCTTCAGAATTTAATTGTGATGCTGCAGTTGAGTTTCCTCCACATGGCATGGCAGAACAACAAGAACCTAGTGGGAAAATTCTTAATCCAGATTTCGAAGGTACAGTTGGTGATGGTATAAGTACTGCAGTTAGATATGCGACAAGGGAAATGCCAAACTACACACGATTCCGAGGTGTAATGCCTGGTTGGGACAATACGGCTCGGCGACAGGATAATAGCTTTTGTTTTGAGAATTCAACACCTGATACGTTTCAAGCATGGGTTGAAACAGTTGTTGATGAAACTAGACAGCAGCAGTATGGAGATGAACAAATTGTGTTTATTAACGCATGGAATGAGTGGGCAGAGGGAGCTTATCTTGAACCAGACCAGCGATTCGGTCATACGTTTCTTGAAGCGATTCAGAATGCAAATGATAAAGAAAAATTAATTCGTTTCAATCGTTATTCATTAGGTTGTGAGGAATAATGATAATAAATAAATCTGTTTCTTTAGTAGGACATCCATTTGCCCCCATTGGGATGGGTGAGCATGTTCGTTGTAGTTTTCGCTCATTTCGTAGTGTCGCAATGAGTCCAAATATCGTCGATATCTACGGACTAAATAAACCGGATCTTGACTCTAAACGTGAATTTGGTTCCCACATAAAAGAAAGTTGTACTGAGATGAATATTTTTCACATAAATGGAGATGAAGTAGAACAATCTCTCGCCCATTTACAAAATAGAATGAATGAAGGAAGCTTTAATATAATTTATCCCGCGTGGGAACTAGCGAGATACCCAAAAGAATGGGCTGCACAGCTTGATCGCTTTGATGAAATTTGGGCTCCATCAGAATTCATTCAAAAAAGTCTTGAGCCTGCATGTGAAAAACCTGTATTGCATATGCCATTAGCAACAGAAGTTATTCTGTCATCTTTCTTAAATAGACGTTATTTTGGGATACCAGAATCAGATTATACTTTTTTATTTTTCTTTGACTTACAATCCTATTCAACACGCAAGAATCCAGAAGCAGTAATATTAGCTTTTAAAACCGTACTAAAAAATATAGCCTCAGATAAAAAAAATATTAGCTTAGTCATGAAGGTAAATGGATGTGAACATAATCCTTCTGCGTTTACGCAATTAAAAAAAACTATAGCAGAGTTTGCCGATAAAATAGTTCTGATTGAAAATATTATGACTGATAATGAAGTTAAAAATTTAGTTAGGTGCTGTGATTGTTTTATATCGTTGCATCGTTCAGAAGGTTTTGGTCGTGGAATGGCTGAAGCTATGTTCTTAGGTAAGCCTGTCATCGCGACAGGATATTCAGGAAATATGGATTTTATGTCAGAAGATAATGCTTTTATAGTACCTTATGAATTAGTGCCGGTTAATGATGGTGATTATCCACACTGGGAAAATCAAGTTTGGGCAGAACCTAATATCTCAGTCGCAGTAAAATACATGTTGAACCTAATCCATAATCCTAGTTTAGGTTATCAAGTTGGTGCAAAGGCAAGTAAAAATATAAGAGTTGAGTTTGGTTATAGAGCAGTTGGTCTTCGATATAGAAATCATATTGAAATGATTATGGATAAATTATAATGGTGGTAGCTATATGACAGTATCGATAAATTGCCAAGTTGAATTTTTAGAACTTGTTACATCAATTTCACAATATTCAGAATCTATAGAAAAAAATTTAGGAAATAAATCGGAAGTCACTGGTTGGTGTAGTACTTGTAATAGAGTTACTAATATGAAAGTAACGCTCGGTGAACCAGAAGGTGAGTGGCGAAATCTTCTAGAAGGAATGGTGTGTGAATGTGGTTTAAACGGACGAGCTAGGTTAGTTATATCAATACTTGACGAGATTTTGTTAGATCATAATTTTAAAAATACTGCTGTATTAGAGCATCTTACACCACTATATCCTGAACTTAAGAAACGATTACCTGGATTAATAGGTTCTGAATATCTCGGGGATGAAGTTCTTGCAGGATGTAGTATTGAAAAAAATGGTATACCTGTACGTTCTGAAAGCATGATGTCCTTATCATACGATAATGAAACTCTTGATCTGATAATGCATTTTGATGTTTTAGAGCATATCCCAGACTGGCGTAAAGGATTAGAAGAGTGTTACCGTGTGTTGAAAAAAGAAGGGATTATGATGTTTACATGTCCATTTTACGATAACCTCGAAACAAATATAGTTAGGGCACAGGTTGAAGGTGATGCTATAAAACATCTTTTACCAGAAGCATACCATGGCAATCCAGTATCAGAAGATGGAAGTCTTGTATTTATACATCCATCGTGGGAAGTGTATAACTTTATTAAATCGATTGGTTTTGACAAAGTAAGCCTTGCAGTTAATTATGACCCTGTACAAGGAATTGTTTCAAATGGTTGCCCATTTCCAGATGGTCACATGTGGCCTGTTGTATTCGTAGCAAAAAAGTAAATTTACAAGAAATATAATGTTTGTATCCAATAATAAATATAGGTAATAAATATGAATTCACCATTATGGTTAGATCAACCCGATGCATTATTGAGAAATAAAACCTCAGACGCAAGTGAACTAGAAAAATCAATAGCGCAGTCACTTATTAATACTGGTGTTGCTGTCGTACCTGGTGCACACGATCCAGATTTATGTAATCAAGTTATTCTTGATTATGAAAAATATGCAAAAGAAAATTATGAGTATGTGCAAAATAATCTTGATGATCTAGGGAGAGAAAAACGTCTTGTAAGTTTTCATCATTGGTCAGGGGCGGCAGCTAAAATAGGTACAAATGAAACAATAATGTCACTATTAGATTATATATTTGGGTACGAAGCAGGAATCTATACATCGTTGACATTCAAGTATGGAACACAACAACCAGTACATAGAGACACACCTCATTTTGCTACTTGGCCACGAAATTATTTTTGTGGTGTTTGGACTGCTTTAGAGCCAATTAAATTAGAAGCTGGGCCAATATTTTATCACCCAGGTGCACACCGTTTTATACTTAATGAACATGATTTTTTTGATGAAGCTTGTACTCGATTACCTAATGCTACTAAACAGGAGCAGTTAACATTAGCGCTTGATTTGTATAATGGTGAAGTAATTAGGACTGCTCCAACTATAAGTGAGCCTGTTATATTAGATCTGAATGTTGGTGATACAGTAATTTGGCATCCAGAATTACCTCATGGTGGTTCACCCGCGTCAGATCCTCATGCCACTAGATGGAGTATTGTCTTTCACTGTGCTCCATCATCTATACAAGTACATCAGCATGACGCTTTTTTCTCTCATGATATTAAGAAGACGCCACCACAAAGATATGGTTATTGTGAAATAAATGATCGAAAGGTTGCTGAATCCGGAGGCGTTGCGTTTATGTAATTGCTCATACGTAATTACATAATAGCAAACATATCAATAACTTATGAATTATAAAATTAAATTAGTCCTAAATTATGAAAGAATGTAGCAAATCAATATCTCGCAGATTATCTGATTCAAATTTTATCAACCGGTATTTTGTGGGTAATGGTTTGGACATTGGTGGCAAGCCTGATCCCTTGATATTATATAAGAGCTTGTTTTGCAATATATAAAGATTAATGTTAAATAAAATTATGAAACAATATTTTAATGAGAAATATACGCCATCAATTTTTATTTTGATGTTGATAGCTTTTTTCATTTATATGATGTTCTCGTTAACAATAGGTGCTCCAATCTTTGGTTCTGACGAGTATGCGTATTTTATCCACGGCAAATATATACAAAATATTGAAGAACTATATAAGCTTGATCCTAATCTCCAGCATGTACCCAACTTACTTTTTTTCCAATTAATTAATATATGGGTAAAATTTACTGGCTCTGAATTCATTTATGCATTTCGAATGTTTCATATCTTGGAATATATTCTGACGGCATTCATTCTCCATAATATATTTATAAAGTTTATTGATCGAAGTAGTGCTTTTTTTGGGACGCTTGTTTTTTTACTTTTACCAATCACTATCTATAATTATGCAGTCATGCCTGAAACGGATTTGGTATTGATATCAGTATGTTTGGGATATGTACTGATAGTTTTTTTTCCACGGCATAATTATGTAGCTTCAGTTTTGGTTGGAATTATTTTTAGTGTTTCTATTTTAATAAAACCGCATAGTGTAGCAATAATTGCAGCTTCACTTGTATTTCTATCGGCCGCACCATATTTCGGTTTGGTTAAAGGGGGGGCGGGCACTGCATACCGTTCTATATTGACCATGCTTGTCAGTTTTTATATCTTCCTTATTATTTTATTGCGGCTCACAAGTCATGAATGGGTTTTTGACCCAACAATCGCGCTTGGTTTAAGCGCTTATGGTCATTATATACAAATGAACTTACCTACAGTCGATATAGCTAGTAAAGTCATAAGTGCAATTCAATATTCAATCGCTCATATTACAGTTCTTACTTTAGTTTTTGCTCCAGTTTTCGTCTGGACTGCGCACACTGTTTTGAAAGTGATTAGAAAGAGCTATGAGGAGCAAGAATACGTGGATAGTGGCCTTAGATTGGCTGCATTTTACGTATTGGCAATGCTAATCACCCATATTGCAATGACTGCATGGTTCACTGCTGGCACGGGTGCTATTAGTGAAGGTGAATCAATGCGCTTACATGGAAGGTACCTAGGTCCTGCTATTGTGTTCTTACCTTTTCTTTATTTTTATGCAATTAAAAATTTAACAATTCAAGATAAAAAAACGGTAAATATACTTATTTTAGTTGCCTTATTTTCATGTGCACTATATTTCTTTAAAGAATTTAAAATATTTCCATGGGATAATCCAATACTATTTGCTTTTTTTAAAGCGCCAAATCATTATGGTTTTGACTTCGAAGATAGTTATGGTTTTCTAGGTCCCCTGTTACTTTATGGAATGATGCTTGTTTGGCTGCTTGTGATATATTTTAAAAAAATGCAGTATCGTGTTTTATTTGTACAGATTTTTATCATAATGTTGTTTGGTATTATTCAAACTTATAGTTGGGTATACAGCCATAGTAAAGCAAATAAGATCCTGATTGATAACTCACGTGCAATTAGCACAATTCTTGGGGAAAACCAATTTGGGAAAGGCGTGTTTGTTTCCGATAACCGATATGGTAGCGCTTCATTCGTTCTTTTTAGTATGGAAAATTCCCCTAAAGTCCTTATCAAACAGCCCAAAAGTATAGTAAGTGCTAATGATGTAAAGGGCGCTTCTTGGGTATTATTTGGCAACAAATATAAGCCTGAATTCGATTATTTACACTCAATCACTATTGGTTCATTTAGATTGTTTCCCTTGACTTCAAAGGTATCTATTGAACAGCAAACAAAAGCAATCATTCAGCCTAACAAGGAAATTCGACTTATATTGGGTGCTGACAATTATGCTAAAGCACGCTTAACAGGATTTAATGAACAAGAGCCTTGGGGGGCATGGACTGATGATTCAAAAGCTATGATTGAAATGCCATTTTTAGTTCAGGGTACTTTAAAATTAAAAATTTTCGGATGGACTTTAGTTGAAAATTTAGGAAAACCCTTGAGCATAAAAATCGGGGATACTATATCGAAAATTTCTCTCACGGATTCAGGTAAGGAATATGAAATAGTTATGAATGTTAACCAGCCGACAGATCGAATTTTTATTGAATCACCTGTTTTTCAGCCCTCTAATTCACAACGTGTCTTGGGAGTTGGCATTAGTAGAATTATAATAGAGAGGCAACAATAGATATGTTCACTAACATTAATTCGATCCTTTTGGAAAAATATTGTTCATGTTCAACGCTACAGTAGTCTAAAATATTTTTACAATGCAAATAATCCCAGTCATTCTTTCAGGCGGCTCAGGTAAACGCCTTTGGCCATTATCTCGTAAGCAATGCCCTAAGCAGTATTTGCCTTTAGTGGGTGATAACACCATGCTTCAAGAAACTATTCTGCGTTTAAGCGGGCTAGACAATCTTGCAGATCCGATTATTATCTGTAACGCTGATCATCGTTTTTTAGTGGCAGAACAATGTCAACAAATTGATATAGAAAATCCAGTAATATTACTTGAGCCTGTTGGTAGGAATACTGCACCTGCTATTGCAGCTGCCGCACTACAATCGCTTAAACAAACAGATGACGCAGTGCTGCTGGTTTTGTCAGCTGATCATGTTATTCAAGATGTTGAGTCATTTCATCAGGCAATCAATATTGCAAGCAAACAAGCACAAAATGACAAATTAGCAACCTTTGGTATTGTGCCAACAGATGCTAATACTGGTTATGGCTATATTAAAGCATCTAAAGACGATAATGGTGTGTATAAGGTCGAAGAGTTTGTTGAAAAGCCAGACCTAGAAACTGCGCAAACTTACCTTGAGCAAGGTAATTTCCTTTGGAACTCTGGCATGTTCATGTTTAAGGCTACTACGCTAATTGATGAGCTAACTGCCCATTCACCTGATATTGTTAATTCAGTAAGTGATTCTGTTAATAATGCCGAGCAAGATCTTGACTTTATTCGTCTTGATAAAAAAAGCATTTGAATCATCACCAAGTGATTCTATTGATTATGCACTCATGGAGAAATCTAGCAACGTGGTCGTTGTGCCTCTAAATGCACAGTGGAATGATATTGGTACATGGTCGACACTCTATGATATCGGCATTAAGGATGTTAGCAATAATGTGATTAAAGGTAATGTCATCATTCAAGACACTACTAATTCCTATATTAATGCTAATCACCACTTGGTCATAACTTTAGGAGTAGACAACTTAATTGTTGTTGACACTCTTGATGCAACTTTTATCTCTACAAAAGATAAGTCTCAAGAGGTTAAGTCAATTGTTGAATCTATGAAAGCTGATGGTCAAGATATAGGAGAAATACACCGCAAGGTTTACCGTCCATGGGGCTGGTATGACTCTATTGATGTGGGTAAGAATTTTCTAGTGAAAAGATTGCATATTAACCCAGGTGGAAAGCTTTCATTACAAATGTATCATAAACGTTCAGAGTATTGGATTGTGGTCAGAGGTGTAGCGGCAGTCATTAATGGAGAAGACGTTCTTATATTAACAGAAGGCAACTCAACTTATATACCGATCGGTACAAAACGCAGTCTAGAGAATAAAACCAATGAAGAGCTGGAGATTATCGAAGTACAAAATGGCGCTTACCTAGGTGAAGATGATATTATTAGGTTTAAAGATATTTATAATAGAATAAATTAGAAAAAATATGGAAAGAAAAATTGGATCTATGCTAATTGAAAACGGCGTACTTTGAAGAAATGGGTCGATATATAGAGCATTCTCAAAAGGGAAAATTGAAGAGAGTATTTCTATAGAGGAGGGCTTAAGTGTTCACAATTCTATGCTTAGACCGGATAAGCCAACCTCGCTATTAATTAATAGCGAGGTTGGCAACTTCTGTGCTTGAAATTCAGATTATGGCGTTATTTTTTGCATTTACCTTATCAATATTTTTAGGTTTATTTGTCCATAATAGATATTACTCATGATACTTACTAATAGTAAGGTATTATTTTTATAACCAGAATGTTTTCGGTAACTGCCATTATCGTTTTTAATAGAGACTTGCTTTCGATAAAAATTCCTATCAAGTCAAATCAAACACTGAGATTTTTAAAAGAATTAAAGCTGAACGTGATCATATTGGTTACTACAACTTACCATATCAAGATACAGCAAAAGCAATTCGAATGGAGAATAAATAACTTATGATTACCGTCGTTATTCCAAGCTACAAAGTTTCTACACACATTTGTGATCTCATTAAGAAAATTGGCAAAGAGGTAGATGCTATCTATGTGGTCGATGATTGTTGTCCTGAGAAGAGCGGAAAACTTGTCGAAAGCGCCTGTTCTGACCCGAGAGTTCGCGTGATTTACCACGCCACCAATCAAGGTGTAGGTGGTGCTGTTATGTCTGGCTATAAGGCCGCAATTATTGATGGAGCCGACATCATTGTAAAGGTTGATGGTGATGGGCAAATGGACCCTTCTTTGATACCTTATTTTATTGAGCCAATAGTTTCAGGTGAAGCTGACTATACAAAAGGTAATCGATTCTTTAATCTTGAAGAGATCAGAGTCATGCCCCCTATGAGATTGTTTGGAAATGCTGTGTTATCTCTTATGACTAAACTATCATCTGGATACTGGAACCTATTCGACCCTACAAATGGCTATACCGCAATTCATTCAGATGTCGCTAAGCAACTACCTTTAAGTAAAATAAGTCGGCGTTATTTTTTTGAAACTGACATGCTATTTCGACTTAATTTATTGCGTGCAGTTGTTGTAGATATACCTATGGATGCAAAATATAGTGATGAGGAAAGCAACCTGAAAATATCAAAGGTTGTGGGTGAGTTTTTGTTCAAGCATATGCGTAACTTTTTGAAACGAATATTCTATAATTATTATTTACGAGATCTTTCACTTGCATCGATTGAATTACCTCTTGGTTTGTTAATGCTACTTTTTGGTGTGAGTTATGGAGGTTATCATTGGCTAGAATCAGTACAGATGGAAATAGCGACACCTGCTGGAACTGTTATGTTATCAGCTATGCCTATATTGATGGGTCTTCAACTAGTGCTTGCGTTCATTGGCTATGATATCGCTTCAGTTCCCACAAGACCAAGACATACAAATATAAAGAATTCAAAACGCAAGCAAAATCAAAAAGACAATAGTGTTATTTTATAATGTTTCAACAATTACTTAATACACAGTTCATGATCTATATAGTTGGTGGCATAGTATCGACGACAGTAGATATTTTTACATTACAGACCATGATTTCCATGGGCTTTGATCATATTATCTCCGTGACTGTTGGTTTTTTTGTGGGCTTAATTATAAATTATGCTTTCCATGTAAAATTAACATTTAAGTCTGCAAGTTCTTTTTTAGTATTGATTCGTTTTTCATTAGTGGTTTGTGCTAATTATTTGATTACAATTATATTTGTAATGGTTTCATTCTCAATAATAGAGAGTGTGCTAGTTGGTAAGATAGTATCTTTACCAGTGGTTGCTGTTAATGGATTCTTGCTTAGCAAATACTGGATTTTTGATAAAGTTTAATGTGTTTTTTTTATTAAGAATGATAAATACAATATTTTCTCAGTGCCGGATACTATTTACAGTATCTTATATGAAACTTAACTATTTAAAGGATAAAAAAATGAAAGAATGTAGTAAATCAATATCTCGAAGATTATCTGATCCAAACTTTACAAATCGTTATTTTGTAGGTATAGGCCTTGATGTCGGTGGTAAGCCTGATCCTTTGACATTATATAGAAGTTTATTTTGCCAAATGGAAGATGTCAAAACATGGGACTGGGAAGATGGTGATGCTCAGTTTTTGAAAACTGTTAAAGATGGGGAATATGATTTTGTTCACAGTAGCCATTGTCTTGAGCATCTTGTTGTTCCTAAAGAAGGGCTAGCTAATTGGTTACGTGTTGTTAAGCCTGGAGGCTATCTTATTGTTACAGTTCCCGATGAAGACCTTTATGAGCAGGGTATTTTTCCAAGCACGTTTAATCATGACCACAAGTGGACATTCACTATATTTAAATCAAAGTCATGGTGTGATCGTTCGCTTAATATTTTGGAAATGGTTCAGGAGTTAGGGCCTGACGTAGAAGTGGTTAGAATTGAACAACTTTCTGCGAACTACCGTTTTGATCTACCACGCTTTGATCAAACGCTTACGCCCGTTGCTGAGTGTGGTATTGAGCTAGTTATCCGCAAGCGAACTGTAGATGAGATTGAGGCTAGAGGTCGGTGGGTGAGACCAACAGAACAACCAATACATGAGATGCGTTTACACTTGAATCAATACAAAGATGATATGGAAATGATGAAGCAATCTAACAATGGCCATCTTCCGTTCGAAAATGATTCAGAATTGTAAAATGAGAATATAAATTATGATAGTTCGTGCTCGAGCCCCCCTCCGTCTTGGTTTAGCTGGTGGCGGTACAGATGTTTCTCCCTATTGTGATCTGCATGGTGGTTATGTATTAAATGCTACATTGGAGCACTATGCGTATGCTGTTATTAAAACATTGGATGAACCAGAAGTTAGATTTATCTCTACTGATCAAGAAATAGAAAAAGTAAAAGCGGTTTCTGGTTTTTTTGAGCTTAATGGTGAACTGGATTTACATAAAGCGGTCTATAACCACATGATTAAACATCACAATAATGGTGAACCCATTCCTATGGAATTGAGTACATTTTGTGATGTGCCTGCTGGTTCTGGTTTGGGATCATCATCTACGTTAGTAGTGGTTATGATTCGCGCCTTTTGTGAATTACTTAACTTACCTTTAGATGATTACACCATTGCGCATCTAGCACATCGGATAGAAAGGGTTGACTGTGGACTCGAAGGTGGACGACAAGATCAATATTCTGCCACTTTCGGTGGATTTAACTTCATGGAGTTTTATGCAGATGAGCGTGCTGTTATTAATCCACTACGAATTAAGAACTGGATTATATGTGAACTAGAGGCATCGCTATTATTGTTCTATACGGGTGTGTCTCGTGAATCTGCTAAGATTATTGCGGATCAAAGTGGCAATGTGAAATCTGAATTAGTTGATGCTTTAGAAGCGATGCACGGAATTAAGAATGAAGCTTTGACTATGAAGGAGTGCATACTTAGAGGTGATTTTGATGGAATAGTAGCTTCAATGCGTAAAGGCTGGGAAAGTAAAAAACGTTCGGCAGCAACAGTGTCTAATTTACACATCGATGAAATATATAGCGTGGCGATTAACGCTGGCGCCTTGGCTGGCAAGGTTTCTGGTGCAGGTGGTGGTGGATTCATGATGTTCTTTGTGCCCCCAGGGAAACGTATGGATGTTGTTAGGGCACTTGAAGGATTTAATGGACAGGTGAGTAACTGTCACTTTACTAAACATGGAACGCAAGCATGGAAAATAGGATGAAGCAGTATATTTCAGCTCAGATAGACGAGGCTCAACAAGTCATGTCTGCAATGTTGGCTGATGATGATTTGATTTTGACCGTACAAGCGGCTGCTAAGGCTTGTATTACATCCTTGCAACAGGGTGGGAAAATTCTATTGGCTGGTAACGGTGGTAGCGCGGCAGATGCACAACACATTGCAGGTGAGTTTGTGAGCCGATTTGCATTTGATCGACCAGGATTGCCTGCGATTGCTTTGACTACTGACTCTTCAATTCTAACGGCTATTGGCAATGACTATGGTTACGAAAAGTTATTCTCACGTCAGGTTCAAGCGCATGGCAACAAGGGGGATATTTTTATTGGCTATTCTACCTCTGGTATGTCGCCTAATATTATACGTGCCTTTGAAGAGTCGCAGGCACGGGGTTTGATTTGTATAGGGCTCACGGGAAATCGTGGTGGGCCTATGCAGTCCTGCTGTGATTATTTGATAGAGATTCCCTCTAGTGATACGCCTAAGATTCAGGAAGGGCATTTGGTCATTGGCCACATACTTTGTGGATTGGTTGAAAACGCAATTTTCAAGGCGCCTAGTTGATGGAAGCAATTGTATTGGCAGGCGGTTTCGGCACTCGCTTGAAAGAGGTAGTGACTGATTTACCTAAACCCATGGCTCCTGTTGCTGGTCGACCTTTTCTCGAAATATTACTTTCTATGCTAGCTGCTAAAGGCTTTACGCGGGTTATTTTATCGCTCGGTTTTATGTCCGAAAAAATCAGCTTACATTTTGGTGATAGCTATTTGGGAATGGATCTGATCTATGAAGTGGAAGGTCAGCCATTAGGAACTGGAGGGGCGATTCGTGCAGCATTAGCACACTGCGAGAAAGATCATGCTTTTATTTTTAATGGGGATACCTATCTTGAACTTGAAGTTGATGAGCTTGAGAAGTTGTGGCAGGAGAGCCATAATCCTGTGATTGTAGTGCGCGAGGTTCCTGATACTGCTCGTTTTGGTAGAGTAGATATAAGTGACGGTCGTGTAACCGATTTTCTTGAGAAAGGAGAATCTGGCCTGGGGTTAATTAATGCAGGATGCTATGTGCTACCAAAGTATGCACTAGATAAATTTTCTCTGGGTCAACCTTTTTCCATAGAAACTGATTTTTTCATTAAAAATCTTCACCATATTAGATTTGACGGATTCATCACGCAAGGCCTCTTCATTGATATTGGTGTGCCAGTTGATTATGCCCTTGCCCAAACTGAGTTGGCAGGATTGTAATTTTGGAGATCAATCGTGCACTCTTTCTCGATCGTGATGGCGTAATTAACCATGACTCTGGATACACTTCGGACGTGGGAAGTTTCCGATTTATCGATGGGATTTTTGATGTCTGCCGTGCGGCTAAAAAATTGGGATATTTGCTGATTGTAGTGACTAACCAAGCTGGAATTGGTCGTGGTTATTATTCTGAACAAGACTTCGTTACTCTGACAAAGTGGATGTGCGACCAATTTGAGGCGGAAGGAGCTGGCATAAGTGATGTGTACTATTGCCCATACCATTCGGAACATGGTATCGGACACTACAAGAAAGAATCGTTTGATCGTAAACCTAATCCAGGGATGCTGTTACAGGCAGCTGAAAAGTATGAGCTGGATTTAAAATACTCTATTATGATTGGTGATAAGAACTCCGATATGCAAGCAGCTAACGAGGCTGGTGTTGGGTTGAGATGCCACCTTCTGTCAGGTGATGGTTCTGAAGTTGTATCTGATGTTGCAACTCATCAAATAAGCTCTTTGCAAGAGAGTATTTCATTGTTGACTGGGAGGGGGTAGATCGTATAAACAGGAAGCATTGAACGGCAGTTAAGAAAGCGTAAGTTCACACTAAATATTATTAATAATATTTTCCAACCATAATGATAAAGTACCTTGCCCAGTTTGCCGATACAGATCACATACTTCTAATAGGTGAATTCTGTCTTTTAGGCGCGCGATGTGAAGGGGTTATATAATAAGGCACGCCAAGGAGTCATTAAGGATTTTACTGGCATTAACTCTCCATATGAGTCTCCAATTAAGCCAGAGTTAACTATTAATACCTCTAGTCAAACACTAGAAGAGACAGTTGAATCGGTACTGAGCTTTCTGTCTGATCAACATTGAAGATATTGTAAATTTATCGCATGATGCAGGCAAACTTATTCTCGATATTTATCAATCAAACAATTTTGAACAACAATTAAAGTCTGATAGTAGTCCACTGACTAAGGCCGATCTTGCTTCACATAACTTAATTGTAAATAGGTTGAGAGAGTTAACGCCCAATATTCCAATTTTATCTGAAGAGTCTACAAATATTGCCTGGCAAGAGTATTGGCTTATTGATCCTTTGGACGGGACAAAAGAATTTATTAAAAAAATTGGTGAATTTACAGTCAATATTGCATTAATTAAAGATAACGCTCCAGTTCTAGGTGTTGTTTATGCGCCTGTTTTGGATACTACGTGGGTGGGCGAGATTAGTAAGTCGGCAATAAAGGTAACACCTAAGGATAGAGTAAGTATTAAGTCTATTCGGCGCCAAGCTAATGAAACATGGAATGTAGTCGGAAGTCGATCACATCAATCTGATGAGTTTAGATCATATGTAGATAGGCTTGAAGGTGAAATTAATATTGTATCAATGGGAAGCTCTATAAAGCTATGTTTAGTAGCAGAAGGCACTGCTCATATCTACCCAAGATTGGGGCTAACTTCAGAGTGAGATACTGCAGCAGCACATGCAGTGGTAAATTCGGCCGGGGGTAAAGTTGTTGATATTAATACTGGACAAGAGCTGTGCTACAACACCAAAGAATCCTTGTTAAATCCATTTTTTGTTGTTTCTAGTAAATAAATACAATCCTCTAGCTGGATATTGATCAGTCTATTTTCTATAGTATACTTTTTACAAATTAAAAAGTGAAAGTGAATAGATTAAACAATATTGCAGGCCTCATCAAAGCTTAAACGCGGACTTCTTGGGAAAATCTTGCTACTATCCCCTTGTTCAATGGCGTACAAAAATATTGATTTTTGTTTTGCCATCTGCAAAGAATACTCAAGTTAATATGAGTCTTTACAAATAGTAACAGATGCTACATATAGTATTATCACTAAATTTTTATCAATATATTTAGATTGTATAAATATTAAGCTGCCGAAGTCGCACGGAGGCGACTATTTCGGCTGCTTAATATTTTCAATATCTACTGCTTCAAGTTTTAAATCCAATGCTTTAATTTCTTTGGATAGACTTTGATCTGCTGTTTGATTAAGCACTGCTAATGCCTCAATATCTGCAGCAAGCAACTTATCAATGGTTTGCTCCACATTGTCAATTTCATTGGACTCTTTGGCTTCTTCGACTTCTTTAACCTCAAGTATTGTCTTGCCGGCTTTAACGGATTTTGGCTTTGGATCTGCTTTTGACTTAGACTCACCGAACCCAAAATTAAACCTCAAAAACACCTGATAACTCGAGTTGTCATCATCCACCTTGCCAGGCAAGAAGTAGCTTAAAAATGGAATAGTCTCTTTCTTGGATCGTGAGTTGAGTAAGGTGGACAGATTAAACAATGGCACTAACTGTCCTGACTTTAATAAGAACTGAGTTTTAAAGTCTCTTTTGTCTGTGACTGGCACATCATTAACAAATCCTTGTAAGAATGAATGAGACTGCTTTAAATTAACAATAATGGTCTGATCATCCACATACTGAGTAGCTACCTTAAATTCAAAGCCAACATTGTTGTAAGAGATCTTTTCACCAACGACTCTGTCACTGGGCTGTTGTTTGGATGTTGAGGCTGGCTTAACCAGGTTATCTGAATTAAGTCGAACACTGGACACACTGCTAGACTTATAATCTTTTAAGATGATTGGGTACTTGGTGACAAAGTTAGAGCTAAAGCTCTGACCTACTTCAACCAAGGCAGTTGAATTGATTTTGGTTAAGGTTTTGTAATCAGTCTTTAGATAGTCAAGTAACAACAGATTTGGTATTAAAGTGGCAGATGGGCTAATACTAAAAAAATCATTTTGAAAGGTGTACTTAAGACTGAAGTCCATGTAGTCTTTTTT
>Ga0255775_1002201_pt1 | contig 17082 bp, 10 predicted proteins | sample 011ome_26_FD_179973 | JGI IMG/M metagenome (GOLD analysis project Ga0255775, IMG submission 179973) | Coastal salt marsh microbial communities from the Groves Creek Marsh, Skidaway Island, Georgia - 011511BT metaG (version 2) | ecosystem: Environmental > Aquatic > Marine > Intertidal zone > Salt...
GACAATGACGCGCGAGCGCGTGGCGCGCGGCAACGACTCAAAACGACGATTCGACTCGCGCGACCTAATCGTCTCGTGCGCGTTGAAAAAACACCGACGACGATGCCGTTGACGACGACGACGACGCGCGCGCGACGAATGACGACGATACAAAAATTCACACGCACGACGCATCACGGTATCGCGGCGATGCGCGTCAGACGGCAGTCGGCAGTCGGCGGCATCGTGCGACGATGGATGCACCCATGCGTCATCATCATCGTCATCATCGTCGTCATCGCGACGCCCCCATGGCGCGAGCGCGCCGTCGTGATGTGATGGACGTCATACATCGCGCTCTAATTTTTTCTCACTCGCGTGCGCGTCGCGCTGGTCGTGCCTCGCGACGACGACGAACGACGACGAACGACGACGAACGACGACGACGCACGCACGCGACGGTTCGCGCCCTCGTCATCGTCATCCATCGTCGTCGTCGAGTGGTTCGCGGTGATTGATCACGCGCGAGCGCACGCATAGGACGTACGCATGCGTGAAAACTGCGTCGCACGCCCGTCGTCATCCATCGTCGTCATCCATCGTCGTCGTCGTCGTCGTCGTCGTCATCCATCGTCGTCGGTAGACGCGCACCAACACCCAAGACGAAATATCTTTTCGTGTGCGATGTCGTCACTGCACGACGACGACGACGACGACGACGACGACGACGACGATGACGACGGTCGACGTCGCGCCCGCGATACGCGCGCGACGAACGACGTCGAACGCATCGAGCGATACTAACGCGTTCGATGACGACGACGACGACGATGAGCGCGAGGTGACGATGATGGGCGACGCGGCTGACGCGGCTGACGCGGCTGACGATGACGACGCGTTCGACGACGAGGGCGGCGGCGTGGATGGCGTGGCGTCGCCGACGGAGTGTGTGATGTATGTGAGTTCGTATACGAATGTGGATATTCTCGCGCATCAGCCGGCGAGGCACGCGAGGCACGGGGAGGGGAAGATGACGACGACGACGACGACGACGACGACGTCGGTTGGCGAGGACGCGGACGACGACGCGGATGAACGCGGCGGCGGCGGCGTCGTTCGCGCCGAGGCGGTGGGGATGGCGATGTCGCAATATTCGCTCGATGCACGCGATGGGGATGAGAACGCATCGAGTGGCGATCGGGGCCGGTGTGGGGTGGCGGCGGTGCACGTGGTGGGCGTGTGCGAGCGCACGGGGCGCGCGCGGGTGTTGCGGGCGAAAGCGGCGCGACGCGGCGGATTGGAAAACGTTGCGTTTTTCGCCAAGCATCCGCATTTACCGCACGTAGCGTACGCGTCTACCGAACGCATTGATGAACGTGGTAAGGTGTTGGCGCTGAGGCTTATCGGGGATGACGGCGCGGATTTCGAAGTCGTCGGCGAGGCGTGTTCGGGCGGCAAGAGCACGTGCTACATGGGATTCGACCGCGACGGTAAACATTTACTCGCCGCGAGTTATTGGGACGCTAAATTGAGCGTGATTCCGTTGCAAGAAAACGGCGCAACTATGCATGCGCCAACGTTGACAATATCGCGACCCGAGGCGGATTACGTCGAACACGCCAAGCCTTCGATGGAGGAGCACTGGCGATTTCGTCAACGGTGGGCGCACACGCACTGCGTCGTCACCGAGCCGTACGAGCGACGCTTACACTTTGTCGTTGATTTGGGGTTGGATACGATTTTTATTTACAACGTCGAGTCCATGCAATGCGTGTCCGAGGTGGTGCTTCCGAAAGGAAAAGGCCCTCGACACTTGGTGTTTCATCCGACGATTCGCGCGGCGTACTTGGTCAACGAGTTGGATTCCACCGTGAGCTCGTTTCGCGTGTGTCTCGACGACATTGACAATCCACGTCTATCGTTGATGCAGTGCATTGGCTCGCTCCCAGAAGACGTGCAAGCTAAAAAGGTGTTTGATCCACGAGGGGCGTGGAAGGCGCACTCGCATTCGAGCGAGATTCGCTTGCATCCGTCGGGTCGTTTTCTCCTCGTTGGAAATCGAGGACACGACTCGATCGCCGTGTACGCCATCAATCAGGATGACGGATTAATCACGCTCATGGACATTGTCGCGAGCGGTGGTGCGTGCCCGCGTAACTTTAACTTTACCCCGTCAGGGAAATTCGTGCTCGTGGGCAATCAAAACTCGCACAACCTGGCGTCGTTTAGTTTCTGCGAGCACACCGGGCGCATGTCGATGGTGCACTGCTTGACGGATATCGTGTCGCCGAATTTTATTTGGACTTTGCCAAAAGTGCGTTAACTTAAAGTCGATGTTTTATGTATGTTGTAAACTTTCAATGTTAGGTAAGCAAGCGAATTAGTTGCCTCGACCACCCGAACGCTTGCCGCGGCCTCCGCGTCCGCCGGAGCGTTTTCCGCGGCCTCGACCACCGCCTCGACCGCCGCCTCGACCACCGCCTCGGCCAGCGCCTCGGCCAGCGCCGCGACCCGGGGTTACCTTCTCCGTCGGTGCGTCATCGTTTGGTTCGTCTACTAGAATGGAGTCCACGAATGCGTCATCGTCGCCCTCGAGCTCGCCTTCCTCAGCGTCGTCGTCGTCGCCTGCGTCGTCGTCGGTGGCGCCCGCATCGTCTTCAATTTCGCCATCTTCGTCGTCACCATGGGCTTCTTCGGTCGCGGCGGCATCTGTCTTTTCATCCGCCGCGAGCATTGCCGCGGGCGTACTCGCCGTTTCCGTCTTCTGCGCTTTCGCGGTCGGAGCTGCGTCGCTAGGCGCGGCGTCGGCGTCGTCAGCTTTGCGCTTCTGCCCTGCGGAAGCCGCGGCTTGTTTCTCATCGAGTTTCTGGCGGAGCTCATCCATCTGGCGCTGCAGCGCTGCTTTCTGTGCGGCCTTGGCAGAATCTTCCGCGTCAGTGTCGGGAGCCGCTTTCGCTGCCGGTTCTTGCGCCTTTGCCGAGGGCACGAAATCCTTCGCCTTGGACGCCAGCTCCGCCATTGGCGTGGGCGCTTCAGAGGAGACCTTTGGCGCCAACGGCGCGCCTTGCGCCGGAGGAGCGCCAGGTGGTAACTTTGGAACGAACGGCGCGGGTGTCGCCGAGGACAACTTGGCCAATTTACCTTCGAGAGCGATTCTAAGTTGCTCGGTAATTTTGAGCTTTTCACGCGCGGCGTCGAGTTCCTTCTGAAGCGTCGTGCACTTCGTCATGGCTTCATTCTTCTCATTTATCGCGGCGGTGAGCGCTTCGTCCTTGGCAGCGAGCGAGTCTTCGGTTTCTCGAAGCTTCTTAACCATCTCCATGAGCTCGGCTTGCTTCTTTTGCGCCATAGCTTTGAAACGATCGGACGACGGCGTTGCCGCGGAGGCGGCAGCCGCGTCGTCAGCCTTGTCTTCTTCCATCGCGTCTTCAGCTTTTTCGATAACGACGTCTTCAGTCTTTGCGGGTGTTGCGGGCGGCGCCTCGCGCGGCGCCGCGGCTGCTGTCGCCGCGGCTTCCGCACTTTTCACCGCTGCGCGCAACTTTTCGACTTCAACCTTCATTTCGGCTGACGCCTTCTCAGCCTTCTCAGCCTTCTCTGTCGCTTCCTTGACACTCACATTCGCAGCGTCGAGCTCAGCCTTGGCAGTGGCAAGCTTTTCTTCGAGATCGCTCGCACCCTTCGAGTTTTCTGCCGCCGCAGCTTCAAACGCCGCGAGTTTTGCCTCCATCTCATCGCGCGCCTTACGCCATTGCGGCAACGGCGTTTTCTCTGGATTGTAGGCGGCGATGTGCTTCATGCTAATCGCCAATTGACTCTTCGCCTTATCCGCGCGCGTGGTTTCGCTCTTGAGTTCCTCCTTCGTCGTTGCAAGCTCTGATGTCGTCGCTTCGAGTTCAGTTTTCATTCGAGTGAGCTCTGTGGCGTCGACTTCGCCGTACTTGCTCACGAGCTTCTCTGAACGTTCCTCCCAGCGCTTGGCTTCTTTACGCAACGCCGCCATTTCAGAGTCATGCGTGTCAACCGCAGCCTTGGCCTTGATGAGCTCTTCTTTGGCCAAATCACACGATTTCGTCAGCTCGCTCTCACGTTTCTTGAATGCCGCAATGTCAGCCTTGGCGGCGTCAATTTCGGTGCGGAGAGCGCTGTTCGTTTGCTCAATCGCGTTGAGTTGCTCCACCTTTTGTAACAGAGATTGATGTTTTTCTTCGCCCATCGCGTCCGTCTCCGCTGCTTGCAAACGCTGTCGCGCACTTTCAGCCTCTTGCCGCGCACTTTCAGCCTCGCGTTGGAACGCATTGCGTTCGTTCGTGAGCGTGGACACTTGCGCGAGCGCCGCATCCTTTTCGGCGCGCAAATAACGCAACACTTCACCCTCCTCGCCAGACTTTGAATCCGTTGCTTCGGACTTGGACTGTTCAATCATGTTATGCAATAGCGTGTTTTGTTTGGTCAGCTCCGCAACCTTAGTTTCGGCGGCACGCTTTGCAGAGTCCAATTCGCCCATATCCTTCGCCACCTTGGCTTGCGCTTCGGCGAGCGCGCGCTCCGCTTTTGCCTTAGCCTCCTTGGCTTCAGATAATGACTTTTCAACGACAGCTTTGGCGTGTTCCACCGCGACGAGCTTGCCAGCGTCTACCTTACGTGCAGCAACTTCGGTTTCGTATTGACTTTGCACTTGCTGCCACTTTGTGTGTTGATCTTCGACATCCTTCACCGCCTTTGCCGCGCGTTCCTCGGCGGCTTTCGTCGCCGCGGTGGCGCGCTCAAGATCAGCTCGTGCGGTCGCAAGATCGGATTCAAGTTTCTCAAAGTTTGCAACCTTCGCCTCTGCATCTTGCAAGGATTTTGTGAGCTTAGCTTCGACTGACTTTGCGGAATCTGCCGCATCCTTCTTCAATTTGGCGCATTCCTTCTTCAACGCCGTCGTCTCCTTTGCGGTCTCTCTTTTGTGTGTCTCAAACGCTTTGGTCATCTCCTTCAATGCGGAATCGCTTTGTTCAGCGAGATGCTTATACTGTATCGTATGTTTCTTCTCGGCTTCTGCGGCCTCCTTCGCGGCGTCCGCAGCCTCGCCCGCTTTGAGCGCCGCCTGGAGCAACTCTTGCTCACGCGCCGCGGTCAACGCGCCTGTAGCCCCGGCGGCGATCACGGATGGCTCGGTCGAACCAGTCATGCGCGATGCCGAGCGCAACTTTTCTTCCGTTCGCGCCAACGTAGATTCTAGCATCTCAAGTTTTGCTTCAGCAATGTCTGCTCGCTTCTCAGCCTCGGATGTCTGCTCCTTGAATTTAGCGCTCAAGTCGACGTCAGACGCCGCGCGCTGCGCGTACTCTGAACTCGCCGCGGCGTGTGCGGCGAGCTGTTGTCGACTGCGTTCGCGTTCGATATCCAACTCAGATCGAACTCGACTGTAATCTTGCTGGAGACGGTTTACTTCTTCGGATAAGCGTGCGTGCTCGCGCTTGTGTTCTTCTTCACGCGTGGATGAAAGCGAAAGCGCGGCGTCGCGTGAAGCCTCCAACTTGGCTTTAACACCTTCAGCACTAACGACGATCTCCGAAAGACGTGTCTGTTCGCTCATAAGCGATGCTCGTTCTGCTTCGAGTCGTACGAGTTGTGTTTGTGCGTTCCGTGCGCGTTCTTCAGCGGACTCGAGGTTGGCGGCTTGCGTGCGCAACGCAGCTTCGTGCGTTGCATTTGCTCGCGACAAGCTTGACGTCTTCTCCGTCAGTGCGTTCACCTCACGCTGTGACGCACTGTATTGAGCGTCGAGTCGTTCGAACCGTTGACGTTCAAAGTCTGCAGCAGCTTTCGCGGCATTAGCTTCGCCACGAGCCGTGGCTGCCGCCTCACGGTGCTCGTCCACTTGGCGCTGCAAGCCATTAATGCGCTCAGTGCTCTCGCGCTTCAGCTTGTCCAAATCGTGCGTCAACTCTTTATTCAAAGCCACGAGCTCGTTATTGGTTTCCATCATCGCAACACCACTTCCACCGCTAATCGCGACGAGTTCGGAATTTCTGTTCTCGTGCTCGCTGAGTTCAGACGCGTCGCCGTTACCGCCACCCGTGGCTGACGTGTACAGCGTCTTGTACATATCACGTTGACGAACAATCGCTTGCACGATGTTCTCTTGCTGCGCGCGCTTGTTCGAGAGCTCTTCAAGTTGTCGGGAAGTTTGTTCCTTCAACTCTTGAAGCTTTCGTTCGTACTCTTCGCGCGCATCCGAGGTCTTGGACTCTTGCGCTTCGGACAATTCGCGAATAACGAATAACATTTCTTGGTTCTTCGCCTGCAACGATTGGATATCAGTGAAGTCAACCAATCGTGACGTGATGACAGCTTGTGCATCGCTATCATTGCGACCATCCATGCGAGGCAGTGGCAACGGCGGACAACCCTTGAGCTCGTTGACCTCATTCAACAACAGTGCGACCTGGCGAGCCAAATCCGCGCTTTGCGCCTTGAAACCGTTGATAGTGCTACTGTGGTTGCGTCTCTCAACGTTTGCGGCGTTTAGCTCGGCTTGGATGGCGTACCGTGCGCCTTCAGACTCTTGCAATCGTGCTTGAAGCACTTGATGCGACTGCAACGCGCGCTCATACTCTTCGCGCTGTTCTGCGATGAGCGGCGCCTTTTGTTCCAAGTCGACGAGAATGGCATCCAAATGTTCTTGCAACTCTCTTCGCTGCGCCTGCTCTAAGCGGAGTGCGTCCTCGGCTTCGACGTACTTTGTGTAAAGCTCAGTCATCGACATACCTTCGCGGCGAAGTGCCGCCGCACCAGCAGCTGGGGACATGGCCATGAGGAGCTCTGCGTTTGGCAACCGGTGCGTCGGCTCCGCAGGCGCAATCGCCGCGGCGCTCGCCTTGCTCTTTACATCTGCAAGCTCCTTGAGCGCCGCTTCCTTGGCGTGCGTAGCCTCGGCGAGCGCGACACTGAACTCAGTCTTCTTGCCAGCAAGCATCGATTCCGCCGTTCGCAATGTGTTCTCAAGCGCCTTGATTTGTTCGTCTCGTTCGCGCACTTGTTCTTTACTCACTTCGGCGATACGTCGTGCCTTGGATACTTCCTTTTCGAAGTCACCTTCATTGCGCGCCAAGTCAAATTGTGCAATTTTAAGCTCCTCTTCCAACACAGTGACGCGCGCCTCGTTCATGGAAGCACTCTCTTTCACTCGAGCGAGTTCGCGCTGTTGGCTCGCGCTCAAACTTTGAGCCGCTTCTAAATCTTGCGCCATCTTCAAAGCATCCGCCGAAGCGGACTTTCTTGCCGCGAGTGCCTCGGCCGACTTGTCCTCCAATTGTTCTTTCAACCACGCGTTGTGCTCGCCCAAGACTTTGACTTCGCTCTCAAGCTTGATGTTCTCCGCGCGCGCCGCGCCAGCGCGCGCGGTTGCTTCTCGCGCGTCAGCCTCAGCCTTGTTCTTGCCTTGCACAGCCGACTCCAGCGCACTGACGTAGCCAGCAATAGACGCCCGCATCGTTTCACCCTCTCGTTCTTTCCGCGCGTGCATCTCGAGTAATTCACGCTTACTCGCGCGCGCTTCGTCCCTTTCGCGTGTTGCGCGCTCCAACGCCTCCCCTTTCTCTTTCCCAACTCGTCGCGCCTCCTCCGCCGCCTCGCGCGCCGCATTCGCATCGGCCACCGCCTTATCCTTCGCCACATTCGCATCACCCAACGCATTCCTCACCCCATCTAATTCATCCCGCAACGCGTCGTGTTTACGCCGCATCACCATCGCGAGGTGCTCGCGCTCAATCTCCTTCGCCTTGTCCCGCGCCACCGCCGCCGCGGAATCCCCATCGGGCGTCCCAGGTCGCGCCGCGTCACCCATCGTCACCCGCGCGTCGTGCGTGACGTCGCGAACCCCCCCGCGCGCGTCGTGCTGTGCGGCGTACGACGTTCAATCCATGGATTTCTTTTTTTTTCAAACGTCTTCGCGCGCCATACCCTTCTCGCGCGTTCGCCTCCTTCTCGCGCGCGCCCGCACCGCACAACGCGCCGCGATGGTGCTCGTGGACAACGATGCGTTCTTAACCGAACTCACGCGCATGTTCGAACGCACGCGCGAGCGCGGCACGGTGTCGACGACGATGAAACACGGCAAGGTGTACGACAGACCGAGACCGAAATCCGTGCGCAAGCTCGAGCGCGCGACGGCGGCTGAGGCGATGGCGAACGACCCGTCGTGGGGGGTGATCGTGCGCGCGAGCGATGGGAAGAAGAAGGTGTCGACGTTCGTGTCGAAGACCGCGGGAGAGGCGTTCGGGAAGAGTTTACAGACGGTTCAGCTTGCGTACATCGATGGGTTGATGAAAAAGGCAAAGAAGAGGACGCCCAAGGCGAAAAAGCCCAAGGCGACGAACGCGGCGGGTGCGGCGGGCGCGGGCGCGGCGACGGCGAACGCACCGGCGCCGACGCCGACGCCGCCGGCACCGACGACGGCGGCCAAGGCGGCGGCGGGATCAAAGGCGAAATCAAAGTCAAAGAAGGGTGGCAAGAAGAAGTAGACCGTAGCTCGCATCGTAGGATCACAACACTCATCATTCGGTGGAATCTCGCACGCGAGATGTGTAACAACAAACGAAACATACGCACACACACATGCACACATACGCGAGAGGAAACGCGCGTCATCCGTCGCGCGACGTCGCGCGTCAGGCATGGAATCGTACGTAACAATCGAACACGTTTTCGCGCGTTATTTTTTTTGATTGATATCCAGTGGTATTATATGCGTAAACAGTATGCATTGCCATCTCCGTCACGTCACAGCCGCGGGCGATCGCCTGGAACTTCCGGCACTTCTCGCCACGCGACGAACACGCCCGCGTCCCGCACGCACACAAACGCACTTAAACGCACAGTAATAATGTTGTCCACGAAGCTCACGCTCGGCGCCATCGCCGCGCTCGCCTTGGTTGGCGGTTCTAACGCCGCAGCCATGGAGCTCACCGATGCGACCTTCGATGCTGAGGTTGCGTCCAGCGGGAAGTCGTCTTTTGTGAAGTTCTACGCCCCGTGGTACGTATAAATATATCGCGTATTCGACGCCAGCGCGCTGTGAACGCGTGTTTTGATCGCGTCATCCGTCGATAGACCGGATGATTGGATACCAACACTAATCGTGATCTCGAGATCTCATCTTGTTGCGTTCGGCGCGGGTGCGACGCGACGCGCGGTTAACGTGCCGTGAGAGCTATTGAACTATGACTGACGGTCGTGTTCTTTTTGATTTTGCACAGGTGCGGACACTGCAAGGCTATCGCGCCGGCTTGGAAGCAACTCGGCGAGGCTTTCGCCGACAACGAAGACGTGATCATCGGCGAAGTCGACTGCACCAAGGAAGAGTCCACGTGCCAAAAGTATGGCGTGCAAGGTTACCCGACGTTGAAGTACTTCACTGGCGCCACTGCGGCGACTGGTGACGCGTACCAAGGCGGCCGTGACTTCGAAGCGCTTAAGGCGTTCGCTACGGAATCCTTGGGCCCTACGTGCGGTGCGGAAAACATCGACCTTTGCGACGCCGACCAAAAGAAGGTGATTGCGGAAAAGCAAGCTTTGGCCCCGGAAGCGCTCGATGCGGAAATTGAAGGTCTTGAAGGTGAAATCAAGAAGGCTGGTGACGATTTGGATGAACTCTTGAAGAGCCTCCAAGCGCAATACGAGGCTGGCAAGAAGGCGAAGGACGACACCGTTGCCGCCATCTCCCCGAAGATGGCGCTCTTGCGCTCTGTGCAACGCGCCAACGTCGCGAAGACCACTGAAGCGAAGACCGAACTCTAATGACGCGGTTGCTCTGACACGTACGTAGAATGTCTCGATACCTCATGAATGTATTTAGCGTTTTTGTTACAACACCGTTGAAATATCCTATATAAAAATCAATTCACTTTGTGAGCAAAGCCTCGGGCGATGCCTCCTCTCCCTCGCGTGGGCGCCGATGTCGTCATAAAATGATCCCACGACACCCATTCGCCACGCTTACCGTAGTACTCTTGAGGTGACTTTGGCATGTTCCATGGCCTGTGCCCGGCTTTACACCAGTTGAGAAATAACGACCGGCTGCCAGACTCAAACTTCCACTTGTTCATTTCTGCTCGAGACTCTTCGTACGTCATACGCTCGGTTCGCAAACGCATTTTACCTACTTTAGCAATCTTCTCTTTTGAGTGCTGCCGTAACGCGTATCGTAAATCATTACGACCTTGCTCGATGAGTTCAGCATCCGTCGGTACAAAGATGATCGACGCCTTTTTAGCGCCGCTTACAGTCGGGGCGCCGATGTCGTGTTCAATCGCGAACGCACGCACCGCCTTAGCGGCGGCGTTGATAGAATCATACGCCCCTCGACCTCCTTTGCTCGGCTCTAAACCCATTTTTGTTGCGACTACGCTAAATCCACCGTGGATTTTGATAAACTTGACCAAATCATCACGGTCAAGTTCTTGAAGTTGCGCTGCGCAGGGCAACTGTCCAGGACGCACACCAACCTCGGCGATACTTTCTTCGTCTCCTAGCACGTCTAATATTTCATCGCGCAAGGTTTCGAATGACAATAGATGACGATTTTCAATACGGCGCACCGGCTGCCAGCCGAGCTCTTTTGCGACGGCTTTATATCCACCGTGCAAGACCACAGCGTGATGTAAATCCCAACGGCGAGCTTCGAGCAGGTGGGACATCGTGGGCATGACTGGTGAGTCCAAACCACCACCATCGTTTTCAATCGGTGGCTCAATACGTAAGGCACCGCTGATATCGTTATACCAGTACGACTCACCGTCGTCGTTTTCTTCAATCCAAAACGCATCCACTAAATTGAGCAGCGCGGATTCTAAGTTGTCGAGGTTGTCCCAATAGTACCACGGTGCCGCGTCCGGACGCAGATCTAACTCTAGCGCCACTTCACGCCAATCTCCTAGCGCATCGACGCGTTTGACTAAATCTTTCATGTTTTCATTCAGCAGCGTTTGACGCTGAGGCATGCCAAACGTGTCCGTGCCCAACGTTTTGCAATACGGCAATAAATCGTTACGCAACTCCCTGAGCTGTACCTCCCGCAGCGCCAAATCCAGCAATCCATCTGGTGGGTCTAAGAATAACGCTTGCGCGTTAGGGATCCATCGCGGAAACATCGACGGCACGAAAGGCACATAGTGTAACGGTTTGTCCCCGAGCGATGTCGCGTGTAAGCCTTCAACGAGCAATAAATACGCATTGTCCGTGTCCATCTCGCCAACTTCGACCACGTCATCGTCACCCATCGTGAGTGCCCGATCCATTAACGATAAAAATGCCTTTTCATCGTCGCTCAGCTCACCAGTGGCGCTTTCAATCTCTAATCCTTCGCTCAACAGTCGCGCCGCCGCGTCCGCAGCCGTCGCTTCGCGTCCGCCGTCACTCGTCTGCTTCTTGTCTCTATCTCCCTCATCACTTCCCTCGTCGTCGCCCATGGACATCGCCACGACGCTCGTCACAATACCAACCAATCTATCTGGCGCATCATCGATGTACACTTCCCATCCGACGAACGCCGCGGCGTCGCGTAACGCCACGCCTCGCTCGCCCGCGCTCGCGCGCCACGGGAGCTCTTCCCGCCCGAACGCGTCGACACCTGCGTCGTCGCCGCCGCTAACGCCGTCATCGTCGCTCGTAAACCGCGCATGTGCATCGCCGTCTACCGCGTCATCGTCGAGGACGGCGCGCGCGACACCGAACCGTCGTCGAATCGGTCGCCGGCGCATGGGCCGCCGACGCGTCGCGTGCGCGCTCGTACGCACCGCCCCGCACGCGCTCGTGCTCGCACCGCGCGACGCCGACGCGCGCGTCATGGCAAACACCGCCACCGACGCGTCGGCCGCCACCGCCGTCGTCGTCGAGGTCGCGCGCGCGCGCGTGAGTGCGGCGTCAGTGCGCGACGCTTTGGGACCATGTCCACGCGCGGCTCGCGGTTAGAGGCGCGGAATCAGCGCGAACCCTTGGCGCAGGAGGCGCGCGTGAAGTCGTGGGAAAAACGGTGTGTGTGTGTGTTTGTGTGTGTGTGTGTGTGTTCGTGCGATGGAGCGCTCGTGCGCGGTCGAGCGCGCGCGAGAGAGAGACAGAAGAGAGATGCGTTGTGTGCGAGAGCGCGTGATGACGAAAACGTTGGTTTCCTCGCGCGCGTCGCCTTGGATCGCGCGCAAGGAGATGCGCACGCGCGTGTGGCGTGTATGCGGTCGCAATTTGCGTCCCGACGACTGACCGTGACGCGCGCGTCGTGCGCGATGCCACGTCGTTTCGCAGGTGGGTGGATGGCGCCGAGAAGAATAAGACAAAGTTTTATAAATGGATGCCGGTGATTGATGCGAAGGGCGTGGACGTCGAATCGCGCGCACGCGGTGCGGCGGGATCGCGATATGAAGTCATCCCCACGCCCGTTGCGATGGATGCGGACGATGCGTGAGGGTTGGTGAGGGTCATCGTCGTTCTCCGAGACGGGCGCGCGTATTCGGTACTCGTTCTTGTGTGTAATCTAATCTCTAGAATCCCTAGCTCTCATCGTGCGTGCGTCAATGTCGCGAAAGTTCTGCGTTTCAGTTGTGCTGCGCTCTCGCGAGTGTCCTAGCGCCTTCGCGTGAGGGATTTTGGCGGCGGTTTGGTCGAGGGAGTCTTTCGATGCCAGACGCGCTTGTCCTCCTGCAACGGTCGAGGCAGGCTCGCGGCGATGAGCGCACCGACAGCCAAGAACCCTATGGCAGCGATAACGTTCATCGAGACGTGTTCTGCCGGTGTCGTTCGTCGTTCGATCGAATCGTGCGCGTGAGTGTGAGGTACAACGCGCTACAAATGGCTAAATCGCTACAAAGGAGGCAACGCTCGACGGCACGTCGGACATTCCTGTTTAATGTCTATCCATCGCGTGAGACACTCTGGATGGAAGAAATGATTGCAAGGTGTCACCATACGCTCGCTTGGCGTGCGGATCTTGACGTGATTCATGCAAATGACGCAGTCAGCGCCCGACGTGACATCACCCATTTCGATGTCGCGTTCGCCCGTCGCGTCGTCGCCTTCAACAAATCCGCATTGCGCGAGCACGTCCTCGGGAACTCGCCGATGATAGTCGTACACTTCTGGGAATATGCCTAGGTCTCCGATACCGTAGCGTGGATCGATGTAGTGCTGACACATCAACACGGCGACTTGCGCCGTCGTCCACGCCACGAGCAAAATGCAGTGTGCAAAATTCGGCCTAAGATGTATGAAATTCGATGGACAACCGAGCACGTACAGTGGAATGGCGAGTCGCAAGTACGACGTCGCGACAACATACGACGGCTTCAAAGCTTGCCGTTGGTTGTAGTATGCGTTCCTCAGGATTTGTGGGATCCAATACGAGTTTATGAAAACCAAAAACCAGATGAACTTGTTCGCCGTCCAATACATCAACAGCAATCCAAAGATGAACGCCGCGTAGAATCTCGAATACACTGCGCTAATGTCAGTGCGAAGTTCCAACCATCCTTGGACGTGTGGCCGCCGCGCGCGCCACGCCTGCACGAGTAGCCGCATCTCTAAAATACTAAATAGTACAAAGTACCCGCTGGCCACCACACCGAGCGGGGCGAACAAGTCATCGATGAGAATGCCCATGGTGAGATGCGTGAGGCAAAAGTAAGAATCGACCACCGAACGCATGCCTACTGTGGCGATTGAAATACGCATCATCGATGAAGGCGTGCTGCTCGCATCGATTTGCCGTAACAAGATGTGACCTTGCGCGATGAGCGTCAGGACCAAAAAGTATGTGTAAAATCGCACTTTACGATAAAACACCTTCACTGACTGACTCTTCAATTTTAAATGCACTGTGATGCCGCAGTTATCGCTCACAAATTTCCCAACTAAACCCGCTTCGCTTGTCATGTCTCCAAAATCTAACGGACGTGCGTCCTCCATTTGCTCATCGAGCACGTCTCCAAGGTCTTCCCGCTGTGGCTCTCGATTTCTAATGCGCTGCTCGCGCGCTCTAATGATCGTCGGTGACTCATTGCTAAACGTTCCAGGATTAAGATAACCGTGCAGCTTGAATGAACACACGCTCGGGTACGTGCCGACGCTTTCTTCTCCGATGAACTTCGCCCGAGCGCCTCGGCCTTGTCGCGTCACGCCGTCGCCTCTGTGATACGAATCTTTCGACTCGAGGGATGCGAGCTTTGCACCTCGAATAGATTCTCGAGGAGTACCAATGATATCCACCGCAATCGCCCGCATCGTTCGTCTGTACGCCGACGCATCGAAATAACTATCAAAGACGCTGGAATTCGTCACCGACAGAAACGACTCCGTCGTCTTTTCTTCGCCCCGCATGTAAAGTGTCCCCGACGTTTCCGCGTACACGCCCTCTAACGGCACGTGTACATCCTGCATGCTCACGTACGCATCCTTGCGAAACACCATATCCGCCACGACGGATTGCACGCGTGAGTTCTCATCAAACCGAGAACGCACTTGAAGCGTGCAAGCGCCGCTCAACAACCCCGTCTTTGTCAACGCGGTCGCGTTCGCGCGCGACCGCGCATCGAGCCACCACTCACCCTTAAACGTGCCTTCCACCGCGCGCGGATAGATTCGCGTCTGCGCGACGTCTGTCGCCTCAGCGCGCGATGCCAACACCACGAATGCCATGAACACCTTGAACAACATCCCGCGCATCGCCCAGCGTCGTCGCGCGCGCGCGCGCATCGCCCGCTCCATCTACGCCCGCGTCGCTATCGCGCGTCCGAGCGCATGGTAGTCCGCGCGCACGGAGGGAAAAGCGCGCGACGCTGTGGCGCGTGACTCGGCACTTTCGTGCACGCGACATGGGACGCGGGTATAAGCCCGCCAAGGGCGGCCGCGGCGGACGAGGAGGCAACCGTAACGACGATAAGGCTCCGGGCGAGCGCACAAAGGTACGCGCACGATGCTCGCGCGCGAATGGCGACGAGAGAGGCCGTGATTGATGTATCGATGGTTGTGGTTGTGGTTTCGACGGACTGACGGTGGATGTGTGCGCGTCGACGACGATAACAGTGGCGCAAGGACCGCGATGAGAGCTCGTCGGATGAAGAGGATGATTCCGATGACGACGTCAGCGGATCTGACGACGACGACGAGTCTGAAGACGAGTCTGAAGACGAGTCTGAAGACGAAGGACCTCGTCGACCGGCTGCTGGGGAGTTGCCTCCGAATAGCGATAGCGATGACGACTCTGACGACGACGATGATTTGAAAGCTATGATGGCGCCGCGAGAAAAGAAGCCTGTAGAGCCGACCGCGGAGGAAATTTTGGCGACAAAGACGAAGAAGCAACTCGCGGCTGAAATGGAAAAGTTGCGCCTGGTTCGTGAAAGACGAGAGGCGCAAGCCAGAGCGCGAATCGAAGCGGATGGCGGCATCGATCGATATAAAGTGAAGAAGGAAACTGGGAATGACAGTGACAGCTCCGATGATAGTGGAAGCGATGACGACAGCGAAAGCGATTAGTCAACGAGTTATACAGCATCTTGCGATTAAAAAATATTCTATTATGTGCCTGCGGCTCGGTTGAGCGCGTCTTTTCGAAGCATGCTTTCAATAAAGAATTCGCCCGCCTTGTACGAACTACGCACGAGTGGCCCAGAGGCGACGTATCGAAAGCCTATTTCTTCCTCCCCAACCTTTTTCCAGTAATCAAACTTCTCAGGCGTGACGAACTCCTTCACCGGAAGGTGCTGCGGCGTCGGTTGCAGGTATTGCCCGAGGGTAAAAATATCCACACCGGCATCCTTGCACGCCCGCATGCATTCGCGGATTTCATCATCTTCTTCCCCAAGGCCGAGCATGATGGATGTTTTCGTCACCAAGCCTTCCTTCGAGGCTTTGGCGTGGCGCAGTACCGAGAGCGACTGCTCGTAACCAGCGCGCGGGTCGCGCACGCGCTTTTGCAACCGCTCCACCGTCTCCACATTGTGCGCGAATACGTCTAAACCTGACCGCGCCAAGTGGGCGACCGCCTCCAAATCGCCTTGAAAATCTGGTGTCAACGCTTCGACGAGCACAGAGCTCTTAATCTTTTTCAAAGTCCGCACGGTGCGCGCAAAGTGCTCGCTCCCTCCGTCTGGTATGTCATCCCTATCCACTGAAGTCAACACAATGTACCCGACGCCCCATTCCGCAATGGCGTGCGCGGTGTTTTCGGGCTCGTCTTCATCCGGAGGCGGCGGCGTCTGCGCCGTATTCACCGCACAGAACCGACATCCTCGCGTACACGTGTCGCCCAACAACATCACCGTCGCCGTCCCGGTGTCGCCGTTCCAGCACTCCCCAACGTTCGGGCACATCGCTTCCTCGCACACCGTATTCAGCTTTAGTCCCGTGAGTGACGAGCTCAAATACTCAAACCGCTCGCCCGACGGCGCGCGCTGGCGCAACCACGGTGGCTTTTTCAACCCCGGCGGAAGACCCTTTATGCTCGGAGCGGCCGTCGAGCTCTCCCCGAACGCCGCCTCAATCGTCCCCGCCGTCGGTCCACACATCGCCGCCGCCGCTTGCACCGCGCGCGGATTCGGCGTTCGCTCCACGACCACGCCGTTCGACGCCGCGAGCGCCACGAGTTCACCGAACGCATCCGTCTGCTCCAACCGCTCGCGCTCGCGCTCGGCGTCATCCGACGCCCCATCCGTCGCGCGCGCGATCGCCAACGCGCGCGCCGGCGCACGGTGCGACGCATACGCCGTCGACGCACGCGACGCGCGTGCCGGAGCGCATCGCACGGGCGATGCCGCGACGGTGCGCATGGCTGTGACGTGTGCGAAGACCTCGGGGCTGCCGACGACACTTCGCGCCGCGACGCATGCGTTCGAGCGCGGTGCGCGATTGACGATAGACTCGATGCGCGCGCGCGGACGAGCGTGCGCGGGAGTGCATTCGCGCGATGCGCGGCGCTATCGGCATTCGCGCGCGCGATTGAACGCGGCGGAGCGCGATCGGGGGCGTGGACCCTCGCCAGCCGCCGGCGGGAGGTTTTCGGGAAGAATCGCGGCGTTTGATGGCGATGTGGGACGCGCGTGGGCGCGCGTGCGCGGGTATCGCTCG
>Ga0255775_1002218_pt1 | contig 17029 bp, 15 predicted proteins | sample 011ome_26_FD_179973 | JGI IMG/M metagenome (GOLD analysis project Ga0255775, IMG submission 179973) | Coastal salt marsh microbial communities from the Groves Creek Marsh, Skidaway Island, Georgia - 011511BT metaG (version 2) | ecosystem: Environmental > Aquatic > Marine > Intertidal zone > Salt...
TCGTTCAGCATTAATGCCATTATGAATTACATTTAATTTGCCAGAATTTACTAAAGGATTTTTACTCATTCTATCAACATCTTCTTGACTCTGTGACATAACCATATCAGTAAAAAACAATAAAAACACCTCTGTCCAATATGTAAGAATAGCTGGAATTAATCGTTGAGAATCGTGAAAATACATTCCTCTTGCTGTGTAAACATTCTTAATACCACTAAATGGCATTGTCATTAACGAAATTCTAGTCAAAAAACTGGTATTTCTATTATTGCTATTTACAATCTCATATCGATGCTTTTTCACGATCTTTCTAATTTTTACAATTGCAGAAATAAAGCCAGATATTGAAATACTTCTAGGGATATTGATATGATGAAAATCTATATTCTCACTCTCAATTTTTTTATAATCAATCTTATCTCCATCACATATAATACCAACCCTATATCCAGATGCTGTTAGCCTATTAACCAATGGAATCATGTACTTATTAAAAGTAAAATCATAGTTGCAAACAATAAGTATTTTAGGCATTTTTTATTTTTGAATTTTGAATTTTCATTAAAGACTCAAAGGTTACAAACTCATAACCATTAGACTTTAATAATTTAATTAATTTTTTTAATTTTTCTGGAGTCCTTCTTTGTCCATATTTAAACCTAAAATTATGCAATAAGCTTGCCTTATTGACCGACAAAGGGGTTATATCTGATAACTCAAAAGGATGAATATATAAAAAATAAGTTTGATGGGCGAGCAAATAATCTGAAACTAGTTTTTTCATTACTTGCCAAGGAAAAATTCTTAAATACCCACCGCCAGAAATGGGAATATTACGTTTAAAGAGTTTGGTTGTAGGGAGTTCAAATTCAGTAAAACCTCCTTTTTGAAAAACATTATCCATTCGCTCAACAAAAGCGCTCGAATCAATACCACCATATAAGGGGTGTGATGAAAAATCAATCATGCTTGAATCATACTTATACCCAATCTTTTCTAATTCCTCAAGTAATGCATTATTAATGCTAAAACAAGGGGCTCTATAACCCAACACTTCTACAGATAAAGCATCCTCAATATTTTTTTTGCTATACGCAGCATCCTGAATAAACTCACTCTTACTCATTGTTAAGGGTCTTTTGTGAGACATACCATGTGATGACACCTCATGACCTGAATTAATGGCGGACAATAAATCGCCTTTAACTTTTGGAATCATATCGCTCAGAGTAAACAATGTCGTTTTAATATTATGCCCATCTACTATTTCTAAAAAATTATTAAGGCCATCCAGCATTGAATAGTTACAATTGATTTCCATTGAGGAAAAATAGTCAAGATGGTGCCAGTCCTCGACATCTAAAGACAATACAGCATATTTTTTCATTATTTTTTATCTAATTCGGCAATTAAAAAATATTCACGATGGTTGTCTTGTATTTCATAATTGTCAATGCCTGTCACTCTCATTAACTCCTCTAAAGACTCTTTAGAATAATAAAACAGCTGACAGTTTCTCATGTTGTATCTAATTTTCCTTTGCCAACCTAAAATGCCACCCGGCTTAGGAAAGCTAGCAAGAATATATTTGCTCGTGTCTTGTTTTAACTTAAGAAATAGCTCCTCTGGATTGCTAATATAATCAAACAGTCCCATCAAAATTGCAGCGTCATGTCTTTTGTCAATTTTAATATCAAAATAACTACCGACAATATAGGTATTGTTATCAAATCCAGCTTTTTGACTATTGACTTTAGCGATGTCTAACATTTCTGGCGCCAGGTCAACCCCTGTTACAACCATACCTTTTTTGGCCAAATCAATGGAATACCTGCCGGATCCACAACCAACATCTAGCACGGTATTTACATCACTATTCGCTAAAAAATTAATGGTTCTTTTGTACCTTTCATACATTGACTGCCTAAACAATTTATCTGCAATTCTATTAAATAGATTGCGTGGCTTTCCATCCCCATATATAGAGTCAAACTCCTCTGCATAGCCAGAAAAAAAATCCTTTACTCCTTGCTCATCTTTCATACTTTCACTCCCGCTTATTTATTTTTATCCATTTCATTTTCCATTTCCTGAATCAAATGATTTCTATTGTATAACTCTTTATAAACCCCTTGATCAACAACCTTGCCATGATTCATCAGAAAAATATTATCGCATTTTTTAATGGTATTTAACCGATGCGCAACCAATATTACCAACTTAACTTTTAAGTTCTTAACAGTTTCCATTATGCGCTTTTCACTTACACCATCTAGCGAGCTTGTTGCCTCGTCAAAAACAATAACATTTGGCTCATTATAAAGTGCTCTAGCGATACCAATTCTTTGTCGCTGTCCTCCAGATATTTGAACACCTTGTTCGCCCACTTTTGTATGCAACTTGCTTGGTAGAGACTCAATAAACTCTCTCAAATTAGCCCTATCAATAGCAGAATTAACTTGCTCTTCGTTGATATTGTGTTTATCTACACCAAATGCTATATTTTCCATAATAGTCTGGTCCGTTAAATATACACTTTGCGGAACATATCCGATGTTGTTGTGCCATTTCGACATATTTTCTTTAGACAATGCATTTCCATCTATATATATAGAGCCAGATGTAGGAGTTAACAATCCAGCTATCAAATTTATAAGAGTCGACTTTCCAGAGCCTGATGGACCAATAATACCTACCACCTCGTTCATCTCTATATTCATATTGACATTGTTTAACACTGGGCCCAACTTCTCTGAGTAATAAAATGATAAGTTTTCTATCTTAATACTATTATTCAAACTCATCTTCTCTTTAGTGCAAGCAAAACTAGGGGTTTTATCCATTAAGAGATCACCTCTAATTTCCTCCCATGCAGCCAAGTTGCCTTTTACTTGAGTCAATCCGTTATATATTTGTTGGAACGCAGGTAAAAACTTAATGGCAACTACACCAAATACTGACATCTGGGGAAGAATTGACGGCAAATTGCCAGTATTAAAATAAATTAAACCCATGATTATAGTTACAAATCCTCCAAATACAACAAATTCCATAAAAAACTTAGGCATCATAGAAACAGCCACATTGGTGCCATGAGCGCGATACATCGGAACACCACTCCAATTAAAATCTTTAATAAACTTATCTTTTTTATTTAGTGTTATTACACTCTGAATTCCGCCCAAACCCTCAGACAAAATCTTAAATCTTTTTGTTAATTCATTGGAAAAAATTCTACTGTTAATAAGCAAACGCTTGGAAGCCAACCGATATAGTAAAAAATAAGACATGGTAAAAATAGAAAACCCTATAATAGTCACTACAGGTTTATAAATAAAAACAGCCAATGAGATACAAAAAACCAAAATAATTCTAGAGTTTATCAACATAAGCTGAGTCAAAATCTTGTCGGTCACCCTTACAGACTCGACTGAAATCTTTTTAGTCAACTCTGAACTGTTACTTTCTAAATGATACGACCACGGCTGACTGATGTAATTCTTGAACAATTTATCACCAAGCTCCGTTCCATATTGACTGGCAAACAATGAAACCCTCCATATAGTAAATATAGAGAAAATTGATCCTATCATCAATACAGCTAAGACCGTCAATCCCAAATAGAAAACAAAAGCTGAATCTGCAACATCTAGCCATGCATATAATTGTTGTACATACCGATTGTCAAGCGCTAAACCATCATCAGAAATAACCTTAACAAATACTCCTAATGAGGCTATAGATGCAATTTCTATTATTGATGTAAATACTATCAGTATTTGTAAACGCAAAAACAATACTCTTTGCCTGTTTGAGCTAGAATTGTATAACTCAACAACCAGCTTTTTTAACATGCGTCAGTATGCTTCATAATTGCCTCACATATTGAGACATCTTCAAGCTCATCTATTTGAAACATGGTGCTCTTACTCATAACATAGCATCCAATCTTGCCATGCAATCTGTTATTGTTGGATATGATTCCCTCTGGGGTAAAGATATAAAACGAACCATTTTCTAAAAATTTTTCCTGCAGCTCTTGCCTTCTTTTTCTGTCTTTATAATCATAATTAACTGAATAAAAGCTGCCGTTTTTATCAATAGACCAATAGTTCATATCGTCTAATATATTTCCACTAAACAAAGTGGTCAACCCTTCTTTCCTATACTGCTCAATTGCATTGTCCATATCTTTCTGATTTCGAATGGGAGATGTTGCTTGCATGCCAATAATTAATTCAATGTTTTTATCAATCTTTTGAATTTGTTTGGTTGCATGGATCCATGCGGATTCTGATGTTGCTTTGTCTCCTGATATATCTGTAGGGCGAATAATGGTTTTTGCCCCTACAGATTCAGAATAGTCAAGAATTTCTTGAGAGTCAGACGACACCCAAACTTCATCCACCAAAATAGATGACAAGGCGTGATCGATAGACCAGGCTATCAACGGTCTTCCATTTATTGGTATTAAGTTTTTCCCAGGAATTCCTTTTGATCCGCCTCTTGCGGGTATAACCGCTATTACTTTCTTTTTCACAAACTAAATAAAACTCTTATTAATAGCTGACTTATTGCCAATCTAAATGTTGACGAAGGTTTTCTGCAACAGGCTTTTCTATGTCTGTAAATTTTTTGACACCATCCCCCATTGCCTTTTCGATTTTCCGAACTGCACCTATGAGTTGTCTCAATCCATTAGGCTCAATTGATGCCGGCTGGTCTGATCCGTACATCGCCCTATTAAGAGTAATATGTCTTTCCAGAGATGTAATGCCCAGCGCTGATGCAGCATAAGAAATAGCCAAACCCGCTTCATGACCACTATAGCCCACATTGCATTGAAACTTCTTTTCAAGGGTTTTGATTACATTAAGATTAGCATCTTCATCCTTCATTGGATAAGTTGAAACAGTATGCATTAACTCAAACGAACAACCCTTCCCCCTAAAAATATCAACGGCTTTTTGAATGTCGTCATAATTTGTCATTCCAGTAGAAATAAATGTGTGCTTTCCTTCACTGGCAACCATGTGCAACAACTCTTCATAAACAATCATTGCTGATGCAATCTTATTGTAATTACAATTAAATTGTTGCAAAAATACTTGACTATTTAAATCCCATGCAGAGGCAAACCATTCAATGCCTTTTTCCTTACAGTATCTATCAATTTCTTTATACTCATCCACACCAAATTCAAGACCATTTTTTTGCTCTCGTTGAGTGACGCCCCATGGACTTTCTCTATCAGAATTTAAAAATTCTTTTGTATAAACTAAATCAACATCTCTTTTTTGAAACTTAACAGCATTACAACCACAATCAACAGCGACGTCAATTAATTCTTTGCAAACTGACATATCTCCATTATGATTAATACCTATCTCAGCAATTATAACAATCCCCATTTACTCTTCCCCATTATACAAAACTTCTAACATGTTAATTTGAAGAATGTCTTCAATCAACTCCCTTACAACACCATTACCGCCATTATTGCTCAATACAATATCTGAGATTTCTTTTATCTTTACATGACTATCAGCTGGGCAAATTTTAAGCCCGCATAGCTTCATAGCAAAGTAGTCATTAATATCGTTACCAATATAGCAGACCTGCTTAAAATCAATACTTTCATTATGTGTTACTTTTTTCAACAACTTTTCTTTATTCTTAATGCCTTGTAGTACCGGAACCCTAAGTTTATTTGCTCTAGCGCTAACTACTGGATTGACCTCTGTAGAAATTATGTACACACTTTTATCCATTTTTTTCAATAAATCAAAAGCCAGTCCATCACTTCTACTGCAGCTCACCATCTCATGGCCGTTCTGATCCAAATACACCATGTTATTTGTAAGCACACCATCGAAATCAAATACAAATAATTTTATTTCTGGAAAACTTAGCATTTGCTTTTGTTTGACCTAATAAAATCGAATAAGAATACCAGTAATATGCCGAGCATCAACCCAAATAATATAGCCAATGCAATAATTAAAGCTCGATTTGGGGCAACCTTATACGATAGAGGGTTATGGCGATTAACATTGCTTTCAACTACAACATTTTTAATTTTGGGTTTTAATTCTTCAAGTATTTTTATTCTTGCATCTGCTTTAACTGCACTTTCAGGACATTTTTTATTCTTATCAATAGGCTCTAAAGTCTTTCGATACAAGTCTTCACTAAGAACGTGATCAATAGATGTTAGAATATTAGAAGTTATTTCTTTAGATGTTTTAAGGTTTACAAACTGAACAAATCCAACAAGTAATTCTTCAGCTCCCTCGACGCTTTTCCAAGACAACAGTACATCTACTTTACCCTCTTTATTATGCTTGAACTTCAAATTCTGATAAGAAGCCTCACCTAGCAACCCTTTAAATCTTTCAAGTTTGTTCTTATTTTGAGCAATAAACTCTAGCCATGATTCATAATTTTGAATGTTACCAACAAATAGGTCAAAGACATTTTTTTCTGAGTACTCTAAAATGCCGTTAATATTGTAAATGTTTGTTTTTATATCCTTTAAATCCGTCACAGAAGGCTCTGATACGGTCACCTTGCTTGTGTATGTGCTTGGAGTTAAAGATAAAAAAACTACCGAAGAAAATAAAAAGAAAATAACTGTAGAAAGCACAATAAAACGCCCTTTAAACAATACTTTAAATAGTTCTAAAAAGTCTAACTCCTTGTTGAAATCTTCACTGTCTTTTATCATAAACAATAGCCTCTATAGACGCCCATCAGTATCTTTGGAATCGAATATCGACTTAACATCATAAATTATATAATCACTTGGAGTGCCTAATTTTTCGATCTCACTAATATTTATTTTTTTAAATTCATCATGTGCCACAGCGATAATAATGGCATTATACTTTTCATTACTAGGTTTATCTATCAGGTCAAAATTATACATATCGTTCACTTCTTTTTTACTAACAAATGGGTCGTAAATATCTATATTACAACCGTAGCTTTTTAATTCATCAACCACGTCAATTACACGGGTATTTCTTATATCAGGGCAATCTTCTTTAAAAGAAAAACCCATAATTAAAATATTAGCATCAATAACATGAATGCGTTTTTTAGCCATGACTCTAGATACCTCAGCGGCAATGTATTTTCCCATGCCATCATTCATGCGCCGTCCTGCCAAGATTACTTCGGGTGTATAGCCCAACTCTATAGCTTTGTATGTGAGATAGTATGGATCAACACCGATACAATGACCGCCTACCAAACCTGGATAGAATGGCAAAAAATTCCATTTAGTACTGGCAGCAGCAAGCACTTCTTCTGTATCAATATCGAGTTTATTAAAAATAAGAGAAAGTTCATTTATAAGTGCAATATTCACATCTCGCTGTGTATTTTCGATAACCTTGGCTGCCTCTGCCACTTTAATTGAGGTGGCTTTGAAAGTACCTGCAGTAATAATTTCTTTATACAGGTCATCAACCATAGTTGCTATTTTAGGATTTGAGCCAGAAGTTACTTTTTGTATATCAGGCAATCTATGCACCTTGTCTCCAGGATTAATCCTTTCGGGACTATATCCACAAAAAAAATCTTTATTAAATTTTAATCCTGAATTTCGTTCTAAAATTGGAATACAGACCTCTTCTGTAGCTCCTGGATATACAGTCGACTCATAAATCACCACATCTTCTTTTTTTAAAACACTTCCGACCATGCTGCTAACATTTTTTAAAATTGTCAAATCTGGTTGTTTATGATTATCAATGGGTGTCGGCACTGCAATTATATAAATATTGCAGTTAAATATATCCGTCAAATTAGAAGTGTAGCTTAAAAATTTTTGCTGTAACTCGCTAGTATCGACTTCAAAAGTATTGTCTTTAGAGTTTTTAAGGTCGGCCACTCTAGATTCATCAATATCAAAACCAATAGTGCGCTTTTTTTTCCCAAACTCAACTGCAAGCGGCAAACCAACATAACCCAAGCCAACAACAGCTATACTATTTTCTTCCATAATCATCCTCATATCTAACAATATCATCCTCTCCAAGATAGGAGCCACTCTGCACCTCAACAACCTCTAATAAAGTGTTACTTTTATTTTCAAGTGAGTGCTTCACCCCTATAGGGATATAAGTTGACTCTCCTCTGGTCAAAATAAACACATTATCACCATTAGTAATTGAAGCCACACCACTAACCACAACCCAATGCTCTGCTCGTTTAAAGTGTTTTTGTAATGAAAGCCTGGCACCTGGATTAATACACAATTTTTTAACCTGAAAATATACGCCTAATTCAATAGAATCATACCACCCCCAAGGTCGATAAACTTTCCTATGGTAAAGCTGCTCCTTTCTATCCTGTTTTTGCAACTGCTCTACAATCTTTTTAACCTTATGCGTCTTGTCTCTACTTGAAATTAAAACAGCATTGGGCGTATCAACAATAATCAAATCCTGTACACCAATGGCTGCCACCATATGGCTATTAGCACTTATATAGGTATTTTTTGTCTCTTCAGTGTAGACGTCGCCTTGAACAACATTATTATTATTATCTTTTTCCCCGATGTCGTATAGTGCTGACCATGATCCAACATCGCTCCAACCCGCATCTAAAGGAACAACAACAGTGTTGTTACTTTTTTCCATTAAGACATAATCAATAGAATCATTTAAAGACGCTTTAAATGACCCCTCTTCCAAACGAACAAAATCCAAATCTCGCATGCTATTATTGATAGATTTTTCAACCACCTCAACCATGTCAGGAGCGTGCACATTTAACTCATCAATTACAACACTGGCTTGGAACATAAACATACCACTATTCCATAAATAATTACCTTGATTTACATAAAATTGCGCGGTTTTCTTATCAGGCTTTTCAGAAAAACTGTCTACTTTGTATGCGTCATCAATATTATTTTTAGAAAATTTAATATACCCATATCCAATATTGGCGCTTGTTGGCACAACACCAAAAGTTACCAACTTTCCATTTTTCGCTTGTTTAAGTGCTACATCTATTGCTTTATAAAACGCCTGAACATCAAAAATCATATGATCAGCTGATAGAACTAGCAATATTGCATCCTTGTCCAGCTCTTTAATAGAATACCATGCTGATGCCGCAATTGCGGGTGCTGTATTCCTACCAACAGGCTCAAGCAATATTGTTGGATTTTTTACTTTAATTTGTCGGCATTGATCTGCTACTAAGAAACGATGATCAGTATTACAAATAATAATTGGATCGGATAAGTTGCTCAACCCCTCCAAGCGCAAAATGGTTTCTTGCAACATAGTCTTATCGCCAACCAAGCTTAGGTATTGTTTTGGGTGCTGCTTACGAGACAATGGCCAAAGACGTACACCTGATCCACCAGAAAGAATAACTGGAATAATTTTTTTCACTTATTTAATAAAAAATTAGATTTATACAAATGCATAAATTATAACAAACATAACAATTTATTTATCTGATTATAATAATGCGTTCTTATTAAAACAATGAGTCAAACTTTGAGATAAAATTTGTATTAAAATTTACCAGAGACACTCCTCTCCATAAAAACTTATGATCTATAGCGACAATAATTTTAATGACAAAACAATTTTAATTACTGGTGGTGCTGGCTTTATTGGCAGCAACTTGGCTTTTTATTTTCAAGAAAATTATCCAAATTCACAAGTAGTGGTGTTTGATTGTTTTAGAAGTGAAGCCACGTTTGCAAACGGCAATCTACAAAGCTTTGGTCATTATAAAAATTTAATTGGGTTTACTGGCGATGTTATTTGTGGCAATATCAACAATAAGGCTGATTTGGCTTTGCTGGATGACTATCAGTTCGATTACATGTTTCACCAAGCAGCTATTTCAGACACACGTGTGTATGATCAAGAAATTGTCATGCAAACCAATGTTAATTCATTCTATGATTTGCTAGAGAAAGCTAAAAAAGATGACGCGGTCATGGTTTATGCCAGCTCTGCCGCTACTTATGGCAGCCTGCCTTCGCCACAAACTGTGGGCAAAGAGAGTCCTGAAAATCCTTATGGCTTTAGTAAGTATATGATGGATCAGATTGCTGATCGCTATAGCAGAGAAAACCCTAATATGACCATTGTCGGATTAAAATTCTTTAATGTGTACGGCCCTCGAGAATACTACAAAGCCAAAACCTCATCCATGGTTATTCAGCTGGGACACCAAATTCTAGATGGCAAAGCGCCAAAATTATTTGAAAATTCAGATCAAATACAACGTGACTTTATCAACATCGAGGATGTAGTACAAGCCAATATTAAAGCCTGCAGCCCTAAACAAAATGGCACTTACAATGTGGGTACTAGTACACCAAGAAGCTTTCAAGACATTGCCGATATTTTACAAACAGAGCTTAACACAAACTTAGGCACTGAATATATTGTCAATCCGTACGATGGTTACCAAATGCATACTCAGGCTGACATTAACACTTCTCAAGAAAATCTAGAATTTGAACCTGTTGTCAGCCTAGAAGAAGGCATTAAGGCCTACATTCCAGAAATTAAACGCCTGCACGGCACTGACATTTCATGATTGATTTACAACAAAAATCACCCAAACTATTGGTTGTAGGTGATTTAATGATTGATCACTACCTATGGGGCTCGTGTGAACGTATTTCACCCGAGGCACCAGTACAAGTAGTTAATGTTAATAATGAAAGTTCAGTATTGGGCGGTGCTGGCAATGTCATCAACAACCTAAGAGCATTGGGTGCACAGGTTGATGTAATCAGCGTGGTGGGTGGCTGTGAAATTTCAGATGAACTAAAATCTTTATTAAATGATATTCAAGTAGATACTCAATATTTAATCACTCAGAAAGACAGAATTACCAGCAAAAAAAGTAGAATTATCGCTGCACAACAACAAGTAGTTCGATATGATAAAGAAAGTAGTGATGAAATTAGCACTGAGTCTCAAAAGACTATTGTTAACACCTTTGAGACCATTATTAACAATTATGACGCTATACTATTGTCAGACTACGGCAAGGGTGTGCTTACCAACAGTCTAACTCAATCATTAATTACACTAGCCAATAATAATGGAAAGAAGGTATTGGTTGATCCTAAAGGCTTGGACTATTCCAAATATCAAGGTGCTTACCTACTAACGCCTAACAAAAAAGAAGCCAGTGAAGCCACAGGTATTAATATCAAAGATAATGCAAGCCTTACTCAGGCCATTATCCAATTAAAGACTGAGTGCGATCTAGACGTATCGCTCATCACACTTAGTGAACAAGGTGTGGCTATTTATGACGATGAATTGCGCACTCACCCTACTGTTGCCAGAGAGGTTTTTGATGTTACTGGTGCAGGCGATACAGTTTTGGCCTCATTAGGATTTGCATTAACACAAAACGTCTCAATTGATGAAGCGGTTGAATTTTCCAATCTAGCCGCAGGCGTAGTAGTGGGAAAAATTGGCTCAGCCACTGCCACGTTAAACGAAATTATTGAATATGAGTCCAGTCTGAATAAATCTACCAGTGATGGTCATATTAAAACTTGGGATGAAATTAACTTTATCACTCAAGAATTAAAACAAAAAGATAAAAATATTGTTTTTACTAACGGTTGTTTTGACATCTTACACGCAGGACATGTGCGTTATTTAGAAACGGCCAAGAGCTTTGGTGATGTACTAATTGTTGGTCTTAATTCAGACCAATCAGTTCGCGCCCTTAAAGGCGAATCACGCCCTATTAATACTGAACAAGATCGAGCCTACATTCTGGCTGCATTAGAAGCGGTGGATTACGTGGTTATCTTTGAGCAAGACACTCCTTATGATTTAATTAAGCTAATTAGACCAAATACATTAGTTAAGGGTGGTGACTATGAAGGAAAATCAGTGGTTGGTCAAGACGTTGCTGACGAATTAAAACTGGTACAATTTGTCAAAGGAAAAAGCACTACAAAAACTATCGAAAAGATACAGAACACATGAAACAAATTATTCAACAAGAATTAACCGCTCACCAACAAACAGCGAAAGCAATGGAGGCAGTAACTGGCGCTATTGAAGTGGCAGCTAAACTATGTATTGATGCATTAAAAAATGGCGGCAAAATTTTACTCTTTGGCAATGGTGGCAGTGCGGCTGATGCGCAACATATTGCTGCTGAGCTAGTAGGCCGATACAAAGTTGAACGTAAAGGGTTGCCAGCTATTGCCTTAACTACGGACAGCTCTGCTATAACATGCATATCAAATGACTATGATTACAAATACGTCTTTAGTAGGCAAATCGAAGCATTGGCTAAAAAGAATGATGTTGCTATTGGTATTAGCACTGGAGGCTCGAGTATTAATGTTATAAATGGATTGTTAGCTGCAAAAGAAGCAAGGTGCACAACAATTGGATTTAGTGGAAAAACAGGTGGAGACTTTGGTAAAGTGTGTGATACAAATATAATTGTGCCATCCAAAGACACTGCAAGAATACAAGAAATGCATATCTTTATTGGCCACACCATTTGCCATTTGATTGACTCTACATTTGCAAATAAACAGCTATGATTTTTTATTAATAGCCTGAATTTGAGCAAAGAAAAAGTACAAATAAAATATAAAGAACAATAAGTATTGGTGATGATTAAAAACGGCTTGGGTTGCCCCAAAAATTAAGTAACTAGCAACCAACATTAAGCCACATGATGAGTAAACAGATATCAACTCATTGGTGTGTTTTAGATTTTTCCAAAAAAAACCAAATACCCATAAAATCAACAACACTAGAGATATCGCTCCTTGGACTCCAATTTCAGCCCATGAATTAAGTATGTCGTTGTGCGCATGTCCATAGCTTATTCCCTCTTGATCAATTTTTCTAAAGTTATTAGTCCCTACTCCTAGAGGGTATTCTTTAATAGAGTGAATAGCGTCCTTGTAAATTTTTAACCTGTCCCCTCCTAAGGCATAATACTTACCACTAACCATATTGTTATATGTATTTGTCGACCTAACTTCAATGGTTGTATATTGCTCTGTTTTCGATACAACAAAAAATACAATTAGCGCAAGGAATAATCTTAATAAGATAGGCTTTGAAAATAAATGTCGTTTATCAAAAACACTCTTCTTGACTGTATAAATTATCCAAATTAAAATCATGACTATATAAGCCAGCCACGCTCCACGAGTGACTGACAACAATGATCCGTAAAATGCCACAACACTTGAGAACAATAAGAAAGATGACAACACCTTGTTTCCATTGTTCCAAGCATAAGTCATAAGCATCCACAACATCAGGTCAGCCGCCACCATTAGTTCCCCAAAGGTTATCGGGTGTCCTGATGAGCCTTCAGCTCTAATTAATCCTAAAAAATAAATTTGATAGTGTGCAATGGCAACAGTGACAATCACTCCTAATCCCATGCCAAATGCCATTAATTTCCAATTAACTACATATTGCCTAAATAAAAAAAATACTGGTAGCAATAATACCCATCTAGACGGATTATCAAATGCACGCAACTTTCCTCTAATGGTTTCATATTCATAACCTACCGGTTGATAAAAAACACCTAATAATTGCCATCCAAACCAAAATAAAATCAAATAGATAAAAAACTTTTCTTCTTTATTCAATGAAAAATCTTGGCGATTGTTTCGCTTGGCAATAGCGACATAAAGCATGGTGAATAACAATACAATAGCCGATTGGCCGCCGTGGCCCGGAAGCGATAAAACTGAAACGCTAAATAAAAAAACCCAAAAGCTAATCCATTTGGTTAAGAAATCATTAGTCATGTGTGTTGTGTGTTGTGTGTTGTGTGTTGTGTGTTGTGATTTTATTATATCTAAAAATGGCTCAATTTGAGAACAGTTGATTTATAGACTTCAGCACAGTATTAGCTTTTATTAGCTGCATACAGTTATGATGCCCCAAAGGGCACGTGCGCTTCATACATGGCTGACAATCAAGATTTTCTTTAACAATGACGCTTTTATCATTTATCCATTGTGAGGTTTCATCATCTTTAGTGGGGCCAAATATGGCTACTGTAGGTATTTGAAAGGCTGATGCCACATGCATGGGCCCGCTATCACCTGTGACAAACAAATCTAGACTAGCAATATATTCGATTAGCTCTGAAACGGAGGTTTGTCCAGCAAGGTTTTGGTAATTTTTAACCCCCTTTTCAGACAATGAATTCTCAATGTCAATTGCAATATCCTTTTCACCAGGGCCGCCAAAAATAACAATATCGTATTGGTCTGATAATTCACTAGCTACTGTTGCAAATTCTTCAGGATACCAGCGTTTAGCGCTGCCATAAGAGGCGCCAGGATTAATGCCTAACAATTTTTTATTAGATTTATGAGTGTTAACGGGTTTTGTATTTTTGTAGATTGCCAACTGACTGGCGCTAGTATTTACTTTAAACACTTTATTAACAAAATCATTGTATCTAATAACCTGATGAATAGCCCGCTTGGTATATCGCCTGTAATTACCTTTGAGTGTTGCCTTGGAAAACCAAACAAATAGCTTGCTTGCTAAAGTTCGACGAAATGAAATAGCACAATCAAATCTACCTAATTGCCGCGCTTGCTTGTAAAGATGGAAGATTCTAGACTTATGCTTTCTACTGTCATCTATAACAATGCGCTGTACATTAGGATGGTGCTCAAATACCCTGGTTGAAACAGCGGAACCGAAAATAGTGATGTCGGCGTCTGGATGTAAATTAACGATATTTTCAATAGCTGGCGTGACCATGACACAATCACCTAACCAAGTTGGAACTTCTATTAAAACTTTATACATTTTATTGGTGTAAGTTGTTGTTATAGATGTGGTCAAGCGTTAGAATAAACGCTAGTGCATCTTGCTCTAGATCGATATCGTGCTCTATTGGGTGGAGCTTTTCATCTCGATAGATGAATGTTAAAGCCTCTTTTCCCGGCCTAATGACGGCAACTTTATTATTCTCTCTGAGTGCATAGTAATCATTAAATTGCATTAGGGCAATATTTTGTTTTTTATCTGAAAAAATAGAATGACCGTGAATAGGATAGTTTAATTTATCAATGCCGATTAAATCAAGAGAAGTTGCCAGAATATCCGGCTGTGTGGCAATTTTTTCATATTTTTCTGGAGAGATACCCTCTCCCAATATCAATGCTGGAATATGAAAACGATTAACTGGCACTAAATCATCGCCATACACACGAACATCATGATCAGCAACAATTACAAAAATCGTATCTTTGTAATAATCTTCTTGGCGTGCCAATTTAATAAACCTGCCAATGGCATGGTCGGCATATTTAATGGCGTTTTTAACACTCTTAACCTCAACTCCTTCTACCAACTCAATTTGATCTTCTGGATAGTCAAATGGCGCATGATTTGAGGTGGAAAACATCACTGCCGCAAACTTTTGATTGTTTTTGTGATACTGCCTAAATTCTTGGTTAGACCTAATAACTAAGTCTTCATCGCTAACCCCCCAAGATCCGACATATTGTGGGTCTACGAAATCAGTCTGCTCGATAATTCGATCAAAACCATTGCCCGAGAACCAACTTTTCATATTATCAAACCTCGATTCTCCGCCATATAAAAATACAGTTTCGTAATCCTTGGATTTGAGCAAAGAGGCCATGGTAAAGAAATTTTGTTGCGACTTGTTTCTCTTTAAGACGCCCTTTCCTGGTACAGAAAAATTACCCGCAACCAGGCCAGCCAAGCCCCTAATACTTCTTGTTCCGTTTGAATAGGCATCAGTAAATAGAAGACCCTCATTAGATAGCCTGTTGAAATTAGGCGTTATTCCAGCCTCACCACCTATAGATTCAACAAATTGGGCGCCAACACTTTCCTGAATAAAAATAACTAGACTTTTAGGCCTCTGTTGCACAAAATTTGTTGTAACAGCTCTATTAAAAATATAATCTGAATGATCGCTTTGAATATTAAGCTTGTGTTTGACTCTATCAATAGCATCATCAATTGGCATTGAGCCATACCCTTTAACATTTGACTCGTATTTATTCGCATAAACGGCATATAGCACACTGTATAAAGAATTTTTAGTAACCTCATTTAATACTCGATTAGACGAATACAATGCATCTGAAATATTGGCAGGACGATGTCCAAATGAAGAGCGAATACCAATAACGAATATTAATAATAATGGCACTAAAAGTGAGACTCTTTTAATATAGGACAACTCAAAAGAAGGAAGAAATCTCCCTTTGATGTTTTTTGAATAGCTTTTGGCAACTATAAACATAATGGCGAAAGTTAATAACAATGCTGCCTTATAATCTGCAATCAACATGGCTGAAACTTCCTGAATGTGCTCTAAATACTCAACAAACATATAATTTGGTCGAACATCGTATTGAGCAAAAAATGGAAATGTGGCACTTTCCACATAAACCACTAACATTAAAACAGCCAAATAATAATAAGCGATTAGCTTGTCAACCAGTTTGGAAATGAATTTAGGCGATAACGTCAATAAAAATAATATCGGGAATAGTAGAGCCAATGCCAACATCGTGTCCATTTTTAAACCGTAAATAAAACTTAGCCAATAAGACTCATTAACTTGTGAAAATCGTTCAAACTGCCAAATAAATAGCGACAACCTGCCAATAAAGAATATCGCTATCAAATAAAGATAATGCTTAAAGAGTTGTCTGATGATTTCCATAGGTAAATTAGTTAATAAGTTGTTTAAATTGATAAAAAGCCGGTGTTTTTCTAACAATACCGTCTCGATTGTCGATTAGGCCGTATCCTGGCGCTACAAGCTGATGCCAGTATAACTTACCAACCTTGTTGGTATCTTTTGCAATCTTTATATAGTCTTGCATATGTTGCGAATAATCAGATTCACTCACACATTCTTTTTCGCTAGTTGGCGCATAAGGCGCTGTATTTTCAAGCGGCCAATTGGCTTCAGTAATATAAATTTCATTGTTGGTTTTGGTAGACAAACATACCAT
>Ga0255775_1002225_pt1 | contig 17005 bp, 18 predicted proteins | sample 011ome_26_FD_179973 | JGI IMG/M metagenome (GOLD analysis project Ga0255775, IMG submission 179973) | Coastal salt marsh microbial communities from the Groves Creek Marsh, Skidaway Island, Georgia - 011511BT metaG (version 2) | ecosystem: Environmental > Aquatic > Marine > Intertidal zone > Salt...
CGCATTCGCGTCCTGACAGACCACGCCAATAACGCCAATAGCCTCGTGTAACGCGGTGACGATGCCATGTAGCGGCGGTTGATGGACCGTACCGTCATATTTGTCGGCCCAAGCTGCAAACGTGAATAATGCGTGCAGCGACGCGTCTAGTTCACGCTTGGCTGCTGCCGGTTTCATCACCTGCCTCAACGTGCGCAACAGCCCCTCGCGCTGCTTGTTTAAGTTCTCGGCGACGTAATACAACACCTGCGCGCGTTCGTGGCCGGACCGTTTGGTCCACGCTTTGGCGTTGGCCGCGGCCTCTACCGCGTTGCGTATGTCTTTTCGGTTGCCCTCTGGCACAACCGCCACACATCGACCGGCAATCATCACCTTTCGGCTGTAGCCACTGTCAGGTCGAACTTGCTTGCCCCCCACATAAAGTTTGACCGTCTGATCTATCGCCTCTCTGGTGAGTTCAGTTGCGGTTTCAATGCCCAACGCAGGCGTCTTGGCCTTCCGTGTCTTAGGCTTCAAGTACTCTCGCAAGCCTTCGATACCACCTTCCCGACCAAAGCCGGACTCCTTGTAGCCTCCAAAACCACATGACGCATCGAACAAGTTTGCACCGTTGATCCAGACCACACCAGCCAGCAATTGCGGCGCAATGTCCAGCGCCTGATTGATGGACTCACTCCACACGCTAGCCGCCAGTCCGTAGACCGTGTTGTTAGCCAGTTGTACGGCCTCTGCCGGGGTTCTAAATGTCAACACCGTGAGCACCGGGCCAAAAATTTCTTCTCGCACCACGGTCGATGCGGTGCCCACCCCAGTGATCAGCGTCGGGGCTAAGAAACAGCCGCGTCCGGGCAAAGCGTCGGTGCTTTGCCAAACGGTCGCCCCCTCTTGCCTAGCGATGTCTAGATAGCGACTCACTGTCTGGTGCTGCTCCACGCTGACCAGTGGCCCCATGTCGGTCGACTTATCCATCGGATCGCCCACACGCAGCTTGCTCATGCGCTGGCGCAAGCGGGTGGTGAACGTCTCAGCAATCGACTCGTGCACCAATAAACGAGAACCCGCGCAACAGACCTGCCCTTGGTTGAAGTATGTGGAGTCAATCAAACCTTCTATGGCAGAGTCCAAATCGGCATCGGCAAAAACGATGAATGGCGACTTACCGCCCAACTCCAAGCTCAGTTTCTTGCCTGTACCCGCGGTAGTTTGCCGAATCCAGCGTCCAACGGCGGTGGAGCCGGTGAACGCTATTTTATTGATGTCTGGGTGCTGGACGATGGCTCGACCAACTTCCACTGCGCCATTGACCAAATTGAACACGCCCGGTGGTAATCCGACTTCGTCGCAAATTTGCGCGAATAAGAGGGCGGTTAACGGCGTGTTCTCCGCCGACTTGAAAACGATTGTGTTGCCGCAGGCCAGCGCCGGCGCGACTTTCCACGCCAGCATCAACATTGGGAAATTCCATGGCACGATTTGCCCCACCACGCCAAGCGGGTCACGCCCGGGCAGGCGTTGTTCCATAACCTGTGCCCAGCCAACGTGGTGGTAGAAGTGGCGAATCACCAGCGGAATGTCCACATCCCGCGACTCGCGTATCGGCTTGCCATTGTCCAAAGTTTCCAGCACCGCGGCCAACCGCGCGTGTTTCTGAATGGCGCGGGTGATGGCGTACAAGTATTGGGCGCGCTCGCCACCGGACAAGGCCGCCCAAGCCGGAGCGGCGCTTTTCGCTGCTGCGACCGCCTCATTCACATCGGCGCTAGTGCCCAGAGACACGTGGGCCAGTGGTTCGCCGCTGGTAGGGTTGAACGTCTCAAAGCTGTTTGGGCTCGCGTGCCATCGCCCATTGATGAAAGCGCCAAAGGGCTGGTGCTGAGCGATCCACTTCAAGGCCAGATCGGACGATTCAGGTGCGGGACCGTAGTCCATGGTGTTCAAAATCTCTTGAATGTTAGTCATGTGGTTATTCAGGGCAGTGCGTGTCTATGAGCCGCCGAGTAATGCCCGGTGACATGGTGATCCAGTTGGCGTTCGATATCAGTCAGCAAACTAGACGCGCCAATCCGAAATCGAGTGGGCGTAAGCCATTCGTTGCCCAGCTCTTCCTTGATCAGCGCCAGGTATTGCAACGCACTCTTGGCGGTAGAGATGCCGCCGGCCGGTTTATAACCCACGATGTAACCGGTCGTTTCAGCGAAGTGTCGAATCGCGCGAACCATGACTAACGAGACCGGAAGCGTCGCGTTAATGCTCTCCTTACCCGTGGAGGTCTTGATAAAGTCGGCGCCAGCCATCATCGCCACCCAAGAGGCGCGCGCGACGTTTTCCAGCGTTTGCAAATCCCCCGTGGCCAAAATTGCTTTCAGGTGCGCATCACCACTCGCGGCGCGGTAGTCGCGCACCTCTTGATACAGCGCCTGCCAATTCCCCGTGAGCACGTGTTTTCTGGTGATGACGATGTCTATTTCCTGCGCACCCGCTGAGACCGATGCTTCGATCTCGCGGATCTTCAAATGGTGGTAAACCAACCCCGCTGGAAATGCGGTGGATACGGCTGCCACGGGGATGCCGCTACCCTTTAGCGCCTCGATCGCCGGCTCGATCATGTCCTGGTAGACACAAACCGCGCCAGTGTATAGCGACGTTAGACCCAACGCCTGCATCAAGTCCACTCGCAACGGCTGGCGCGCCTTCGCACATAAACGGTGTACGCGCCCCGGCGTGTCATCGCCACTGAGCGTGGTCAAGTCTACACATTGCAAGGCTCGTACCAACCAGGCCGCTTGGTATTCCTTTTTAACGCTTCGCGAACCATTAAGCTGCGCCACGCGCCGCAAAACCGCAGGCTGGTTCACGCGCTGTTGACGCACCCAGGACAGATCAAAGTCAGTACCCGGGTTACGCAGATGCTGTTGAGGTTGGTTCATAACAGTGATTGACCGTGCGCCAGCGGCGCGAGGTTGAGATGATGGGCCAGCGTTTGACCCAGATCCGAAAAGCTTTGACGTTGACCCAAGTTACCCAACGGTGCGGCAGGCCCAAAGAACAATTGCGGTACAAATTCTCGCGTGTGATCGCTACCCGTTTGCGTGGGATCGCAACCGTGGTCAGCAGTGATAACCGCGATATCACCCGGCATGAGCTGGGCGATGAATTCGGGCAAGCGTGCATCAAAAGCTTCAATAGCGTGGGCATAGCCCGCCACGTCTCTTCGATGGCCAAAATTCTGGTCAAAGTCCACAAAATTGGCAAACACCAGCGCGCCTTCAGGCGCAGTATGGACGGTACTCATCAATTGATCGAACAAGGCCATGTTGTCTGGGCCTTTGAGCAAGCGGCTGATACCACGGTGCGCGAAGATGTCGCCTATCTTACCGATGGCCACTGTTTCACGGCCGGCCGCGTGTGCTGCATCCAGCAGCGTGGCGCCCGGTGGCGCAACCGCAAAATCACGTCGGTTGGCGGTGCGTTGATAGGCACCGGAGGTACCAACAAAAGGTCGCGCGATCACACGTGCGATGTTGAGTTCTCGCACCCGCGCAAATGCATCTTGGCACAGTTCTATTAACCGTCCGGGTGGAATCACATCTTCGTGTGCAGCGATCTGGAACACCGAGTCGGCCGAGGTGTAGACAATAGGTTTGCCACTGACCACATGTTCGTCACCCAGCTGCGCAATGATCTCAGTACCCGAGGCGTGACATTCGCCCAGCACACCTGGCAGGGCATTGTCGCGCACCCAGCCGTCAATCAAATCGGCCGGGAAGCATTGGGCTTGTCGCGGGAAGTAGCCCCAATCAAACTCTACCGGCACACCCGCCATTTCCCAATGACCACTGGGCGTATCTTTGCCACGCGACCGCTCGGCTGCAGCCACATAACCGCCAATGAAGCCATCGCGCTGCGACCAACCCGAGGGCCAATGCCCACACGCCAAGTGCATGGCTGCACCTAAACCCAAAGCTTCTAAGTTTGGGGCACGCAAGCGCTGACCTCGATCCACTCGCCACTGCGCGATATGGCCCAGCGTATTGGCGTTAGCGTCACCGAATACCAACGCATCCGGCGCCGCACCGATGCCTAAAGAATCCGCCACCAGAATGAAAGCGCGCGTCATGAGATGACCTGTAAACAGGGAGACTTCACATCGACCACGGTATCACTAAGAGTGATTGCATGCATTACGGCACGGCGCGCAGCCTCCGCCTTTTCTAGGCTACCCGCATGGATGCGAACGATACGCTCGCCTGGGTGCACTCGTTGTCCCAAATTGATCCAATCGGTCATACCCACGGCATGATCGATTGGATCATTTGCTTTGAAACGGCCACCGCCCAATTCAATAACGGCTACACCAATCGCCCGCGTATTCATTTGCACCAACGTGCCATCAGTCTCGGCCAATACGTCTAAGACCACCGGCGCTTTCGGCAAGTGCGCATCAAAACGCGCCACAAAGTCCGTGGGCCCCCCGAGCGCTGCGACCATTCGGGAAAAATGCTCGGTGGCACGCCCGCTGCTCAACGCATCATCCAGACGCTGCAAAGATTCGTTTCGTCCCTCGCTCAGACCGCTCAACTCCAGCATCTGCGCCGCCAGTTCGCGTGTTACGTCCAACAAACGTGGCTCGCGCCGCGCGCCGGTCAGGAATTCCACGGCTTCAGCCATTTCCAAGGCGTTGCCGCAACTGTGGCCCAAGACCTGATTCATGTCGGTGAGCACAGCCCGCGTGGGCATCCCTGCGCCATTAGCCACTCTGACTAACGTATGCGCCAAGTGATTCGCGAAATCCATGTTGTCTGCAAATGCGCCACTGCCCACCTTAACGTCCATGACCAGCGCGTCCACTCCCGCGGCCAGCTTCTTGGACAAGATGCTGGCTGTAATAAGTGGCGTGGACTCCACAGTGGCAGTCACATCACGTATTGCGTATAGACGCCGGTCGGCGGGTGCGAGATCAGCTGTCTGACCGATGATCGCGCAGCCCACGTCGCGCACCGTTCGACGGAAGCTATGTAAATCTGGCGCGGTGTTGTAGCCAGGAATCGCATCGAACTTGTCGAGCGTGCCCCCAGTGTGACCTAACCCGCGACCTGAAATCATTGGAACAAACGCGCCGCACGCCGCCACCCAGGGGGCCAGCATCAGGCTGACCTTGTCCCCCACGCCACCAGTGGAATGCTTGTCTACAACAGGGCCGTTCAAGCCTTGCTCCGACCAATTCAGTACGGTGCCTGAATTCATCATCGCACGCGTTAACGCCACTCGCTCAGCGTGGTTCATGTCGTTAAAAAAGATCGCCATAGCCATCGCAGCGGCCTGCCCTTCGCTCCAACTCTCGCTAACCAGACCTTGAACGAAGGCGGCAATGTCTTGTTCAGACAACTCGCCGCCATCGCGTTTGATGCGAATGATTTCCTGTGCCAGTTTCATATCGCCAATTGCCCCACCACTCTGGCCAGAAAAGAGGTCGCCCGTTTCGCGGAAGCCTGCGCTTGCGACAAGGTGTGCGCATGACTCAATGTCTCACTGGACAAGCCCGCACCCATATTAGTGATCAACGAAAATGCCAGAACTTGCATACCCGCGTGTCGCGCCAATATAGTCTCAGGAACCGTAGACATCCCGACAGCGTTGGCACCAGCCCTCATCGCCATGCGAATCTCTGCGGGGGTCTCGAACTGCGGCCCAACGAACCAAGCGTACACACCCTCAAACAAATCCACTCCCATAGATCCCGCATGCTCGTGTGCCTGCTGACGCAAACCAATGTCGTAGGCATTAGTCATGGAAACAAAGCGCTCGTTACCCATCTCACCAATTAGTGGGGAATGCTGTGAAAAATTGATGTGGTCACTGATCGCCATTAAGCTACCCGGGGGAATGTTAGCGTCCACACTTCCCGCAGCGTTCGTCTGCACCAAGACGTCGCACCCCCATTCGCGCAGGGCACGAATCGGGATCTTCATCGCGTCGGCCCGCCCCGTCTCATAGGTATGTTTGCGTCCACCCATTACAGCAACTTCATGTCTCCCCAGACGTCCGACGACCACATCGCTAACATGACCGGCCACACTGGACTGCGGGAAACCGGGCAAATCCGCATACGCCACCCGTTGCGGGTTTTCAATGGCATCGATAACGCTGCTCCACCCTGAACCCAAAATCATCCCGATGCGTGGTCTGGCAGCTGGCAAGCGTTGCTGAAGAATTTCAGTTGCGGTCGTCATAAATGTTGATTCTTTAGGTGATCGGGCCCGAAGCTGCGCGGCAGCAATTCACCGATGGACATGACTTCGCGTACCCGCTTGGCATCGGCCAACAATACAGGTACGGCATCGCTCGCGAATTCACGCAGGCGTTGTCTGCAGCCTCCGCACGGTGTGACGGTGTCATCGGCCTCGCCTACAACCATCGCCGCCACTACCTGACGGCCTCCTGCCGCAACCATCGCCGCGATAGCCGAAGCCTCGGCGCATTGGCCGATTGGGTAAGCTGCATTTTCTACATTGCACCCCACGTGAATGCGTCCGGTTTCATCCATAACCGCTGCGCCAACATGAAAGTTTGAATACGGCGCGTAGGCGCGCTCGCGCACCTCGCTTGCGGCAAGATACAGCGCCTGCACGTTTGCCGACGAAAGCTCAAGTTCATCCGGGCTCATACTCAAACCCTCTCCTTGGTGTAAGGCTTGCCGAGCGCCTTGGGCGCTACAGCCTTGCCGATAAATCCAGCGAGTAATACCACCGTCATCACGTAGGGCAACACCTGAATCACCTGAACCGGAACTTCACCGACCACAGGCAATGGAACCCCTTGCAAACGGATGGCAACTGCATCGAGAAAACCAAACAACAGGCACGCCCACAATGCCCCAACCGGATGCCACTTGCCAAAAATCATGGCCGCCAATGCCATATAGCCTCGGCCAGCTGTCATGTTGGGCACAAACGACGCACTTTGCGCCAGCACCAGATAGGCGCCCGCCAACCCACATAAGATGCCATTCAGCGTCAATGCCATGTAGCGCATGGTGCGCACCGACACACCCGCAGCTTCAACCATGTCCGGATTTTCACCCACGGCGCGCAAACGAAGACCAAAACGCGTGCGCCAGATCAGCCACCACACCGCAGGCACCAACGCGAATGCCAAATAAACCAGCGCGTTGTGACCCAACAAGCCATCGCCCAAAATCCCACCTACAGAATCAGACAGATTCGGCCACAACGCCACCAAGCGCACCGTATCAGAGACCGGTGGCGTCTGACCTCCCATCTCGTACCACGCCGAACCGAGAACTGACGTTATCCCTAGCGCGATGATGTTGATCGCTACACCAGAGACCACTTGATCTCCTCGATGCGTGACACAGGCAAATCCATGCAACCATGAGGCAGCCAACGCGACGATCAACGCCACAAATAAAGCCAGCACGAGCGAACCTGTCGCCACACCTGCGCTGGCGGCGGCGAATGCAGCCAACAACATCTTTCCTTCTAGACCGATATCGATGACGCCACTGCGCTCACTGATCAAACCAGCCAATGCGCAAAATAACAGCGGCGTCGCCATGCGCAAAGTGGTACCCAGCACCGAAGATATAAAAATTTCATCCACGTGCAGTCCCCTTCACGCCAGGTAAAACCACAGCCACCGCGCGCGCGAGCCAGGGAGCGCTCACGTAAGCCATCGCACCCGAGAACAAAACCACGAGCCCCTGCAGGGTGAGAACCATGTCGCGAGTAAAACCCGGCACGTCAAAAGAAACTTCTGCACCGCCTTGAAACAACGCTCCAAACAACACGCTCGCAAACACAATTCCCAGCGGATGATTGCGCCCCATCAACGCGACAGCAATGCCTGTGAAGCCTGCACCAGCGACATAGTCCGGCATCAAGCGACCACTCACACCAGATATTTCGTTCATACCCACCAATCCCGCCAAAGCGCCGGACACCGCCATTGCCAGAACGATGTAGCGTCTTGGGTTGATGCCGGCGTAACGCGCAGCGCTTTCGCTGGCACCGACAACGCGCAATTGATAACCCGCACGGCTCCGCCATAGAAAGGCCCAGGTTCCTGCGGCCGCAGCGACAGCCAGTAACACGCTGGCGTTCAACGGAGAAGAAGGCCACTCCAGCCCTAGCTGAGCCAACATGACATGCATACGAGGCAATAATGCCGAATCTGCAAATGGGGCACTTTCTAGGGCCATGGAACCCGGTACCTTCAGCCAATTAACGACCAGGTAAATCAAAATGGTGGCGGCAATAAAATTGAACATGATCGTAGTGATCACCACGTGCGAGCCGCGGTACGCCTGCAAGTACGCCGGAATAATCGCCCACAACGCGCCAAATAAAGTGGCGGCCAGTAACAGCACGGGTAACATGATCCAAGCTGGCAGCGCATGCGACAACCACAAGGCAAGCAACCCCACGCCCAAACCACCCATGATGGCTTGGCCTTCACCGCCAATATTGAACAATCCACCATGGAACGCCACAGCCACCGCGAGACCCGTGCAAGTGAATGATGTTGCGTAATACAAGGTGTAAGAAACCCCGCGCGCCGAACCGAAGGCTCCGTTCACCAGCACGGTGATTACCTCCCAGGGATCTTGGCCAATGAAATAAACCACCACGCCGGCAGCCAGCAACGCAATGCTCAAGTTGACTAGGGGCAACAGAAACAAATCGGCCCAACGCGGCAGTTCGACCGGCGTACTCATGAGGTAACTTCCGCCGTCATCAGCAGACCCAACTGGGTCTCGTCACATTCTTGCGCACCCAATCGTCCGGTGATCGCACCCTGACTCATAACGAGAATACGGTCAGACAAAGCCAGTATTTCGTCGAGTTCGCTAGACACCAGCAGCACCGCACAACCGGCATCACGCATCGCCCGGATTCGTCCATGGATGAACTCGATCGCACCAATATCTACGCCTCGGGTTGGCTGCCCTACCAGCAGTACCTTGGGGCTGCGACTCATTTCACGAGCCAACACCAACTTTTGCTGATTGCCACCTGAAAGCGCATTGCAACGCAACATCGGATTTCGCGGACGAACGTCGAAAATATCCATCATCTCTTGCGTCGCAGCCTTCATATGGTTGTGTCGCATCCATGGCCCATTGGAAAACCGCGCGTCATCCTCATAACCCAGCACCGCGCTTTCCCAAGCTACAAATGGCATCACAAGCGCCCGTGCATGCCTGTCTTCTGGCACATGCATGAGCCCGATTTGCCTCGCTCGGTGGGGAGTTAGCCAATGGTCGTGCTGGTAAACATCTCCCAAAACCTGCAGATAACCGGAGTCTGGTTGTAGTAACCCGCTTAAGGCGTCCAGCAACTCGCTTTGTCCGTTGCCTGACACACCCGCAACGCCCAAAATTTCGCCAGCGTGCAACTCGATATCGACGTTACACAGACGTTGAACTCCCCAAGAATCGACCCAACTCAACGCCTCGGCACGCAACACCACATCACCCACTGATGAGCCATCACTCCGATCGATGCGTTCACCCATGTTCACCTTACGCCCGACCATGGCGAGTGCCAAATCTTCCATGCAGGTGTCGGCAACGGCAGTACGTAACACGACTTGACCAGAGCGCATGACCGTCACATCATCACACAGGGCGATGACTTCCTTGAGCTTGTGAGTGATGATGATGATCGTCGTCTGTTGTTCGCGCAAACGACGCAAGACTTCAAATAACTGCACTGCCTCCTGTGGCGTGAGGACCGCCGTGGGCTCATCCAGAATGAGTACACGTGCCCCTCGAAACAAAGTCTTGAGAATTTCCAAGCGCTGCCTGTCACCCACACTCAAATCACCGACTAGCGCATCCAGGTTAACCTTCAGCCCCGTACGCTGCATCAAATCTGTCAGTCCGGCACGCGCGTGCGCAGCCGCAGTGTTCAATAGCAGGTGACCTTCCGCACCAAGCATCACGTTGTCCAGCACACTCAACGTGTCCACCAACATGAAATGCTGATGGACCATCCCGATACCGGCGGCTATGGCGTCGTGTGCACTCTTGACGTCCAACCTCTGTCCGTGTACCTCGATGCGACCAGCGTCGGCTTGGTACATGCCATAAAGAATGGACATCAGCGTCGACTTACCCGCACCGTTTTCACCGACTACCGCGTGGATACTGGCATCAGCTACTTGTAGGTCCACGTTATCGTTGGCTTGCACCAGCCCAAAACGTTTGTTCACGCCCTGCATGCGAACCGCCCAGGTTAGATTCGTCATGAGGTCACCCGAGAAAATGCAAGTGATGGCGCTGCGCTAGACGCTCGCCAAACCGCTGTGGTGGGGAAAGATTCACGACGAATTGGCGCGTCAGTCTGCCCGACGCGATCGATCAGCAAAGCCATAGCCCGTCTGCCTTTTTCCTTGACATCAGACCCCACGCTGTCCAGCGGCGGGTATACGTAATTACCCATCCGATGCATGTCGTAACAGACCACCGACACATCTTCGGGCACACGAACGCCCAGTTCGCTGGCCGCACGCATTAAACCGAGGGCGATCACATCCGCACCGGCAATAATGGCGCTGAACCTTTTGGAAACCAGCATCGCCTTGCCTAGCTCATAGCCCGACTCGGGCGTGAACTCGCCAAACACACTCCAGTCGCTTTCTGGTGTGATGCCAGCAACCTGTAAGGCTTCACGCCAAGCCTGCATGCGTAACGGCGTGATGAACAGGTGTTCAGGACCATTTATGCACGCAATGCGCTCATGCCCAAGTTGCAGCAAACGATTGACCGCCAAATGCCCGTACGCCGACTGACTGCTACTTAGGCTGTCTACATGAAGCCCATCAGGCTCATGGTCAATCAACAGCACAGGTAAACGCCGTCCGCTCCGGCTTAAGGTGTCAACCAGCACCTGATGGTTGTAAACACCGGCGGCCAACAGCAACCCATCGACGCGCCTGGTCAACAAATCCTGCAGTGCTCGCATTTGATCTTCGGGTTGGCTGGCGAAATTTCCCAGCATCAACGCGTAGCCGCGTTCCCGAGCCACTTCGGCCATCCCCTGAGCCAATTCAGCGCTGAAAGGCGAGCTGATGTCTGGTACCAACACGCCAATGGTCTGGGTTGCAGACATCCGTAGCGATCTGGCCACACCACTGGGCACATAACCGCTTTGATCAATGGCCAGTTGGACGCGACGCCGAGCGACGTCGCTGACTTTACGGGTACCGTTGAGGACGTGCGACACCGTGGTGATGGAGACGCCCGCAAGCTGAGCGACATCCTTTATTGATTTCATGGCACTTTAGCGACAACCAAAAGGACCCAACAAAGTTGCGCCCAAATTCAAAGACAACCCACCGCGATCACCAGCCACGCCCAATGGGCGCGACCGATGCTTGGACATCACTTGCAGGCGTTGTTGGCCATGTAGTCAATGACTTTTATCTTCCCACTAATGATGTCGGCCTTGGCCTTTTCAACGGCCTCCTTCATGCCAGGGGTAACAAGCGCGGCGTTATGCTTGTCCACCGCATAGTCCACGCCACCCTCCTTGAGGCCCAAAACGGTGACGCCCGGATTGTGATTTTTGGCAATGTTGTACACCGCCACATCAACGCGCTTAACCATGGAGGTCAGCATGGTACCTGGCTGCAAATGATTCTGATTCGAATCCACACCAATCGCCAGTTTTCCACTGTCCTTGGCCGCCTGATACACACCGATGCCAGTGCCCCCGGCCGCAGCAAAGACGACGTCAGCACCCCGCGCAAATTGGGCCTTTGCCAGCTCACCACCCCGCGCCGGGTCGTTCCAGGCCGCACCCGTAGTGCCTGTCATGTTGCCAAAAACTTCTCCGCTAGGTGCGGCCGCTTTGAAGCCTTGCACATAACCGCACTCAAAGCGGCGAATCAGGGGGATATCCATCCCGCCAACGAAACCTGCCTTGCCAGTCTTAGACGCCTTAGCCGCCATGACGCCGACCAAATAGCTGCCCTCCTGTTCCTTGAACACGACCGACTGCACATTAGGCAGATCAACAACCATGTCAACGATCGCGAACTTCAGTTTGGGGAACTCTTTTGCCACCTTCTCGATGCTTGAGGCCTGACTGAAACCAATACCGATGATCGGACTGGCCCCGCGTTCTGCCATACGGCGAATTGCTTGCTCACGTTGGCTTTCATTGGAGACTTCAAACTCCATTGATTTTTTGCCAGTCTCTTTCATCCATCGCTGAATACCCTCGTAAGCGGCCTGATTAAACGACCCGTCAAACTTGCCGCCCATGTCATAAATAACGGCAGGGTTTGCCTGCACAGCCAACGCGACAACGCCTGCTGCCAGAGCCACAAATGTCTTGGTCAAAGCATGTAGTTTCATATCCATTCCTTTGATAACTGGTTGATTCATTCAATAGCAAACGTTTGCGCGCAAACGTTTGCTATGAATCGCAATCTTACGAATCCTCAGCTTGAAGACCAATAGGCGATTACCCTAGGAGACGCCCTTGGCTGAAAGCATGGGTGGCCAGCACATACGACTTGATTCGCGCAAGGGCGAAAGCCCATACAACAATGGTTGGACATTTCACGGCCGTAACTTTTGCACAGTTCAGGCCTGTGTCTGGGCCCTCGGCATCTGTCCTCACAGGGTTCCAAATATCCGGTCTCCTGCATCCCCCAAGCCCGGCAGGATATAGCCGTGATCGCTGAGTCCACGGTCGACAGCAGCGGTGTACACAGGCACGTCCGGGTGCGCATGGTGCATGGTGTTAACCCCTTCCGGGCACGTCAGCAGGCACAGGAATTTGATCGATTTGGGCTGGCATTGCTTGAGTCGCGTCACGGCAGCCACCGCAGAATTGCCCGTGGCCAGCATCGGATCCACCACCACCACGTCGCGCTCGTGCATGTCCTTGGGCATCTTGAAGTAGTACTCCACGGCCTGCAGGGTTTGAGGGTCGCGGTACAAGCCGATATGCCCTACACGCGCACTGGGCACAACCGACAGCACGCCATCCAGAATGCCGTTGCCCGCACGCAGGATGCTGACGAAAACCAGCTTTTTGCCATCAATATGCTTACCGGTCATGGTCTCGAGCGGGGTCTGGATTTGCACGTCCTGCAAGGTCATGTCTCGGCACACTTCGTAGGCCATCAGGCTGCTTATTTCGTTGAGCAGCTGGCGAAAGCTGTTGGTGCTGGCGTCCCGATCGCGCATCAGGGTCAGCTTGTGCTGCACCAGTGGGTGGTCAATCAGGTGCAGATTGGCACGCGCGGCGGGGTCCATGGCGATGATAGGAGGCATGGTTTTTCCTTGAATGGGGTATACCCCTTAATAGTGCCGCATTTTCCCCTGCCTCGATGCGCTGAACTGTCCGGTAGTTACCAGCACATGCTTTGCGCCCTCACCTACATCAACGATGGGATCGAGCAAACTCGCCGCCATCAATTAAGTAACCTCGGCATCGTTGACTTGGCCAAGGCACGAGACAAAGCTGAGCTGTTTCCATAGCCAGCTACTTTGGCTGCTTCCTTGAGTCCTTTGCCAAAATCGACAGCCCGCTGTGCCAAGGCGAGTCGGATCGCAGCCAGATATTTTCCCGGCGGTCTTCGCATTGTTTGATGGAACTTGGTTGCGAATGCAGTACGTGACATCCCGGCTTCCTTGGCCAGAAGCTCTAAATCCCATCCAAAAGCTGGACGTTGATGCATGGCCACCAGTGCTTTGGCAATTCGAGGATCGGCCAAACCATTGAACAAGCCACTGTCATGGTCACTGGGATGCGCAACAAGGTAACGCAATAAGCCGATGAAAAGGATGTCGCCAGCCCGATTGAGCAAGGCGGGTTGTCCGCAGCGAGGTGCATCCAATTCAGACTCAATCATGGCGACTGCTAGCTGCAACGCAGGCTCATCATCAGCCAGAGAAACTGTTCGCGGTTGTGCGAACTCCTCCAAGAACAAGATCGCAACAGGCCCAGTCAGTTGAACACGCGCCTGCACCAACCTGCAGGCATCCTTTGCCGTGAATCTATGAAATACAAATGGTTGACTAGCATGTACCGCGACCAAAGCGGGAGATTCGATTTTTTGCCGGATATCTCCAACCTTCAACTCGGCGCAACCTCGCGTCAAAAAGAACAACTGCAGATTAGTCTCGTTGTCTCGACTGGGTGCGCCCTCCAAACGTGAGTCAGAAACGAGCTCCAGCGTTACCAATGGGGCCAATCCCTCCAGAAGCGCAGATAGACGATCAAGCTTAACGTCGCTCATATTGTACGAATTGCAAATAATTTTGAATTTTAAGTTGCATATCGTACATCACAATGGCGACCATGCTCCCCGCATGCCTTGCTTCTTCCACTTCCAAGAGGACACCTCATGAGCACAATCGCCCTAACGCCCCGACAGCCTGTCCCCGCATTGACCATCCCTCTAGTGGGAGGGGGACGGTATGTGCTGGGCGCCACACCCGCCCCCACGTTTGACCTCGTCGTGTTTTACCGGGGTCTGCATTGCCCAATTTGCGCCAAATACCTGATGGAGCTCGAGCGCCTCATGCCCGAGTTCGAAAAGCGTGGCGTGGGGGTGGTCGCTGTCAGTAGCGACAGCGCCGAGCGCGCCCAGGCCATGGCAGACAAGATCAAAGCGGCGCACCTGCGTGTGGGCTACGATCTGAGCCTGCCAAGCGCGCGCCAGTGGGGCCTGTACATCAGCGCTTCCCGTGGTCAGACCTCTATTGGTATTGAAGAGCCCGAGCTGTTCAGCGAACCCGGCGTGTTCATTGTTCGCCCTGACGGAACCCTCTACTACGGTTCTACACAGACCATGCCCTTTGCACGTCCGCAGTTCCAAGACTTGCTGGGGGCCATCGACTTTGCCGTGGCCAAGGACTATCCGGCGCGTGGCGAATACACCGGCACAGTCTAAAACCACAGCCTGCCATGTTTCAAAAAATCATTGAAATCACGCTGCCTATTTTTTTGATTGCATGGCTAGGATTCATCTATAGCCGTCAATTCAAGCCAGACCTGGGGGGCGCAAACAAACTGATCGTCGATCTTGCATTACCCGTTCTGATTTTCAGTTCTCTGGCGTCAAAAAATTTTGATCCACAGTCCGCTATCACTTTCACATTCGCTTCGATCGCTCTGATTGTCTTGAGTGGATTACTAGCTTGGCCAGTGGCTCGGTTCTCGGGCGCTTCTGTGAAAGCATTTGTACCCTGTGTTATGTTCACAAACGTTGGCCCAGTCGGTATTCCACTCATCGCACTGGCCTATGGGCCTGAGAGCTTGCCACTTTCAATTGTTTTGTTGGTCATTTCGAATATTTTGCATTTCACAATAGGCGCCATTGTTATGAACGGCCGAGTGGAATGGCGCTTGGTGTACGCTAATCCACTCATATGGGCCACACTGTTAGGCTTATGCGTCGCGCACATGCAATGGGACATACCTTCTCCCTTGCAAACAGCACTTACCATGATTGGCAATGTATTGGTTCCAATGATGCTGTTGTCATTGGGTTCTCGGCTGGCAAGCAGCCAGCTACATGATGTGCGAGTAGGCGTGAGTGCGTCTATTTTGACCTCGATTATTAGGTTAGGTGCAGTTTTTCTGCTCTTGCAACTGTTGACACTAAATCCCATTGAGAGCGGAGCGATGATCTTGTTCGCTTGCTTACCCCCAGCGGTGTTTAATTTTTTATTGGCGGATAAATTTCAGGTTCAGCCAGAAAAAGTGGCCTCCACAGTGGTGATAGGTCACGTGTTCAGCATAGTCGTTTTGCCATTGGGCATTTGGCTTGCTTTCATCCAGTAAGAAAACGATTCCAACAAAAGCAATCAGAGCCCGTTCAGAATGGCTGGACTCTCTAGGAAATCGGTTGACAAACTAAATCTGAGAGTTTCTGTTAGCGGTTCCCAAATCAAGAGTGTCCACCGACCTGGCGACTCAGTGTTTGTGACCTTCCTGCTTTTGGTGCGCCTCGGGCATATGTTTATCAACAGGTTTCGTCACCATGCGGGCTGAAGCCTTTACCTCCAAGGTTTGACGCTGGCCTGCCCGGTCTTCGATAATCAAAGTTAATGGCACGACATCGCCTTCCTTGACTTGGCCTTTTAGGTCCATGAGCATCACGTGATAGCCACCGGGCTTTAGCTCCACTGGTTTGCCGGCTGGTAGCTCCAAAAATGGCACCGCGCGCATTTTCATCACACCGCCTTCCATAAGCATGCTGTGGACCTCAACCACGCCAGCAATTGGTGACTTCGCAGCAATGAGCTTTGCACCCTGCTTAGACTCAATCTGCATGAAAGCGCCCGTAGCGCTTTGCTGTGGCACAGTGGCCCGAATCCAAGCATTCGTTGCGCTCACTTGCGCAAAAGTCAAATTAGCCATGAATGACAGTGACAAAAGAAAAAATATTTTTTTCATAGGAGTTTCCTAGGAGAAATCAAATAGGGAATGACGGAGTCGCGCATCAGCCTGCCCAAGGGGGACGCTGTGCGCTGAAGGGATTTGAGTGATCAGACCTGAAACGAAGGCGGGGCTCTAGCTTGCCAGGGCTTACCCCGCAAAGTTTGCAGCTTGGCAGAGACCCGCGCACTGCGAGCACTTGAGGGCTCTATTTGGGGAGGAGAGAATTGCAGCACCACGGGGGGAGGTGCCGAAAGCGGCAAACACAAAGGGCAATGCAAGCCACTGGGGTTGCTGCTTCGTAACGCGTCGTCATGAAAAACAATTGCTGCGCCGGAAGCTGAGCACACGACATCCATCGAGACCGGCTTCAACAGCGGCGATGCCACGGCAACACCCAAAGACAGCACCAGCCATAAGATGACTAGACGTCCTAATAGGCGGGCATTACGCAGGGTTCGCATCGCTCAATTATGCGTCATGGCTTTGCCCGAAATAACCAGGAAAATTTGACGCCACTCACCACGCAATCGGGCCTCAGAAACCTAACAAAACCAGTCCTAAAACATAACAATAGTAGT
>Ga0255775_1002237_pt1 | contig 16967 bp, 19 predicted proteins | sample 011ome_26_FD_179973 | JGI IMG/M metagenome (GOLD analysis project Ga0255775, IMG submission 179973) | Coastal salt marsh microbial communities from the Groves Creek Marsh, Skidaway Island, Georgia - 011511BT metaG (version 2) | ecosystem: Environmental > Aquatic > Marine > Intertidal zone > Salt...
CAAATCATTTTTTTGATATTTTATATGAAAAAATGTCCTTGTTTGATGATTCTGTATATTTATTACCAAATATTGATTTTTCCTTGTTGATGAAAGACGAAAAAATAAGTGATAAATCACGTAATACTTTATGGAAATACTTACAACTAATATTATTTTATGTAGTTGAAAAAAATAATCCTATGAAAAATAGTGCTCATGAAAAAATGGAAGAAACGATGGAAAATATGAAAAACATGTTTAAACAAAATGATTTATCAAATACAATTCATAGTATGTTTGGCGACTTGTCTAATAATCCTATGTTTGGCGACTTGTCTAATAATCCTATGTTTGGCGACTTGTCTAATAATCCTATGTTTGGCGACTTGTCTAATAATCCTATGGATAAAATGATGAATGGAAAAATAGGAGAAATTGCGAAAGAAATTGCTCAAGAAACAGCCAATGATTTTGGTAATCCTGAGGATTTTATGAATAGCATTATGAAAGACCCAAGTAAAATGATGGGATTAGTCAAAAATATAGGTTCAAAATTAGAAGGAAAACTAAAAAATAGCAATTTGAAAGAAGAAGATATGATGAAAGAAGCTTCTGATATTATGAGTCAAATGAAAGATATGCCTGGATTAAAAGATATGATGAAAAATATAGATATGAAAGGTATGATGAATAAAATGGAGCAAGTACAAAAAAAAAATGATACAAAAGAACGCATGCGAAAAAAAATGCAAAAAAATATGGAACAACGTCAATTAGAAAAAACATCAAATGGAGATTATGTATTTCAAAAAGGTGATTCCCCAAAAAAAACGAAAAGAAAACAAAAAAAGAAATAATAAATATATATAAGAATGTCTTTTTGGATTGATGATCCTACTATTTTATTGAACTCTAAGTATATATTTGATGTATTACCAAATGAACATCAAAGTAACACTCAAAATTTAAATGCTTTATCACGTTTTGTTATATGGATTAGTTTGTTTGGATATATTATTTTAAAAAAAAAGATTATTTTGATATTAGGATTTGTTATATTAGGAATGATTGCTATATTTCATTCTTACAAAGAGGGATATGTAGAATATAATTATAGTACTATATCAAAAGATTTATCTACCATAAATCCTTTAGGTAATACATTAATGAGCGATTACAAATACAATACTAATAAAAAGGATTCTATACCAAAATTACCAACTAAATCTAATAAAAGTTATGGAAAAACACCTTCTTTTGAAACGCAGTATGGTGCTGATACAGAACAATCTATAAACGATAAAACCAAAGATTTTATTTATGAACATAACAAAGAGAACGAAAACATAAAGGATTTATTTAAAGATAAAAGTGACCAAATTGAATTTGAACATCAAATGCGACCATTTCATACAACCCCAAATACTACTATACCGAACGACCAATCTGGATTTTTAACTTATTGTTACGGAATTTTACCTAGTGATAAATCTGTTATTTCTTATTAAAAAAATATTATACTATATAAATTATGACACAAGTTTTTGATTATACATTTCATCGCTTATCTCGAATTGGACAAGACGAAATAAATTATACACAAGATAATATTATGAACAATAACATATCTAACTACAATACTTATAACCCATATTCGAACGATTGTTTAGGTGGTTTAGATTTTGCTGTAAAACAACCTAATGTATTTGTGAATAAATCTACACATCAATTAGGTCCACTGGGTTGTAATGTAAAAGACAACAGTATATTGAAGAAAGGTATTTTAACCAACCCAAATGTAAAACTAACTTTACATGAACGTCCCTACAAAACCGTTCCTTTTTTAGGAAAAGGAAATGTGGATGTATATCAAGAAAATAAAATAAGATTAGGAGACACATTCAAAGAAAAGAAAAGTGTCTCTCAATTCAACGAACAACCTTTTCAAGATATTGCGAATTATCCTATGCAAGAAGATATCAAAAAAAAAATACAAGGCACCAAAATCGAAGCGGACGTGAATCCTTTATGGATGCGTGGTGGAACTGATACACGTATTTTGTATCAAAATGTAGACTATTTTAAAAAAAAATAGTCAGATATATTAATGTCTTCTACACGTAATAAAAATCAAATTTCTGATTACAATGTCAAAAAGCGCGAAAGTGAACGAAATCAGTTGTATCGAATGAATGAAACCTATTCTATTCACAATGATACGCGATTTATGGAATTAGGGTCTATTGCCAAAATGAATGGCGAACAATTATCTAAAAATTATGTAGATGTAGAAAGTATGCTAAGAGGAATACGTTCTACCAATTTAGAGGGACCTTCTTTCAAAGTAGAACCCAAGTTTGTATCTTTAGAATCAAAATCTTGGTTTGAAAAACCGACCACAATTCTTCCTGAACAACATATTCATTCTTTGTTAGATCGTCCACTTTTCTTGAATTAGTTTTTATATATTATTATAATAATAATGGCCTTTACTCGTTTTTCTAATGATATAGCCTTACAACAAAAAAGATTAGAAGAATCCACGTTTACTGGAATATATCATTTAAATACCCCTGGAAATGGATTACACAATTCATATATAAATGACGTTCACATTCGTTTACAAAAATGGGGCGCTAATTTACATAAAAATACAACCAATATAGAAAGTGAACTGAAAAATAGAACGATTCCACTTGGACGAGACACTACTCCTTATAATAAATTCAAATCTAATAGTCCTAATTATAATCAAACTCATTTTTCAATTGATGAAACTCGTACAACTATGCCAGCGTGGAAATTACGTGATGTAGAAAGTTCACGTTATGATTATGTACACTCTAATCCACAAGAACATATTTTTACCCCATTTAAACATAATTTAAATACTCGAATTTTAGAAAAAGATTATTATACAAAAAATAAAAAATAATTTATATTATAATGACAGAAGTAGTTATTGCTACCGTATTATTAGGAAGTGCTTATTTAGTATCTAATCAAAAAAAAAAAGAGAATTTTGAACAACAAATAGAAAAACCTACGATTACCAATGTGTTACAAAATCGAATGGAACAAACATCTTTAAATCCAAAAAGAGAACCACTCGTTACCAGCGCGGATAAGCATTTTAATAAGGAAACAAAAAATGATAGTTCATTTACACATAATAATATGACTCCTTTTTATAAAAATAATTCGTATGGTACAAATAATTTTGTTAATGATAATCGTTTAGATACATATACTGGTTCTGGTAGTAATACTATTGTAAAACAAGAAACTGCAACATTATTTAAACCACAAGATAATCTACAAAATGTCTTTGGTAATCAGAACCAAAATGATTTTTTACAATCTCGAGTAAATGAATCTAGACGTCATGCCAATTCTAAACCATGGGAAGAAATACGTGAAGGGCCAGGTGATTTAGGGTTTAATTCTTCGATGCAATATCGAGACCAAACTCAACCAAAAAATGTGGATCAACTCCGTACCTCAAATAATCCTAAATCGGTGTATAATCTAAATTACAAGTCACCCGCATACAAACCAAACCAGTCAGGAAACATTGGAACCATTGGAAAGGTAATAAAAAAAACACCTGATACATATCATATGAATGAAGGTTGTGGTGGTGTTGGTCCAGCTCGTGGTATAGAACAATCTACACAAAAACCACTACAAATGTTAACCAATGAAAATCGTGAAAATACCAGTGTTCTTTATTATGGAGTACGTGGTAATAATTCTACTACATCTTATACTACAAGCAATAACGAAGAAAGTAAAAAACAACAATTACCAACTCAACCATTTACTAATTTATCGTCCAATGGTATTTTTCAAGTATCAGACCACGGAAAAGGAAGTTTTCAATTATTGGAAAACAATCGAACTACAAAACAAGATTATTTTGGTAATATAACTGGACAATTTATATCCAATGTAATTTCCCCTATTACAAATCATTTTAAGCAAGAAAAGAAAGTAGTAGAACATCCCAATCAATCTGGATTTATGAGTATCACTAGTAAAAAACCGATGACCAATCCATATCAATCTACACCAACCACCAATCGTGAAATGACTAGCGAATCAAAAGGACATTTGAATGTTCAAGGTCAGTCTAGTAATATATATATTCATTCGAATCCATATATGAATCATACTCAGAGACAAAGTACATCACATTCTATTATGGGTGGCGCAAATGGTACTTCTCAGTTCAAATCTTACGATGCGGAATATAACCAACGTAATATTCAAAAACCATATGAGAATCGGACGGCAAATGGAAATATGAAATTATACAATGGAGGTATAAATGCTTCTATAAATGGTCATGAACAATATAATACTCGGACCAATGCTTTATATATACCTAAAAGCGACTCGATTATGGGGGAAATGACGAAGCAAAATCAATCTTATGAATTACCTGCTATGGACAATAGTATATTAAAGGCATTCAAGGAAAACCCATATACACATTCACTGTCTAGTGTAGCCTAATATTGGGGTCTAAATATTTATATAAATCTTTGTACAACTTTTTATAATTATAAGGAATAACTTTGTAATTATGTATAATGATTATTTGGTCATTTTCTTTTTTCAAATGATATATTTTTTTGATAATATTGTTTTCATACTTCGTTTGGAGTAAACATGGTTCTTTCTTTATAGAATGATATGATTTACCAATGGTATCATCTGGATTCATAATCTCATTGAATATATATTCATACTTATGATTGGGATAATCACTAAAATAACATTTACATGAAAAACTATTAGGTAATATGTTTTTATTCGTACATTTATTTAATGTATAATATAATACACTCACTTTATCTTTGTGTATATTATAAGTATCTATAGAATGTTCTTTATCGTCTTTAATATGAATAGGTTCTAAGAAATAAAATGCTGGGTCTACAATATAAAATTCTTTGTTAGATTTACAAATAAATAGGGCAACGTGACATAATTCATCTTGTCCTTTTATTCTAAAATGTTCAGGAACAGATGCCACAATTTGTTGACTATCTATGTTATAATTATTTTTCAAGTAACATTTTACAAAATAAGACATAGCAATACAATTTCCTGAATTATACTTTGTAATGGTATCTTTGGATAAAGGTGTATTATAATCTATGTAAGGGAAAGTTGAAAAACAAATATTATTGTAACAATGAATCATTGCTTCTTTTAAAATAGTATCATTTACCTGTTGATATGAAATGTATATATCATTTAATATCATATAAAATAAAGTAATATATTAGTTTAACTATGGATATTTTTGATAAATTCAAAGACAATATACCTCATATATTGTTTTATGGAAATGTGAAAGAAGACATTATAAAACACCTCGAACAATATTATCCACCGAAGATGTCTAATAAATATATTATGAAATTATATTGTGGTACCTCGAAGGGTATAAAAAACATAAGAGATGATATAAAATTATTTTCAAAACAACAATTGTCTCCAAATATTTTGTTCAAGAGTATTGTATTATATGATGCGGAATATTTGACGGTAGATGCTCAATATTCTTTGAGACGAAGTATTGAAGTATATAGTCATTCTACTCGTTTTTTTATAATCACCAAAGACAAGGACAAACTATTACAACCAATACGTTCGCGATTTATTTCTGTGTATGTTTCTGGCGATCCTCCTAAAATAAAAGTAGTCAATTCATCTATAAAAAAAATATTAGAAAAGAACAATCCAATTGATATTGTAGTGGAAGAATTATATTCTAATGGAATTTATGCGGATCAATTGCTACTTTTTTTGAAGGATAATGTAGAATGTAACTTTAATTCGTGGAGTAAACAATTCAAGAGCGAACGTTTATGTTTATTTTATTTAGTGTGTATTTTTCGTAATAATAAAGAAATATAAATATTATTCTTTTTTATGGATGACTTTACTTCAAATATATTGAATGACTCTAAAAATGAATGGTCCATTTTATTGATTAATTTGATTACATCTCATATTATTGATGGGTTTCGTTCTATATTCAATGAAGCTATTCAATTATGTCAAACTAATGATGAACCTGATAAATATTTGATGACATATCAAAATTTATTGTCTCGTATTCCAAATTGGAATCAGACTATTATACAAACTGAAAAAGACCGCATTATTGCAAAATCAAAGTGTTCCTATTTAGAAGATTTGATTACTTGTGTTCATATTATCCAATTAAAGTTACTAAGTTGTGTAAGGGTTGGAAGTGAAAATAAAAAAATAAATATAGATATTCCTGATTTTACTTTATTTTTACATAAAATTTATATCAATATTGCTCGTAAATTGTACTCAAACATTTACTTGTTTGAAATAGACATTACTCCTTTAGAACAACAACGCCGAAATAGAGAATTTGAGTTGCTAGTCCAAACAAGCATTATGAATACCATTCGCGATAATCTTCCAGTGGAAAACTTATTGAGACAATATATTGATGAAACCCAAGAAGTAAATGTCAATAAGGTAGAAACTGTCGTAGAAAATAAACCACTCCCTGAATTAGAACAAGTAAAGGTCGAACCAGTAAATGAAATCAAAATATGCGATAAACCCGTGGATAAACCCGTGGATAAACCCATAGATGAAATAAAAATATACGACGAACCTATGGATGAAATCAAACTATGTGATGAACTTGTTGGTTCTGATATTATCCAAGTAGAAGATTCATCTGAAAAACAAAATAGTATTCGTTTTCATCCTGATATAACTAAAGATGACTTCAAAATAGGTGAAGAAATAAATCTAAACATAGAGGATTTAGAAGAAGACAATATTCATTTAGACATAGAAGAATTATAAATATTTCGTAAAAGAATAATAATTAAAACCTATTATTATTTTAATGATACCTTATGAATATATTTATATATCTCTTATTATTTCAGTAATTTTTTTTATATGGAAACAATTTTTATATAGATCAAACCCAATAAAAAACCAAAACAAATTATTTTTTAAGGAATCGTTTTATTTGTTTCTTATTATTTTAGGAGTATTTATTCTAAAAGATTATTATATGAAAGTACAAGAACAAAAGACACAAATATTTACAGGAGAACCTTCGTTTTAATCAGTTCATCTATATCTAAGAAGTTTTCTAAGTTATCTTGTTTATAAGAACGAAATGCAATATGGTCAAATTGTTTTTCAGGAATATGTTGATTCACATTTCTGGCTATCATTTTGTATAATTTAAAATCTGGATATCGTTCATCGCCATTTTTTTTGTACAATATATTATTATTATGATCATCATAAACCCATCCGATAATCATATCATAAATTGGAATTTTTCGAAATGTATCTATATCTTTCAAGTCATCTATTATAAAATCAAACATAGAACATGCTAACCGACATAAATCAAAACTATAATTTGGTTCTAATATTGGTTTACGAGCATTATAAAAAGGTTCGCAATTATATTGCCCGTTAGCGGTTCCATTTGGCGAAAAACTATCACTACAAAGACGAGTGCCTTGATAAGTATAAATAGATCTACCAAAATCAATTAATTTATATAATTTTCCAAATGTGGGTACCTTATAATATTGTCCTTTTATGTTGTAATATAAAAACTCTTCTTCTGTTTCAACATACATAATATTGTTTGTATGTAAATCGTTATGAGTGAACTCAAATACATTTTGATAAACATATAATATAAGCACTATTTGAAATATGGCACTTGTCAATTGTTCGATATTGATATCGTCTGATTCAAATAAACTATCCATTGTATCTACACATTTTTCTAACATAATATGTTGGCAAGGTATTTTATCAATCACTAATATAAGTTTATCCATAATACTATCATCGACTGAAGAAGTATTACCAGATTGTTCGTCATTGTCGTCAGATGATTGTTCATCGTTCGAAGAACATTCGTTGTCGTCGTCATCTTCCTGAGATGAAATACTTTCTGTGTCACTATTATCTTCTTGTTCATCAGAACTTTCGTTAGATAGGTCTTTCTCATGTATTAAATCTATTGTGAATTCTTGTAATTTTTCTTCAACTACTTGAATATCATCATCTAATGTCTCATATTCAACATCTAAAATTTCATCGCTTAATTCAATGGGTGGTTTCTTTAAATTTGAAAATAAATAATGAATATCTTTATCCTTAAATCGAAATGATTTGTTCAATTGTTCATTGAAATAATTTGAATCGCATAAATATTCAAAATCATCCACAATATTTATTTCACAATTTTCTTTTATATCAATGAAACTATTGTATACATTTATACTATGTTTGAAATTTGACAATCTACTAGAAAGCATATAAAAAAAATTATCTACGTAAGCGTAATTGTGTATAGAGTGTATATATTCTTCGTATATATTATTACATTTGTTTTCTTTAGAAGGTAATACACATAATTCATATTTTTTATATTTTCCAATTAATAACTTAACATAATCCACTAAAGGAATTGTTTTCATAAAACAATTATGATCTTTATTGTCTATGGTTATAATATGATTATTATAGTCTACTTCATATTTATAGTCTTCTAATAGAGGATTATAGTTTATTTTGAAATAGTCCAATATAGGATTATAATTTGAGTTTTCCATTATATCTTTATATATACTTTTATCAAGTGTTTTAAACTAATTGCGTCGTTTCACGTATAATCAATTATATTATATTATTATATGACTCTGAATCTTAAAAAGTTTGATATGAAACGTATTACCTTTTTAAAAAATGAAAATAAGGGACCAGTGGTGGTATTAATAGGTCGCCGAGACACTGGTAAAAGTTTTTTAGTTCGTGATTTATTATTTCATCACGTAGATATACCTATTGGTACTGTAATATCTGGCACAGAAGCAGGTAATGGTTTTTATTCGTGTCACGTTCCTAAATTATTTATTCACGATGAATACAATACAGGTATCATTGAAAATATTTTAAAAAGGCAAAAAGCAGTCATCAAGCAAGTAAACAAGCAAATCGAAACCTACAAAAAAAGTTCGATTGACGCAAGGGCATTTGTTATACTAGATGATTGTTTATATGACAATGGATGGGCACGTGACAAAATGATGCGCTTATTATTTATGAATGGTAGACACTGGAAGGTTATGCTTATTATTACAATGCAATATCCGTTAGGTATACCACCAACACTAAGAACCAATATTGATTATGTATTCATATTGAGAGAACCTTACATCGCCAATCGAAAACGTATTTATGAAAATTATGCAGGTATGTTTCCTACATTTGAATCCTTTTGTCAAGTAATGGATCAATGTACTGAAAATTATGAATGTTTGGTCATAGATAATAATGTAAAATCAAATCAATTACAAGAACAAATATTTTGGTACCGAGCCGAAAATCACAAGGATTTTAAATTAGGATCTAAAGAATTTTGGGAATTGTCTAAAAATCTCGGTTCAGATGAAGAAGATGATGTATACAATCCGGGCGATTATAAATCAAAAAAAGGTCCTAAAATTAACGTAAAAAAAACGAAGTGGTAAAAAATATAGTATACTTATAATGATAAATATTTTTCATTATTTGTTAGATTTTGTTCTACAAAATAAGATGTATTATTTATTTTATTTATTATTGATACCATTAGCATCTTTTATTTATAATATAATATTACCTGAAAGTATCGGTAATTTTTATACTCATTTCAAAAAAGTTTATTTATATTATATTGTAGTTTGCATTGCCTCATTTAATTTTTTACATATTTTCATAAACTGGTTAGCGTGGAGAGTCATACCACATTTTTATGAATTTATTGTATTGAGTATTTATGATTACATTTATGAAAACTCTTATTGTAATTATGAAAATTTAAATATTACTGAAATCATTATAAAATTATCAAAATTGCCTTTGATTTTACAAGATGCTTTGAAATCATTCAAAGAAGAATTTTGTCATGTCTTTTTTGGATTTATGATAGGAATTTTTTATTTTTATATTAAATTAGGATTAAAATACTTAGTTGTATTTTTAGGATTTTTTGTAGTAATGGTTGCGTTGCAAATTATAAATATAAAACATATTACAGAAATCAATAAAAGAAGGGAAAAATACGAAGACGACACGTTTGAAAAGTTAGGCGAATCTTTAAAAAACATTGGTGTAGTTCAATCGTTTCAAAATATAAACCAAGAAAAATCCATTTTGTATAATATTTTACACAATTATAACTATGAATATTATAAATCATTAAATTATTCTATTGCTTATGATACTATGACTAAATTAATTAATCTTATTATGGGTATTGTTTTAGGTTATATGATTTGGACGGATTACTTGAATAAAAAGATTAACAAACAATATTTATTCCAATGTTCACAAGTTGTTCTTTTGTTTATTACTATGTGTGATTCAATTGGCATTGTATCACGTTCTTTATCAGATAATTTAGGAAAAATTTATGATATCAACCATTTTTTCAATAAGGAAATACCAAAAGATTATCATTGTAAAGTAGGTGAACAAACATTCAAAAATGGTGATATTGTATTCAAAGATGTTTATCATAAATACAACCAAACTTATTACTCACTAGAAAATGTCTCGTTCAAAATACAAAAGGGAGAAAAAATCGCAATTGTTGGTGAAAGTGGCTCTGGTAAAACTACCATCATCAAATTATTAATGAAACATAAGGCTTTATGTATGGGAACCATTACTATTGGAGGCATAAATATAAATGAGTTGTCTACTAACGAATTGACGAAACACATCATGTATATTCCACAAAGTCCAAAATTATTTAACCGAACTTTATACGATAATATAGTATATGGTTTGAAACGTCCACCTAATAGAACACAAATAATACAAACTTTAGAATCTATGAATATTAACGTTTTTACTAAAAAACTAGACCAAAAAGTTGGTCGTGATGGATCTCTATTATCAGGTGGTCAACGACAATTGGTTTGGTTATTACGTTCATTATATCGGATCAAGCCTATTATTATATTGGATGAACCCACCGCATCTTTGGACGAACTCAATAAAAAAATGGTCATTCAAGCCATCAAACAAATTGGACGCGGTAAAACCATTATCATGATCACACACGATGAAGTAGATGGCGAATTTAAAAAAATACATGTAGAAAAGGGTTTACAAATGAACGATATGGTCAGCATATGGTAAAATATCTGGGTCATGTGTAATCACTATAATTGTTTTACCTTTTGTCTCATTGACAATTAATTTTACTATTTTTTTACGAGTATCTTGGTCTAAACTGGTTAATGGTTCATCAAAAATCACTATAGATTTATTGGGTTTTAATATACCACGTATAACCATAATTATTTTTTGCATACCTAACGATAATCTAGAACCATTTGTACCACAAGGAGTATCTGTACCATATTCTAATTTGTCATAATAATCAAACAAATCATATTTTTTTAACAACGAAATAATATCTTCTTTGGAAGTTTGGTTTCCATATTGTAAGTTATACAATACACTTTCATCAAATAAAATTGTTCGTTGATTGACGTAATATATATTATCCCGAATGTCTGTTTTGCATAAATCTTTACTATTAGTATCGTCTAAGTAGATGTCTCCTTTGGTTGGGTTCGCCATTTTGATAATTAATTTCATAATGGTTGTTTTTCCTGAACCTGACTTACCCATTAATATGTTGATTTTATCTTGTTTAAAATGTATATTTACATTTCTCAGAATATAATCTGATTTTTCATCATATTTGTAACTTATATTATTTAGTTTTATACCTTTGAATGTGCGTATTGGAATACAAGATTCAGTTTCGTCCATTTCTTCTATGAAACGATTTATTTTGATGAATTTAGAAACACCATAATACTGATACAATGTATTATTTAAAAAATTGGTTTGAAGTCCTTTATAAATCAAATAAGTAATCAAAATATTGCTAATCATTTTTTTATCTTTATACAATAATCTATAAAGTATAATAAAAAATATACTATAAAATACAATATTATTTATAAACAAAACTTTATTATTCAAACCATAACATTTAGTTATAGTTTTAAAGTGTTCATCTTCCTTTTTCATAATATAGTTTAATTCATTTTCCACTGAATTGTCAAACAATATATTCATCAAATTTTTAGTTTTGTCTCCAATATAGTTATTGTTTCTTATAATTTCTGTATCGGAATTATAATAACAATCTAATAATTCAGGATGAAATATATAAAAAATCATAATTAGTACTATAAACTGTCCTATAAACAATGACGCGACCATTTTATCATAATTATAAAAGTAAGCACTTATAGTTAACAACATAACAAGACATGGAATAAGATCTATAAATATATATCTAATAATAAAACGTATAGTTCCATAAATTTGTTGTATCATCCAAGACACCTCGGATTCCGATAATTCTTTATAATTTTTGGTATATTTGTGAAAAATTTGTTTTATAGTTTTTTTTTTGGAATCAGTAGAAAAATGAAATAATAAATAATTTTCTAAATTATTTTTTGAATAATCCAAAATAACGAATAATATAAATAAAATACCCAAACAATAAAGTATTCCTTTCATAGTACCACTTTTTAATAGGGACGAAAAATTAGAAAAATTTGTTTTATGTTCAGCATTTATAAAATCAGTTATAATACGTGGTATTACAATAGAACCAATACTATAGACAATAAAACTCAATAAGGTATACATTATAAAATATATTTTATGTTGTGTGATATATGGAAATAATATATTCTTAATTAGATACATTATATATAGTGAATATATAATGTTCTTCATAATAAATTTACTAATTCGTCCAAGTTCCATTCAAATGGTTTGGACTGTCGTATTAACTTCAAATTTGGATACCAATTGGTAGTTTTATTTTTTGTCCATCTCCAATCGCATCCAGCACTTAATAAAACATAGGTATTTATTCCTAAGGTTCCGCACAAATGAGCTAACGATGTATCCGTAGTAATCACACATTGTACTTGTTTCAATATACTAATACTATAGCGAAAGGATTCGTCCTGCTGGTCTAATGAATAACTCTTTACATTATAATCGTCTAACAATAGTTGTTCTTCTGAAGTAATGTCTTGTGTAATGGTAATCCATTGAATATGGTTACATTCAAACAATGGAACACACTTTGACAATGGAATACTTCTATTATAACATTCATGACTATTATCGCGATTTCCTTTCCAGTTGATCACCATTATAGGTTTGGTGTATAGTGATATATCTACAGGATAACTTGGTAACTCTGGAAAATAATCTATATAAATATCTTTGTAATCCAACTCCAAAGCATAATGTAAATAAGATACATTACAATGATAATCAAACTTTGTTATTTTACCACGGTCACAAAAAGGGACTACGACAACATTGAGACAATCACGATATATATAGTCATATATCCAAAACAAATTATCATAGACTAAAAAAATAATGTTATTATTCATTTGTGAAATTTTTTTTATAAATCTACTATACATAATATTGTCTCCAATTCCACCAGACATATAAATTAATAATGTTTTATGGTTGTCTTCTTTTTTAAATAATCCCATCGTTTTAGGTTCAATGTTCAAATGGCGTACAATTACTGGATTCATATATATGCTATACATAGGTTGAGTGTAATTTTGTTTATTCAACAAAAGCATATTATAATGAAAATAAACTTGTTCCATTATGGATTTGTCAATATTAAAAAAAATTATATAATGATGTAATTTATATTCGTACTCATTAACTATATTCAAATATTGACAAATCGTATTATGTCGAAAATATAACATAATGGTGAATAAGTTATTCAAATGTCTTTCTTCATATTTATGAGCCAGTGTTTTACTATTTTTATATGATGTATATGACAACTCTTTGTCTCCAATTTCTATAGTATCTAATAAAAGTTTATCGCTATGGTCAGGTTCGCAATACATTAATATATTGTATTTTTCATCTATGCATCTTATTATTGACTCTATAAATTCATTTTTATCCCATTCTTTGTAATATATACTATATTGTTCTACAAGTATATTTTTTTTATAATCTTCATAAATAACACGACCAATGTTCATTTATATTAAGTTGTAAATCTTTTCTTCACTTATATACGAATTATATTGTTGATTTATTTTTCGCTTAATAGTATATCGTTGGTCATTGTATTGATGTATATGTTCGCTAATTGAAATATAGTCTTCGTCGTATTGCCGAAGTTTACTTTTTAGTCGTATGTTATCTTCACAATCCCATAAAAGAGTATTGATAGTTTTTAATTCATAAAATAAACTTCGCAAAGGTTCGGTTTCTTTTTTGTGATTCTTCAAAGCGTTGTATTCATTTTGTATATTTTTTTTTTTCAAATAATCTACACATTTAGATAATTTAATTTCTAAAATAGTTAATTTATCAATTATTTCGCCATAAGAACACGGAACCATCATAATAGTTTTTAGTTGTCAAAATTTTATATTAAAATAAACATGAAATATATATTATGTATACAATATTTATATTTCACCGAGATTATAGAAGTTTTGACAACTTAGGTCTAAACTATGCTATGAAACATTTTGACAATATTATTCCTATCTTTATATTTACTCCTGAACAAATAAAAAAAAATAAATATATTTCTAATAATAGTTTACAATTTCTTTGTGAATCATTGGAAGAACTTCGTGAACAAATACCTTTATATATTTTCTACGGAGACAATTTGAAGGTGTTAAGTAAAATTAATAAAACCATTCCAATTTCAAACATAGTATTCAATAAAGATTATACACCATATGCTATAGAACGTGACCAAAGTATTGACTCATGGTGTGTGAATAAAAATATAAATTGCGTACAAATAGAAGATTACTTGTTGAGTCCAATCGGTCGTTTCAATAAAACAGACGGTTCTCCTTATGTGGTATATACACCGTTCAAAAAAAATGTACTCAAACACTCTATACCTAATCCACAAAATCATCCATTGAAACATTTGATATATCATAAACCACTAGAAAGTATATCTTATTATAGTCCAAATTTAGATTATTATACATATAATCCACATAACAACGTCAAAGGAGGACGAAAAAATGGATTGAAATATCTTCACATAAATATATATTGTGAAGACCAATTAAGCATAAAAACAACACAATTGTCAGCCTATATCAAATATGGTTGTCTCAGTATACGTGAAGTATATCATCATTTCAAAGATGAAAACTTAAAGGCTCAACTCATATGGCGTGAATTTTATTATTACATCAACTATTATTACCCCAATCTATTAAAAAAATCAGTAGCATTTCAAATGAAATATGATAAAATAAAATGGGTAAATAATAAAAAGCATTTGGAATTGTGGAAACGCGGGGAAACTGGATTTCCAGTGGTAGATGCTTGTATGCGTCAATTAAATAAAACAGGATATATGCATAATCGTGGTCGATTAATTGTCTCTAATTTCTTGAATCGTTTGCTAGGATTAGACTGGAGATTAGGTGAATTATATTTTGCTCAACAATTAATCGATTATGATCCATGTGTCAACAATGGTAATTGGCAATGGGTTTCATCCGTTGGTATTGATACAAAACCATATAGTCAGAGAGTATTTAATCCGTGGTTACAAAGTAAGCGTTTTGATCCGCATTGTATTTATATAAAAGAATGGATTCCTGAATTAAATGATGTTCCTTCTAATGAAATACACCAATGGTACCTACACGGCAATCCAGATATTTACCGTTTGCCTATTATAGATTATAGTATGGCACGTGAACGAAGTCTACAAATGTATCGAACAATTCAATAAAATCATTTTACACATTTGGACGTCAGTTGTGATCTTGACTAAATAGTCTTGAAGATTATCCGCATTAAAATTTTGTAAGTTTCGTTTGGGTTTAGCATATTTAGACATATATATCAAAATATTTTATTTAAGCAATACTATTAAAATTTCCTATATATTTAAAACTAATACCAGCATTAATAATTTTATATCCTGAAGAAACGACTACTTCTTCAAACAAATCGCCTCCCCCACCTTCAATAAAATATATTTTCTAAAAACATATTTTATTGAAAAATTGCGGGGGTTAATTTCCTAAAATCACGACAAGTTTTAAGATAATCTTTATGAATTTCATAATTACGCATCATACCTCGTCTTGAATATTCTAATGTCTTCTCATAAATGTTATCTCGCCAACGGAGAGCGTGGAGTTTGTTTTTTTCATAGCATAGAGGCATCTTAATATACTATACAAATAAATTTTATATCTTTTTTCTCGTATAGTAATTTATATTTCGCTAAACTTCCTTTTTTTTCGTCTCATAATTTCTACAATCTCATTCCACCGAGTGTTTTCTTCAATTTTTAGTATAATACCATTATCTAATATGAGTTCATATATATCATTATGTTTAGTAAAACATGTGATGTAGTTGTGGTAATGTTGAACGAAAATATCACAAATAATTTTGCTCCTTCTATGGTATAAATCCATAGTTATATAATATAAAATATATTTTTATCTTACTTTATTAATAAATAGAACAACTTCTGGTTAATAGTGGTTGTTCAAGGACGATATTTTCTTCTATCTGTTCTTCTGCTCGTTCTTCGGTATGTTCTTCTATAAATGGTTCTTCGGTATGTTCTTCAATAAATGGTTCTTCGGTTTGTTCTTCAATAGGTGGTTCTTCGGTATGTTCTTCAATAGGTGGTAGTTCATCCGGTGGTTCAAATGCTTTAAAATTACCAGCGTGAACCGCATACGCAAAATCATAACCGAGATTGTTATATACCATTTCGTAACCATAGATGATATGGAATGAGACAGACCTTGAAAGTTCGTATAATCCCCAAACATACTCATAATTAT
>Ga0255775_1002247_pt1 | contig 16908 bp, 17 predicted proteins | sample 011ome_26_FD_179973 | JGI IMG/M metagenome (GOLD analysis project Ga0255775, IMG submission 179973) | Coastal salt marsh microbial communities from the Groves Creek Marsh, Skidaway Island, Georgia - 011511BT metaG (version 2) | ecosystem: Environmental > Aquatic > Marine > Intertidal zone > Salt...
ATGCATAGAGTAAAAGGCAAGAGGGTTTAATTAAAAATGATAAATTATGTTCATTAGTTGACCTATATCCAACTTATAAAGAAATCCTTGGCATTAATCAAACAAAAAGTTTTTCATTACTGTCAGATAATGAGCATAAATTTATTGTATTAGAAGACCATATAAATTTTACACCATCAATAAATCAAAATATTGAATTATGGGCATTAGTAAATAAAGATTTTATCTATATAAGGGAGCTGGATAAAGTAACTCTGATTAACAGGAAGACAAGGGAGGTCTCAAATGCAATCATTCCACAATACGATGATATTCTTAAAAATAACTCCTCATTTGGCACTTATATAGATGAATATGAAAAAGTATTTAGATATAGAAATAATATTTTGTCAAAAGATACTTATATGAACGGTGAAGTAAGGAAAAATTCAGGCAATGTTAAGAAATATTTTAATATTTTTGTGGATTTATTAATATATAGGAAGCCAATGAACGTATATCAAAAAAGTATAAAATTTAACCAGAAAAAGAAGGGGGTTTCTTAGGATGCTCTATATAAGAAATTTTAAAAAGTTGTCAGAGGTTTTGGGGTGATAAACAGAATAAAGAGAATCATTAGAAAAATAGTTAATAGTTTTGGCGTAGATATCATAAAACTAGAAAAAGCTACAGGCTTAGACAATCCATACTGTCAATATAGTAAAGTTAAAGGTAATATTATTGATGTTGAAATGCTTGGAAAAATGTCATTATCAATTCCTGGGATGATTACTCCAGAAGCAGGTAAGTTTCTTTATTCTCTATGCTATATGCAAGATTTAGAGGGTGATGTTGTAGAAATTGGCTCTTGGCAAGGCAGATCATCAACATTCTTAGCAAGAGCGGTTAAAGAGTCCTTAAATGGAAATTTTTATGCAATTGACCATTTTGGTGGAAATGCGGGTAAAGAGGAATTTTATGCAATAAACGGCAGTCTAAGTAGTTTAAAAGATAATTTTAATGACAATTTATCCAGATTTGGGTTAATAGATACTGTCAACCTTTTAGATATGGTTAATACAGAGGCTTGTGAAAAAATCAAAGGTAGAAAAATTAGATTTTTATTTATAGATGGAGATCATACTAAAGATGGTGTTAAAAAAGATATAGAGCTATTTTTTCCTCAATTAGAAAAAGGTTCAATAGTAGTTTTTGATGACTATTTTGAGGGTTTTTCAGGCTTAATAGAGGCAGTAGATGAAATTTTAGAAAAGTATAATTTTGATAAAGTTTTCTACCATAGGCACACTCTGGTTATAAAACTATAGATGATTAAAACAATACTATATATCGCATTTCAGTACGATAATGGCAAAGAGGAGAATGGTGCAGCTCTTAACTATAAGGCCTGGTATGAAAATTTCATTAAACTTGGTTATAAAGTAGAAGGTTTATTTTATGAGGAGCATTCAAAAGAAGATCTACAAATTGAAATAATAGAAACAGCAAGGAGGATAAAGCCTGATTTGGTATTTTTTATATTACAAAAAGATCAGGTAGATATAAACACTCTTAAAACTCTAGAAGAGCAAGGGTTTTTTATAGTTAATTTCTTTGGTGATGATCAATGGAGATTTGATAATTGGAGCTCAAAATACGCACCTTATTTTAGCGCTTGTATTACTACCGATAAATTTAGCGTAGATAAGTATAAAAGTATTGGTCAAAACAATATTGTAAGAAGTCAATGGGCATCATTAGAAAGTAATGTCTTGTATAAAAATATAGATTATAAATATGATGTTAGTTTTATAGGTGGGATTAACTCATACAGAAAATGGTTTGTAAAAGAGCTGTATAAAAAAGGTATTAAAGTGCATTGTTTTGGCAATGGCTGGGATAACGGAAGAGTATCTTATAAGCAAATGGAAGAGATATTTTCAACATCTAAAATAAATCTAAACATATCAAATAGTACAAATTACGATATACGCTATTTAGTGTCAAACATCAAACCATTTTTAATTGCATTGCGAGATGTAATCAAGGGTGGTAAAAATAGTAGCCAAACGAAAGCTAGGAATTTTGAAATACCAGCACAAGGTGGATTTCAATTAACTGACTATGTTCCATCTATTGAAGATTATTTTAATATAGGGAAAGAATTGATTTGTTATAGTGATGTTGATGAAGTTAAAGAATTAATAAATTATTATTTAAAACACGGCAAAGAAAGAGAGCGAATAAAAATAGCAGGCATTAAAAAGACGAGAGAAAACCATACATTCAATCATAGGATTTCTGAATTTATGAAGCGCCTTGAAAAAATAAAAAGTGATGGTTTATGAATGCAATAAATAAAGAAAATCTAAGGCAACTTTTAGAGCCACACTTTCGTAAAGATTTAAAAAAAGAAAAGTATAAAGTAAAGTCTTTAGCGGCTACTGAATTATTAACTCATACTAGATTTGATATAGCTTTTAAGCTTCTTTACCTTGAGATGAAAGATAGAGGTGCACTTTTTGCAAAAGAGTTTTATAAGGAGCATATCAGGGCATTTAGCTTAGGGAAGTTTACTGAACCTGGAAATGAAAAGAAAAATAGTATAGAGCAGTTTTTCGGAGAGTTTAATGAAACTTTTGAAGATATAAAAGCCAATGGATTTGATAGTAGTAAAACTTTAGTGCCACTGTCAAAAAATAGCTCAATTGCAAATGGTGCTCACAGGGTGGCAAGCGCCATATTTCTTGATAAAGATGTTAAATCTGTAAAAATTGATACTGATAATCATATTTATGATTACCGTTTTTTTCAAGAAAGAGGCGTGTCAAGCAATGTGTTGGATATTGTGGCAACTAGGTTTATTTCATATTCAACTAATACGCATATTGCTTTCATATGGCCTTCAGCTGTTGGTCATGATAAGGATGTGGAGAGTCTTATTCCTAATATTGTGTATCGCAAGAGTATTCAGTTAAGCAAAAATGGCGCGCATAATTTACTGTCTCAAATTTATTTTGGTGAAGAGTGGTTGGGCAGTGTTGAGGATAATTTTAAGGGTGCAGAAGGGAAACTTGTTGAGTGTTTTAAAAATGATAAGCCAGTTAGAGTTATCGCTTTTCATGCCGATAGTTTGAATGATGTCGCTAAAATTAAAGATGAAATACGTGCAATTTTTAACATCGATAAACATTCAATTCATATTACAGATACTAAAGATGAGGCGGATAGAGTTGCAAGAACAGTATTTAATGACAATAGTGTTCATTTTTTAAATCATGCTAAGCCCAACAAATACGCCTCAACGCATAAGAAGGTCGCTTCTTTCAAAGCATTCATAAGTAACAGTGATGCTTGTCACGACGATGTGCTACTCGATGGGTCGATGGTTTTGTCTGCTTACGGGGTAAGAGAGGCGAATGATATTGATTATTTTACGAATGACAATAACAAGGTTGACATTCAAAATGACGCGTTCGAGTGCCATGATAGCGAGCTGAAATATCATGACATAGAGAAATTATCGCTTATCTATAATCCTCAATATTATTTTTATTTTAACGATGTAAAGTTTGTGTCGTTCAAGCAAGTTTATAAAATGAAAAAAAATAGAAATGAGGTTAAGGATATTGCTGATTGCAAAATGATGGAAGCATTATTGGAAAACAACAAAACCAAGGCAATGTTGAACAAACTTAGGCAATTTTTCTATTATCAAAAAATAAAGACAAGAGTGTCACTTATCAAGTTTTTAAGGCTTGTCGGACTGCATTCCACCCTAAAGTTTTTGTATAGACTAATGGTAAAGAAATGAAAGATATTTTAATCTCTGTTATTTTACCGGTGTATAACGGCGCACCATACCTTGATGAAGCGATTGTCAGTATTTTAAAACAAACGCATGATAATTTTGAGCTTATTGTTATTAATGACGGATCTACAGATGAAAGCTTAGAAATTTTAGAAAAATATGCCATTCAAGATGACAGAATTATAATAATCAATCGTCAGAATAAGGGTTTGGTTTATAGTTTGAATGAGGGTATTCTAAAAGCCAAGGGTAAATACATTGCCAGAATGGACGCTGACGATGTAAGTGATATATCTCGATTAGAAAGTCAGATTGAGCATATCGAAAAATATAATTTAGATATTTGTGGTGGGCATTACTTATTGATAGATGACGAAGGTAGAATTAATGGATTAAATGTTGTGCCAATAAGTCACGAAACGTGTACTTTGTCATTGTTGTTCAAGGTTCCTTTTGCTCATCCTAGCGTTATGATTCGAAAGCGATTTTTAGATGAAAATTCTTTAGAGTATGGTCAATCTGCTTACAAAATAGCAGAAGACCTAGATTTGTGGCTCAGAATGCACAATTGTGGTGCAAGATTTGGTAATGTTGATAGCGTGGTGTTAAAGTATAGAACACTTGGAGAATCTTTATCTAAGGAAAATAATGCACTAATACTTAAAGAAACAAAAACCATGCTCCGTCAGTTTTATAAAGATAACTATCAGCAAATCGCTCTAATTATAAAAAACTTACCGTCAGTGTTAAATGCAGAGGAAAAATCATTGCTAGTACGTTATATATATAAACGCGTTAAAAGGTTTGACTTTTCTCATGTTGGCCTAATGAGGAAAGTAGATAAGAAGATTATTTTTAATAGTATCCTATCTGAGATGATAAGGTGATTTCACATGATTCTAATAGCAAGGCTAAGGTGAGTTATGATATTGGTTAATGCTTTAGGTATAACAAATTCCGGCGGTATTATCGTCTTGGATAAATTTGTATATGAATGTTTAAAAGATCCTTTGGGCCGTAAATATTTGATTGTTGCCAATGATAATGTCAATATTAGAAAATTATTTGACAAGTATAGAGAAAGCATCTTATTTGAATTTTTATTTATTAATAATAAGGGCCTTATACACAGGCTTTTTTATGAAAATGTAATCTTTAGGAGGCTAGTTAAAGAGCATTGTATTGACTTAATATATAATTTTTCTGGAACCGCTCAATTCTTTACTAAAACCCCACAGTTGGTAAAAATTCACAATCTTCTTTTTTATTCTAAAAAACTAGACGGTTTTTATCAAGAGAAAAGACTTTTCTTAAGATGGTTTAAAGATATTTTTGTAAAAAGAATAGTCTTTATTCAAATGTTTAATTTTGCCACTCATTTGGAAATACAATCTTCACATGTTAAGCAGAATTTGTCGGATTTTATTAATACTAAAAGTAAGCTGCTTTATATAAAGAGCGATATTGATGTGCCTGATAACGCATTCCACATACCAAGACAATATAATTTTTCAAAAAAAATAAAGTTTTTGTATATTGTAGGCCCTCATTTTGAAAGTTTGCATAAAAACCTTCAAGATTTTACAAATGCTATGCTGAGTTTAACTGAGGTAGATATTGATTTTGAAATTAATATTACATTAACCAGTGAGCAGCTAAACAGATCTAAGATTTGGGATGCTTCTTTAAATCCAAAAACAAATTTTCTTGGTTACATAAGTGACCAAGGAAAAATGATAGGATTATTTTGCGATAACACAATCCTAATTTCTACTTCTATTATTGAGACATTGGGGTTACACGTAATAGAGGGTATTAAGAATGGTATTATTACCATTACCCCGGATGAAGAGTACGCTAATACAGTTTATGGGGATAATATGTTTCAATATGAGTTGTTCAATAGGGATTCTTTGGTAGACACTATTATGAGTATAATAAATTGCAAGGAGTCTTATAGTGAGAATATTTTATCCATACAAGATGATTTAAGGCAAAGTGAAATGAGTAAATTTAGTAGTATTTTAGATGTATTTGACGAGGTGTTAAATGTTCAAAAATAAGGTTTTATTGATTTCTGGTGGCACAGGTTCATTTGGCGGTGCTGTATTAAAAAGGTTTTTAACTACTGATATTAAAGAAATACGAATTTTCTCGAGAGATGAGCTTAAGCAAGATGACATGAGAAAGTTTTACAATAATGACAAGCTTAAGTTTTATATTGGCGATGTAAGGGATAAAAATTCAATTAACGATGCGATGAGAGGGGTTGATTATGTTTTTCATGCGGCTGCTCTAAAACAGGTTCCATCATGTGAGTTTTATCCAATGCAAGCAGTCAAAACTAATGTTATTGGTACTGAAAATTTATTAAATTCTGCTATTGCGGCCGGCGTAAAAAAAGTAATTGCACTTAGTACAGACAAGGCGGTTTACCCAATCAATGCGATGGGCATTAGCAAGGCTATGATGGAAAGAGTGATTGTAGCTAAAGGCAGGAATGTAAAAGACACTATGATTGCCTGTACTAGATATGGCAATGTAATGGCGAGCCGTGGCTCTGTTATTCCATTATTTATTGATCAAGTTAGAAATGGTAAGTCTATCACTATTACTGACCCTAATATGACACGCTTTATGATGAGTCTTGATGATGCAGTTGATCTGGTTTTGTTTGCATTTGAAAATGGCCAGAGTGGTGATATTTTCGTGCAAAAAGCACCTGCTGCAACAGTAGAGTTACTTGCTCATACGATGAGAAAAATTTTAGGCGTACCTGATCATGAGGTCAAGACTATTGGCACAAGGCATGGTGAGAAACTGTATGAAACTTTATTGACAAAAGAGGAGATGGTGAAAGCGATTGATATGGAAAAATATTACCGCATTCCTGCAGATACTAGAGATCTTAATTACAATCAGTTTTTCGAAGAAGGGGAGGAGGTTATTACAGAGGCAGGTGAATACCATTCTCATAACACCCATAGATTAAATGAAGAGGAGTTAACAGAGTTACTGTTAAATCTTAGAGAAATTCAGGATGATTTAAAGGAGTTTCGGAAAAATGAGTAAACTGAAGGTAATGACTATTGTTGGTACTAGGCCGGAAATCATAAAGCTAAGCCAAGTGATGAAAGAGTTAGATCGACATGTGGACCATACAATTGTACATACTGGTCAAAATTATGACTATGAATTGAATGAATTATTTTTTGAACAGTTGGATATTAGAAAGCCTGATATTTTTTTGGAAGCTGTTAAGGGTACACCATCGGAAACTATTGGAGACATTATTGCAAAGTCCGACAAGGTCTTTGCTGAAATGCAGCCAGATGCCTTATTAATCTATGGTGATACCAATAGCTGCTTAAGTGTTATTCCAGCCAAGAAGAGAAAAATACCGATTTTTCATATGGAAGCAGGGAATCGATGCTTTGATCAAAGAGTACCAGAAGAAGTTAATAGAAAAATTGTAGATCATTTGAGTGATATCAACCTACCTCTTTCAGAACAAGCTAGGGATTACCTGATTGCAGAAGGCATCAAACCTGAAACAATTATTAAAACTGGTTCACCAATGACAGAAGTCTTAAATGCTAATATGGAAAAGATCAAATCTAGCGATATTCTAGAAAGAGAAGGACTAAAGTCAAAAGCATATATTGTTATGAGTATTCATAGGGAAGAAAATGTTGACTCTCCTAAAAACTTCAGTGATTTATTAGAATCAATTGATGAACTAACTAAGAAATATAATATGCCAATTATTATTTCAACACACCCAAGAACAAGAAAGAAATTGGAAGATATTGACCACCAAAACAAAAATCCTTTAATTAGATTCTCGAAACCTTATGGCTTCCATGAGTATAACAATCTACAGATGAATGCATTTTGTGTAATCTCAGATAGTGGTACTATTGCCGAAGAAGGGTCAATACTGAATTTACCTGCTGTCACAATACGTCAGGCGCACGAAAGACCAGAAGGTATGGATGAAACTACAGTAATAATGTCAGGATTGAATAAGATTAGAGTTATTGATGCAGTCGAGGTTGCAACAGCTCATCATTCACATGATGTTAGAGTGATAAAGCCTGTTAGAGATTATGAGACTGATAATGTCTCTAAGAAGATTTTAAGAATCATCTTGTCATATGTTGATTATGTAAATAGAACTGTCTGGCATAAAGAGGTATAGTTTTGAAAGACAAGGTGCTTGTTCTCGGCTCTGCAGGTTTAATAGGCCATCAGGTTTATAATTATTTAAAAGATAGTGATAATTATGAGCTGCACAATATCTCATATCAAAATAAAATTCAAGATGATACGGTCTTATTAGATGCCAGAAATGAACAAGTTTTCATTGATAAAATAACAAGTATTAGCCCGAAGTATATTGTCAACTGTATTGGTATTTTGATTGATGGTTCAAATGCAGATCCTGAAAACTCCATCTTTCTTAATTCATATATGCCCCATAGATTAACTAGACTGGCAGATAAAATTAATGCAAAACTAATTCACATATCAACTGATTGTGTTTTCTCAGGTGACAAGAAAGAGCCGTATATTGAAACGGATGAAAAAGATGGAAGGGGTGTATATGCTAAAACTAAAGGGCTTGGAGAGGTTGTTAGTGACAAGCATCTTACGTTAAGAACTTCTGTTGTAGGGCCTGAGTTAAAAAATGATGGAGAAGAGTTGTTTCATTGGTTCATGGGTCAGTCGGGTGAAATTCCTGGCTACACAAAAGCTATTTGGTCAGGAGTTACCACAATAGAGCTTGCGAAAGCTGTTAAGTGGTCTATTGATCATCATATAACTGGCTTGTATCATGTAACTAACAACTCGTCAATCAGTAAATACGAACTTTTAAAATTATTTCAAAAGCATACAAAAAAAGATATTGATATCAAATCAGTAGAGGGGAACAATGTCGATAAGGGTTTTATTGATACTAGATTATTAATGAATTACAAAATCCCGTCTTACGATCAAATGATTTCTGATATGGTTAGTTTTATTGTCAGTAACAATTACTTATACTCTCAATATAAATTATGAAGTTTGCTATAATTACAGATTCATTTCCACCGTTAAGAAATTCTGGCGCAATTCAAATTAGGGATTTGTCATTAGAATTTGTAAGGCAAGGGCATAAAGTTGTGGTAATAACACCATCTTCAGAAATTAATAACCCTTTTACCATTGAAGATGTAAATAATGTACAAGTCGTCAGGTTGAAGTCTTTAAAAACTAAAGATATTAGCTATATTCGCAGAGTTATAGCTGAGTGTATGATGCCATTTGCAATGATTTTTAATTTAAAGCGTAGCTGTGTAACTGTTAATGAGTTTGATGGGGTGATCACTTATGCACCCTCAATATTTTTAGGCTTAGTAGCAAAAAAGATAAAGAGATATTCTAAGTGTAAAAACTATCTTATCATAAGGGATATTTTTCCACAATGGGCGGTAGATGTAGGGGTTATTAGGCGTAATGGAGCGCCGTACTATTTTTTTAAATTAGTTGAAAAATATCTTTATTCAACTGCTAATATTATCGGCGTACAGACTCCCGCGAATTTACCGTATTTCAGGAAAGAAACTTTAAATGATGTTACAACCGTAGAGGTTTTGCAAAATTGGCTATCAAAGCAAGAGAGTAATAAAAATTATTCTAGCATTGTTATTAATGATACAAAATTGAACGGGCGCTCTATTTTTGTATATGCAGGCAATATGGGAGATGCACAAGGACTCGATATTTTTATCGATCTAGCAGAAAGAGTGTCTAATAATAACAGTATAGGCTTTCTTTTTGTTGGAAGAGGGCGAGCTGTAAAACAATTGAAAGCAGATGTTGAAAAAAAATCATTAAACAATATTTTATTTTATGATGAGATAAATTCTAATGAAATACCAGCACTGTATGAACAGTGTAGTTTTGGAATTATTTCATTAGACAGGCGACATAAGACGCATAATATTCCGGGTAAGTTTTTATCTTATCTTAACTCTGGACTTCCTATTCTGGCAGTAGTAAATAAGAATAACGATATGGAGGGGATTATTAATGAAAACAAAATTGGCTGTGTTACAACTAACCACTCTGTTGATGTGCTGGTTAAGCTTGTTAATGAATTAATGGAGAATTCATTAAATGATGATTCTATGAAAGATAGATGTAGAGAGCTGTCTAAAGGTCTATTTTCTACAGAAGTAGCAGTAAAGCAGATTGTCAATGTACTGGTTTAGTTATTTAATCATCCCTATTGTTGTTTGTAGCGGATTGGGGGTATTTTTATATAAAAAAATTGCAATCCAAAAAGAGATAATATCTAACCTGAACTATCGTACACTGCATGAAGTTCCAACACCAAGAGGCGGTGGAATAGTTTTCTCCCTGATTTTTTCTTTTACTATTTTTGTACTATGGTATGGTGACGAAATATCAGATCAAGTATTTTATATGTTTGGGTTAGGTGGGTTTGTTGCTACATTATTTGGTTTTATTGATGATGTAAAAAATATAAAAGCTAAAATTAAGTTAGCTATCCAGCTGTTTCTTGGGGGGTGGGCTGTTTATTGGCTAGAGTATGGAGATTTACCACTGTTGGAGTCGATTCCATTTTTAATAGTGACCCTTGTTGCACTATTTTTCATGGTCTGGATGATGAATGCCTATAATTTTATGGATGGAATAGATGGTATGGCTGCATCTGGGGCAATATTTATCAGCTTAACACTTGCTACTGTACTATTTTTGACCGAAGGGTCTGTTGAAATTATAACTATTTTTATATTGATAGCGGCTACAGTTAGTGGATTTATGTTTTTTAACTGGCCACCAGCCACCATCTTTATGGGAGATGCAGGGAGTGTTTTTTTGGGTTATATTTTTGGCTCACTGCTGTTATTTACAGTGTTAAAAAATGACATATCAATTTGGAGCTGGATCACGGTATTTGGCTATTTTTTTGCAGATACAACGGTAACCCAAATTATGCGTGTTATTTTAGTTAAAAAGTGGTACTTGGCGCATCGTAGTCATGCTTATCAAAACCTTGCAAGAATAACGGGCAGCCATTTAAAAGTGACAGGAGCTGTTATTTTATATAATATAATATGGATTTTTCCATTGGTAGTTTGGTCTGTGTTACAACCTGAAATGGAGGTGGTTGCTGCAATACTTGCTGTTGCTCCTGCAATGATTGTAACTTATAAATATGGGCCACTACTATCTTCATCTTAGGAAGTTAGAATTAATATGAATAGTGATACAATATACGAAATTAAAAAAAAAGTTCAACTGGATGAAAAGGTTGCCTTGCAAAAAGTGATCGAGTTAATGGCGACGGGGGTTGATGTGCAGTGTCCCAAGCAACTACACATTCGTGGAACAATCATTTGTGGAAAAAATGTAAAGATTGATTTAAATGTAATTATTGAAGGCGATGTTAGACTGGGAGACGATGTCGTAATTGGTGCAAATAATATTCTTAAAGACTGCACTATTGGTAAAGGAAGTGTAGTCAATTCATTTTCTCTTGTAGAGGGTGCAGTTATTGGAGAAAATTGCTTTATCGGCCCTTATGGACGTATCCGTCCCGATGTATCGATTGGGGATTATGTGTCGATTGGTAATTTTGTTGAGATTAAAAGTACAAATATTTCTTCAAAATGCCGAATTAATCACCTTGCTTTTGTGGGTGATGCAGATTTGGCAGAGAGCGTCACCATAGGCGCAGGAACGATTACCTGTAATCACGATGGAGTGGGGACCAATCGTACTACAATAGGAGAAGGTGCTTATGTTGGATCTGGTTGTAATTTAGTAGCTCCATTAAAGGTGAATGCTAATGCAACGATTGCATCAGGCTCTACTATTACTAAAGAAGTTGCCGCTGATACCTTGACCATTGCACGCTCTAGGCAGGTGAAAATTGAGAATTGGAAAGGGCCAAAGCCTCGTAAATGACTATTCTGAATATTGCCGTCTGGGGCTTGGGAAGCCATGCTAAAAATCGCATCTTACCGCTGTTATCTATTATGGATAAGATTAAAATGGTTGGTGTCTGTTCTCGAGATAGTGAGATGGTTAAAATATGTGCAGAGCAGTGGAGCTGTTATGGTTGGAATGATCCGCTTCAGATGCTTAACTCTAATGAAGTTGATGTTGTTTATATTGCTACCCCAATCGGCACACACTTCTCTTTGGCTCGGCAGGCAATTGAGGCTGGAAAACATGTTTGGTGTGAAAAACCATTGACATGTAGTTATTCTGATACTCAAACACTGGTTCTGCTTGCCGAGGAAAAAGGTAAAATTTTAACTGAATCATTTATGTATCTTTTTCATCCCCAGTTTCAGAGGGTTAAAAAGTTTGTAGGTGATAGTAAAAGAATCTACTCTGTTATCTGCCGATTTGGTATCCCTAATTTGGATAAACCAGGTTTTCGTAATAATCCTAAATTATGTGGTGGCGCTTTGTGGGATGTAGCGACTTATACGACTTCCGCGCTACTATCTCTGTTTCCAGATCAACAGGTAGAGGTGATTTTTGCTGAAGTGTTGACCAAAGATAGCTCACAAGTTGATAGTGAAGGTAGAGCTGTATTACGATTCTCTCAAGGTGCTACTGCTTACCTTGAGTGGAGTGTTGGTGTTGCTTATAAAAATGAGATCGATTTGTGGGCTGAAGATGGCTCTTTTTTTACAGATAAAATATTTTCTAAGCCAAAAGAGTATCAGCCTCAGTATAGAATTCGGGACTTGTATGGTAACGAGAGTGTAGAAAATGGAGAGCAGTCCGAGCAATTTATGGAGATGTTCCATAACTTTGCCAGAATAATGAGTGATAAGGAAGAGGCTATTGCAGAGAAAAAATCTATTCTGCAACGAGCAAAACTAATGAATGATATTGTGAATTTTTAATTTTAATGGAGTAGAAAAATGGAAAGTTGGAAAAATGTAAAACTTGATGATGAGAGTATGTGGCCGCAAACAGGTTTGGTTGATTTAGATTCGGCACATAGCGATGATAGAGGGTCGATTCAGTCGCTAGTTAATTTCCCGATGAAAAATATATCGTTAATATCTTCCAAGAAAGGTGTGGTGCGGTCTAATCACTACCATCTAACAGATTGGCACTATATGTATGTTTTGTCTGGATCGTTTGATTACTATTATCGCCCAACTGGTAGTGATGATGAACTAAAGTGTGTAAGAGCGAAAGCGGGAGAGCTGATTTTTACCCCACCAATGGAGGATCATGCAACAGTTTTTCTTGAAGATTGTGACCTATTGGCGATGAGCCGCAATCCACGTGATCAAGAGGCGTATGAGGAAGATGTACGTCGTGTAATTTTGGTTGATCCTGATAGTATCGAAGTGTGAGCGACTACTATTTGCGAGAAAGTTGTCGAATGTGCGGGGAGGGGTCGTTGACAAAGGCGATGTCTCTTACGCCAACCCCACCGGGAAATGATTTTCTGACGAAAGAGGAGCTGGGTAGGGATGAGCCGGTCTATCCACTGGATCTCTATTTTTGTGAGGCGTGTCATCATATTCAGTTAGGGCATGTAGTTGACCCTAAAATACTCTATCAAAAAAATTATAGCTACGTCTCTGCTACTTCAGCATATTTTGTTAACCACTTAAAACATTATGCAAAAGACATGGTTGAACGGTTTGATCTGAAACCTGGTGATTTAGCTGTAGATATTGGCTCTAATGATGGGACGTGTTTGAGTTTCTTTAAAGATAAAGGAATGAAGGTGGTTGGGGTTGACCCTGCCACAGAGATTGCAGGAAAAGCTACTGAAAATGGCATTGATACGATTGCTGATTTTTTTGGTTATAGGCTTGCTATAGAGTTGCGAAAAAAATATGGTACAGCGAAGTATATTACCTCTCATAATGCTTGTGCGCATATTGACAATCTATTTGACGTAGTAAAGGGTGTTGAGCATTGGTTAGATGTAGATGGTGTATTTGTTTTAGAGGTTGGTTATTTTGTCGATGTTTACAGTAATACATGGTTTGATACAGTCTATCATGAGCACGTAGATTATCATACGGTTGCTCCCTTTGAGAAACTTTTTAACAGGGTGGGTATGGAATTAATTTCGGTTGAACGAATTTCACCTCAGGGTGGCTCAATTCGTGTAATGGCTCAAAAGAAGGGTGGCATTATTAAAAGGGATAATTCAGTAGATGAATTAATTGCCTTAGAAGCTAAGCTTGGTTTGGATAAAGCTGAGACGTTGTACAAGCTTAATCATAAAATTATCCAAGTTCGTGATAAGTTACATGATTTAATTCACTCACTGAAGGCTGATGGTAAAAGTATCGCTGGTTTTGGGGCGCCAACAAAGGCAACAACATTGATGGCTCATTTTGGTTTGGATGCGACTGTGCTCGATTTTATTGTTGATGATAATCCACTTAAGCAAGGACTGTTTACGCCAATTACTCATATACCGGTTTTATCTGCTGATGCACTCTATAAAATGAAACCTGATTATGTTCTTATCCTAGCATGGAACTTTGCAGAACCAATTATGCAGATGCATAAAAAATATAGTGAGCAAGTGGGGCAATTTATCCTACCAATGCCAAATCCGGAGATTGTTTGATGAATAGTAGCTATGCAGGAAAAAGAGTGATGATTGTTGCACCTCATCCAGATGATGAAACTTTAGGCGTGGGTGGAACAATTGCAAAATATTCTGCACAAGGGGCTGATATTTTTGTCTTAATAGTATCAGGACACCTTCCACCACTTTATAGTCGAAAGGATTATGATAAAACTGTACATGAGGCACAATCTGCATTTAAGTTACTAGGTGTTTCGCAATCAGAGTTTTTAGAGATACCAGCTACAATGATTAATAGTAAGCCACTCCATAAAGTGAATGGAAGGATTTCAAAAATTATTAATGATTTTAAGCCACATATTGTGTTCTGCCCATATCCAGATAGACATATAGATCACCGTTTGATTTTTGATAGCGTAATGGTAGCGACCCGTCCAGTTGGAATAGGTAGAGATATTGAGATTTTAGCAGCCTATGAAACATTATCTGAAACTCATTGGAATGCACCACATATAGAGCCAAACTTTACTCCAAATTGGGTGGTTGATATTACAGAGCAGATAGATAATAAGTTAGATGCATTGAGTTGTTATAAATCACAAATATCAGATTTTCCAGGGCCAAGATCAATTGAAGCAGTAGAAGCTCTGGCTAAATTTAGAGGTACACAAGCAGGCTTTGGTTATGGAGAAGGATTTCACGTTATTCGAATGATTAGCTAATGATAAGCAAATTTATTTTTTTTAAAATTAGTATTTAATTAAATTTAAAATTTTAATCACAGGCGGCGCAGAGTATATTGGCTCCCATACTTGTATTGAGTTAATCAAAGCAGGTTATAAAGTGGTGGCGGTTGATAATTTATACAATTCCTCATTAGAACTTTTAAAGCGAGTTGAAAAACTGACAGGCAGCGACACTCCCTTTCATAAAGTAGATGTTCGAGATAAGACTTCATTGATAGAAGTTTTTCAATAACATTCAATTGACGGAGTGATTCATTTTGCAGTTAAAGACACTTGGTGCTGGCAGTCACAAAATCCAGATGGATGTCCAAAGCATAGATAGCACTAAATTAAGTTATTGATTTTCTATAGTTAATTAATAACCAGCCAGTTGTAGTGGTCCGTTAATCTTGGACACATTTCAAGCCACTTTTTCCAATTCAGCCATCTTTTGAGCGGGTGTCATATACCCAATCGCTGAGTGAATCCTTTTGTAGTTATAAAAGTAAATATAACTTTCTACATTTTGCACCACTTCATAGTGATTTGCAAAACTTTGATAATTTAATCGTTCAGTCTTGAGACTTCTAAAGAAGCGCTCCATAACTGCATTATCCCAACAATTGCCTTTTCTACTCATACTTTGAGTGATGTTATTATTGCTACAATAATCAATAAAAGCTTTAGATGAGTATTGCGTCCCTTGATCTGAATGGAACATTAAATTATCGGTGTTTGGGTTGTATCGATTAATTGCATTATCCATTGCATCTTGAGCTAATTGAGAATTAGGTTGTTTAGATAAAGCCCATCCAACTACTTGTCTTGAGGCCAAATCAAGAACGCTGGCTAAATAACTCCAGCCTTGATAGGTTTTTATATAAGTAATATCACCCACCCAATGAGTATTGCTTTTTTGTTGATTAAAGTCACGATCAAGTAGATTATCAGCTCTTTTATGCAGTTTGCCAGTGTTAGGGTAATAATGACGCTTTTTAGGCCTTATGGCCTTAATATTGGCCTTGTTCATTAGTGTCGTAGTACGATGAATGCCAATTTGATAACCTTCACTGTGTAGTTGGCGCTGTAAGCGTCTTCTACCGTAAGTGTAGCCAGTCTCCAATGAGATTTGCTTCATTGATTTGATAATGGCTTTGGTATCACTATCTATTGGCTTGTCTTTACGTTGGTAGTAATAGCTACTACGAGCGTGATCAAATAGATCGCATAATTCTTGTACGTTATATTGTTGGTGAGCCTCGTTCAGCTTGACAATCATATTGCTTATTGACTGTCCGTAGCGAACAAGGCTGTTGCTTTTTTTAATATCTCGTTATCCCGCTTAGCACGCCACAGTTGTTTCTTTAAAGATTGTATCTCTTGCTGCTCTGGTGTCATCGCTTTGCCACTTGTAGGTGTTTGCCCATCTAGTTCAGCTAGGTATTGCTTCTTCCAGCGTGCAACGGCTGTTGGACCTGCACCAGATATCTCAATGATTTGTTTATTGGTGTAGCCCTCATTGATCATTAATTTAACGTAATCTAGATTTTGTTCAACCGTGAACATTACACGTTGCTTCCTGGTTTTTACTTGTGTCATTTGCTGACCTCCTTATAGTTTGTATTATAAGGCTATCTTTGTGTCCAAGTTTGTCAGACCACTACAACATCCAATGGAACAACTTGAAAAATCTAAATTTGTACAAGCTTGTGCAATACTAAATCAGATTATTGATATCCGGTAATTATGTATTATGCCTATGTCTGCCAAAGGAATTTCGTTTTAATGTG
>Ga0255775_1002271_pt1 | contig 16763 bp, 19 predicted proteins | sample 011ome_26_FD_179973 | JGI IMG/M metagenome (GOLD analysis project Ga0255775, IMG submission 179973) | Coastal salt marsh microbial communities from the Groves Creek Marsh, Skidaway Island, Georgia - 011511BT metaG (version 2) | ecosystem: Environmental > Aquatic > Marine > Intertidal zone > Salt...
AATATAATTTAAACCTATTGCATGATTTTTAATTGTTACTTCATCAGCCTTAGGTTCTTCAAGTTTTAATTCTTTATATTCTAAAACTTCTGGACCACCTGGTTTTGAAATAATTACTGTATTCATATATTTATTTTACAAATGTACCATTATGATAATCTTGCACTGCTTGCAAGATCTCAGCTTTAGTGTTCATTACAAATGGACCACCTCTTGCAATTTGTTCATTGATTGGTTTACCAGAGATAACTAAAAATTTAGCATTACTAATTGCTTTTACCTTAAGTTCATTTCCCTGGGTTAAAAGTATTAAAGTGCTGTTTGTTACTTCCTCGTGATCTTTGCTACCAATTTTTATTTCTCCATTAATTAGATAAATAAAAGAATTGTGCGTTTCAGGTAATTCATAAGTAAAATCTTTATCTTTTTTCAACTCAACATCAAAATAAACTGGTTCAACATTGTGTCCTTTCACTGGACCCTCAGCATTTTCAAACTTTCCAGCAATAACTTTAACCTGTTTATCTTTATCTTTATGAACACTCATTTTATCTGCATCGATATAGATATACTCGGGTTTACTCATCTTAAGTTTAGCTGGCATATTTATCCATAGCTGAAAACCATGGAGTTTACCTTCTTTCATTGCTGGCATTTCAGAGTGAATAATTCCACTACCAGTTCTCATCCACTGTACATCTCCAGCAGTCATTCTGCCCTTGCCGCCAGTGCTATCTTCATGCTCAAAGTCTCCAGCCAACATATAAGTTACTGTTTCTATACCTCTATGAGGATGTGGAGGAAAACCCGCAATATAATCTTCACTATTCTCTGAACCAAATTCATCTAACATTAAAAATGGATCAAAATAATTTGGTTCAACTCCAATACTTCTTTTTAGTTTTACACCCGCACCATCAGAAGCTGGAATTGGATCAATAATTTGGCTAACTTGAATTTGTTTCATATTTATTTTTTATTGTGTGATCCATCACAAAATGGTTGGTTATTAGTTTGTTTGCAAGCGCAAAAAAATAACTTTTTACTTTCTTCTGCTTTGTAATTCATTGGGGTAAATTCAGTTCCCTTATGAGAACCATCACAAAATGGTTGTTTAGAGCTTTTACCACAACTACACCAAAAATAAGATTTACCTTTTTCAACTTCTATGGCGATTGGGGAATTGCCTGCTTTTTGACCTTTATCCATAGCACTTATTTAATCATAAATATTATTAATTCAATATTTAAATTAAATTTAACAATTGTTCTAAACTTTTAATTTCATGTTTGGGTTTGTAGTCAAGATTGTCAAATATATTATTATTTCTATTAACCCAAATTGCATTAAATCCATAGTTTCCACCACCTGATACATCCCAAGTGTTTGCACTTAAAAAAGTCACTTCATTATTTTTAATTTTATATTTTTTAATCGGCATATCATAAACTTTTGAGTCCGGTTTATAAATTCCAACTTCTTCTATTGAAAAAATATCATCAAATAAATTTTCTAAATTATTACTTTTTACCAATGTATTTAATAGGGAAGGAGTTCCATTCGAAAGAATAGAGATTTTATATTTCTTATTTCTTAAAGATTTTAAAACTTTGGTAACTTCAGAATATGGAGATAAAATCTTATAAAGATCTAATAGTTCATCCCTCATTGAACTATCTATACTAAAAACTTTCATGGATTTATCTAAACTATCTTCAGTAACTTGCCAAAAATCTTTGTGTCTTTTCATTAAACTTCTAAGCCATGTGTATTCTAACTGAGTAGTTCTCCAGTAATTTGCAAATGCTTCCCACTTATCACCAATTTTTTCTTTGCATTTTTCAGCAGCTGAGTTGACATCAAACAAAGTGCCGTAAGCATCAAAAATTATTGCTTTAATATTTTTCATAAACTAACTTAACATAAATGAGTAATATTCGTTTATACTTTTTGGAAAACTTATCTTTAAATTTAGTCGATAAATTAGATAAATCACAATCACATTATATTTTAAAAGTAATGAGACTAAAAATTGGAGATAATATTTCTCTATTTAATAAGAGTGGCGAATGGGAAGCAAAAATATTAAATATTTCAAATTCTATCGTTGAGTTTAAAGTTACTCAGCAACTAAGACAAAAAGAAAATAGCAAAGAACTCTGGTTGGCTTTTTCTCCAATAAAATCTAATTATTTTAATTTTATGATTCAAAAAGCAACAGAGCTTGGTGTTACAAAATTTTTTCCAATTATTTTTGACAGAACTGTTGTTAGAAAAATAAATAAAGAAAGATTGAACAAAATTTTAATAGAGTCTTCTGAACAATCTAATAGATTGATAGTACCAACAATTGAAGATCCAATAACTTTAGATGAATTTTTAAATTTAAATAATTTTGAATTAATTTTTACTGACTTAAATTCAAAAAATACAAAAATAAATACTTCTAAATTATCTAATAAACCAATTTGCATAATTATTGGACCGGAGGGTGATTTTTCTGAAAGTGAAAGACAGAAGATTCTCTCTTATAAAGGAGTGCAACCAATAAAAATAAATGAAAATATATTAAGATCAGAAACTGCAGTTATTTCAGCAATTTCAATCGTAAATTACGCAATTTTTTGATAAATTGTCGCGAAAACAAAAGTGTAATTTTTTAAAAAGAGCTTTATATACATCTTAAATGAAAAAATATTTTTTAACATTTGTAGCTTTATTTTCAGCAACTGAGGTTCTAGCTAATCAGCCGAAAAATTGGCAATTGAGTTTTCAAGATGCTGCCTCTCAGTCAATGAGAGAAATTGTAAACTTTCATGACAAACTTTTATTACCAATTATAATTGCGATCAGTGCATTCGTTTTATTTTTATTGGTATATGCATGTATAAGATTTAGTGCATCAAGAAATCCAAATCCTTCAAAGAGAACTCACAATGTAGCTGTTGAAGTTTTGTGGACTTTAATACCTTGTTTAATTTTAATAGTGATGGCTGTTCCATCATTTAAAATTTTATATAAACAAGATGCAATTCCTAAAGCAGATGTAACGGTTAAAGCAATAGGATATCAATGGTACTGGGGATATGAATACCCTGATGAAAATATTATTTTTGAATCTTATATGGTTGCTGATAAAGACCTTAAAGAAAATCAACCAAGATTGTTAGCGGTCGATAATGAAGTAGTAGTCCCTGTAAATAAAGTCATTAAAGTATTAATCACTGCAAATGATGTTCTTCACGCTTGGGCACTCCCATCTTTTGGAGTTAAAAGAGATGCAGTTCCTGGAAGAATAAATGAAACGTGGTTTAAGGCAGAAAAAGTTGGAACTTATTATGGTCAATGTTCTGAACTTTGTGGAATTAAACATGCTTTTATGCCAATTACAGTAAGAGTTGTTTCTGAAGAAGACTACCAAGAATGGTTAATAGGAGCTAAAGAAAAATTTGCAAAAGAACCCTTAGAAAAAGATCAATATAAAAAACTAGCGAGTAAATAACTATGTATACACAAACAGCATCACACGACGATCATCATACTCCAACAGGTTGGAAGAGATGGGCATATTCAACAAACCATAAAGACATCGGAACTATGTACTTAATTTTTGCAATAGTTGCAGGAATTATTGGTACAACTTTTTCTATCTTAATGAGAATTGAACTTATGCATCCTGGTGATGGTATTCTAGGTGGCAACTATCATTTATATAATGTTTTAGTTACTGGTCATGGTTTGATTATGATTTTCTTTATGGTGATGCCTGCAATGATAGGCGGATTTGGAAATTGGTTTGTTCCGATTATGATTGGTGCACCAGATATGGCATTTCCTAGAATGAACAATATTTCTTTTTGGTTATTACCGGTTTCACTAACTTTATTGATCGTATCAATTTTTGTAGATGGCCCTCCAGGTGCTCAAGGAGTAGGAGGAGGTTGGACGATTTATCCACCTTTATCATCTAAAGCTGGTCAACCAGGTCCAGCTATGGATTTAGCTATTTTAAGTTTACACCTTGCTGGAGCTTCATCAATTTTAGGAGCAGTTAATTTTATTACAACGATTTTAAACATGAGAACTCCAGGTATGACATTGCATAAAATGCCTTTATTTGCTTGGTCAATTTTAGTAACTGCATTTTTATTATTATTGTCTTTACCAGTGCTTGCTGGAGCAATAACTATGCTTTTAACAGATAGAAATTTTGGAACAGCATTTTTTGATGCACAAACTGGTGGAGATCCAGTTTTATTCCAACATTTATTTTGGTTCTTTGGACATCCAGAAGTTTATATTTTAATTTTACCTGGCTTTGGGATGATCAGTCATATTGTTTCAACTTTTTCTAAGAAACCAGTTTTTGGTTATTTAGGAATGGCTTATGCTATGGTTGCAATTGGAGTTGTTGGTTTTGTAGTTTGGGCACATCATATGTATACAGTAGGCCTAAGCACTGATACGAAAGCATATTTTTTAGCAGCCACAATGATTATTGCGGTTCCAACTGGAATTAAGATATTCTCTTGGATAGCAACCATGTGGGGCGGATCAATTTCATTTAAAACTCCAATGGTATGGGCTCTAGGATTTATATTTTTATTTACTGTTGGTGGTGTTACAGGTGTAGTTTTGGCAAACGCTGGGGTTGATACAGCTATGCACGATACTTATTATGTTGTTGCACATTTTCATTATGTCCTATCATTAGGTGCGGTATTTGCAATATTCGCAGGGTTTTATTATTGGTTTGGTAAAATGTCTGGATATGAATATTCAGAATGGATGGGCAAATTACATTTTTGGTTAACTTTTATTGGAGTGAACTTAGTATTTTTTCCTCAACATTTTTTAGGATTAGCTGGTATGCCAAGAAGATATGCAGATTATCCAGATGCTTTTGCTGGATGGAATTATGTATCATCAATTGGTTCATACATAGCGGTTGCAGGGTTAGCAGTATTTTTTATGAATTTAATTTATTCATTTTCAAAAAAGAAAGCTGCAGCTCAAAATCCATGGGGCGAAGGTGCTACAACTTTAGAATGGACTGTTCCATCTCCACCTAACTTTCATACTTTTGAAGAGTTACCAAAATTTGAAGATAATGAGGGTGTACAAAAATCTCATAGCTAAGAGTTTAAGACACCAAGTATAATGGTAAATTTTAGGTCAAAGACTAAAAACTTAAGTCAGGAAGATTTATTTAATTTTTCTGAACTCTTTAAGTTAATGAAACCAAGAGTAATGTCTCTTGTGATATTTACATGTGCCGTTGGATTATTGACCGCACCAAATGTAATTCCAAACAAAGATGCAATTATAGGAATCTTATTAGTATCTCTTGGAGCAGGGGCTGCAGGAGCATTAAACATGTGGTATGAGTCTGATCTAGATGCATTGATGACCAGAACTTGTTTAAGACCTATTCCAGCTGGAAAGGTAAACAAAAACCAAGCACTAATATTAGGAGTTACTTTATCTATAGTCTCTGTAATATTGTTAGACTATTTCTCTAATAGAATTTCTGCAGGGTTGTTACTTTTTACAATTTTATTTTATGTTTTTGTTTATACAATCTGGCTAAAAAGAAAAACTCCACAAAACATTGTAATTGGTGGAATAGCAGGTGCTTTGCCCCCTGTGATTGGCTGGACCATTGCCACTAATTCAATTTCTATTGAACCTTTAGCATTCTTTTTAATTATATTTTTTTGGACACCTTCACACTTCTGGGCATTAAGTTTGTATAAATCAGATGATTACAAGAAAGCTAAAATTCCAATGTTGCCTCTTACAAATGGTATTGAAAGTACGAAATTAAATATCTTTGTTTATTCTTTGTTGATGTTGCCTGTTATTATTTTACCTTATGCAATAAATTTTGTAGGTCTAATTTTTTTAGTTCCATCGCTTATATTAACTTTGTATTACAATTATTTGTGTTATGAACTTTACAAATTTAAAAGAAATAAATTTGATGCAAAAAAAGCAAAATCTATTTTTGGATACTCAATTTTGTATCTTTTTTTAGTGTTTGTACTTTTTTTAATAGATAAAATTTTATGATAACCCCAGATAAAAAAACTAAAAGAAAAAATATAATAACTGCTTTGGCTATTTTGGCATTTATGGTCTTTTTGTTTATATTTACATTATACAATGTTGGAGTTTTTAACAGACCACTATGATGAAAAATAAAACACTGACACCAGTTTTACTTGCAGGCATTTTCTTTTTAATGCTTGGACTTTCTTTTGCAGCTGTACCTTTATATGATATCTTTTGTAGAGTTACAGGTTTTGGTGGTACCATCCAAACTTCAAAACAGGCTCCTTCGGTTGTATTAGATAAAATTGTAAGTGTCAGATTTGATACCAATGTAAACAATCTTCCTTGGGATTTTAAAGCCAAAACGAATGTTATGGATGTTAAAGTGGGTCAGGTGAATAAAATAGAATTTATAGTTGAAAATTATAGTGATGAAACAACTTCTGGAGTTGCTAGCTTCAATGTTTCACCTTCTAGTTTTGGCAAATACTATAATAAACTAGGATGTTTTTGTTTTGAAAAACAAGAGCTAAAAGCAGGAGAAAAAGCCACTTATGTAATGACTTTTTATTTGGATCCAGAGATGGTAAATGATGCAACTACTAAAAATTTAGAAGATGTTACTATGTCATATACTTTTTTCTCGACAGATTATTATAAACAATCATAATTAAATATATGTCAGCTGAAAAAAAACACGATTATCATTTAGTAGATCCAAGTCCGTGGCCAATTTATGTTTCATTTTCATGTTTAGTTTTAGCGTTAGGCACTGTTTATTATTTTCATAGCGAAGTTTCTTGGGGAATGTATTTAGGTTTAGCTTTAGTACTTTACGGAGCTTATATGTGGTTTAGAGATGTCGTAATTGAAGCTGAACATCAAGGTCATCATACTCCAGTAGTTCAAATTCATCATCGATATGGAATGACTTTATTCATTGCTTCTGAAGTAATGTTTTTTGTAGCTTGGTTTTGGGCTTATTTTGATATTAGTTTATTTCCAAATGAATTTGTTGGTAATGTCTGGCCACCTAAAGATATTGAAACATTTGATCCTTGGGATATTCCATTAATTAATACTTTAATATTATTATTATCAGGAACTACAGTTACTTGGGCACATCATGCGTTACTAGAGGACGATAGAAAAGGATTTATTCAAGGATTAACATTAACTGTAATTCTTGGTGTTTGTTTTACAGCATTACAAGCATATGAATATCATCATGCATCATTTAATTATTCAGGTCATATTTATGGAGCTGTGTTTTATATGGCAACTGGGTTTCATGGATTCCATGTTATTATTGGAACTATTTTCCTAGCAGTTTGTTTGTGGAGAGGAAAATTAGGTCACTTTAATAAAGATCATCATTTTGGATTTGAAGCAGCAGCATGGTATTGGCATTTTGTTGATGTTGTTTGGTTATTCTTATTTGCTGCAATATATATTTGGGGCAGTTAAAAAAAACTTTTGAAGTATAAGTTTTTATTTTCTGTTTTTGTTTTCTTTTTTATTTTTGTTTTTTTATCTCTAGGAACTTGGCAAATCATTAGATTAAATTGGAAGCTAGATTTAATTACCCAAATAAATAATTCATTAGCAAATGAACCGGTATCTTTAACTCAAGCTGAAAAAAAAAATTTTTTAAAAATAAAAACTTCTGGAAAGATTGATTTTAACAAACAAATCTATTTATACAATCTTAACCAAGAAGGTAAACCAGGTTTTGAAGTATTAAATCCAATTTTAATTAATGAAGAAAATTATTTAATCAATAGAGGTTGGATACCTTTTGAAAAAAAGGATACTTCTGAAATTAATAAAATCAATCAAGAAGAGATTACTGGTATTTTAAAAATACAAAATAAAGCAAATTATTTTAAACCAGCAAACGATATCGAAGGAAATTATTGGTTTACCCTAAATAGAGACGATATTTTTGAATATACTGGTAAATCATTTTCACAATATATAATTTATTTGAGTGGTGATTATAAAATTCCATTGCCAATAAAAATTTCAGCAGATATTTCTAACAATCACAAAAAGTACGCAATTACTTGGTTTTCATTAGCGATTTCAATTCTTTTAATATATTTATATTTTAGAAAAAAAAATTATTAGATGAGATACGTTAGTACTAGAAACAACAATAAAGACTATAGTTTTAAAGAAGTTTTTTTAAAAGGTTTAGCAGATGATGGGGGATTGTTTATCCCACAATCATTATTCAAATTTAACGAAAAAGATTTAACTTTATTAAAAGACCTTGATTATAAGGAATTAGCACAAAAAATTATTCAACCATTTGTATCAGATTTTATTAATGAAAATGATTTGTCTCTTATAATTAATAAATCATACTCTGTTTTTAGAAAAAAAAATGTCATTGAATTGCTTAATCTTGGAAATAGACAAATACTAGAACTGTTTCATGGTCCAACACTAGCATTTAAAGATATAGCTATGCAGCTTTTAGGTAATTTTTATGAATATTATCTTAAAAGTGAGAATAAAAAAATTAATATTATAGTAGCTACTTCTGGAGATACGGGTGCTGCAGCAATTGAGGCTATAAAAGGAAAAGAAAATTTAAATATATTCGTACTTCATCCATTAGATAGAGTCTCTTCAGTTCAAAGAAAATTAATGACCACTGTAAAAGATAAAAATGTATTTAATTTAGCTATAAAAGGTAACTTTGACGATTGTCAAAATTTAGTTAAATCAATGTTTGCTGATAAGGATTTTGCAAATTCAATCAAGATGTCAGGTGTTAATTCAATTAACTGGGCCAGAATTATTGCACAAGCAGTTTACTATTTTTATTCTTATTTTTTAGTAGATTCAAAAGATCAAAAAGTAAATTTTTCTGTCCCAACAGGAAATTTTGGAGATGTTTATGCTGGATATCTAGCAAAAAAAATGGGATTGCCTATAAATAAATTAATAGTTGCAACTAACCAAAATGACATTTTACATAGGGCAATTTCAAAAGGCAATTATGAAGCGCAAAAAGTTACAGAAACAAATTCACCAAGTATGGATATTCAAATTGCGAGTAATTTTGAAAGATTAATTTATGATATTAATGAGTCAAATGATTTAGTTACAAATGATATTATGAAAGGCATTCAAGAGTCTGGCAAATATCAAATTGGTATATCTGAATTAAAAAAAATTAATTCAAATTTTTTATCAGCAAGTATAAATGAGAAAGAAGTTCTAAAAATTATCAAAGATGTTTATGATCAATATAAAACAATATTAGATCCACATACAGCTATTGGTTATGGTGCTTTTGAAAAAGTAAATATAGAGGGTATTAATATTGTATTAGCTACCGCACATCCTTGTAAGTTTCCAAATGCTATTCTCGAGGCAACCGGAGTTAATGAAAATTTACCTGATGAACTTAAGTTTATTTTGGATGAAAAAGAAAATTATGATATAATTGAAAATAACCTTGATTTAGTAAAACAACATATAAAAGAAAGAATTTAATGAAGTTAAAAGAGAATGAAATTGTACCAAATTCAGAGGTATTTATTATTGAAGATGGTAATCCGGTTAAAAAAAACATAGAGGAATTTTTTAAGAATAAAAAAGTTATAATTTTCGGCTTACCAGGAGCTTATACGTCAGTTTGTTCAGCTAAACATTTACCTGGTTATGTTAAAAATTATGAAAAGTTTAAAGAAAAAGGTATTGATCACATAATTTGTATCTCAGTTAATGATCCGTTTGTAATGAATGCTTGGGGCAAAGAAAATAATGTAGATGATAAAATTTTAATGATAGGTGATCCGTTTTTAAATTTTACAAAAGCGATTGGTGCTGATGTTGATAAAAGCGCTAGAGGTCTTGGAATTAGATCAAATAGGTACACAATGTTAGTTGAAAATTTAAAAGTCATTAAACTACAGGAAGAGGAAGATACCGGAGCTTGTGAAATTTCAGCTGCAGAACATTTTTTGAAATTGATTTAGTTAGACTGAGCAGCTTTCTTTGCTAAAAAATCTACTTCTTCATTAAGTAGATCACCAGCATGTGCTTTAACCCATTTCCATTCAATATTTAAAGAACTTGTAATTTCATGAAGTTGAATCCATAAATCTTTATTTTTTACATCTTCTTTTTTTGATGTTTGCCAATTATTTTTAACCCATTTATGTATCCATTCAGTAATGCCAAGTTTTACATATTTAGAGTCAGTAAAAATTTGAATTTTTTTATTTTTATCTACAATTTTTAATGCCTTTATAGGTGCCATTAATTCCATTTTATTATTTGTAGTATTTTTTTCACTACCACTTATTTTTTTTATCTTTCCGTCATCATTAATTATTGCTGCCCAACCTCCATTGCCAGGATTATTAATACAAGATCCATCAGTATAAATTTTAATCATTAATTAATGTAATCTTTATAAAAATTTAATTTATTGTGAGTTAGAAGTTTTTGGTAGTATTCCTTAGGATCTTTTATTTTAATCAATGCTGTTTTAGGAGTATTAATAAAATCATAAACTCTTGTTAAAAGGTATCTTAATGCAGCACCTTTACACAAAATATTTAAAGCATTTTTTTCTTTGTTAGAGATTTTTTTTATTGTTTCATATCCATTAATTAAATTATTAACTTTTTTTTTATTTAATTGTAACTTACCATTTTTTTTATCAAAACATAATGCGTTCACACAAATTGCTATTTCATACATAAAATAATCATTTGATGAAAAATAAAAATCAATAAATCCTGAAAATTTATTTTTATTAAAAAAAATATTATCCGTAAATAAATCTCCATGTATTATTCCAGAGGGTAATTTTTTTGGCCAATTCTTTTTAATTTGAGAATAATTAGAATAAATAAAATTTTTAAAGTTTTTATCTAGGTTTATTAATTTGAAATTAATGTTTTTGATTATGTTTCCAAGAGTATTTATACCCATTGAATTTTTTCTAAAAAGACGAGTTTTGCTTGAATTTATGTGCATTTTAGCAATATTTTTACCAACTATAAAACAGTCATTATTATTTAATTTTTTTTTATCTTTTCCTTCTAAAAATGAAACTATACATGCAGATTTCTTATTAATAAGAGTTAAATATTTATCATGACTATTCATTAATGGTTTTGGACAAATTACTTTAGATTTATTTAAAAAATCCATTAATTTCATAAAAAAGGGAATATCTTTTTTGTGAACTCTTTTTTCAAATATTGTTAAAATAAATTTTTGTTTTTTTGATCTCAACAAATAATTAGTATTTTCTATACCTTGTTTTATGCCTGAAAAAGAGACTATATTTCCTAGAGAATATTTTTTGGCTAAAATTGAAACATCTTTTTTATTAATCTTAGTATAAACAGCCATTTAATTAAGTTTTTTTGGAATATTAAATACAATATTTTCTTTAATTATCTCTATTTCTTCAATTTTGATAGATATTTTTTTTTTTAATTCATCAATAAAATTTTTAACTAATATTTCTGGAGCTGATGCTCCTGAAGATATACCAATAGTTTGAACTTTTTGTATTTCTTCAAATGGAATTATACTTTCTGAATGAATTAAAATAGAATTATTGCATCCAGATTTCTTTGCTACTTCAACTAATCGTACAGAGTTAGATGAATTTCGACTACCAATTACAAAAAACATATCACACTTACTAGCAATATTTTTAACTGCTTTTTGTCTATTAGTTGTAGCATAGCAAATATCTTCTTTGATGGGTTCTTTTAAATTTGGAAATTTTTTTTTTAAAATTTGAATTATATTAATAGTATCATCAACAGAAAGAGTTGTTTGAGTTACGTATGCAAGGTCTTGATTTATTGTATTTGTATATTTTTCAGCCTCTTCTTCATTTTGAATAAGCTCAATGGAACCTTTTGGAAGTTGTCCCATTGTACCTATAACTTCAGGATGATTTTCATGGCCAATTAAAATTAAATGATATCCAGCTTTATGTAAGTTTTCAGCTTCTCTATGAACTTTGGAGACCAAAGGACAAGTAGCATCAATATAGGTCATGTTTAATTCTTTAGCATTAGCAGGCACACTTTTTGGCACACCATGAGCAGAAAAGATGACAGGCCTAGTTTTATCGTCTATTTCATCTAATTCCTCAATAAAAACAGCTCCTTTAATTTTTAAGTTATCTACAACAAATTTGTTATGAACAATTTCATGCCTGACAAATACAGGTGCTCCATATTTTTCAATTGTTTTTTCGACAATTTCTATAGCTCTTTCAACTCCAGCGCAAAAACCTCTAGGAGCAGCTAATAATACTTTAACTTCATTTTTTTTCATTTTTTTCTACAAGGTATTCCAGCAATATATGTGGAAAGGTTAAAGACGCCAAACCTATAAATATAATTTTTAAAATTGCATCATTAATTTCAAAATAATTATGTGTAATAATTAGGGCTAAAATGAATAAAATTGCTGTTAGAATTGTTAGAGGTAAAGCTTTTTTGAGAAATTCTTTTATGCCATCGTAAAAATTTTTGTCATTAAGTTGAATAGTAATGGAAGCTATGTGTCTCACAGAATGGAGAAAACAAAAATATATAGTAAATGCAACTAGGGGAGTTAAAAAATAGTTTAATATTATTATTGAACCAAAATCTATCAATAAAGCTAAGTTTATAATTTTGAAATTATTGATGGTTAATAAAATATTGGTAAAAAAACTTAGGCCTATTATTATTATTAAAATATTTTTAGATTCAATCCAATCAAGTTGTTCATAAAAATTTTCATTTTCTATTAATAAAAGTTTAAAAATATTTATTGTTTCCACAAAATTAAAATAGAGTGGTGCAGCAATTATGAGTAAACCTTTGAATAAAAAAAATATTGAAAATAAAATGGATGATTTATTTATTAAAAATTGTGAATCTTCTTTTCCAAAATGAAAGCTGGCAAAAAATAAAAAAATTAATAATGAAATTGTTGGGGTTATTAACCAGGTTAATATAACAATTACTCCAATCAAAATATAAATTAAATAAAATATAAAAATACTATAAATATTATATTTTTTAAGTAGAGATTTACCTTTGATATTATCGTAAGCACCATGGGAAACGCCAATAGTAAGTATTAAAAAAAAACAAATTATAGGAGATAGTTGTAATAATTTAAATTTATAGACAGCTATAGAAAAAATGCAGCTAAATAAAAAAAAAATTAAAGAGTGAATTGAGTTAATTTTATTTATTAAGCTATTCATTATCTAAACAGATTTTTTAAAAATAATAATTTTGGCATTTTTAAAATAATTGATAAATCCTCAATAAATGAGCTTTTATTAGATAAGAAATTTATTATAGTTTTAGGTGAGGTTTCAAATAGTTTAAAAAAAATATTTGGCATTTTGTCAGGATGATTTGATAAAACATTTAAGAATACATTATCTAAAAAATCATATTTTTTATCTATTTTAAAAATTTCTATATTTTCAATATTCTCAATATTCTCCCTTATATATTTGCTTTGCTCTTGAATATTTAAAAAAGTATAACCAGTGCTTAATCTTGTCATCCCACCTGCTGAACCAATATATATTTCATTTACTCTTTTTATATTTTTTTGTTGAAAAAGAGGGATAGCTCCTTTTTCTGAATAGGTTATTTTATATTTTTTAATATTTAAATTATTAGCAATATAATCTTTAAGTTGCTTTTCATAATTTAAAAGTTCATTTTTATTTAAGTTTGAAAGCCATGTAGTTTCAACTAAGGCTTTTGTTTTTGAAAATGGCAGAGTATAAAAAAAATGTACAGCATCTTTTTGTTCACAGTTAAAATCCATTAAATTAAAAATTTCTTGATCAAAAAAATTTTTTGAAGTTTCAATTTCATATCCCATAAAATGTTGCCATAACTGATTTTTTGAATGATTTGCAGTCGAAACGCTATTAAATATAAATCCATTTTCCATGTTAATCTCATTAACATTTTTGAAAAATTGGATATTTTTATTTAGCCTAAGTTTATTGGTTATTTTTTTGTAAAATAATCCACTGTTTATTGATTGATAAGGAGTTTTATCACACTTAATAAATTTTGTTTTTTTTGGAATGTTAATTGAAAAATCTTTCCAATTTTTTATTACACAATCCTCAAAGTTATGATCGATAACTTTCCAAAATGACCAAGTTTTATCTCTCTCATAACTTTTTCTTGGTTCGACTATTGCTAAAGTTTTATTTTCAAGTTTTTTATAAAGGTCCAACTCATATGCTAGAGACAATCCTGCGCAACCACCACCAATAATGATATAATCAAATTCTCTCATTTATAAATATTTCTTCACTAATTAAATTTAGATCTTTATCAATAGTATAATTATTTTTTTTAATAAAGTTAAGTTTCAATAAATCTATAATTGACATTGCAGTTTCATAAACTTTTTCTATTTTTGTTACATAAATTTTTTTTGCAGATTGATATTCTAAAAAAGTATTTTTTTTTGAAATTTTATAACCAATTCTTTTATAAACTCTTCGAGCAACAAGTATTGAAAAACGAAATGAAAGTGGAATTTCCCTAATAGCCCAAAAAGATATATCATAAAAAATGTTGGATAGATTTATTGTTGATTTGATCACATCGATATCATCATTTATGTAGAATCTATTATTCATTTTATCTTCAATAACATCTCTACTTATATTAGTTAGTTGCATTGCTATTCCAAGATTTATTGCTGCTTTTAAGGCTTCTTTATTTTTTACTTTTAAAATTTTAGCCATCATTAGACCTACAGTGCCTGCAACCCTATAGGAATAAATCAATAAGTCTTTTTTGTTATTTAAAACTACTTTTTCATTTAAATCTGTTTCTATTCCATCAAATAAATCATTTATAATTTTTAATGAAATTTTAAATTCATCTATTAATTCCCACATATTTTTAATAATAGGGTTCATTAAATTTTTATTATTAAATTCAGATTTAAATTTTAAAAAATTAGCAGTTTTAATTGTAAGAGAATTATTTTCATCAGCTAAATTATCAACCGTTCTACAAAAATCATACAGCGCACTACATTTATCATATGTTTTTTTCGGTAAAAAAAATCCTGCCCAACTGAATGATTTAGCATATATTGAAAGATAGTTTTTAGTTAACATTATAATAATTTATCAAGCACCTTTGCAGATGAAAGCACACCAGGAACTCCTGCTCCAGGATGACTTCCGGCACCTACAAAGTATAACCCATTATAAATTTCTGATTTATTATGAAATCTGAAATAAGCGGATTGAGTAAATTTTGGTTGGATTGAGAATCCTGAACCATACTTCGTATTAAGTTCTTTCTCAAAATATTCTGGTGTTAAGTAAAAATCTTCAACAATATTATTTTTAAGGTTAGGCATTAGATCTTCTTGCATTTTTTCAACTACAAGATCTTTAATTTTTTGACCCTCAGAAGCCCAATTAATTTTTGATTGATTATTTGGAACTGGAACTAAAACATAAAAACAGTCACATCCATTGGGAGCCATTGAAGCGTCAGTAGCTGTAGGTCTATGAAGATAATAGCTAATATCGTTATTTAGTTTTTTATTATTGAAAATATCATCCAGATGTTCCTTATATTTTTCACCAAATTTAATTGTGTGATGTTTTATATTTTCATATTTTTTTTTTGTTCCAAAATAATAAACGAATAAACCCATTGAATATTCCATTCTTTTTGTTTTCCATTTGAACAAAGAATTATAGTCTTGATTATCTAATAATTTTTCATACACCGCTGGAGGATCAGCATTACAGATTACATTATTAGCATTAATAATATGATTATTATCAAGGCTAATTCCATTTATAACTCCTTTAGAAGTTAATATTTTTTTCACCTCTTTACCTTTGATTATATTAATTCCTATCTCATTCATTAGTTTTTCAAGACCATTTACGATATTTCCTGTTCCCCCCATTGAGTAATGAATTCCCCACTTTTTTTCTAAATATAGAATTAATCCATAAATTGAAGTGGTAGTAAAAGGATTGCCTCCTACTAAAAGTGGATGCATGCTTAACATGCGCCTTAACTTTTCATTTTTAATATATGATGCAACTAAGGAATATACTGATTTATAACTTTTAAGTTTTAATAAAGAAGGCAATTGCTTCATCATTGTTACAGGATTGTCAAAAGGAATTTCAGCAAGTTCCAAAAATCCTTTATCAAAAATTTTTTTTGTAAATTTTACTAACTCTTCATAGCCTTTCATATCTTCTTTTTGTATTTTACTGATCTGAAGTTTCATTTCATCTTCATTTCCAGAATAATCAAAGTTAGATCCATCTTCAAAAACAAATCTGTACCAAATATCCAATGGCTTTAGTTCTATATAATCTTCCGGTTTTTTCTTAAATAATTCAAATAACTCATTGATTAAATATGGTGCAGTTATAACTGTTGGACCTGCATCGAAAGTGAAACCATTTTTTTTAAATACTCTTGCTCTCCCACCAAGATCTGGGTGCTTTTCAATTAAAGTAACATTATGATTTTTTGCTTTTAATCTTATTGCTGCAGCAATTCCACCAAATCCAGAGCCAATTACTATAGAATTCATTTTTACAATCTATAGTTTTTTTGAAAAATTGTAAGGGGATTATGAGTTAATTTTTTTTAATTGCTCTTTAGTTTCTTCAAGATTTTTTTGAA